>Ga0179593_1232560_pt1 | contig 11403 bp, 9 predicted proteins | sample CZODoug2_1_08_16_FD_185931 | JGI IMG/M metagenome (GOLD analysis project Ga0179593, IMG submission 185931) | Vadose zone soil fungal communities from Angelo Coast Range Reserve, California, USA - CZODoug2_1_08_16fungal (PacBio error correction) | ecosystem: Environmental > Terrestrial > Soil >...
GCTTTCTAGGGGCGAAAAAGGCCTTTAAAAGTTAATGGACCAAGACCGAATACAGACCAGAAGAAAAGATCAACCGACCCGGCGGGATGAGGGAAAAAACTCTGGCGCTGCAGGTTGCAGGCGAACCGGTTACCGACCGACCGAACGGGATTGTGGGTCTGTTGAGCAGACCGGGTGTAAGGGGAGGTAGAAAATCCCCTGGTCTAATGAGTAGATTGGCAGGGCTTCCTTCTTGAGGGACTGGGGCGAGAACGAAAATTTCCAGGGAATAAGGCGCTCGAGAACATCGGAACGGAAAGAGGGGGGGTGAGACTAGAATGCGACAAGTTGGCTAGTCAGACGACAGATGAGAGGGGGAAGGGTGTGGGAACCAGTCAACGGCGGGTGGGGTAGAGAGGCCGGTAGTCCTTCGGATGATGATACACGTAGATAGCTTTCCACCCAATGGAAAGGTGCGAGTAAATCGGTAGTCAGCATTGTCCTGTGAAAGGGAAAGGACAAAGTTGAGAGGAAATGGAGATGGAGGGTGGGACTGGGACTTATACGCTCACGGAGAAAACTTTCGGCGGGCTGAACAATCGTCGTAAACCAGAGAGCAACTCGCGAAAAAGACCAGAGTTGCCGGCGCCTCGGAGCAATGATACGGTCCCACTCGGGGTTAGATCAAGGAGGGGATCAGCGGAGTTCGGGGGAGCGGCGGGGAGTCAGGCGGAAGTGGAAAGGGAGCATCAGACGCTGAGAGCAAACCCGACAGGGAACTATGGACTGCGGACCGAAGCAAAGGGTGAAAGGCTCTCCTACGGGGGTATCTTAAACCAGATGGTGTGAAGGACAGACGAGCAGGGATGCCTGATGGGGAGCGAAATGAAAGCTTCTTACGCTCTCCTCGTAACAGATCGCCATCTTGGGGGGGAGACAGGAGGACTGGTGACATGGGGGAAACACTAGCGGGTCGCCTGGGGGGCGAGAGACGACACGGCTGAATGCTCTCGAGAAAATTGGGCACAATCCGGTGGACAAAAAGAATCGAGAGCAAGAAAAATTCTGCTAAAACTCAGAGGGACACAAAACCGTCAATGATTTCGCATGTAATTCAGAACCTAGGACTAAGCAGGGCGGAGAAGGGCCGAGAAAATTCTGAACAGGGGGCTCCGGGCTGATTCGCGATGGTAGGGGGAGTGACGATCCATCACCACAGGTGGCGATACCGACAGTCAAAAGTCCTTTTAAATGCGGATTCGAAAGGGAGGGATATGCAAGTAAGTAAACTGCAAGATCAAGAGGGGCTAAGGATTTTACAAAACAGAGGGGAACGCCCGGCAAGAAAAAAAATCGACATGCGGGGAAATGCGCTGACGAAAAAAGGAAAATACGTGCGGGCGGTCAGCTTCGGGGTAGCACGAACGAGAGTAGTCTCGATGAAAGGGTCCCGAAGACGACGAAAGGGAGGATGCCTACCACGAGAAGGCGATGCTCAGAAAATACCCGCCCAAAAGAGGTGGCATGAAGGAGGAGAAACGATCCTGAATCGCACTCAAATAAACAGCATTGGGATGGACAGGGAAGGGGCTGAGGTGACAAGATCTTCCAAGGGCAGGATCACGCGGGAAAGAGCGGAGAAGTGAAGTCGTGAGATTTTCTCGGGGGCAATGAGGCAAGGGGGGCGCAAAAGGGGGCGGGGTTACAAACCTCCAAATCGGGCCCGCCCGGGATATTGTGGCCACTCTCCTGACTCGGTCGCAAAAAGAAGAAGAGAGCTTCCAGGTCTCCTGATTGAGAAGAGGAGAAAAACAACTGCAGTCGGTAAGGAAGGCGGTAACACCAAACATTTGCAAATCCTGGGGTATACGCGGAACAGGAAAGGAAAGAGTATGGGGGCGGACAGGAATCGGCGTCTTGACGCTGGTATAAGGCCTCGCGTAGGATGAAATAAAGCTGTCGCGGCGTCCTGGGTCAATATGGGGGACCAAAAAAGCGAACGGACTCAGGGGTTCCAGCTTACAGGTTGGAACGTCTCAGATGATAGAGGCATCTAGACAAAAAAAAACAACGGAGGAGAAGGGGGGAAAAGATAAGAGAGAACCAGAAGAAAAAAGTACGCAATGGGAAAACAAAGCCCTTCGAGTGGTCCAATCAACAGGGGCCACAACGGAAACGCGGGGGGCAGCACTGTAGTTAATCAACGAAATTCGCGAGTGCAGGAAAACACAAGCCCCCAAGCAAAATTACAGCAAACCTCATTAAAAGGGGGGATTGCCGGGGGTATAGAAAGTGAAAATTTGAAAAACAGTTGGTTTGGGTGTGACCGCCCCTACGAGGGAGGGGGGCACGAAATTCCGATTTAAGAAAAAAGGGGCAAGGTCATATGTCGTTGGCAACGGTCCGAATGCGGAAAAATAAATAGCTGAACTTGGATAAAGGGCGCGGAAATCGGTGGAATACATGGATACAATCTAATCAGTAGAGGCAATCAGGAATAAGTAAAGGATCGCCTTGAAGGTTTTCTCATCGGGGCCACGGACGAAAATCACGCGGCCGAACGGGGCGGGAGAACGGAGTGGGGATGGGGTCACGGGGGATAAAGGGCAAGCAAGTCAATACCGGACACTCGAACAGCGCCTGGTCTTGTTCGTAAACAAACGGCCCATTTATCGAAATGAGGCATTTTCCCCTGAGACTCAAGGACGGAGGGGGGGGCGGAACGAAAGCCTGGAAACAGATCACGTAAGGATCACGGGTCAGCCCAGCTAATGGGACAGCCGTTCGGATCTGATCTTTAGGGAGGGGGGAGTAAAAAGTAAGTTAAGAAAAACAGGTATTCACTACTTAGGACGAAGTTCTACTACTTGTGAAAAAAAACCTGGAAGCCGCATTTCTAAAGAGTAAAAATAATAGATAAGATGGTAGGACACTCAAAAAAAAAATACAAGCTGAAAAGCGTCGGAAGCACCGGGGAAGTCGCGCCAACACATACGATTCCCTCGACGGAAGGACGGAACTGCGAAAAATTGTCATTTCCGGGAAAGAATTCCGAAAAGAAAGTAAATCCGCGCAGAAAGTTTTCGGTGTGAACGCTTTGGAGGCAAGTTTATAAAAAAGCATACGCCCAGGTGGAGTCTCGAGAAACCACAATCCGGAACCGCTAGTGGGAAAGATCCGAAATTCAAATACTGGAGAAAATATTGGGGAAGATCTGTTCGAGGATAGTCGTACGACAGAACCAGCTTGAATGGACGAATCAGATTCAACATCACTGAAATCTAGCGTGTAAAACCAAGAAGGGAAATACCCATGTATCGAGGCAAGGAAAGGTCTGCAGTACAAGGCCATCAATTGGGAGCGCAAAGAATCTGTTTGCGCGCAAGGTCATGCCGCGGCAGGCCTTTCTGTCGAACCGCCCGACAAAAAAAGAAGAATCGCGATCCATGCGGGAAAAGGAGGTCGGTCCAGTCATTGCAACGAAACCGAATCAAAAGACGAGAGGCGAGCGAAATTCAGTCGATGTTACGACTCTTTAAGCAATCGCCAGGGGACCGCTCTTTCTTACGAAAAGAAAAAAAAGAAAACCGAAAAATCGGAACGCGTTACAAGATGAACGGCACATGTGGTCCGCAAGTCTGAGCCCAAAAAGGGAAAAAAGGGACTTTCGGAAAGAAAGTGGGGTGATCATAGATTGGGGCACGGCCATCTAGCAGGAACCTCACAAGGCATAGGCACACAGGAAAGGTGGCAGGGAACAAAAGCATAATACCGTGGCCCCGCCAATCCATGGTCACACGCGCAAAAGAACGATAACGTGTTGTAAGGGAATCGGCTCCACACAAGAAGAAAAGTCAAAATAAAAAAAACTCAAAAATAAAAATAAAAACCCCAAAACATAAAAAAAAGATGAGCATAGAAACGTATTCACTGGAAATTGAGGACGCCGCAACACCTCAAGCCAAGGAAGAACGCGACCCTAGACTGGAAGGAGAAAAAACAGTCGACCGAAAAAGATACCCCCGGTCAACAAGCCAAAATCACAAATCGGGGGGAAGGTAAGGTAAAAGAGGAAGAAACAGTCAGCACAAAAGAGGGGGGGGGTCACGTACAAATAAGGTGGCGGGTATCGCCGTCGGTGGGGTGATTATAAAGGGGGTACATCCGGCTGCTGCAAGAGCGGTTCAAACAATTACCTCAATAGAGAAAAGAAAAACCACTAAGGGAGTCAGGAAAAAGAGAAATGAGGCATAGGCGAACCGCTGCTATGCAAGCAAAAACAGGGAGGAATTCCGCGACTCTAAACGCTAATCACTAAAAAGAACCACGGAGGAGAACGGGAACACGCGTTGTAAGCATGTGGGGAAGGCGGAAGCCTTTTCAAGAAAGATAACGTGGATTGTGGGGGGGGAGAATGTGGGTGGAAATCGGGTTGTACACCACCAGAGGCAGGGAGGCAACTGGTCTCGTCAACCTAAAATCGCGCAGTCCTTGATGGATGCTTGTGGAAAGGAGGGAAAGAAAGTTCGGTAAAACTACCTCTAAGCATATGGGGTGAAGACCTGCTACTGGTAAATCGAATAATTGAAACAAAGTTATCGAGAATACGGCCATATGCTGCCCGTAATGACGGCAGTGGCACACGGAAAATTCCATGGTGGAGACAAACCTGGGAGTCAACTAGGGAGAGATTGGAAAACAAGCTAGGAGCGGGGGAAACATGGAAGGGGGGCACACGAGAACTCTTATAGACGTAGGAAAGCCTGGGCCTTGGGGAAAACTTGCACCGGGGGTCAAGCTTTGAAATAAGTCCATTAGAAAGTCGTTGGATGGTGCTTCTAGGCAGTAAAGAGAGAACCTGCGGAGGGGGGCTGACAAATCAGCGGAAAAACCTAACAAAATCCCTCTACGGAGAAAAGTGAGGTTTGCCCTCGTAAAAATGCGTTCGGCAGGGCTCGGAGACGAACTAGGTGATACTCACCGCCGGGATAAGCGGTAGGAAAATTGGTTTTCGGCGTCTAAACGACCTTAGCGTAAGCGGCATCAACGAGCGGGAGGCAGAAAACGGCTAAAAAAGCTAGTAAAAACAAGAAATGACGCAGAACGTGACCTGCCATCGAAAGGGGGGTGGGTGATCGTCAGGGGCAAAGCGAGGCATTTTATTGAAGGGGAAAAAGGCCTACAAATTGGAAATAGACGGGGACCAGATCAGCTAACAGATAGACATCTTGTAGCCCAGGACGTGCGTGTGTACAGTGGATGATAGGCAAAAGCTGGGGGCGCTGTTGGTTTGACAGTACGAAAAGGTCGGGCAGGCTATATCCAAAGGCACTAAAGCGGTGGAAAAAACGAAAGGTCGAGACGAGGAGTCTGCCAATTCTGTAAGACGTAGTAAAGAGGACATGGCAAGGGCTCAGACTGCCGTCAAGGAGAAGAGGACTAGGAGAGCAGATTGGAAAAACAAGTATTGCACAATCGGGGGTGAAAAAATACTCGTTCTGTCGCGAGTGTAGGTGGGGGGGTACGAAACAGGGCCACCGGGGGGTTGCTCTCCAACTATGCACATTCAGTTTTACGATGCAGGAAAAGGAAAGGGGGATGCGGGCTGAATTAAGGAGGGACATACTTCGGGCAGGAAAGGCAAATAATGTTTAAAGCACCGCGTGGTAGAAAAAAAGCCACCTAGAGCGTAAACTGATGGGAAACAAAAAACTGTTTCAGTACCGGGGGAAAGCTGGACCATAAGTTCAGAAAGATGGCCGGTTACACACTCCACACCCGAAGAAGTCGCTAGGGGACAAAGTCACGAGGAAAGCTCAAGTTTCGCAGGCAAAAGAACACATACAAATTGGAGGAAGCTCGGAATACCCCGCGCACGGAACTTCCATTAAGTACGGTCAAAATACATCAGATAAGCACGCTATCGTCAGCATGGGGGGAGGGGGAGGGGGACGTGCGAGTGAAAAGCTGAACCTGCGAAAAAATTTAATAGTCGAGGTCCTCAATAGGAGGGAGAGAAAAGGAGCATGCCAGAGGGTAAGCGCCACTCTTAAGAAATCCCAGGATTGTTCCGCAGTCAGGGGCCGCCTAGAAAGAAAAAAAGGGACGCTAAGAAGGACGTGGACGACCAACTTCAGGAAGGGAGGTAGGCGGGTACACACACAAGGGGGGGGAAAAAAAGCTGATGTTTACTTCAATTCACTTAATCATGGAGTTGTGGATGGAGTGGGCTTGGAGTCTGGGGAGTGTAATAGGAAGCAGTACTGGGGATGGGCATTAATGAACAAGATGGGGGAGAGCGACAGAAAGGGGTCCATGATGGGAACCCCGCAATTCTCAAGGGTTTTCCCATTAGGCAAGTTTCTTGCCGTCATCAATTCAGGAAGAGGAAAAAACAAAAAGGGGGAAGGGGGGGAGAAAAGAAAGAGAAGGCAGGCATAGGGAACGGGGCAAGCTGAAAAATGGAGACCTAAGCAATTCGCGTGTAAAAGCAGTGCAAAGGTTACCTTGAACAGGGGGGATTGATAAGATAGGAGCGAGGAGATACAAACGGGGACCAAAAAAAAAAATACCAACGCAAACCAATAATAAGCGAAAGGCGGGGCACGTTACACAAAATCCAAGTTGACAAAATGTGGGTGTACCGACTCATAGGCGGCCTGGGGTCTCAGGAAGGAGGGAGCTGTTGGACGGCTAAATACTGTGCCGAGGCAGGAAAAAGAATCTGGGGTGGACCGGGAGCATTGAGGAGGTGAAATCTTGCATGAGAGGGAGAAAGCCTAATCTAAGACAATCTAGATTTAAACGGAGACTAAGAGTGTGATAATCGCAACGTCCGAACAATCAACTGAAAAAACAGAGGGAGTATCCGGAGTATGGGGAGGAAACACTTGGCATGAATGAAGGGAGGATTCTGGCGCCCAGAGCCTGGTGGCGGCACTGGGGGGGGGAGCAAATTACATGTTGAAACTCGGGACAGTTGTCCATAGAAGACGAGTACCCGCTGCGTAAACAAAAAATACTCATAAACGTAAGGAAGTCCTCGGTAGAACGGCAAGGGACAAAGTTAGGAGAGGGTCGTGTGGGGAGGGGGTCGGTAGCAAAAAATCTGCAAAGGGTAGGGTTCCGACTTGATCGCCGATGATACTTATAGAAATTCAGAAAGGAGGCTCTGATTTATAAAAGGGAATTTAAAAATGAATATCGGGGGGAAAAAGGTGATTTATCGTCATTAAAAACTCACATACAAGGGCGAGACAAATAGGACTAAACCAGGCGGTAGTGAAACTCATTTGGCCGCGGAAAGACGCTAGAAATGGGGAAAGCTACTTCAGCAGTACATGCAGAACCATGAAGGGCCATCCGGTACTACGGTCTCAAAAGGGTGGGGGGGCAGAGCCGCGCCGAGACCCGGAAGGGTTAGAATAGTGTTAGGAAGGGGCTCGAGACAGAAGCGACCGGCGAATCGAGCATACAAACCGCTATTGAAGGTCTCATCCAAGGTCACACACGGGAGAAAAGTAGGGGTTGCAGTAAGAGTAAGAAAGGAGCGCAACAGATGAAACCCGGTCTAAAAAGACCCGGTCAAAACGGAATAGAGCGTGAACCAATCGGTGTGAAACCCATTCGGGCTCGTCACAGGGGGAAAAGGAGTGCGTCAAAGGCGCAGTCATCTCCAGTCGATCTGGGGCGAAAGAAAGCTTTGGGTTAAGGGGAAAAGAATGCCTAAGGGGAGACAGCCGGAACCGAGAACGATGTCAGGGGAGGGTATACGAGTAGGGAAAACTAAGGGACCAAACAAGAAGGCAAGACTAAGAGAACATAAAAGATCGCGAAAGGCGGAATGCCGCTAGGTTAAAAGAACAAGAAATGTCAGAAAATCGAAAGAAAGGTTCATCCGTTCGAAGAGAACCCATTCACAACTCCACGTAAGGGGCGATGAAAGCTTTCGGCACTTTGTCAAAGGCATGTTGGTACGAAAGAAGGAACCGCCTAAAGCAAAATCGTGGTAACGCGAGAGACGGGGTTTGAGAATCTGAAGAGAACAGCACTGATACGGCACCAAAAGAAGTTGGAACCGGAAACAGACGGGATACCGGTTTACCTCACCAAACAACAGCAATTTACGCTGCATATCGTTGTCGAAGGGGGGGACGAGAACAGAGAAGGTTCCTTTCCCCCGAGGGGGAGGGGAGGAGCACGTTTCCACTGGAAAATTTGAGGCGCAGCACCAGAAAAAAAAAGGGGGACTAAACCAAGCGACTCATAGCAAAAGAAAGGCCGAAAGCGAAACCAGATAGAACACCCACAGCCAACACTGAAAGTTACGTTAAAATGAGCGAGCAAATAAGTGGCAAAAATCGTTTCCCCAAATCCACCGCACCTGGCCTGGGAAAAAAGGGCTGTTGGGAGGGGAAATACGGTAAGGGGAAAAAGGGAATGAAAGCAATAGCAACACTAAAAAGTGTCGCACTATGAAAGAGAATCTATCTTAATGACGACAACCAAGTATAATAAATTAGGCGGGAGTGAGGTTCTGGAGAAAAAGCTGGAATGGCAGCCATTTATTACTACCCTAACAGACACCTTATCTGATCACGCCACGACCCGCGGGGCAGCAACAGCTGGGGCGAGAATTTTACAGCATCAGGTCCCGACCTTCTACACGGGGAATTGTGGCTTGTTTTAAGATCAGGGGGGATCTTTCAAGCTTCAGGGGGGGGCAGAACGGGTCAAGAGATGGGGGGTCGCGGGCGTCCCTGCGGGGAGGCGGGGCGTCTACGAATTTCCAGGAATCCCGTAGAGAGCGGCAAAGAGGTATAAACCGGCTCTGGGGGACAGAGAAAATGGGAGAAAAAAAACACGCTCTATCATCTGCAAAGATTTGACGGAAACGGGCTTACAGGGGAGGGTCCAACAAGGGAAAGTTTCTCCGGAGTCCGGGGATGCCTGCGGGAGGAGTTCGAAAACAGGGTCCTATAGACAAAAAACACGGTGTGAACAGCCGCAGCAGATGAAACAGGTCTCGGAAACAGTGAAGTAAAAGGCAAATCAGACAAAAGGAAATGGGAAGGTGGTGGCAAGGGAAAGACAAAGCCAAACGTATAACATTCGGTCGAAGGGCTGCCATAGGGTCCGAAAAAACGAGGAAGAAGCGCGGCGATATGCGTCTTGTCTTCTTCTCTGCTGCAATGATCGGCACCTAAACGCGATCAGAAAACTGGATCATCGGTCGATTGTGGGTTGATCGGCGAGGACGAACGGCTCTGGCTGTTCAGAAAAACTCTGCTACAAAATAGAGGAGGGATCTATGAGGGGAGGCCTGACCAGCGGGTCCGTATCTCCTAAGGGTATACTTCAGTCAAAACGCTGGGTTCACGATCAGGAAGGGAGGTCCGTAGGAGCTACCTGGTTACAAATCTGAGGAAGGAGATAAGAGAACAGAGTCGCAAATCGGGTGCTAAAATGAAAAAAACTGTTGGGAGAAAAGGGGATGGATAGAACCTAGCGGTCGCGTGGGGGTTGGCGAGGGAAAAGAAAAACACGGGATGCTCTCGAGAAACTGGCCGGAAAGCGGGGGGGAAAAACCTAAACGGAAGTCTTCCTAAAACAGCCAATTCTTGTCGAACTCGAAAGGTCCAAAAGCTAAAGACAGCAATGAAAAGGGTTAGAGGTCTACACTGCAAACTCGAGGCCGGCGCGCTATGGTGAACAAGGAAATTGGTCCATATGGATGGAACGAAGCTGGCGGGGGGGGGGGTATGTGTGATTGACTATCCCTTGAACACACAGGGGTCGATCCGGAGCGAAGGAGAACATTATATTGGAATTAGGATGCAAGTGATCGTAGGACCGTAAGTCGAACTGAGGCGAGCAAGAGGAATAATGTGGACTCAACGCTTGCGCCCCACGACAAAAGAGAAAGGAAAAGCTGGACTAGAAAACTGCGAAAACAGAAACTGCCATACGTGAATGCGGCAGGCTGTCGTTTGAAAAACTGAAGAGGGATTCTAGAGGGGAAGGTAAAAAGGTACTCTAAAATGGATGACCGGCAGGAAACTACCTAGGCGATAGCTAATCAAGAGGGACGAAATAAAAGGAGGTCACTGAACCTACTAAGACAACACCGCGAAAAAGTCAAACATTTGGAAGGGTCGGACTTCGAGGAGAAAATCGTAACCTAAGGAGAAGGAAAAGCTTCAAGAAACGCATGGTTAGGAGGTGAGAAAATGGAAGGCCAGAGGGGTACCAGCTCCAAGAAGTCTAAAAGTCACCGCGATTAGTTCCGCAGCGAAGACCAATATGACCGCAACAAAGGCGAGAAAAGGACTGTCGAAAAAAAGAAAAAGTAGAGGAAAAAAAAATGTTTGGAATCTGACTGTGTGTATAAAAATGTCCACGGAATCTTATGTGGGAGGCAGTTGGGCTTGGGAGGCTTGTGTGGGGGGAGAGGGGACCGCGCAGTCGATTAAATCCAAGCTGGAAGAGGAGTAACTGGGGGGGGGAAAGGGAGGGACTGTGAAAAACCGGACAAGAGTTTTTAACCCATAAAAACAAGGGGGTCTTGCGTCTCATATGGGAAGAGGATCGCGTCTAACACGGACTGAGTATTAACGAAAGAAAAAGCGAGAGAGGTGAGACAGATAACGTGACGAAGGAAACCTGGCCCCGTCGTCGGTGGGGAAAAGCAGACATGGCCCATTAAGTCCTAAAAATAAAGGGGTCGGGACTCAAGAAATTCTCGAGAAAAAAAAACGCAAAGCAAAAAAAGCCAACGTCCTCACACAAGAGGTACGTGATTGCCGTAGACACAGTCAGATTTGCGAAACGTTGGGGGGGAAAAGCCTAACAAAAAAAAAAGGGAAGTCCTTAGTAAAAGGTGGCGGAAATAGGCAGAAGCTAAATAATACTCGCGGGGAAGGGGATACGAGGGAGGAGACATACTGGCATGCTCATGTCTAAAACACTCCGAGAAAAAAATCTTTCAAGGGGAGAGCCGGGGAATTGTGACTAGAGAGCAACGTCCTAACCCCCGTCAACAGCGACGAAAAAGGGAAAACGAGGCCGGGAGGTGGGTCGCAGATGAAGGACCTAGAGAGGGGGGGAGTCGCGGAGCATCGAATGGAGGGTCGCACTGGCCAGTGAACTCATAGAAAAGTTTGGAAAACAGGATAATCACTTAAAAGGAAGAGGGCAGAACTAATCCAAAACCTAAGGTTAAGTCTCGGTCGCAGCGCCAGGGGACAGAAGGCTAGTACTGATTGGGGGGGGGGGGGATGTCTAGGACACGCGTGCGTCAAACGGGATGCCTCGTGGAAATCGAAGTACAGGGCACGAAGTAAGGTCAGATCTGAAGACTCCTTGAAGCCACAAGGAGTGGCTAAAAATGTCCATGGGAGAAGAAATGATCGAGATTTCTAGGGG
>Ga0179593_1299321_pt1 | contig 11403 bp, 15 predicted proteins | sample CZODoug2_1_08_16_FD_185931 | JGI IMG/M metagenome (GOLD analysis project Ga0179593, IMG submission 185931) | Vadose zone soil fungal communities from Angelo Coast Range Reserve, California, USA - CZODoug2_1_08_16fungal (PacBio error correction) | ecosystem: Environmental > Terrestrial > Soil >...
TGGGTCCGTAAATGAGCCTTAGGTTTTTTGGGTCATGCCAGCGTACTCCACAAACGGGGAAGGACAGACGTCCCCCGGAATCGTCACGTCGGCAGGGAAGCGGTAGGATCCAAGACGGAGATTGTAGGAAAGGCCCCCAGGGAAAGTAGATGTGGTTGCAAAAGGAAGCGGTCGGAGACTGCCTGGAAGTGTAAGGAGAGCGAGTAGGGGGGGGAAAAAAGTGTCTCGAAAAGGGTGGGGGGGAAAAGAAAGCGACCTGTAGTTCGGTAGGGAATGAACAAGAGCAGAGGCTACAAGGGAAGAAATCCAGTTTCCTGGATGCGCCACGTAAGTTGGGGGCGTCGGGGAGGTCGTACAAACCATGCACAAACAGCATACCCCCGAAAAATCAAAAAAGTGCCGGGGGGAGCGTTCAAAGTAGGGGGGGGTTTACAAGGCTAAATAAAGAACAGAGGAAGTTCATGAAAGAGGGAACGCCAAAACCTTGGGAGACTCCGACATCTCAATGGTTACTCAAAAAAGCTTGGGGAAAAAACACGAGAAGAACGGGGAATTGGGGGGAAAGGACGTACATGAATCGTCGGAAACCAGGGGAGGGGAAGTGGTATTTCATCTGTTACGAAGAGCCATTAGAAAATGCACAAAACATCGAACTATAAAAGAAGGAAAAGTTGGGGCAAGGATGTCCCATAATGAATTGTCAATACGAGGGGGGAGTTGTTATCCAGAAAAACACATGCCACGGGCGTAGACCTCGCATCTACGCAGTTCCGGAACCGAAAAGCGGTAGACCGCACCTGCTTCTAAGGTTGTCGGACGCGTGGGGATCGTCAACCCACGGACCCACAGCCAAACTCGATCTCAGTGGAGAAGGCGAAGGAAATTTTGGAAAAGGACGGAGGTGTTGTTGGGGTTGGGGGGCTACTGGGGAAGGTATAAAAGTGGGGGGGCCGGGAGGGGAAGGGCGTCTTTCATTCTTTCAAGGGGCAGCTGCCGAAGACTTTTGACATTGGGGAGGAACTGTTTGCTGAGGGAAACCCTGGTGAAATTAGATGGAGAAGATCCGAAAGTCCGCCCTGGATCGAAAAGAGGGAGAAAAAACGGAAAGAGAGGCCGTCGTTAGAACGTGTACTGAAACGTAAGGGAGTGATTAGATCGGGTCATCTAATGCTAAAAAGGGTCCCGGAGGAAGTGGGAACCCACCATAAACGGACAAATATTTCGGGAGGCGCAATAAAAGGAGAAAAACATTACTGGCGAAAGAAAAAAGACAGGCAAAGGTGCTTCCCTTGGTTCCCATCCGAGTGTAAGTGCAAAAGGAAAAAAAAGAAATCGGGACAGGGAAAAAATAAAAGCCGGCTAAAAAGAGGGGGAACTTTGAAAAAGCTTAAGCCTGCACTCGGCCGGACGTCTTATACGGGTAAAGCGCTGCCGCAAGTGCTGTAGGGCGCAGGAAGAGAGAGAGGGGACGGTAACGGCTCTAGGTGCGTAAAAAGCTGAAGGTCCTTTACCGAAGCTGGGGAAGGACTACTTGCGGAAAGGGAAGGACGACGGTCTGAACGAAAGGCGCCACGAAGACCACCGTGGCTTGCGGAAAAGCAGAAAAGAGTCGTGAAAAACTCGCAGGGCGACTTTCGGTTCAATGTTCTGTTGGTCACAGTCTCCAAATAACCGAACGAGGGGGAGGAAAAAAGGGGGGGGGGGGAACGCGGTGGACCGGTGGGAGGGGAAATGGGGCAGCTCTGGTGGCGAGAAAGAGCCGCCAACCGTAAAAAAAAAGCGAAAAGTTGACGGGGACTTGTCGCAACGTAGGGGCATCAGTCCAAAAGGCCGTGTCCAAAGGGTCCCAGGTAGGGAAGGGCAACCCAAACGGAGATCGTTGAAAAAGAAAAGCGGGGGAAACAATTTTTCCTCGCCGTCGCGGCAAAAGGAGGGGCAATCGGAGTCCTGCCAACTTAACCCAGGCGGGTGTAAAAAAGGGGGGAAAGAAGCAACAAAACGAGGGGCTATGAAAAGCAAAAAAGGCAACAAAGAACCCCGATTCCCTGAAAAAGCATGTCGTCCCCCCCTCTGACATCCGGGGGGGGGTCGGATAGGAAAGAGAGTGGCGAAAGAAGGACAAAACCGCAGAAGCTTGACAGGAAGAGGTAAGTCCTCTCTCACAAAACGGTGAAAAAGAGAGGACGGCGGTAAAAGGGGACAAGCAGCAAAGGAGGGGGGGGGGGGTTTTAAAACTTAACGACTTCGCCTCGGGAAGACGTAGAAGACCGTGATTGGGAAGAGACGACAATCATTTGAAAGGGGAAAGTATCGTGTGTCTTGGGGAAGTGCCTTACGATTCCACAGGGGAAAAACGGGGGAGGGGGGGAACCTGGTTTTTAACAACGCGCCTGGCGTTTGCCACAGAACGAAACGAGGACGGTGACCCGCAAAGGGGGCCGGCCCAATGACGGAAACGCAGTTGCCGTTGGACAATACGACCACTCTGGGATTTGGTCAGCACAGGACGGGGGAATTTTTGGAACAGGCCCAAATACCAAAAAGGGTAAAGGACCAGGCCCGAATCGACCCAAAAAAAAAGGAGGGAAAAATTGTCGCTGTTGGCGGTGGGGACGGCTCATTGTCGCGACGAAAAGCCAAACACTAAAACCCGCGTCCCACCGTCAAAAAAAAAAACTCCCCTTTCCGGCCCATCGAGGATCGGGTTATCGCGGAGAGGGAACAGAAACATGAAAAACTTCGTACGCAAAAGATTGTTTGGGGGGAAAGACGATGGGGGAGGAATGTTAGCAACAAAGGAAGCCCCGGTGGCCTTGGGGAAGTGACCGCCTGGAGAACGCCGCGCCAGTGCAAAGATCCTACTCCCAACGGAAAAACCCCAAAACCCTCAAGAAAAAAAAGGGCACTAAGACGAAGAGCCAGAAGGACAAGCATCTAAGGACGGAGATAAAAAGACCCAGAGGTTGAAAGGAAGAACAGTGAACTGACACACTAACCGAAGAAACAGAGGGGCATCTCGGACAAAGGAAGGGGGGATAACAAGGGCTTTTTTATCTCAGTCAGAGGACCGATTGCCTTTAAAAAGAATTGGAAACCCACTCAAAGGGTGGCACCAAACTCCAGCTTAAGGCCAACGTAGAGGGGGTGGGCGAGAAGGGTCACTGGGTGGGTTTGTTCTCAGGACCAGGGGTTTTTCCCACAATGCAAAACCCAGACCAAAAGAAAAGAATCAACGTCATGGAAAAAAAAGGGAGCAGTGAAGAAGGGAGAGAAGCGAGCCGTGGAAGGAGAAGAGAAAACCGAAGGTCCAAAACAAAAAAAAAAAAGGTCCCTCTACTACGTAAAAATTTGAGAAGACCCGGGAGGGAACAAATAGGGAATCCAAGAAAATCCCCATCTGAGGAGGGATGCCCGTCTTAGGAAAAAGACAAGACACGAGTACCCAAACGATTCCTACCAACTTCCCAAAACTGTCCAACTAAAAAAAAAAAGAAAAGAAAGCAATGGACTTCCCCTCCCCAGGAACAAATAACCACAACCGACAAATCCCAAGGTTTAGGAAAAAAAATCGGGGGATAAAAAAGAAGAGACGTCGAAAAGGCACACATCCGCTACGAAAGTCCTTCGAAGCGGACGGGGATGGTGGACATATGATCACCTTAAAAAGGGCTATACAGGGGAGGTGACAAAAAGTTGCCCTTGAAGTGAACGGGAGAAAAATTAAATCGAAAGAGACCTTAAGGACTAATTACTTTTTTGGGTAGCCACAAAACATGACGATAAGGCACGGAAATGATTGGTAATCCCGGCCGCAACGTGAACTTAGGTAAAATAACTCGCGGATGGTGTTTTGGAGGGTTGATGCCATACGCCAAAAACCAATAGGCCCAAAAAAAGGATGACGGGAATCACGGTGTCCCATGGCCCGGGGCCCCATAAAAACCGTCCACAAGAGTGGGGAAAACACCATCCCTCGCGAGGGAAGAGCAACTTTACAAAGAGCAGGGACACCGTCAACAAGATTCCTCGGTTTTTAGGGGGGGAATAGAAAGGAAAAAAGAAACCGGCCACTATCTTGTTAACAGGGGGCTGCTAGATTGCTTGAAAAAGGCCGGGGGAAGCAAAAAACCCAGAAGGAAAAAAAGGGAGATAAAAAATAAGAAAATCATAAAAAAACGGTGCCTAAAGACACCAAAATGAGCCGCGGCAAACGTCCCGTCCAACAAGCCAAATCCCGGAAAACGGCTTGCACAAGGTGAGTAGACAACTAACAAAAACCAGTTGGGCCTCGAATCGCCATGCCCAGGGAAAAGCGAAAAGAGGTTGGCGGACGGCATTGATCTACCTGCCAAAATAAGGGTGGAAGACAAGACCCGCGAATCCTCGGTTCGGGACTGTCCGACTTGAAACAATCTGGTCAGGTCAGAAAGCGATGCTCCCTCTGGTAAAAACAAAAGAGACAAGAAAGCAAAAAAGAAAAAAAGATGTAAAAAAGGGACTCTCAAAAGAACAACAACCAAGAGATATGGAAATAGATATAGTTTTTAAGGAGGGATCTTTTGTGGAGGGGAACTGCCAGGGTAGGAGAAACCACCGGATCGACTTGAGGAGAGGGTGGGGCCCAGGAATCAGGAAAGCACTCCCCGCGGCTTGGGACATTGAGAAGAAGGGATTGAACTGAAAAAGGTCAAGGATGGAGTTGAAAAGAGAACGGTAAACTGAAGGGATCGGGTGCTTGGCCTGAGTCGGATCGAAATTGTTTTGGGGTTGGGGGGGGGGGTGTAGGGGGAGGAAAACGTAGAAGAAAAAAAAAGGAGGGCCCGAAAACGCGAGGTCGGAAGGTGGGTCCGGGGGGGGGGCACAAGCGAAAACGGTTCCGGCGATTGTCAGACACGTTGGGGTTGAAGGGGGACTTCTATAAACGCTTTGGGGTAGGTAAGGTGAATGCCGGCAAATACACCACCCGCCCAGGGAGAAAAGTAAAGAAAAGATGAGGGGGGGAAAGATGGCCGGGGAGGAAACTATTCATGACCAATAACCGAGGACTCATTGGGGAAACCGGTGATAAGGAGGGACTCGCGGACAAGAAGGGCAATCTACATCTCCTCACTCCTATGAAGAAAAGGTTTGGAAAAAAACTGAAGGGAAACGTCCAGCGTCCACCGAAATCATCCTTTGTTTCGTGGTCCTGGTCAAGGAAAAATGAGGCATCAGTAGCATGAACAAGACAAGCAAGGGCAGCAGGCACTAAATTGACATCGGTAAAAGGTCAAAGGAAAAAGACTGCCCGGCCCTACGCGAAGTATTGTGATAGGACACCACAGCGAGGACAAAGACAGCATGAACACTCCTTCACCACAACCAGCTTTTATTAAAACCCCGCCAAAAGCCGGTGGTGAAGAAAGAGGGCAAAAAATCTGGTCAACAAGGACCAGACCCCTCAAAAGAGGCCTGGAAGACGGCGTAAGCCGGAGGGGGGGGTCTTGAGCCGGCCAGAAAGGCGTTGGTTTGGCGTCAAACGTTGGGAGGACTGGGGACCAGGGCAGGGGGGGCCCGAAAGGGGCGGCAGGCGGGCAATGGGAGAGGCGGACGCAGAAGGGGGGGGACGGAGTTGCGGAACAGGGGGTGGGGGTTTCGTGATCGGGGACCTTGGGGTTTTTTTCCGGGTCAGGGACAGGCCGACAGACAAGCCTGAACCGGGGAGGGAGGAACGAGAACTGCACGGTCCGTAAACAGGGTCCCAGTCCCACGTATGGTCGAAGGAAAGTTCCCTTGACCGTAGGAAATGCTTCGCATCCCCAGCTCGATACGAACCTGACCGAGTTGGTCCATGGAGGGACGAGAGGGTACCAAGGTTTGAGAAGAGGACAGCCCGAAACAACAACCCGGCGAGAACAAAGAGAACAGGCCCGAAGAGGGAAACAGGGGTGCCAAAGCCAAATCAAGGAGGGGGAAAGGTTCCAAGGTCTAACATGCACAAATGAAACGCAAAAACGGCTCGAGGAAAAAATTGACGAAAGCGGCCCGCGACTGCGGATTAGAAGAGAGAAAAACTGTGGGGTTCTTCGGAGAAGGGGGGGAAAGCTGAGGTCGGAGATTCAGACCATTTCCCGGGCGGGGACGAATAGGATTCTGTAAATGACCCAAAGCGCGGAGGGGCGGACACCGATGGCCTGGGCTTCTGAAAAAACGAGAGGGCCGAAAAACGGCCAGGGGGAACCAAAGGCGGCCGCAAAGGCGGGGCCGTCAAATCGAATCGCGGGGAACGGTCGGGAGGAGGGCTGAATTCAAAAGGGACCGAAGGAAAAAAAAATTTTGGTGAAGGAACGGGGGGGGGGGGCTCGGGACATTTTCTTGGCTCTGGGTGTGGGGGCGCACACAAAACGGCAACCTTCAACCAGAAAAAAAAAAAAGTTTTTGTGACTTCCGGGTCGTTCACACATGCCCAGCAGTAAAAAAAAAAAAACGGGTACCCTTAAAGGGGAAAAAAAAAGACGGGGGAAAAACATGGGACCCTCGTCTGCGCACGACAGACAAACCCAAAACAGATATCGTCGGGAGTACAAAAGGCTGTTTGTCGGCATTTTGGGGAAAACCGCCCACAAAAAACCCGGAGGGCACACGCCACTTCCTTCTTTCAAAAGAAAAAACAAGGTCCAATAGGTTAAAACAAAAAAGATGTGCAGGGGGCAAGGAAAAGGGCCACAGCAAAGGGGATCCCTTGCCCATCAAAGGGGACGTCCAAGCGGAAAGACTGTAGGACTTGCAAAGAGGGCGCAGTCAAAACAAAACCAAAGAAAAAAAAAGGTAAGTTCCAAAAAAAAGCAATCAACAAACAAAAAAAAAAGGAGGGGGGGGGGGGAAAAGGAAAAAGATCCGAAGGAAAAGCTGGACAGGGTGGGGGGTTTGGGCCCGAGCTAAAAGCCTGCACGGTAGGAACTAAACTGTAAGAGTTTAAACATTCTGGGGATGAAAAAAAGTAAAGGAGGGGAAAGGGGGGAAAAGACCAGCCAACCCTTTGAGGAGGGGCCAGAGTCCAAGGGGTTTAAAAAACCAATGGACCCGTTTTTGCAAAACCCAGAAGACTACGGGTGACGAATGCCCTAGGCCCAAAGAAGCTTGTGGGAGGTTGGGGCCCAATACGACTAATCAATCCTGTGTCTTTGTGGTGAAAACGAGCAACGGGGGGTTGTGCCCAGGCATAAAAACGATACGGAAGAACCTAAACGGCGAAATAAAGAAACTGGGACAACACGTTTTGGGGGTGCAAAGTGTTGCCCACAGGGTTCAGCTCACCACTAACAAAAGGGATCCCAAAGGTAACAACCTGGCCCGCATCCCCTTTGGAAAAGAAGCCTCGGGATAACGGACCAAGAGCGGGAGTAAAAAAAGGACCCTAAAGAAAAGGAGTGGTGTGGGAAAAGAACGAGGAAGGCCTTGTGGAGGCCTAGGCACACCCAAGGTGGGGCACTCCCGTGGTCCACAAACCTGCAACGAAAGGCAAAAGGATCCCGAAAAGACATCTGAACCAAGCGAACACGCTGCCCCCTTCAAACCAGCTCCGGGGAACCCAAAGGGGACGTAAGCATCTAAACTAATAGCAACACTTCAGAAAAACGTGCAAGCAGAAAAACGTGTGGACGAAACTGACCCCGAAGCAGCCATACCCACACCATGGAAGAAGCCTTTGCAAGCGAGACAAAACAAAAAAAAGCCTTGGGATCCACGTCACAAAGAAAAAGTCAAAACAGTTAGAAAAAAAGGGGAACAACGAAAGAGGCACACATGGAAGCCTTTAAAAAACCCTAGGTTCGCGGGTTTTGCGATCCCCCTGTTTTGTTATCAGAAGGGGGAGAGGACAAAAGAAAAGAGCAAAGCGTCGTCGTCAGGGACATACGGCGGCAAGGTTTTTTCGCATCGAAAAGGGAATTCTAAATAAATGCACCATCCCTTTAAGACACCTACTTGAAAAGAAACGAAAGGATAACTTTCACCGGCGTACAATCCAAGTAGGCCAAAAGGATCAAAGGAGCTGACGGCGGACTGAAGAGAAAAAAAAGAAAAAACGATAAGACCCGATAACCAAAACCAGTCCCAAACTCGGGGGAATTTCAGACAAATCTCCCCATGGGCCCCAAGAAACTCTGGCGCACACGACAAAGCCCCACGGCAACAAGGTTGGTTTTTCTACGAAGTGACGCAAAACAATCGACGGCTCAAAAAAGGCACAGAAGAAGGGAAGGGAGGCAAGGAGAAGGAGAGGGGGGGATGGGAAAGGTGTTGGGACCAATGTCAACAAAGAGTCCGGGAAACCTCTAAAAGGGGCAGGAGCAGGTGGGGGGACGTGATTGTCGTGGCCTCAGTCGCCTCCGCAAGGTGAACTCGGAGTAAGGGGGGTAAGGGGGATCAAAATCCCTGCACTTGAGGGAGGGTAAGGAAGGGGAAAGTGAAGTCCCTGCCCCAAGAAATAACTGAGGGTACTGCAAAGTGGAGATACGAACCTGGGGTGGCAAATTGCACGGGGGAGACGGAAAACTAACCCAAAAAAAATGCTAGAAAAGGAAACCAAAAGCGCACACGAAGTGAAAAGGTCCGGTCCCAGGGCCGCAATCCTAATCCCAAAAAATCGACCAGCCCAAAACGCGTAGGTGAGGGGGAAAGGAGGGGTATACAAAAAGGCCAAACCGATCAAGGGAAAAAAAAAAATTCAAGCGGGAAGGGGGAAAAAGGAGAATCCATACGAAAAAGAAAAAGGAAAGGTTTTCACACGCCCCAAACGTAGCATCGGAAGGCATTCATGATCCAAAACGGGGGGGCCCTGCCAAAAGGCAAAAAATGCGAGCCGAGACCCACGGGAAACCGCTCAGGGAAGGCAAACTTAAAAAATCAGGAATCGGCAAGGAAAAAGGTAAAAAGGGGCCCGGCAAGGAATAAAGAACCGGGAACCAAAAATACCAGTTTGTAGAAAAACCACCGGGCCAAGGAGGGACAAACGGATTGAGAAACGGCCAGATCCCGTGCTACCGAAAAGGATGGCGCAAAGGAAAAAAGAAATACATGGATGGTCACTACAAGAAGACGTACTTCCAAGAAAACACCGGAAAAAAGGAATCAAGGGGGGGAGGGAACCTCAAAATCAAGTCCCTATGAACCTGAGGGCGGTGAGGAAAGAGACGAAAGCAGCGAAAAGAAAGAGAAAAAACAAAAGGGGGGGAAGAAAAAAAAAGAAAGGAAAATGAGATGGGGGTTGGTGCCTGCACTGCTTAACGCCCTTTCCTGATCCACGCTTCGGATCAGGACGGGGAAAAGGGGGGGGACGAAGGACTGTAATCCACCGTCCAACGAAAGTCCCTCCTTAACGTAAAAAGTATCACTGGGACGACCAGACATGCCTTTGACTAGAAATTGCAGAAAAGAAGCGTGACCAAAGAGGGGGCAACGGAAGACTCGAGGTAGAAAATTTGTTTGGATACGACGTTGAAAAAAGGGGCCGGTAACGTCCAGGCCGTGGGGGGTCCAGGAAAAAATGAGACGGGGACAAGGACAAAGGGTTTTTTGGGGGGGGGGGAAAGAGTCCCCTTATCAGAAAAGGCCTGGGGTCTCGTCCACAAGGCCCGGGCAACATACAAAAGCCCCGGTATCCATAGAGGACAGCGGGGAAGAGAGTGCCCTGACCGTATAAGGAACAATCCACTCCAGGGGGGTTCTGGAAAAGGAGGCAGAAACTAAAAAAAAGGCGCAAAGAAACTGTAACTCGCCATATGAAGGGTGGCCACGAGGAAAGGAAATTGGCCTGCGGTACCTTACAACAAGACGTCGGCGGCACGCCGTTTTCAAGGGGGGGTTCAAAAACTTCCAGGCTTAACGAAAGGGGAGAATAAAAAGCCCCTGGTTCACGGAGAAAAACAACAGAGAATGGCCAGGAAATTCCAGTCAATGATGCCAAGAAGAGAGTCCGGGGGGGGATACCAATGGAAGTCTCTAAAGACACAAAGAGCACGTCCCAACATTCAAAGGAAAAGCCTTGAGGAAGAAAGGCGAAAGGTGTCTAAATCGCCGTCTGGGAAACCACAGTCCAGCCCCTCGAACGACTTGGAAAAACGGCCGGTTAGCAAATAACTGAGCCCCGGGAGAAAAGCAAGTGGGTTGACGGACTGGGGGGGGAAAATGAAAAGGGAAAAGTGAAAAGTGGGGCTTGGGGGCAAACGCCAGAAGGGAATTCAAACGGTTGGAACAGCAAAAAGGCTCCAAAAGGAGGATTGGGGCAATTGGGGGACGTGGACGTCTTTTCGGCCGGCAAGAAACGGCCAAGGAAAGGGGAGAGAAAAGTCGGGGAGCGGAGAAAGGGAAAAAAAGTACGTAGGAAGGGTCGGTACCCTTCTAGTAAAGTTTTTCAGAAAATGATGACGGGGGGGAGGAGATACCACTCGGAGAAACTTGGCCAAACGAGAGGGAGTGGGTCCATGACAAGACGAGAAATTCTGCCAAAGGGAAAAAAAGGGAAGGCCATAGGGGCCATAAACAACGCGAACATGCACACGACGACAGGTCAATGGGGTACATCTGGAGTGGGGGGGTCGTTCTAACCAAAAGGTCCTAAGAAAAAGAAAAGGACAAAGAGAGCTTGAAAGACACGGGGGAAAACGCCGCTGGGGATGAACGGCGTAAAAGGCCCTGTTGTGTACACACAAGTTGCGCAAAAGCAAGGGGTCGCTCTTTCCAAGAAAAAAAGTCCGTAGGAGGGAGGAAGGAAGAGGGTGGAAGGTCAGCGCAGGAACACGCTGGAAAAGGGGGGGCGGTCACAGGCATTCTCTCCTGAGAGTCACGCCCGCCCACACGTCCAATAAAAAGGGCGGCAGAAAGAAAAGAGGAAGGGAAAAAGAAGTCCGCCTAAAAAAAGTGACTTTTTTTATGTTCAGGGGGTTTCTCAAGGAGGAAAAGGGTACAACGAGAATGAGGCGGCGAAAGGGTTGGGGTCACCTGACGGTGGGAAACGGGTTATAGCGCGGGGCAGCTCACCCAGACAAAAGCACGCGGGAGGGACGTGACGCCGGGAGGATCAGCCATGAACCTTAACAGGGAAACAGAATGGGAACATGTCCTGCGAAACGCGCAAAAACAAAAAAAAGAAAGTGATTATAAATGAAAACAAAAGACAACTGGGGGGGGTTGATTCATTTTTGGGGGGAAAATCAATTCCAGACACCGCCCAGGCGTCTTGGAAACTTAACAAGGCGACGTGAAGAAGAAACAGGGGACAAACCAGCCCGAACGCATAACGAAAAAGGCCAAAGAAACAGATACCTTAATGTCGTAAAGGGGGAAAAAAAATCCGTGTCCGAAAAGAGGAGGAGAACAGGGAAAGGGAAACACGGGAGGACTTGACCACTTTCCCGCCCGGAG
>Ga0179593_1449140_pt1 | contig 11403 bp, 8 predicted proteins | sample CZODoug2_1_08_16_FD_185931 | JGI IMG/M metagenome (GOLD analysis project Ga0179593, IMG submission 185931) | Vadose zone soil fungal communities from Angelo Coast Range Reserve, California, USA - CZODoug2_1_08_16fungal (PacBio error correction) | ecosystem: Environmental > Terrestrial > Soil >...
GTGCCTCGTCAGCTGGGAAGATCTAGAGAGAGCAATCATGGAGGGAACGGACATCTGTTATAAAGAGGGAGTATATGGAAAAGGAAAGGAGTGTATGCCAAGGAATGTCGAGCGGAGGAGTCTTAAGTGAGCTCTGAGAGAGAAGAATAAAGAGCGTCGGACAGGGGGGGGTAGTGTCTGAGAATTTTAAAGATAGGGGTCTGTGCGTGAAGGGATGGGGAACTCGAGGCTAAAGAAAAGACTGAGTTCTAGGGACGGGGGAAACCAGATACTTGGGAAGGAATGAAACGCTTTCTCAAAGAAGGACCCGAAAGAGGACCCCTGTTCGGAGGGGGACTTTTGGGCAGAAACATGCTCGTGAAAGCTACAAAAAGAAAGTAATACAGAGAAATGCAAGACAGCAGACCACACCCGGGAATGTCGAGGTTTTCTTGAAAAAAACGGTATTAGCAGGGGCAGGACAGAAGAAATAGGTCAGGTCTCTGGCAGGAAGGACGCGGATAAAATGAAAAAAGCGAGCAACTCAGTTGGGGAAAAAGATAATCCAAACTCGGAATTAGGGAAGGAAGAAGTCTTCGGTAAAGGGAGCCGGGAAAAAAAAAGGATTGGGGAAGAGGCGGTGCAGAGGCGAAGGAACGCGATCACTCTCGACGTGTAAGATAAGCGTCTCAGCGGGCTCGGCTATGGAAGTCAGCTACCTACCAAGAAAAAAGAGTACACCGGGGACTTCTCGGAGGAAAACGAAATTTCTTGGGAAAAATTTTTGTTCTTCTGCAAGGATTAGGGAAAGCTTGGGGGGGGAGGTAGGAATTGTCTCATTCACACCACAAGGAAGAATAGATGCGGCTAGAGGGAATATCGGAAAGGGGGGCAAGGGGAGTCTTTGAGATAGAGAAGGGGGGGGGGACCTGGATTTTGCACGAACAAAGGGAAACTATAAGGGAAAGGGAGACTGGAAAAGGAAATCAGGGAAGAAAGACAAGGGAAAACAAGTTAACCAGGGGACGAAACATTTTCTGTGTCTACAATCGCGTTTCACTAGAGAGAAGGGAGGATCAACGTCAGAGGAGATTGCAAAAAAAAAAGGACAAGGAGAGTTGAAAAAACTGGCAGAAACCCAAAATGGCCGAGGGGGGAAGAAGGGGTCGTGTGCGCTCGACAAGAACCGCACCTGGAAAAAGGGTGAGAAAACGAAGAGCCGGAATTATAAAATCCAATCCAAATCTAGAAACGTATCAACTACTCCATCGAAGAGAACAGTGGTTTTTTTCAAACAGAAAGAGCAGGAGTCAGAAGCTGGTGGAGAGGGAAAGGAAAAGAAGACTTCTCCCTCAATACAAGAGGGGGTGCAACGATGGAGGAATACGTAATGAACTCGGAGTGAACTCAGGAGAAAAGTAGAACTACGTAATTCACTGCATAAAAAGATTCCTCAAGAAAGAGATCTGGTTGAAAAAGTTCAGGAGAGAATATTCAAGAAGGAGATTGGCAAATCCTCCTACAAAGGGATATGAAGACCCCAAACCCCGGAAGAAAAAAAGAACGGTCTTGGACAGGACTAAAGGTGGTTTGTTTCAGAAAGATTCAGCTCGGAGTGGGATTGGGTTGGAGGGGGGAAGATCAATTTGAGAAGAAAAGGACGCTGCGAGATGTTAAGAGTTGGGGGAGGTCTGACACGGAAAAAGTGATCTAGCGCACATGAGGAGAGATCCGCCAGAAGGGGGGGGGGCCAAAGTTCGGCCGCGCCGCGACGCGGGGGAGTGAGGGGGGGGGGGGAAACCGCCTGAGACTGGGAGGGTTGGGGCAAGCTCATCGAGGGATCAAAAGAGTCCTGTGGGGAAGAGAGAACCGGGTGACTCGGCATAGGGACTGGGGGAATACTAATTAGGGGAAAACCTAAAAACCCTTAAAAAGGGAAAACTCAAACAACCCCTGCTTTCGATGAGAGGGCGAGAATAGAGGGGATGTAATTGGAAAAAAGAGGGCAAGATCTCCTAAATAAAAGTTTAACATGCAGTCAGAAAATAGAAATTCGCAGGCCGTGCCGGGATCTCTCAAAAAAAAGAAGAAGGATAAGAAAATATATATATAACGCACGGGGGGGGGAGAAGACGACAGTGCATTTTCAAAAGGGTCGGAGCGCACTAAAAAACCTGAAAAAGAAGCTCGCAAATACAGATGAAAGAAGGGGAATACGAGTTTGTTTGAGGGAGGAAATCGATCCGTGTGGGATAGCTTCGTCAGTAAACCAACGGCTCTCGCGGGGAATGAACTCCTGTGGGCTCGACCGCTCTCAAAGTCTCTTTCTTTCTATGGGGTGCCGCTTGTCTGTGCGTCTTCCAAGACCGTAAAAAATCAAACAAATCGCTGTTAAGACTGTGACCTAAACCAAGCCGGACGGAAGGATGGTAGTACCCGAAAAAAATCGTCCCGATTCGTGGGGGAAGAAGGATAGAGAAAGGGGGTGCTCGGCAAATTTCAGTGGGGAGGGAGGGAAAAAGATAAGATTGCATGACGCAATTAGAGAGGTGATGTCAGATGTACGTAACCCATTCAAGAGGGGGGGGGGGGCGTTATATTGGCTGCAAGCGCATGAGAGTCAGGGCAGACAGGAGGTTCCTCTTAGGAGGGGTTTTCTTGTTTTTGCCGAGGACAAACCAGGAAAGGTCGTGAATATAATGACAAGGGGGTGGCGGACAGATCGAACGGTAGAAATGGCTTTCATACTGGTCTGCTCGAGAACTCCAAGGGCTAGGAGCAGGTCTTCGGGAGGGGGGGAAATCACCGCTGAGTCGTGGGAAAACGGAAGGAACTTTTGAAGGTCTTGGGCACTTGAATTGTTTTCCTTCCTGGGACGATTCGGAGAGGAATGCTCGTGGCACAAAAAACTTGTATGGCTCTTTAACGAGGGTCTATCTTTGGCGGGGGGGGAGTGGAGTAACGGTTGGCAAATAGGGCGCTCCAAAGATGTTTCAGCGGGGGGGAACGCCTGGTCAAAGCCCGAAAGCCGAGAGGACAATTGTGGGGGGTAAGCAAGTTTGAGAGGAGGCTAATAGCGAGTACTGCCCGCTATATCGTGCATCTAGTGTCTCCGAAAAAAAGGAAGAGGAGGTGTTCGACTGGTCGCGAGTCGCAGGAGGGGGAGTTGTCTCCGAGAAAGCGAAAAAACGGTGTTCCGGTGAAAAGAAAAGGGAAAGGAGACTATCGGGAAAAAATCTCGGCTAAGGGGAAGGAGGTGCTACCGAGGTAGCTTCACAAGAGGACGGGGGGGGACTTAGGAATTCTAAGCAACTATTAAAGGAAATTGAGGGGGAAAGGAGGGGTCCAAGTCTTGAAAATCAAGAACAGACGAGTAGACATTTTTTCTTGGCGTTGGGGGGGGAATGCTGTTATGTCCGCGGAGGGGGACTAAGACGGACTCTTGCCAAGAGCCGGGGGGCGCTTTTCAGAAGAACAACTAGCTTGCAAAGAAACCCGAAGTCGGAAGGGGCGAACCGCAGGGAGAGAAATGGTAGAGGGAAAGCACGCTGCGGAAGTTGTGGAGAAGACTGAAATAGGGAGGGTTCTAAAAGGTTTTTCCTCAACGTTCTGTCGAAAGCGGGTACAGCCATAGATCAGAGACTGGACCATCCTCTCAGAGTAAACTAAAAACCTGCTGGAAGGGAACAAACAACAGATCACAATCTCTTTATGGGGGGTGTTTCTGGCGTTCTTCCGGTTAGGTGATGTTGTTTAAAGGAGGTCGTAAGAGAGGGCTGGTGGTTCAAAAGCGGAAGCTCTACTCAACCTTGGGAGAGAGTGTGACCGATTGGGCAAAGGGCGTTAAATACAGGTGGCCACAAGGAAGTCCCGCCGAGAACGGAGGAATTTCATTCTAGTGGGAAAGAAAATAGAAACACTCTCAGAGAAAGAAAAATAAAGAATGTGATATCCACTTTCACGGGAGAAATCTAGGCTTGAGGAGGCCTAAGAGAGCACCGGATCGCAGAAATAGGAAGCGCTTAATGACCACCCTGCTCCGCGAAGGAATGAATCTAGAATTGGGGAGGAGAAGAGAGGGCTTTACGAAAAGAATACGCGAAAAATTCTCAGTGGAGCTAGCTGCGAGAGGCGTACCCCTAAAAGACAGCGTTCTCTAGCAGACACAAAAAAAAAGTGGGAGGTGAAGAAGAGGAGGGGAAACTCTGCTCTAAGGTTTCTAATCTCGCGGGAACAAGGAGTCTTGGAGAAGGGGGGGAATGGACTGTACTAGTCGATAATCCTAAGGGTCATTGAGTTTTATGGTTCAAAGGGGTTAACTGGAGCGAGGAACGTGGACACTCGGAGAGTGAGCTTCTGAGACCGAAGGGAGTGGGTGGGTGGCTAAACCGTGGATTAATAGGGTAAGCCTTTGGTGAAGGGCGGGGGGGGAACTAGAAGGAAAAGCACATGCGTCAAGGGTGAGATTGCTGTAAGGAGACGGGTTAAGACGGGAACCGTAGAGTGAGACAACGAAGGGGAACCGGGTCCTGCCCCGTTAGAGGGGACCGATGGGGGGTTAAAGGAAAATGCGTTTCCCTTTAAAAAAGGGCAAAAAGAACTCGCCTACACAAGGGGGGACGAAATCCCGAGGGGGGGTGAGTTGGGGGGGCATTTGAAACCTCAACACTGCTGAAGGGCGGAGATGGGGGGGGATATCGTAAGGAATTTCCGGGGAGGGAAAAAAAAGAACTACGGAGTCCAAAATTCTCCACGAAGGGGTCAAAGGATTCAAACGCCAAACGAACGTCAATGTCTGTCGAATGGGGGCGGGGGTCCACTGAAAAAAAGGAGACCAGTCGTGCTTCGGACAGGGGTGCCGCCCCAGAAAAAAGAGCCCAAAATCCTCTGATCATCTTAGCGAAGAGAGAGCGGAGGGAGAGTAAAGACCACTCAGAAAGGAAAAGAAAAAACCAGCGTGTAAGCTGACTTCTTTATTGGGGGGGGGAATACTTTGACAAGAGAAGGAGGATCGACCGGGGGAATAGCCGGGGGGGGGGTGAAAAAAAAAAAAACCAGGTCTTCAGGCAAGGCCGGAAAGGAGAGACTCTTCTGAGGTAAAAGGAAGAATTCTCTTTGAGAAAGGAAAGGTCACCTTGAGGGGGGGGCCGACCACCGTGAGATTGAGGGGTGGACTTTGCACTAAAAAGCAAGAATAAATACCTGGAAAAAAGGGGCAGCAAAGGGGTAGAGCACGCGGGGGGGCAATAGTCTTGGGACAACGCTAGAATCAGGAGAAGAAAGGGCGCTGCGTGAAAAATCCACAAAATTTCCGCTACGAAAGGGGACGCGGCGGCTAAAGCAAAGGTGCTTTAGCGGAAGAAAAGGAAAGGAAAAAAAGGAAAAAAAAAGAACCACCAAATCACCGGCTGCAACAAACAAGAGATAAAAAAGTTTTTGGGAGCACAACAGACTGATACAAGTAGAGGGGAAGTCTTGTCTATTCAAAAATGAAAAAACTCCTTAGCAAATCAAAGGGCATCGATATGAGTCTAGAAAAATCTCTTCTACCTAATGGGTGCGTCCGACCGAAGGCCCGTGAAAACCCAGGGCACCACTCACTGTTGGGAAAATTTGCATCTCGGCCCACGACCTTAGAGGTTTAGCATCCGCAACCCATAGACCTCAGGACAAAAGCCACGTAAACAGGTCTGGACATCAAGATTCTGGGGTGTACGCATCTCTCAAGCTATTGGGGATTGTGGGTTCGTCAAATCGAAAGGGCCACTCCCTCAAATGGAAGCTGACCTTGTTCTACTAGGTGGGGAAGAAGGCTTGGCTTGCGAGTACCCTTCCCTTTATGAAACCAGGTGAGTCTGGAAAGTTCCAAGGGTCGAAATACGTGCCTCTTGTTGTAGGGCTGACTCATTCTAAGGAAGCTGAGCCTGAGGTTATACCTTGCTCTGGCTAACTGACTTGCTTTTCAAAAGCTAAAGAAGAGAAAATGGGCGCCATCAATAATAGTCCGGCAATAGGTGCTGTAGGCCCGCAGTGAAGAAAATTGTCAATGTAGAAGTTTTTTGAGCTAGTGGGAAAAGAACCTGCCATAAGTCGGAGAGAAAAACGGAAGGTTCTTTGCGAGTAAGAGGAGGTTCGAAGTCAGGGGATCTGAAACTTTGAATGAACTTCTCTCTTCCTGAAGAAGAAACTCAGGAGTTCCCTACGGAAGATCTCCCCTTTAGAGAAAAAAAACCTTCCGGGAAGGTTTCTCGAATCACCCCACAACGTCGAGGTCAGGACCCGAACTTCCTCAAACACGTCGGAAGGTCGTGGGCATTTGAAAGTGGGGGATCTTATACGGGACTACGGTAGAACAATTCCGACCGAATGCTTCGAAGGCCAGAGCCGGAAAGAGGGGGGTTTGGGGGTCAGAAAAGGAGGCTTAACTCCGTTTTGAGTCGCCCTTCCGGCGGACAAGAGAGAAAAGGGGTAACGATTACCGTTGGGAACCGTCTAACAGAAGGACTAGAGAGCCCCCGCGCAGGGGACACATCATGCGGGGGACAAAAATCTCAGAAAAGCCGTCGAGAAGAATATCCGCAAAAATTCTCTCTCGTTTCCCGGAGGGGGGGGCGACTAAAAAAAGAAGGGGCTGACAACGTTCAGTGGAGACTGAAATCGGAATGAAAGGCAGCGGCCGGGGAAAAAAGGGAGGCAGGTCCTACCCCAATCCAAAAGAGATGGTTCGAAAAACTATAGGAAATAGTGACACCGTTCCGCGAACCCCAAAAAAAAACTGTTCGGGGATCTGGGGTTTTCCGCGGCGGGAAAAAAATCGAGGGTTGTGACTGCATTCAAAAAAAAAAGCCGTGGGAGGTGGGGGGTTCTCCTGCACTCGGAGGATACCGCCGTTTCATTGCAGCGTGTCGAGGATAAGAGCGCAAAGCTGAGCTTGGAGGAGAGTTTAGTTGGTCCTTTTCCAGAATTGGAAAACTCCGAGAAAAGCGTACAACAACAAAAGAAGGGGGCTTGTCCCTGACGTTGAAGAAGAGGGTCGGTGGAGGGTTATTTGTAGTAGTGCAAAAATCGCCGTAATGAAGGAACAGCTAAAGGGATGCTTTGGAAGTTTCAAAAAGCGAATGTAAGAGACAGTTGTTGGGGATGATAGTTGGGGGGGGGGAACAAGCGCTCTAAAGCGAATAGCGATTCGAATCTCTGGGGGTTGCTGGGCGGGGGGTAAGTGAGTGGGGGGGGGGATGAAGGGGGGTGGGAGAAATGTGGGGGGGGTGGCAGGTGTGTGAGCGAAGGTCTGGCGAAAACATTTCGGAGTGGCCCAAAGAAATAAAAGGGGGCGAGAGAAATGGAAAAATCTCACTAAATGGAAAGCCGGACAGGGGAAGATAGCAGAAAAGAGATCTAGAAAAAAAGTGTGGATGGAGGAATTCTACTGGCAACAGTAAAAGGCACGTGAAAAGACCTCCTTCTGGAAAAGGGATTGAAAAATCAGAAAGGATAATCTGACTTCCCCGTTTTAGATCGTTGTAGGTTCTTTTGAAGGCGCGAGAAAGGGCCGGGGGGAAGGGTGAGAACTTCGGACAGCTATTGAGGATTTAATTGAGAAAAACTGAGTGCAACTGGGGGACGCACGATAAGGGAGGGAGAGGGGGGGTTAAGACCGCCAGTCTAAAAATGAAGAAAGGGGCACTTCTTCTTGGGGGAACAGAAACCAAAAAAAAAAAATTGGGGGAAAAAAACTCGAACACTAGGGTCCGGTGGGGAAGGGTCCGTCAAGGGGAGCCATCCTCTGAGGTTAGAATCACCGAGCACTAAGAGAAAAGAAAAGGGGGTAGGGAGAGTAAAAACCGTAAAAAAGCTGTCATTTTATCGGTGAGGAGCTTGAACGAGTTTGTCTGTCATTTTGTCTAATTGGAAACAAAGGAAGACGGGGTGGACAAAAGAGAAATATCGCAAGTAAGAGGGTTCTTTTCTCGGGAGGGGCCTTCATTAACTGACTGGGGTGAAAACGTGAGGAACTCCATATCAGAGAGAAGAAAGGAAAAAGAAAGGCTATTCTCGGGGGAAAATTCCGACTGCACCGACAAAGCATCAACGATAATTCTCCGGGAGAGGACGAAAGCGGAAGGCAAGAGCGGACTCTAAAAGGCAAACACAGGAGAAAAAAGAAAGAAGCAAGGAGAAGCTCGAATGATCTTCAGAAAGATCAACTCGACGCTCTCACCGTAGAAGGGGGAGGAGGAGGGCCAGCGGAACAAAGAGCAGCGTTGCATCGATCTCCAAACGGACTAGGAGGAAAGAAGATATGACCGAAAAAGGAGGGGGGGGGTCCAAAAGGGGGGACATCGGGGGAGCACCAGGAAAGGGAAGAGAGTGAGAGTATAAGATGGCTTGAATCCATCATTCAGGATCGGGAAAGGCTGATGTGAGTCAGGGTGGACGACGGATCGAGAGTAAGTCAATGGGAACTGCGTCGTCTGAGGAACCAACCTATAAGGCTGGCGTTGAGAGAACAGGTATAGGATCGTGGAGGAGAAGGGGGAAGTTTAACTTTGTACTAGACAAAAAGACCATCTAGGGAAGGAGGTAGGAGGGTCACGCAAAAAAAGAAGGGGTCAAGTACCCGGGGGAAACGGGATTGCTCACGGCCCAGATAACTCTCTACAGGGATGGGACTTTTTTTCAAACAGCCGCCTCGCAGGAGAAAAGCTACAATTAAGCACCAGCCCGGAAAGGATTAAATCAAACCCAGAAAAGCATATTTTGTCTAGTTTGGGGTGGGGGAGAAGGGAAAAGCGTAATCAAGAGCTTGTCTAGTGATGTCTTATATCAACTTCTTTCTAATGGTACTAACGAATTAAAATAGAGCACCTCGTGTGAAAAGAGCGAATACAAAATCTGCAAGGAAAGATTGCGAGGAGGGGGAAAAATCAGTAACTGGGAGGTAACATCGTCCTACTTCTTGAGAGGGACAAAACGCGGTGGTGAGAGGGGGGGGCTAATAGCAATTGAACCGGGGTCTGAACATCTCCTCTCATTTATCGGAGGGGAGAAAGAAGGGCACATACCCAGAAATCTAAACAAAGTGGACTGAAGAGGCGGGATTGGGAAAGTGAGACATTTTCCAATCCGGTTTGCCTTTTTGTAATGGCATATGGTGCGTCATGCCAACACTTCCGGGAGCCGGGGGGCTAATAGGATCGACGTGACAATGAGGTCGTGCAAAGAATATAGTCGAATTTTAGCTTGAGGGGGGACGGGCCCGTAAGCGCCTAGGGGACGAGGGACCTAACAGCTCAAAACGAAGCTCGCTCCAGAACTTAAAGGTACTTACGGGTGAGAACGACTTCTCAAGCAATATCTCGAGGAAGAAAAGCTGCCGGAGTCATCAAAAGTGCCGAGAAAACCCGGAGAACAAAAAAAGGGGCAGATGGACAAGGCTCCCATCGCCTCAAAAAGGTAGCGTTGATATAGGGCTATGCAAGTTACTCAAAAACACCAGCAACAAGATATCCCTCGTCTTCCAAGCTTCCAGCGCCTATAAAATGGGGTGGGTGTGTGTAAGCTGTCGAGACGAATCTCGTACTGAGAAAATGACCAAGGGAGAATGAGCCCTCATAAGTCAAATCTTTACGAGAGAACGAAAACGTCTTCAGAGGAGCCACATGGACCATAAAAAAGGACGAAATCTGGTGGGACTTCAGAGGCGGGACACAGATCGGAATGTGGGGTTTGCATAAGAAAAAAGCCCGACCAGAGGGATGCCATCCACTAAGAAGGTATTGTACACGACTGGCGAATGAGAGGGGTGTTTTAAGTACAGACTTCGAGGACTCTCTATTGGGTGATTTGGTTGGGACAATCAAAAGACAGGTGTCACGAACCGGGAAGAGTTATAAGTTTCGCTTCTCCCTCAAAAAGGTGAGCTCATACCTGATCGAGTCAGCGGAAGAGGACCACTCCGAAGGGGGAAGATTTTGTTTCTGACGAGCCGACTGGCACTTGGGGGTCACTTTTCTATGTAACGACGGAATGGGAGTTTCAAGCGCCTCGGGAAAAAGGGGGGGAAAGGGGGGAATCCCTAATCGGGTATTGAGGGTGAAGGCTTCCAAGATACCTCAAAAGTCTCATTTGTCACGGAGGGGTTTCTACTACCAACGTCGGCGGCGACTCAAACTGGTGATTAGCCTTTATCTTATCTCGGGGAGAGAGAGTGAGGGGGTTAAATATGACCGCATCCCAGAAGGACTCGGGGGAAAGTCAAGGGAAAAAGAGATCGCCCAGGAGCTTAAGGGGGGATCTTCCCTCAACAACGAAAAAAGTATGTAAAAAAGGATTGCCCTTCAAAGATGAGGAATTTAGAGGCTCAGGGCTTTCCTATCAAGGCGTCTTGCGATGGATAGGAAGACTCAAAGTGTGGGAAGGGGGGCCCACTCAGCTGCCGGATACTCGGTGGGGCCCGAGGATGCTACCGGGTTTGTTGAGGGAGTCGCAGTAAAAAGGAGAGAATGGGGCAGTAAGTTAAAGGGGGAGACCATCTCCGCAGGACGAAGGCGAAAACACTAAGGACTCTTGCAACCAGAGGGCCATCAAGGGGTAGCCTAAATGAAAACCGAGGAGCTTCCTTCTAGAAAAAACCTCGTCCAAGGGGGGTAGACATGATGGGAGAACAAGTGGTGGGGAAGCGAAACATCAAAATCATGAAAAAAATGCTGAAAAATGCTCAACGGGGTATTCTCAATGAGGCAGTTTAAGAAAAAATCCAGGACGTCGCAGAGAGGGACCAAACTCTCAGGAGTCAAAAAAAAGGCGTAGCTGGGTCTTGCTTTAGAAAAAAAAGGGTGGTTCAGCGGCAGCAAAAATAGAATTAGTCCGGAGAGGACGGGGGAGCCCCTATCGGAAGGTGTGTGTCCGTAGAGGTACGGCTCGTCGCAATCCGGGGGAAATTCGAGGGTCTTAAAGGGAAGCGCGTTTCCCAAGAGCTGGGAGGAGAAAGATTTCTTTTTCTGTTGGACATATTAGATTAGGAGAACTGCTCTCGGGGGGCAGAACCAAAGTTCAGAAAAGCTCTTTACGTAGTGGAGAAAATAGTGGGTCTTTTTAGAGTAGGGAAAGAGCACGTAGCAAGCCGTTCTTGTGCTCTGGCGCTTGGAAGCAAGTCACGGCATGGGGGGGGGTGGTTACTACCAGGGGCAAAGAAAGCATAAGGAGGAGAAGATGTCAAGATATAATCGTTCACCGCGATGTAAAGCACAGGTGCGAGCTGGCGACGCTGCGAGTGGGGGGGGGGGGGTTCAGTTATTTGAAAGGCATCGCACTGAGCGTGAGGCCAAATAAAGGTGGGGGGCGATCGGTTTGTGTTGGGGGGGGTGAAAGCAAGAGCGAAGATAAGTACTCGATGCGCCTGCTATTTCCGGACGAAGGGGTGAA
>Ga0179593_1455477_pt1 | contig 11403 bp, 12 predicted proteins | sample CZODoug2_1_08_16_FD_185931 | JGI IMG/M metagenome (GOLD analysis project Ga0179593, IMG submission 185931) | Vadose zone soil fungal communities from Angelo Coast Range Reserve, California, USA - CZODoug2_1_08_16fungal (PacBio error correction) | ecosystem: Environmental > Terrestrial > Soil >...
CTCAGAAGAAGTGGGAATGACTAGCAATCCAACAAGACTCGTGGCGTACAGCAGTCAGGATCCTGGGGGGGGAAGGCGACCGCGGGGCGAGGGGATAAAATTTCATGTCTATGCAAGCTAGGACGAGAACACAAAAGTTTTGAGGCCAAATCTCAATTCACTACGCGCAGTTTAGGAATTCGATGCCTCCGTGCGGCAAACGAACTTCTTAGGGGAGGGGAAGAACACGAAGGGGTAGTCGAACTTATATGGACGGAGGGAGGGGGTTCAAGGGAGGACTGGGCCGGGAGATACGCACACCTGGAGGTTCCTAGCGCTGTTCCGGCATAGAGAGCTCTCGACAAAAATCTGTGTTCAAGGCGGGGGGCGGGCAAGTAGAAGACGAGTATCCTCTATACGAGATTGCAAGGTGAGAATAGATTGGTAAACGGTCCCCGAAATTATGCGGTCGGAAAAGAAGCGCGGGCGCATGGGCTCTCACAAAAAACTAGCAGCGGGTAGTGCAAGTCAGAAAGAGAAATGTCGGCAACATCTTCGGGGCAATCGGAGGGATGGGAGGAGAATGCAGCAGCGAAATCGGATTACACCCAAAGAGAGGCGAGAGCGAGCCTGATCTCTTGTTTATGGAAAATTTCATTCAGAAATCGGACCGGGAGGGAGTAGACAGGCTAGCCTATCATCGCGACGCTTATGTGAAGTTTCTTGTTCAGGGGTGTACCTGTCGGAAAAGTTTGGACGAGAAAGGCTGACTGGGTGGAAGGGGGGGATGGACCAGAAGACGGAAAAAGCGAAAATCCATTCGCGCTGTGTGAAGGGGGAGAGGTTGGACTTTTATCGGGGAATCGGGGGTGCTGCTGCGGAAAGGATCTAACTGTTCTCCGATCAAGGAAAAACCTGAGCAGCGACGGAGACCGAAAGGGGAAAATACTATTGATCATGGAAGTGGGGAATGAAGGACACTTTGTCCCCGACCGAAGAAGATTTGTTTGTGTCAAATGGGTGAAAGGAAAGACGAAAATTTTTCCAACCATTCAATCGGAGGGAAAGGATGGAACCAGGGAGTCCTGGGATCCCCGGGTTCATCTCACTTATGCTCTACACAGACGGGGGGGGGGAAAACAATGAAAGAGTGCACGTTGGTTACCTGGAGGGACGATTACGTGGTGGGGAAGCCGGGGGAAATCGACGAGGGTAGTACGATATCTTATCTGAAAAAAATGACAGGGACCCATGTCACGGGTGCTAACTTAATTCTGTTTCTTGGTCTGGCAATCCATTTGGATTCGGTAAAAAGGGGGAAAATAAATGCATCTGCACCGGTTGACGGATGGGGAAAAGTACGGTGCCAGGCGAACGCGCTTCGCAAGGATTACAAGCAACTTTCATCACAGAACGGCCTGCAGCTGAGTCACCCCGTTCAGGGAGACGAGGGGAGCGGGGGAGAAGGAATCCACACCATCTTATTTCGGAAGACTCGAGGTCAAATAAGAGGGAGGGATCTGAGAGACCACAACAAAATGAGGAAATAGACCCGAGATGCAGTCGACCTCCGCTTTCGTGGGAAGTGATTTTTAAGTCGAAGACACCGAAGAAGAAAAAGTCAAAGGGGGGGCAAGAAGAACATTGGGGGCCGTTTTTTAAGGAGAGTGAAGCAAGTATGAACGCGTGAAAAAACACCACAAAACCACAACCTGGGACCGACAGGACTTCCGAGCCGATCGTGAACAAAGTCAGAGCACTCGGAGGGAGAAAGGGGGGGGGAAGTTGGGAAACCATTACCTCCTAAAAGGGGAAAAAAATACCACGCAACAAACTGACTCGTATAGAACCGACAATGGTCATGTAGGTTAGAGAGGGGAGACAGATGACGAAAAAAACAGTACGGGGAAGGGGGCTCGAGGTTTTAACCGGAAGGGGAGCGGGAAAAACGGGGAACGAGTAATGGGGGGGGGAACTCAACAGTATCTACCAACAGCGAGAACACGGATGCGGCCGCGGACCAGGTGGGGGAAAGTCCTACTGACCGGGGAGTTACGTTGAAAGGTGAGGAGGGGGGAAACGAAGGACAGAAAAAAAAATCAGAGGTAGGGGGAACCGTCCATAAAACTGACAAAAGATACAGGAATAAGACGGAGGCGGCACACGTGTCAGCGCAGCGCGACTCCTTTATAACCGGGGGGGTCAATCGGCGGCAGTTTCTAATCGGTAGAGCCGACAGAAGATCGGATGGCGTTTACTCCCACAGCAAAACCACCACCGCCTCGTCACCAAAACGGACCTTGATGAAAAACAGGGCGGAGGGTAGGGATGATAAAGAAACTAGAAACTCTACCTTCTCGACCTGGAAAAAGGTGAGGCCCGACCCAAGAGAAAAATATCGGGAAGGGGTGCGTAGACCATATACGCGCGTCACACAAGGGGAAATATTGATGAGGGGCCCCACACAAGGAAAAGTGGGAGGGGAGAGAGCGAGTCTCGGCGTGGGTCAAGTGAGAATGTGTCCCATAAACGAGCCTTGCATTTCAAGCATAGGAATGCCGCAGAGGGAACAAACCCGAAACAATCGGATGCGACCTGTCTCGTCGGCAACAGTACCAAAAACGCGGGAGACGTATCCGAAACTGCAAAAACATTGGAGTGGAACGACAGATTGGGTCATGGAAAAATGCCGCAAATCACGGGAAGGCGAACAATTTAACGATCAATCCGTCGGGGGGGAAAACACGTCATTAAAAGAGGGGACCCTCGTACACAAACTCGTACTCGGAAAGTTAAAAGGCGGCAACGCGCGTAGACTGGGCACATAATCGTTCGAAGGGGCTCGAACGGTCAGCAGACGGAGAAAAACGGACGCCGTCCTTCGAAAATCAGAGGGGGTTTCAAAATACCGTAAAAATAGAAGGATCGTCCGTCTGCAAGAAGTGGCCCGAGAAAGGAAATCAAATTCTTGAGAGGGGAGATGTTGACGCACATGGAAAACTTTGGAGCAATTCATAGAGAATGAGAAAAGGGACATTCGATATACGACAAATATCAAGAAAAAATCAATGAACCGTCGCGCAGGACTCCAGGTTTAGGAAGGAAAAAGAGGAAGGAAATGCAGGAACAGGTGGGGAAGGAAGGAAAGACATCGTGGAAGTTGCCGAGCGAAGTTATAAGAGGAAATGGGAGAATTCACAGACGCATAACTAAAAATCATGGTGGAAAGCGGCAAACCCCGACGTCTGCAGAGGAGGAGTAATTCAGTCTGTAGGAGAGATTACTAACAGGGGAGAAGAGAACGAGGGAGACAAGTTCAGTCCGACCACAAAAGGGTTGTGCCATCGACAAGCAGCCTGAATCGCCATAAGTGGGAATCGTGACAGAAATTGCAAAAAATAACGAGACACGAAACAAACGCTCATGACATTTTAAAGAAAAGATCTCGGAAGGGGGAAAGCTAGGCGGAAACTAAACCACGGTAAATTCCAACGAATATGAAGGGTAGCACCTCCGGGAGCCAAGGATCCTCATCAGGTAGAAAACAATCTTGTCGACATAAAGATATCAAAAACAAAAAAAAAAAGGAGTATTATATGAGAGACGATTGTTTTCTACCTGAGAGCGGCAATCAATCTTTAGCTTGGGGACTGGCTCGGCTCGGGGGCTTACTCTTTTCCAGTGAAATCAAAAACGAGCTGGTACAAAACTCTCGGGAGACGAGAGCAGGGAGGGCTACTCAGAATAGTTTCGCGAGGATGTCGAACGGTGGGGGAGGTAACCTACGAATCGTTAGCGTAGGAGTCGCCACTGTGGATCTGACAAGCCCCTGCAACCAGCTGACAGTAGGTTTTGCTTGAATGGGCTGTCGACAAGAAAGTCTGCTGACACGGGCAAAAAGGGGGAGAGGAACGATCACGACTGAATAAGCTCTCATAAAAAAGAGGACGAAGACTCAATACGGAAGTCCCGATACTCTGGAGTAATTAATGTGACTGGAGGGAGCTATAGTCGACGCCGAAAGCAACTAGCGTCGTTCATGAAAGGGGCACTGGAAAACACATTGTTCTATAAAAGGAGGGGGAGAGCGATCTGGGGTAGTGAATGCCGGAGAGCGGCGCGCCAGGTCTTGCTATGGCGGAAGAAAGAGAAGTGGGAAGGTAGAACAAGACCTTTAAAAGGGGGGACGGGCAGGTCAATTCGCTTGGAGGAGACGGGACAGAAGGAGGCACTCCGGAGCGTGGGAAAAGACTGATACAACTGCAGACATGGAGTAAACAACACGACCTGCATTCCGCCACTCGAAGGAGTGGATCGAGATCGGGCAGGAAAGGCGACGGGGGCGATATGAAAAATTATTCAAATCGGAACGAAAATGGTGTTGTAAGGAATCTCTTCGGCTCCTGACCGAAAAAACAAGGTTGGACGGGGACGCGGGAATAAACACGCGCGGGCTAAAACGGCAACCGCCGATCGGATGAGGAAAGTAGGGGGGGAGAAAAACGGAAGGGAAGGTAGGGGAAAGAAGGTCCGGCTGGTCTGGCATTGCGCGGCCTATCAAAAAAGGGGTCGCATTGCTGGACGCAAAGGCGATCAAAAAAAGAGTGAGGAGGGGGGGGGTATTGTTTTCCGCATCATGGGTAGACAAAAGGAGAAGCAGAGGACGTGCAAGAGGGAAATCGTTAGACTAAGGCAGCAGGCGCAGAGGGAAAAGTCCATTCCAACACCCACTAAGTATATCCTGAATCAAGCCTCAGAGGAGGGTGTGATTTCATATCCAATAGGGGGGAAAAGAGCGGAACTCTCCTAAGTCAGCGCGACCGGTAGGGTTTTTGCGGAGGGTCGTGAGGCAGATGTATGGAGGGGGAAAGGACTAGACCTAGCCTGCTGGCACTTTCCCGCCAAAATCATAATGATAAGGTCCGAGGGTGGCCGAGGAAGGGAGGGTTTTGTGGGGGGGCTACCGATAGGGGGAAGCGTGGAGGGTCAAGTCGAGATATCGAACGTGTACGTTCGTAACATGCGAAGGGGGGAAAAGCTCGACGGGAATGCTCTGAAGACGGTGACCGCGATCGGGAAGGTAGACTCAGGGAATTCTTTTTCGGTTCTTGACAATGGGGGGAACAGAAGAGGGTGTCGCATACAAAAACTTTTCATCATGTAAAGGTCGGGGCCGAAGGTGCTGCTGGCCAATGGGGTAGCAAAACTGCCGGGTTCAGAAGGGGAGTTCAAAGCCTCATTACGGGGGAAACAGGGAAGTGGACAGGGACGCAACGGAAAGAAACGCACGGTTACATCGAAGGCAGCTTGGAGGCGTCGAGGACGAGAATCTGTGAAACTGGCTATACTCGGGGTGTGAGGGGAGTCAATGTCGGGACTGGAGCTAAATTGAAGAAATGCAGCCATGCTCGCAAACTGCTCAGTCTGACGGTGGGAACTGCTGCAAAAAAACTGTAGGCAAGTGGGGAGAGCGGCTTCATCAATTCATCAAAAAACGCCTTCTTGCATCTGTAGGGAAAAAGGGGTATGGTGTGAGGGCGGTGTGCGAGGGAGGCTAACAAACACGAATCCCGGGCCTAAGGGCATATCTGACAAGATCTTCAACAACAACAACTTCGTAGGAAAGAAGAGGGGGAGAGACAAGACCAGGCAAAGGGGAGACTCCGCTTCGGTTGGGGGGAGGGTTTTTAGTGACGCGCCGTTCAGAAAAAACCATGACCGGGTTAGAAGAGAAAAAGCAGAAAGGGAAATGAGGATGACAGCTTGGGGAAGGAGATGAGGCGGGAGGAAACACCTTGCCCGAACAGTCCGTCGGCCACCGGGCATCATAGAAGGGAGTTTGACCAAAACTCCAAAATTGGGGGAACAGAAAGCAACACTCACCGCAATGATCGATCGCACCGACATGGGGAACCCCGGTAGGGACGGGAGAGAAAAAAGATCACAAAAAAGTCAGAAGGGAATGTCAAAAGAAACGGAGACCGGGGAACCCTTTCGGAAACGTAACCTCCGGAGCCGACATCAGGAGAAACCGGGCAGCGGAAAAAACTAACAGTGGAACAGCAAAATCGAAGGACAGGGGGAAGGGATAAACCGAAAAACTGATAAGAAAAAGTCAATAGTCGTGCACCGTTAGCATCACAGGTTCACACGAGATACTCGATGCGTTAACCCGGCTCGGGAAGCATTCGCTTCCGGGATCGGTTCTGCCGAGCGCAGCGCAAACGGGAGTAAAATCGCGCCGCCATATCGATGAGACCCAACAGCAAAAAGAGACGAGGCACCCAGCAAGGGTCCGCTGGCTGGGAAAAAGCACGAAAAATAGCACCCTCGTCGACATTAGAAATTGCCAACAAGGCTGTTCTGCAGCCCAAGAGCGCTTGTATAGAGAAAGTCGGGAGGGAGCCGTAAAAGGAAAAGTATCAACCTTTTACCAGGAACCGACGATTTCGGGGAGGGATCGAAAAGCAGGAGGGGGGGGTTTTGCTTGATGGGAAAAAGGAGATCGCGGTCCCTCTCCTGACGACTGCAAGAAAAAGAAGATGCTCGAGTCATTTTATAACCATCTGGGCTCGGTGATCGCGAGGCGAAGCCAGCTTAAACACGCTAAAGTCTCCCGACAGATTGGGCAAGAAGGAGGGGGGGGGAAGGAAAAACCGTAGTCCCTTGGCAATCATCGAGAGGAGAGGGGGTGACAGCCTCGCTTCGACTAACCCTGCTCATGCGGTCAAAAAAGGAGTTGTCCCGCGGAAAAGCTGAACAGCGAGTATTAACAAGAGAGGGGTGACGAAGAGAGAAAGGAGGACATTCACCGACTTCTCACGAAATCAAAGATAGTCGCGGGGGGTCAACGAAGTCCTCTTGCGGCAGAAAAACAGATCAAGGGGGTCAGGTCTCAGAAAAAAAGGAGTGAAACGATGAAAAAGAAAAGCTCGAAAACATGAGATTGCGCCTTCAACACGTTGGGGAGGAAGTCATGAGGGTCATGGACCAAAGCTAGAGACATCGCACGCGCATTCAACAGCTGGGGGGGGCTTAGCCACGCCGCTTTTTTTGAATGATTATTGGGGGGAAGATAGGCACGATTATGATAACTCACGGAGAGGGGGGGACGCTTAGATCTGGGAGGCGGGAGGGTAAACACTTGACGTCTGACCTAAATCGAGAGGCAGGGTTTGAAAGGAGAAAGAGCCTGACTCTGTAGGGGATAATTCGGACGTATAGAGACAGTGGCGACTCGCGGAAAGGTCCCAGGAGGAAAAATCAAAGGGAAAAACCACACCGTGGGGGACAAGATTTGGGGGAGCAAGGGAAGATCCCCCGCAAAACAGACGGGAAGACGTTAAGTCAACGGCGAAAAAAAATATCGACAAAGGAAGAGTTGCCGACGGACACTCAGACACAGAGAGCCCAGTTTAAAAACTTTCGGAGGACCGAAGCCCCTTTAACCTATTCCACTCTGAAAAGTGGGAAGCACAAATAAAGGAGACACAGGGCTTCCTTAAGAAAGGTAAAAAAAAGAGGGCTCAGAGAAGGAGCAGACAAAATGAGGATTCCCAAGCATTTAGATTGCGACAATCATGTTCACAGAGATGGCAACGGAAAGGGAAAAGGGAGTTACCCTCGTTGGCCTAGGGGTTACAATTTGATCCTAAACCTTATCTTGGAAACCTAGTCTATCGCGCGCAAGGGCCTGAAGGACTTTTTCGGGAGAGTGTAAGTTTCGCCGTGCTGGACCTACATCTGTGAGGAGGAGGACGGGGAAGCATCCAGGACAAGGTCAAACCCATCGATTTGGGGAGTCCCATTGAGGGCGCCGGGCCTGGGGTAAGAGGTAAAGGGGCGGAGGAAGGAGAGAAGAAGAAAGAAAGTACCCGCACGCTGAGAGGAACTTGAAGGAGAAAATACACATCCCTCGAGATTGCCACTCATTGGACTGTAGCACGATAACGCGAAAAAACAAGGGCAAAAAAAGAAAAGTAGGATCATATGACGGAGGCGCCAAAGAGAAATAAAAAAGAGCGTGTGGCGCGAACATGTGATGGAATCGAAAGGGAGATGGCAGATATGATGCATTGGGCTACAGCTGAAAGAACCAACGGGGGGGGGGAATCGGATATTATTCCCACTGCTCATAATGTGCTTTCTCAGGCAAAATCCGGTTGAGGGGGAGACAGACAAAAAAAATGGAGGGACGGAAAAGGGTTCAACCAAAATATAAGAGGCAGAGAGGGGAAAGGATTGGGGCAAAATCGATCTCACCGCGAAATATGTTCAGTCTCTCGCTGTTTACTGCATCTCACGGTCCGAGAAAAAAGAGGGGGAGGTGTGGGCGCTGTAACCTTCAGTCGGGGAGATCGCACCAAGGACGATCGGATGAGTAGTAAAAAATTGGCGGCCGCCTGCAAATGAACAAGACTGTCGGGACATCAAAAGAAGAGGGGAAGAGGAGCGCGAGCCACCGGGTAGAAGATGTACAGTGGATCGACGAATGTTGCAACTGGACTATCCTCTCGGGGGCAGATAGGAGAGCACTTCTGTAGAAGGCATCGCTAGCAGGGGGGGGGGGGGAATCACCTTAATTCACGTCACAAAACCAGCGAGAGCTAAAAGAGGTCGCTCTAAAAAAAAATCTGGAGGGGTAAAGCAAGATCAAGCAAGAGGGACCGGCGGCGACGGCCTTAGACGCGCGAAACGATGTGGCGGGAGGGCTTGGGGCGAGGTAGTTCTTGAAAGGTCTTGGAGGGGAAAAGAAAGGGCTCGTCGGCAATCAAAACTATAGGAATCAAGGTCCGGGGCCATGCCTGAGGCGCGTTTGTCGTTGGCATGGAAAGAAGCTGGCAGGGACGGAGAGAAAAAAACGATATAGCTTACTGAGGAAAAGAACAAACAGGAGGGCTACCTAACTGAGGATAACGCGATCGAGTATCAAGGCTCGTTTCACTGTGAGGGGACGACACGGTGAAAAAAAGAAATTGGGTCAGGGGGCAGAAGGGACCGGCGAATTTTCCAGAGAGACATTAATCGTACAGCTGAGAAAAAAGTCGGCCGGAACCCGTCTCTCCTTATTTCCTCAAAGGACGGGAGGAACACGGAGAGTCAGTTTTACGCTCAACGGCATCCGGACAGGGGGGAAGAGTATCAAAAAGAGGGGGGAAGAGGGGCGTCGACTGGTCGGGGCCTGAAGGGAAAATGTCGGTGAATTAGCTTTGTTCGTGGCCTGTTGATGTGAGGCGGAAAAAAGCTGCACCCTGCTCGCGCCAGTCTACGGGGAAAAAGAAAGATCGAAGGAACTGTAGGGGGGGGAAGTGGAAAAAGCTCATCCTAGGAAGCGCTTCAGAAAAAAAAAGAAAAGGAGGGCAATGAGGGCGGAGGGCAGATCCCACAACAACCGGCATTTCGGAGGTTGGCGGAGGGGAACGAAAATCTCAAAAAAACATGAGTTCGACCAGGCCTCGAGCAGAGCTGCGGAGAGAGAAAAAAAGGAGGAGAAATGTGCCACGAGAGGAAAAGGAAAAACCTCAAGTTCGTAAAGGATTTTTATTCCTCGGACAAGACGTCATCCCCGAGGGGACAGAAAACCATTGCAAGGAAGTGGTTTGGAGGAAAGGATGGGAGGAAAGAGGAGAAAAGGGTTCCTAACCACCGTCCACCACATTTCGATAGGAGGAAGAGTCAAAGTCAGAGCATAAAGGCGCTGAAGTGACACGGCTAACTGGGGCGCACGACACACGCAAAAAGAAAAAGACTCGGTCGAAACCCTAAGGGTCTTCAGTTTCAGTCAAAATATACTCAAAGGGAGACTACGACCTCGGCCGCTGGGCTATTTAAAACTGAAGGGGAAGTGAGCGGGAAAACGTACGCAGGGGGTGAACCTATCAGACATCAAAAGGCGAGAAAAAAGGGCGCGGGCACCGAATAGAACTGACAATTGGAAGGGGCGATGAAAAAGAGTAATTACGACAAATCCATCGCTCCCGGGGCGAGCAGCACATTGACAAAAGAGAGCCCCTGATACTCGATACTCGTTCACAAAAAAGAAAGAACTAGAAGGAGAGTCACCCGGCGCCGGCCATCTCCCCAGTTCTGATAATCGAGGGGAGAAGAACTGAAAGGGACTAAGCCACCAAGCCAAACCAGCCTGACCTGTAGAAAAGTGCGATGCGGTTCGGAACGAAGAAAAGAACGAGGAACCTCGTACGAAATGGAGAAATTTACAGTAAATTACCGACACAGAAAGAAGCAACATACGGGGAGAGAGGATATTCCGTCGGACACCGGTCAACCTGATTTGACTGACTTTCCCTTTTCAAAACCAAAAACCACGACGAGGGTATGGAAACTGGAGCATCTCATCGATCTTTGGGGGGGGGAAAGTGGAATGAAAAATATCTCTTGTCGGACAGGATCCTAGCCTCTGACAAAAAAAAAGAAGCTGCTCGCAGTGACGAAATATCTTCGAGCAAAGAGAGGATGGGGAGGGAAAAGGGGGGGCTCAAACGACTAGGATGAGGGGAACGACCGACAATAAGCAAAAGACAGGAGCAGCTTTCCATCATAAAAAATCGGAAGGGCCGTACTGGACTTCGAAAAGGGCCAATATTACCCGCAGCGCAAGCGATGTGGTCGCTTTACAGTTGAAGGGCGAAAGCGAGGGAAGAAATGGAAAAAATCATCATCGGGGGTTGAAAAAAACTGAAAGAGCCATTGAAGGGAAAAAATTCTCTCCTCACAACGAAATTTTTGTCCTCGTGGAAGGAAATCATCCGCAGGATCGTCGTAGTAATCACCAAAAAGAGGAAAAGAAGGACAGCAATAGGAGGGAGGAAAGGGAATCCGTAAGAACGGGGAAAGGTGGTGGGTCCTCCTTCAAAAGACCGATACCTACCAGGAAGAGAGAAACCGCAGCATGGAACAAGACCTAAAAGGAACATTAGAGGGGAGAACACGAATCGGTGGGTTACAGGCTCCTAATGCAGGCACAGGTGAATGATTAACGACATAAAAACTTGTTGAGGAAAGAGACGTGCCGGGGGGACGGCAGAGTCACATTTGAGAAGTAAGGCTCAGAGAGAGAGCAGGAGGGTATTGAGCTACGAACTTAAAGGGGGCTAGGGTCGTAGGAGAAAAAGGCAGGGGAAGCCGAACAGGGAAAACCGGACAATTGACAGGCGCCAAAGGGAGAACCAAACCAGAACTTAGGTTTTTCCAGCGGATCAGGTCACGCCAAAACGCTGTCGAGCGGAATCAAAAAGTCGAACATCCTAAGACCCAAACGTAATCGGGAAGGACAATGGAGGCGACAGCCGGGAACAGGTAACCCTCATCGATGCTTCGGGGATGAAGAACAAGGGAAAAAAGGGCCAACTCCTAGGCCTAGGACCATCCCAAGGAACAAGCATCAGGTAGAAAAAAGGTGGCGAC
>Ga0179593_1270715_pt1 | contig 11402 bp, 14 predicted proteins | sample CZODoug2_1_08_16_FD_185931 | JGI IMG/M metagenome (GOLD analysis project Ga0179593, IMG submission 185931) | Vadose zone soil fungal communities from Angelo Coast Range Reserve, California, USA - CZODoug2_1_08_16fungal (PacBio error correction) | ecosystem: Environmental > Terrestrial > Soil >...
GCAACCTTCAAAGGAAGACGCAACAAAGCGCCAATCTCAGTTTTGGGTACCTCGAAACGAAAAAAAAAGTGAAAGGTCGTCACTTCACCGAATCTCATAGAAGCTGGACAAAGGGACGAGAAACGGGAAATTGATGAAAAGCGGGGAGGCAAAAAAACGGTTAGGCGCACACAAGCCTCCGAAACAGCCCATAAAAACATGGTAAAAAGAGAAGAAGATCTAAACCAGCTTTCCTAAGGAAGGAGCAGTTTTGGCGTACTCATGTAAGGCACCAAATTGCCAAAAAAACGGGACGTTTCAGTTGAACTTTCAGCATACATACAGAAAGACGGATAAAAAGAACCCGCAAAAAAACCAGGAACGGGAAAGGCAGCAACCGTACCCAGTCATTTGATATCTAAAAAAGGGGAACACCACATGCGGAGAGGGAAGAAGAATTTACATGCCATAACTAACGGTCTTCACATATCCAGAAATGGGCTAGGCCTTGGGACATCGATCAACGAAAACCTTTTGTGAACGGAGCGCCCAAAATCGGGGTCCAAGGTGAAAGGTAACACGAAAGCCAGAAAGCAGGGAAAAATAAATGCAAAGGGAGAGAACCTACGAAAAAAAGGATAGAAACAAGTCAGGTAGTCCATACAAAAGGGCGAATCGAGTTTTCGGCCTCTTGTGAAAGACCCAGTGAAAAAGAAAGGGGACTCGGGACACAAAAAAGAAAATGGGAGGATGACGAAAAAACGAAAATAAGGGCACAAACGACTAAAGTGTTCGGGAAATGGGAAAAGTGGGAAAAAAGAAAAGGAGAATTTCAAAAAAAAAAAAAAGGAGGACTTCGAATGAGTGGGGCGCCTTTCAGTATATTCCGGGTGACGATGCGCGGGAAGAAACAAAGGAACGACCCAAAAGGGAGCGAGAGTGAGTTCTCCCGAGTCTCGCAACGCGAGGGGGAGAAGCGAACGGATTTTCGAGAAAAAATGCCGCATGCGATGTCCGGCCGTACACCCATCCGGGTTTAAACATGTAGGGGGGTCTGACAAGGAGGGAAGTTGGTTTTCATCAATGCCTCGTGGTAATTGGGGCCCACCGGGAATAGAGAAAACCAAGCGGAGATTCTAAAAAAGAAAATACGGGTCACTAAAGGAACTCGGCTAGGTGCTGGACAGTCCACTATTTGTTGACCGAAGGAGAGCCCGCGGAAAGACGTCTTCGAGGGAAAACAGCCTTTTCGCCGACTAGGAAAAGAAACAAAAAATTCCAGACTCTATAAGCGAGACTGCCGAAAACCTACTGCGTGGACACAAGAAAGAAAAGGAATCATCTGCAAGGTTCCGACCTCCAGAAGCGCAACAACAACAAAGGAGTCTTAACATTTGGACGAAGTGCTTGAGGAAGGGAAATGCGGCTTGGTGTGGGAACGGGGGGTCCAACAGGACAGGTGTTCCTAATATAATAATGGGGTCTTGTTGTGGGAGCCGTCCGAGCGAAAAAGCTGTCCTCGAGCTAATAATTAGAAGAAAGCGAAGACGTTATCCAATCAGGGGGGAGAGAACCTAAAACGAAGGACCAAGGGAGTGAGCCCCAGGATTTGCTGGGCACGAATCGCAAGGGGTCTTAATATATCGAAGTCAAGGGAGGGAAACTTCCCGAACTCTGGAAGGGCTGAAAGAAAAAGCGATGAATCCAGTAATACCACCCTGACCAGAAAAAAGGGAAAAAAGCCGGGGAGGGACAGGGGTTGTTTTACAGCACTGGAAAACGGAGGGGGCTAGTAACAAACAAGCATCCAGTAGCCCTCGGCGCAAGGAGAGGGAGGAAAGAAAGGAACACGGAGAAGCCAAGATTTGAAGGAGGCATCTACCCGAAATAGAATGAAAGGCGAAAAATTTAAAAAGGGGAGGAAAAGACCGGGGAAACGAGATAAGGAGGGGACCATGGGGGCAGGTTCGAAAAGTGAGTCTTTTTCCCAAGTAGGAAACAAAAAGGGGTGGGCGCAACACACAGGAGCGAAAACAAGATTCCAAACTGTTATCAAATAAGCTGGAAGGACCAGTCGGGTCGCAGGGGTAACTTCAGATAAAGCAGGGATGTCAGAGAAAGTGTAGAGAGTGTAAAAGTGCAGGATGGCCGAAAAGAGGGAAGAGAGTTGGGTCCCCTTAACCCTCTTTGGGCGAGAGTCAGGTCACACAAAGGGAACATCGATGTGAACAAGGAAGGGAACAAGGGACTGGATATTGAGGCAAGATAATCCGTAGTAAAACTGACAAGATCTTAAGGAGGGATAATTTCCGAACTGGGAGGGGATATAACGACTCAAATTAGAGGGGAAAAGGGGTAAAAAACTTTGGCAAGATTCACAGGGAACAGAGGGGAGTTTGCGACGTCGCCGGTAGGGGGGATTTCGTTCAATTAGCAAAGGGGAAAGGGGATTGGCAAGTGGTTCCGAAACAAAAATCGTAACAACGCAAAGAAGAAGACGATAGGGAGAGAACTTTATGATTAGGGTATGAAAAGGCGTTTCAGTTCTGTGGGACCTTCTGCTGGGCAAACTCAGCGAACAGAAAAAAAAAAAAACAAGGAAGGCGAGTCACGGCCCCTTGAAACGTCGCAGGGGCCTAAAAGGGGAAAAGAAAAGAAAAAAAGGGCAGAAGTCGAGGAGAACAAAAATGACTATGGCGCAGTTGGAATGAATTTGGCGGGGGGGAAACGATCAGGGTCTGCGAAGCCGGTCTTTCCAACCTGACTGAGGGAAAACAGGACATATTGAAGAGAGCGCAGGGTGTTGCGGAACTGGGGGCCAGCCAAGTGTAGCAACACGAGCATGTACTCGTAAGGAACTGCGAAAAACGATGCGCAGGGGGGGAAAGAGTTATAAGAAGGACGGCAGAAGTCACGCGGGAATAAAAGGGAAGGCCAAGGAAAGTCAAAGAATCGAGCCTTTCAGGCACAACCGTGAGGGAGAAGGAAGTCCCAAAAAAAAAGGCAATTGTGCTACTGTACTCCCACCATCAACAGGAGAAGAGAGGGGGGGGGGGGGGGGGGGGGGGATGACTGAGTGGAGAAATTCAGTGAACCACACACTGAGGCCGGGGGCGACCGGGAGGGGGGCGTCGGGAATAACGGATTTTGTCTCCCGTGTAACAATAAGAAACCCTTTGTGTAAAAAGAAAAAAGGAAAACTAGAGGGTGGGGTAAACTAAAAAAAAGGGACAAGGGGTCAAGAAAGTGCCGGGTTGACACCAAAAGTGAAAAGAAGAAGCAGGAAGGAGTCGTCAAACAACTTCATAACGGGGATTCTGGGAACCAAAGGAAAGGTAGGAAAAAAAGGGACTGTCAAAATTATTAGGAAATAAAGCAGAAAGGAGACGAATACTGGCATTGGGAGCCGCCCAATGTTTTTAGGGGGGCGGGAAAACCTAAGGAAAGAAAAGCGAAAGCATTCTTCCAGAAGAAAGACGCACATCCGAGGGGGGAGAAACAGTTGAGGCGCATCAGACTAAACAATAATTGGGTTTGTTGAAGAGCGAGAAGAGAAAGGTGATAAACAAATTTTTTGGGATTCGGGGAAGAGAGGGCCTGCGGGGAGGGAAGAAATTGGTTCTGATGGGTGGCGGGGGGCATTACACGGAGAAAAGGGTAGGCAAAGGGAAAAAATATTCCCAGCAGGTCTCCCGGGGATCCTAACTAAAAGACTAGAAAAAACAAAACGGAGAGGAAAAAAGAAGAAGAAGAGAATTGTCTACAGAAAAAAGGAAATGTGGGGGGGGGAAGAGTTTTCAGAGGGATCATACCTGTAGCCGGGGGAGTAAAGAAAGAACAGAGAAAAATCTGGAACAAGAGGAACCCGCTCCGAACAAAATGTGAAGTAATAAGAATGGGGCGCTGGCCGAGAAGTAAACACAAATAATATCAGGGATAAGGGAAAACGCAAAGGACAAACTCAAGGGGAAGGGAAAGAGTTGGAGCAGACTTCTCGGCATTCTCAGGAGTGGGACAGAAAAAATCGCCAAGAGAGGATGCAAATCCGGAAATCACTCGGGAAGAGGATGTATTTTGCCCGTAATAAGTGCAAAGGGAGATGCAAATCAGCACTGGGCGTGTAGGAACGGTGACCAAAGAGCATTCTAAAGGAGTGGGCAGCTGGGGTCAAGAAAAGAAACTAGTAGAAACGCGAAGGGTTCGGAACACACTATCAGGGAAAAGAAGATCGTTTCATTGAGTATACACAGTCCACGTGAATTTATGGGAACCGGACCGGAAAGTCGAGAGAGGGAAGAAAAAACAAACAGGGCCGAAACGTGGGAGGAAGGGTTTGAATGGGATTGGAAAGAGTTACTACTCGAAGAGAGTCAGGGGAAGAGGGGGGGGTGAGGGAAGACACAACTGAGATGGCGAACAACCCGTTAAAGGAGAAGAGTATGACTGTCACGTCTTTTATCTGGAGCCCGGCGAGAAAAAAAAAAAGACGAACTGCGAAACCTCAGGGAAAGAAAGCGGGGGGAAATACGAAGGAAAAATGACCTTCTCTAGTGTTGCAAACACGGGGAGGGAAAGGGCACGTCGGGAGACAAGAAAGAATCAGCCACTGAGATAAAAAACCTCCGGGAGGGGAAAGGAAGCTAACCTTGCCCGCGATGTCCACCCAAAAAAAATGAAGCAACAAAAAAGAGCCATCGTAATTTGTGGGGGTCTCACTTAAGGAGTCAAGTGGGGAAGGGAGCACTTGCACAACAAAAAGCTAAGTTCACCCTCTTCGGGGGAGAGAAATATTGGAAGGAAAGCTTGAGGTGCGAACACGGAGAGGAAAACAAGAAAAAGAGAACAGCAAACACCAGGACAGAATCCTAAGCGAAGAGGAATCGGAAGGGAAGGTTGGGCATCCGGCATGGGAGGAAAAAACAAATTTGCCAAGACGACCTGTGGGCAACGGAAGAGGAAAAACCATACAGGAAGCAAAGAAAAATAGAACCGGGGAAGCGCACAAAACCTGACCCAGTCAAATAATTTTGGAAGGCGGGGATCAAAAATGGGGGGGGGGAAAAAAAGTAAATAACAGTGCCGTAAAGATCTTTGAAAGACAATACTAAAAGGGAGGGCAGAAACCTAACCTTAGAAAAAGACTGTTTACATCGTGGAAAAGGAAAAGTGTTGTGAACGGAGCTGCCCAAAAGCAAAGGGGGAACGGAAAAAGCCAAAAAAGCGAGTCAGTCCTTGGTACAAATTTGACTATAAGAATACACGTGTAGGAACCTCCAGGATCCGCTGAAGGGATAAAAAAAAAGTGGAAACAGAGTTTCGGCAAAAGCCTACCAAGTTGTACGAAAAGGGGGGAGATTAAGGGGGGAGGGGCCAAGCGACCAACTTGGGGGTGGAGGAAGAAAAAAAAATGGGAAAAAGAAGAATTTTCGGATGGAAAAAGGTGGAAAGAAGACACAGCGTTGCCAAAGGGCTCAAGAAGGCGTAGGGGGAGAAGGGGGAAAATCCTGAATATGTCAGAAGTCAGAAATGTAATGAACATCACGCAAAAAAAGTGGAGGTATCTAAAATTTAAAGTTCTCTCAGAAAGGTAGCAGCTCCGGTCTCATTGTCTATCAGTTTAGAAAATGAAGGGGGATCAACAGTGAAAGGAAAAAACCTATCAGGTTTTTTCACATTGGAAAAGTGTACAGAAAAGGATCTGAAACCCGGGGGGGGTTTGAAAGCCGCGTTAAAGGCCAGAAAGGGGGCATGCACTATTACGACACTCTCTATGCAAGACAAATGAATGGATCAATAAAATTGACGAGGGGAATTTCATAAAACTATTGGGGAAGAGGGACGCCTGGCTTCGCCAGCGCAGGACTCTTTAATCGGGAGAGGGTTCTCGCTCGAAAGTGAAAAAAAAAAAGACCGCAAGCTGCGGGAGCGCCGTCTTAAAACGTGTACGAAGAACTCACGAAAGGATGAGGACTTCACAGTCAAAAAAATAAACAACAACTTATTAGTGATGAAGATATATAGAGGGAAAAAGGGAGGGAAAAAGAAAAATTCAGGCGAAAGGGGGATTGGCACAAAGGTTTTTAAACGACGAGAGACAGATAAAGATGAGGTCATGGTTTGTTCAAGAAGTCAGGGGACCACTATGTAAGGAAAGAGCGCAAAAAAAGATAAGATCCAACTAGGGACTGCAAACAACAGAGCAAGTGGAGTATAAACAGAGGGGCCTTCGAAAGAAAAAAAGGTAGAAATAGCGCATAAAACCGGTCGGGTCCGTCCACGGAAAAACAGGGAGGAAAACAAAGGTTCTTAGAAATGACAAAAAAACACTGCATTTGGGGAGGCACTGGGAGCCGCGGCATTGGTGGGAGAAAAGAGAACAGAGCCGCGACGGACGGAGGCGGAGAAGGTCTTAGAAAAATAGATAAAAATAAACAGGGGGGCAGGGGCTTTTGGGAGAAAACAAGATGATAAAGGAGCCTAAACCCAGAGGGAAGTGATTCGAAGGGGGAGAAAAAAGGGCGGGGTAAGGAAAAGGAACCTGGGGTAAGAACTTGGGCATTGCGTAAGAAGACTGGGATCCGTGCAGAGGAGGGGGAATTAAGCCAATTTTGTTTAGAATTCTAAAAAAGCAATGAAAGGAAAAAAAAATGGAGAAGGATCAAAATGACAAGGATGCGAAACTTCGGGGGCGCAAGTTGGTACGCCTGGACGGAAAAAAAAAAGCGAAGGAGAAATAAGAGGGTTAAGAGGGAACTGAATAAATTGATTTGAGTCAAAAAAAGCATGGTGGATGCAGGGACTATTGGTTAAAAGATTTGGAAGGGAGTATAGTCCAAAAAGTCAAGGTTACAACAGGCGACAGAAATAGAAGGGATGGATAGGGTGGCAACATTATTTCCTTAACTGAGGTACGGACTGGAAAGGAAGCTGTGGACGGGTAAGGATAATCCAGAAGAAATTAATGTGAAGTCCCGGTTGGGACGATGCCCTGGCAAAAGGGGAGGTGCGCTTCGGAAGGAGGGGGGCCCAGAAGGAAAGGGGAAACCGGAAAGGCAATTTGGAACTCAGACGGGCGTGAAGGAAAAAAAAAAGTGATTAGAGGGAGGACTGGAAATGATGAGGTCTAAAAGTACAAAGGAGGGGGGTGAGTGAGAAGGATGCTTGGGGCGGAAAAGGAAAAAAAAACGTTGTCACAAAGAAAAAAAAAAGGCATCAATTGCTAGTCACTGACCTAGTGGACGGGGGTCGAAAGTCGGTGAAAAACGTCAATACGGGAGATACGTTCGGAAAAACAGACGAAAATTGTCAGAGGGGGGGCAGAGAAAAGGGTGGAAAAAGTTGCAACAGAAATCTAAACCAGGGGGGCTTGAAATACATTGAGGGGGAAAACGATTTGGTCTGCGCATCGGGCGTGATGGGCGCCGAATGGGAACTTGGACACCCATTGGGAGCACCGAAAGGAGTCACGGGGAAAGACGGGAAGTGGCAAAAAACTGCCCCTATACTAAGGATTCATCAGAGGGGGGAGAAGGAATGAACAAAAAATGAAAGGAACGGAAAAGAGCGACGGCCTACGAAGGCAGGTGGAAGAAGAAAAGAATAGACAGGTGTGAGGAAAAGAAAAACCTACGCACTCTTAGGAACATTGGGGGAGGAAGGCGTGTCCAATTCAACAAGGTTACACACTAGGTGGAAGGATGGGATCAGGAAATGAAAAGAGAATTCCCGCCCTTGTAACAATCTTCACTTGTGGAAAGGGTTCAGAAAAAGAGCAGGTCTAGAGATGGGGGTGGGCACGACCCTGAAGCGATTACAAGAGAAAGGGGGGAACAGACTTGGAGAGTCATTCATTCCTCTTCGAAAAATCAATACCAGGACATAAGGGGACTCTGTTTAGCACTAGGGAATATCGGGGAAGAGAAAAGAGACGACAAAATAAGGGGGGGGAGCCCAGCCAAGAGAGTTGGGCGAGAGAGTGAAGAACGCACGGAGGAACAAGGGGGCCTCGAAAAAGAGGCTGGGCCAAATCACTAATTCACAAAGAAAACGAAGTTTGAGGAAAAAACATGGCGGACCGGGGAACTATCAAGAACAAAAAGGGATTTTGGGGACAGAGAAAAAAGCAGAATTTGATGGGCACCCACAAAAAAAACACGGCAAAAACAAACAAACACCAAAACCCACAAAAAAAACACCGAAGGGGTTGGCGGAAAGAGCGGGGAATGCGGGGGAGCGATTGTGTAAGGTTCGGGGGAAGGGGAAAGGAGAAAATAGAAGTCATCCACCAAATGGAAGAGGAATAAACATGAGACCTACTGATAAAGACGAAAAATGAGAGAATAACCACAAGTACAACGGTGATGAAATAGGAGAGAGGGACTAAAGGGAGAAGGCGCGGGCGACGGTTAGGGGGAAAAACAATAAGGGGGGGGACAAGGGTAAGATCCTTAAAAGTTAACAGCAGAGGGACTTAACACGGGGCTAAGTTAAAACATAGACAAAATGCTCCTTACCAGAAAACGAGAGCGGGAAACCCACCCAAACACCCCCTAAAACAAAACACACCCCCACCCCAACCAAAACAAACCCCCCAAACCAAAAAAACAAACAAAAAGCCACTACAAAAACCCAGACCCCTCAACCCCAAGAACCACCCACCCAAAAAACAACAAGAAACCAAATCCTCCGCCCTCAACCAAACGCCCCAAAAAACCCCAAAAAAAGAAAAAAAAAAAAAAAAAAAAAAGAATCCCACAACCCTACAAAAAAAAAAAACCCCACACAAACCGCCCCCACACCCCCCCCACCCCCGCCCCCCCCCCACAACAAAAAAAAAAAAACCTCAAAAAAAAAAAAAAAAAAAAAAAAAAAAATAAAAAAAAAAAAAAGAAAAAAAAAAAAAAAAAAAGAAAAAAAAAAACCACCCACCCCAGTCCCCCCCCCCCAACCCCCCCGCAAAAAACATCCCACCCCCAACCATCACTTCCCAAAAAAAAAAAAAACCCGCTCCAAACCCCCCCCCTCCCCAACTCCCCAACCCCGCACTCCTAATGAGAAACTTGTGCGTCAAAAAAAGGGAATTTAGACATAAATTGTGCCTAAAGATCTATAAACAAAAATCAGGAGCTTGTCTGGATTCGGTCCGCAAGAGTTTGTCTCTCTCAAACTAAGGGGGTTAGGTGAGGATCGGTCTGGGGGAAAGACATTGAGCGGGGGGGGGCGGGGACAAGTAGGGTACGCGAAATTAATCTCTCAACGAGGAGAAGCCAACCAATCGCGGGTAGTGGCGGGAAGCGCGGGGGGTGAAAACTGAAAATAATATTCAGACCTTCCGGGAGAGCGAAGTGGTCCCGCAGGAAAGGGATGGCTTGGGAAGGGAGATCGGACCGGCTCCTTCTTTTGCCATATGTCTTTGGCAAAAAGGCCGGAAAGATGATTCGAGGCTAGGGTCTTTAAACCAAACTAAATGCTGGGAAAAGAGAGAGGGGAAATTGGCGGAAAAGGGAAGTGATTGGAAACGAAAGCAAATGGGTAGACGTAAAGTGGCCGAGGCCAAAAGGCCGAAACGTGCCAGGGAGGCATAAGGGTATTTGGAAACTCACCAGTAAATACAAAAAAGCAATAGCGGAGAAAGTGAGGTGGGACCGTGTCACACACCAGAAGAGGAGGGGATCACACTAGCAGAAAAAGGGAAATTCAAGTCAGTAAAAGGAAAGGCTTTTCGGATCTGATCGCAAGAGAGAAAGGCGCGACTGCGACTCACGTGACTCCCAAAAAGAGGGTAAAAAAAAAAACAGATTACGAGATACGAGGTTGACTAGGCTAAGTGTTTGCTACCGGAGGGGGAAAGGTAAAAGGAAAAAATCCCGGACGATGTAGGGGCCACTCATATTGTAAAAAAGAGCGGGGAAAAAAGAAAGCTTGAGGAAAAAGTCCTACGCGGGGATGCCCTTAAAATTTACGTGACAAACAACGGGGGAAAAAACTAAAGGGACATCGTCATGTGTGGGAAAGCAAAAGTAGCGCACACTGTTAGAACGTTCGGACAATAAAAAAAAAAAAAGGAACGGGAAGAAAAAGGTCAGGGACAAAAACGGGGAGGGAAATGGATTCTCGGTCGGGACTAGTGCGAACACGAAAGAAAAAAAAAGAAATACATCATGCCCAGCCCTTAGACAGTTACTAAAAAACGCGAGAGAGAAGGAGTCGAAGTTTTGCCGTAAAAAAAACACAAAGGGGGAAAAAGCACACGGTTAAACAAAGGGGGCAGTGGGGTGTGGGGGGTTGGGAGCGGGACAGCATCAAAAAAAAAAGAAAACTGACGAGGGAGACGGGGAAAAGCAAAAGCAGGAAAACGGAAAATTATTAATTGTGCTGTTAGCATCTCTTGAAACAACCGAGCAGAAGGAAAGAAAAAGGACTGCGTTGGTTCGCAGGCAATCCAGCGGTAAGGGGAACAGAGCCAAAAAATGCTACGGAAGGAAGCAATGTAACACGACCGTTTGGGAGATTCTGTCAATCTGGTAGTGGAAAACAGAAAAGGACCAAACAGAGTTGAACTCGCCTTTGCAAAGGCAGGACGCTAAAGCGAGAAACACGTATAGAAGCACCGCGGGAAGGAAGTAACAATGTGCGGACGAAGTGGGGGAGGTAGACCAAACCACAAACAGCCCGGAAAAGGCGATTGGAGGGGCCACAATTGGAAAGAAATGGGGGGTTCGAAAGGGGAGGGGGGGGGAACAAACCCAAAGAGGGAAAATAGGAGGGGAAGAAACGAAGCGGACGGGGGGCACAATTACTAAAAGGTCGGACGAATTAAAAAGGGGACAGCGTCTAGAAGGGGGGAAAACGTCGGAAAGTCAGACGGCTGAAAAATCAGCGGGACTCGGGGGCTATGAGCATAGGGGGGGGGTGGGGGAAAAAAAAACGGGGGGGGGGGGGGGGGGGGGGTTTGTCTGGGGGGGGGGGGGTAAAAGTGGGGGGGGGGGGGGGGGTGGGGGGAAGCGCCTACCTCATCATAAAATGAGTTATAATTGGAGGGAGATACCAAGCGACCTCAAATCTGAGGGATAGCGGACTGCAGTTTTGAGAGCGAAAAAAAAAATGAAAAAAGTAATCCGTAAACAGAAAACTTAGTGTCAAAACAGGTAATGAGGTTTTAATGAAAGGGAGAAAAAAGGTTAGGAATCTATGAAAGGTACTTAGCAAAAAAAGACGCTAACACTCTCAGGTCAAAAAAAAAGAAAAGATATCACTACAAATCGAAGGGCGGGAAGTCACGAGTGTGGAGAAAGAAGGTCAGGAATTGGATTAGCCAGCTGAAGGAAAAAAAGTGAAGAGGAACCTTTAATCGACGCACAAAGAAAAAAAAAAAAAGAGCAGCGGAACCTTCGGTCCTGAGGAAAAAGGTCACGCGGCAGGAA
>Ga0179593_1428962_pt1 | contig 11402 bp, 9 predicted proteins | sample CZODoug2_1_08_16_FD_185931 | JGI IMG/M metagenome (GOLD analysis project Ga0179593, IMG submission 185931) | Vadose zone soil fungal communities from Angelo Coast Range Reserve, California, USA - CZODoug2_1_08_16fungal (PacBio error correction) | ecosystem: Environmental > Terrestrial > Soil >...
AAAAGAAAGACCGAAGCTTAATACTCTTCGCTCTATGTCGCGAGCTCTTGTCTCGATGAGTACGGTACTACGAAAAGAGGGACTGGGGGTGCCTCACTCGTGAGAGATGACAGGAAGGATCTAGAGAAGAGGACAACGTCCCCGCGCCTGACGAAAGTAAGAGGAGCGACGCGCAACTCGAGCTCTATCACTTAAACACTAATAGGGGGGAACGGACGAATGAGCATAGATCTTGAACTTCCGGGCGACCTGGCCGGCTGAAAAGAGGGACGGTGCCATGAAAGGAAATCTAAGTTCAGACCTGCGCAAAGGCGTGCACGCGGACCGACAGCCTTGTTTCAAAGGGGACGGCGTGATCGATTTTGTCGGGTCGCGGTAGGAGTACAGAGAACGCCGGGGGCGAAATCTATATCGAGGGTCCGAGAGCCTTGATCAGAAAAGAGAGAGGACGAGGGGGATGTAAGAGGGAAGAGGAGAGACGGGTACTAGTTCTGCCCAGGAGACTTCACCAAACGACATGAGCTGACAGTTTAGAGCAGAAGGAGGTCACCCTACTCTGGAAGGGGTCAGCATCGAAGCTTGGTGGGAGTCGTGGAAGGAGATTCAACCGGAAAAACAACGGAATGGGCGCATAAAGCTCTGGGGGCAGCGCAATCCTGTCAGGAGGGGTTATAGCAATAATTACGGTAGGGGGGGAAAACACGTTTACCAAACGCGTCGCAGCAAAATCTCGGGAAGAGGGCGACCTGCGGTAGCAAAGATAGGGGGGAGGGCAGTATACGAAGGGTTGCTAGATCGTCGTAAGAGGGGACAATCATCTCGCACAATGAGGGAGCTCTCTTCCGTCGTCGAGGACTGAAGGAAAACGCATTGGAAGAGGGATAGACAATGTAGTATAGATCAAGTAAGGGACTAGACGAAAAAACGAGGCCCACGACGACTAAGAGGGAAAAAGGGCACTGGAAAAAAATACTCTCACGTCAGTAAAGATCTCTTAATTTCAGCATCAATACGCAAGGATCAGACCTCAGAGACCAGCAAGAGCGCTCGGAGGAGTAATCTTACCTCATCACTCATCGCAGTCGCGCTTCGAATTGGATCGTTATGGGGACGCCGTAGACTGAAGGGCAGGGAGAGGACGCGAAAAAGGATCTGACCAGGACAGATGGAATAGCCGTCTGCTGCGAGACAGGAAGTGGTCGGAAGCTGATCCGAATAAGACCAAGAGGATGGAAACTGGGATCGGTCGACTTTGGAAGGAGAAAATGGAATATCCTGACTTGACTACGGGGACAGGGTTTGCCCCCTGAAGAGAAGACGTAAGGTAAAGGAGAAGGAACGCGCAAGGAAAAGCGTTCGGGACAACGCAGGAATAAGGGTAACGCGGTGGAGGCACTAAGAGAAAAGAGGGGAAAAAAAAAGGAAGCGCAACCCAAGATGCCAAACGTAATTTCTTACAACGGAATTCCTGGAGCGATCAGAGGGTCATGCTCCTTCTAAGAAACCGCAGCCTACGAAAGGTCGGATCGAGGAAACGTCCTCAAGGGAAAGCAAAGGCCATATGCGGGCTCGTCTGTTCTAGAGAAAACCGGCAGGGACCGGCCACGTCGGACGGGAACTGAAGCGAGAATAAAGGGAGCCTTTTCAGGGCGGACTAGGAGTAAAGTGAAGGGGACCGGAAGGGGAGAGCTGAGACCAGATGTCGCCAAGGGGACTAGAGATTCCCCACTCGGTTGATCCTTAGCTTCGGCGAAAGAGAAATACAAGGAGCGCACGGGAAGAATCCACGTAGCTTCGTATATCTCCAGAAGACCGATTGGGGTGGGGATCGCAACAAGCTAGTCGAAGAAATCACAGGGAGGAAGCCTCGAGTACCGGGGCGTCCGAGTACGGGTAGTCAACAACCGACAAAAACCCTTTCTGAGAGACACAGGCGCGCAACGAATCATCAAGAGTGCTCCGCCGAGAGAGGGGGGGTCACTAATTGTAAGTGGGTTAAGAAGGGAACTCATTCAGGGAGTCAGGTCGGTGAAGAGTCCGGAGCTCAGGTAAGGAATGGTTAGGAGTAACGGATGCGACAGGGGGGGGAGTGGAAGAATCTTCCGGAACTCTGGGGCGTTCGAAAGGGTATGCCGTCATCCTTTGAGCCGAGCGGTCGCTTCAAAGAAGAAAAGTCGGCAAGCGAAAGGCTAAGTTTGAAAGGGTTGCAAAGGTTGAGGCGTCAATCCTCGAGCGCAGGTAGCAACACAGGTGTCCCGTCAGACCTAAGAGAGAAGTCCCATGGGGAAGGGAGTAGTCATCAGGAAAATGTCAGGGAAGAGAGACGAACCTCGAGCACGGCCTACGGCGACCATTACAGAATACACTGGGGACTACGGGGACGGCAATGTTAGAAGCAAGATGGTGCATTTTAAAAGATCAGAAGGGGGGAGGTCTGCACAAGAAGCTCGACCTCTCTTAAACAATACCGACCCCCCCCAAACACTCTCATAGCAAACCTTACCCTTACGGCAACACCAAGGCAATACGAGGGATAGGGAAAAAAAGCAGTGATACTAGAGAAAGAAAAGGCGAAGGGGGGAGCCAGGGACGACAGGGAAGGAAAATCGAGAAAAAAAGTCAGCCCTTCAGGGGTAAAAAGAGATAACACGCGCAAATGACGAGTCAGACGGAAGGGGGAAAAAGAAAAAGGCACCGCAGAAAGTAAAAACGAAACGCGAGGCGAAGGAAGGAACATCAGGGCCACCGGAGCTGAAGTGAACGCAAACTCGAGAATAAAAGGCATGTACAAAGAGGGACCGTGAGGCAAAGGGGTGGTAAACGACGGGTTCAACGGGAATCATTAGTACGCAGACCTTCAGTCGGCGTGTTCTAACAGTGGGAGGGGGGGCCAGGGGGGAAACGCACAGGGGAAGTAAAAGAGCAGGCAAGGGTAGGCTTAGGACGCGAAACGCAAGAGGGGGGGCTGCAGTTCCGGAAATGGGCGGAAACGACCCGCGGTACGGAAGAATGTGGAGATCCGTCTAACGTTGCCGCTGAGCTCGGAAAAAGACAGGAACTCGAGGGGGGGACCGGTTGGCTCGGAGAGGGGGAGAAGCGAGTAGCACGTTCTCGAATGAGGTGAGAAGTCCTCCCTTCAAACGCTGAGCAGCAGAGACACTTTTGAACTAGGCGTCTGGCCCGAAAGGCAAGGGAGGGAAGGAGGTTCTGGGGGAGAAAACTGTGCTTGGCGACGGCCGGAGTTGAGGAGGGCCGTCGGTCAAGCAGAACAAGGCGAAAGCAGCAACCGGACGGAAGGATAGGGGTTCGGGCACCGGGGGGGTTACAGGGGGGAAAGCCCCGCCTCGGAACTATGATGCTGCTGGGAATTTAGGGGCCCGTAGGTTTACATAAACGAATAAAACAAGAGAGATACGAAAATGCTTCTTCGGGCCTCGTCCCCGAAAAGGATAGGGAAACCAAGAGACACGAAGCTACGACTTCCTTGAATGCAAAGGACACGCCACCTGGGGGAATGTTGGATCTCAGTCGGTTCTCTCAAACCATTCGACTGGTCAGGAGGAGGTGGGATAAGTCCAACGAGAGAAGAGGGAGGAGGATAACTTGATGAAGAGGAGAGAGCTGGTACTTGCCCAAGAATGGTCCCGAATGTCGCCGAGTCGGGCTGGCTGGGGACGGGTATACCGAAGGGGGACACGTCCAGCTGGGAGAGAGGTCATCCTTATGTCACCGTGGTTGTCGAAATGGAAGGAAAGAGAAGCGCCCTGTGTTTGAAAAGATGGGGAAGACGGGACGAAAGGGCAGCAGGCCTTTTTTCACTAGTCGCGGCAGGGGGTAGGAGGAGAAGGCGCTTTTGCGCACGCGGGAGGAGCGTCCTCACCGCGGAAAGGGAGACGGCGTGCCAGAGGATAAGTAGGTGTGTGGTGACGGGGATCACGCGGTCAGTAGCAGAGACAACAACGTGTTGGGGGGTGAAGGGGGGGGGAGAAACAAGGCCGCTGACGAAAAAATGCCTGAGGTTGGGTGGCCGCCGGAATCCTAGGGAGGGTACATCGGGGTGGTTGAAACATTTGAAGAAGGCCAGGGAGGGTCAGGCTACTCCTCTCCAATTGGCCCGGAAATCAGAAGCCGGTAAGGGCCTAATCTTCATTAAGTAGGAGCTTTCTAAGGAGTCATAAGGGGTTTTAGAGAATGAACGTCGCGCAGGCTTGGAGGGTTGCGACCCTCACTGATAAAAAGGGACCTTAAAACAAGGAGAGCTGGTCTCCGGCCCAAGCAACTAAGGGAATACCGTGGGGGAGTAAAGACAGGCTTCGTCGGGACAAGTCACGGGCGAAATACTGATCCCGGTCACTTCACAGTGAACCAATTCTCAAAGAAATTTGACTCAAGGTAGGGGCGGCGAGCGCGAAAGTCGCCGGCAAAAAGACGTCGGCAGGACGAGAGGAAACGGGAAGATAAAAGGGGCGCCGCCTTTGGGGAGATCCGTATTCATGCATGGGGGAGCGCGGTCAAAAGTTGGCCTGCCAGGGGAAGAAAGGCTCGGGGGAGATGGCAACTGCAAGGTGGCGGCATGCGGGAAGAGAGAGTTCCCGCAGGAGAAAAAGCCTGAAACGCGGGAAATTTTCCAGAAGAATGCCACGAAAGGTAGGGGAGCTCTGGTATTGAATAAACTTTGAGATAGGAGAGGAACCCGCCTCGGCGTATAAAGGTTGACAAAAAGGGGAGTTATGGGGGAAAGCCATGGCAACCAACCACCGGAGCTGTGACCGGGTTTCTGAAAGGACCGACAAGTCCGACCGTGTCGGAAAAAAAGTGATGGAGAAGAAAAGTGCAGAGCGAAAGCCATACTCTCTAACCCCTCGCCCCCAAAAAAAGGGGGTCAAGGGAGGAAGAAAGCGTATGAGTGAAATAGCCAAAAAGGGGCCAGGGGGTGGAAGAGACCTCCTGGAGCCATGACGCGTCCTGGGGGCAAAACCAATACCCCAGCCCCGGAGAAAGCGCGACCAAAAGAGAACAATGGTAAAACAAATCGCCAGAGGAGGATAAAGGAGTTCGGACACATTGTCCTACCACCGCCAACGAGACCTGCGGGAGGGGAACTCTATCGGAAGAAAACGCTGCGGGCGAGGGGGGAAGGGGATCGAGACCACTGATAAATAAAGAAAAAGGGGCCTGAGGGCGTTACAAGCAGACCTAGCAGGTGCAAAAACGGGATTTCCGATAAGGGGGGAATGGGGGGGGGGGGTTGTAAAAAGGTGAAACACCTACAGGAAGGGAGGAGGGGGATCTTGACCGCTAGAACGGCTATTATCGCGGGTTGCTCTAAAAAAAAAAGTGAGACGTGAGTAGGAGTGGTTCTTCCCTGGACGATCGTTTAGAAGGCGGTGAAAAAACCGGGGGGGAATGTTCTGAGAGGAGTAAGGAGAACAGGGTAGGAGGGGCGAAGGAAGCCGGAGCACGAAACGCGAGAAGGCAGAAGGAAAAGTTGGAGCCCCGTCTTAGATGCCGAGAGGAAAAAAAAGAGAACGAGCCTGTCCTGTTTCTCAGCTTACAGACCTGAGCCAAAAAGAAACAAAAAGAAGACCTTGGACGGAGGAAGAAGGCCCGTAGGTCGACGCAAGATGGAGGAAAGAACGCAGGGTTGACGCGTGTTAGGTCCCGGGGGGAAAAAAAGAGGGGAGTGGGGATCCACGATAACTGAAGGGCCTATCAAGACTCAAAAACAACAGATAAGGAAAGAGAGAAATTAGCCGGACCTGAAAAAAATTCGGTGTGTGGTCATCAAGAGGAAACTGCTCTACAACGCCAAGAAACCTGCGCTGGGAGGAGACAGCGGGGAACGCAGAAAGACGTTCCGCGTGCAAGACGAATCAAGGGTTAGGGAATGGTTGGCTGAAGGAAAAACAGCCCTGAACGCCTTACCTATACAACTCCGGCTCCGAGCCGGGCCCGCTGATCAGAAGACGCACATGTGGAAAAGGGAGAAAAAGCTCCGATCAGCTAGACGTGATCGTGCGAGAGAAGGTAGGCAAGTCGCCCAGACCAGACTGAGAAGGAAATATCCTCCATACCCAGCTGAAGAACCGCCTTCCTCAACCTCCTCGAACTGGAAGCAAGAATACCTAAAAAATCAAAAGAGAAAAAGGGGAGGGTCGGAAGCCAACCGCTTCAGGAGGGGGAGGGAGGAGAGCCACCTACGACACGACAAAAGAAGGAATGGCCCCCCTTTCTATTAAAACCATTTACTCAACAATTCTCGAAGTTCCGGTGACGACACCCTCACATCAGTATCGAGGCAGTGTTTCAGCCAAAAAGGAAAAGCGCGGAAAGCCGGGCGCTTGAAGTCGAAATTGGAGAAAGCAGGAAACTGTGGGCGTGTATGGAACTGGCACGCGACCAATACTTGTCAGTACGAGGCGGGATTTAAAAGTGTGGCTGGTTTGGGTCGCGGAAGGGAACCAAGAATGTCTTTCGGTGAGGGGGGGAAAAACCATCGGCTACAGGTCAGAAGGAGGTCAGAAACCAGATTGGGGGCGCTAACTTCGCTCCTCTTGATCGCCCTTAAGACCCGGGGTTGAGGGGGAGCTGGTGTGGTAAGCGGGATTGCGGAGGAGTCAAATGCCAGATAGACAGCATCTTTAACAAGTCCACGTCGTTCTGGGATTTTCCAAGAAAACGATAGGAAACGGGGTGGGCCAGCAAGCGGGAATCACACGTACCGCAGGGGTTGGTGTGAACAAAGCTCGGAAGAAAGAGTCAGAGGGTGGAGAGTCTCCCAGAAAAGTCCTAATAGGGAGGCAAGGAATCTCGAATAAAAAACAGGGGGGATAAACAGAAAATCGATGCACCAGTCGGACCGAAGAAAAAGAGGTACGGAGCTCGGTGGAGTTCCAAAATATGGCCCTCGACACATGAAAAGAAATCGTGGCTTCACGGGTTAGATCGGGAAGTCACCCCGAGGCACCGGGAAGGGATTCTCCGAAAAAACTTCGGCTAGAAAACTTGAAAACATGCTTTAAAGTACAGAGAGAAAGGGGTTCGCCTTCCCGCGCCATGCGCCTGCAGAACGAGATTTCAGAAGAGCTTGTGAACGCTTGCACTTGGGGAAGTAGGGCTTACAGCATCTTCGAAATAGAGGTGAATACACGAAGAGAAAGACATGAACGAAACAAGCCTACAGAGTTACGGGTCAAAACGACCCCCTCTACGGGTGTGTCAGGGAAGGACGGAAAGGTGGGGGATGAGGAAAAAAGAACTGCATCTACCGTCCAGGGAAGGGCGAGAAACCGTCTAGGAAACAGCAGCACCTGGGCCTTCCGTACGTCACCGTAGGCTAATTGACCGCTCGGGAGGCAAAGGCGAGACGGAGGCAAAGGGAAAAACTAATGAGAAGGAACAACGTCTTAAAAAAAAAAAAGATTAAAGACTCGAGTGTCTGCACCAATAAGGCCAGACAGATTGACCTGCTCACTCGAACGTCACGCCTCACCAAGAAACCCAGGGGAAGAGACTAGGACCGAGGCCCAAGACTTCCCAAAACAACCTCGCCGCAGACTGCATCCCCCAGACAAAAATGACTAACGTGATACCAGCCACTCCGCCCGCGGGAGGAAAAACACGGGGAAACCTGGGGAGACGAACTTCCCGCAGGATAAAAAAAAAGAAGCCTGAACTTCCCGGATTAGTCTACCCAAAAAACACTGAAACTCGCGGCCTTTAAGACAATCCACGGTGGGCATCATCGAACTGAGTCAGTCGACAGTGGAAAGAAGAGGAATTCTTGAGGAGGGGAAAAAGGAAAAAAAATAGGAATACTCCGGGCTACAACGCGGACCCCCCTCGCCACGTCGGGGGTCACACAAAAAGTATATTGAGTTTAAGTCATCCAGGCGACTAGCGCCCTCTGCGGAGTCGGGGGAGGTCTAACGCCATGCTGAGCGAAACCAAAGTAGAATCCCCCCACTGAAACTTGTGTACGACTTCAGAGTCAGACAGGAAAGGAAAAATAGAATCAAACGAGGGGGAGGAAGGAGGAACGAGCACGGCGGAGGAGGGAAGTCAGCAAGGTATCTCTTCGAAACTCTTGTTGAACTTCGGCCCGACCCCTACTTCTAACGGCCCCTCAGCATCCAAGCTAAGGAAAAATTGAGGCGGAGAGTTGTACTAAACGTGGACAGAAAGAGAGGTGCGGGGGTTTTCCTTCGCTCAGGGGTGATCTCCTTTCTCGGCTCGACTGGGCTAACTGAAAGCACCACTTAAAAGGCGGCCGCCCACGCCGTAACAGGTCTCCACGGCCAACGGCCTCCACGGCTTTTTCAGGAGGTTCCTACTCCAACCGAAATCAAGGAAAAGGGATGTAAAAGCTAGCTAGAGAAGACCGAGTGCAAATGCTGTCTATAAAAGCCCGTCGCATGACTAAGCCACGGCATAATAAAGGAAATCATCTTCGAGTTCCTGAAAGCCAGGAGGAGACAACTGCAGTGGGAGAAAGAGAGAAAAAAAGAAGTCTCGACGAGATTCATGTGAGAAAAGTTTCGGCTATCACTCCTCCAATCCTCTTCGGGTACTACGGAGAAGAAGAATGGAAGCAGGAGACAAGGTGGCCAAGGGCCTCAAGTGAAAGCACATGAAAGGGTAATAGGTCAAAGACTGAGGCTTTGACCTAAACTGGCTTGCACACCTGATTGAGAGAAGTTTGTTCGCAAGAAGATCTTGGACAAGAGCAGTGGGAGGGGGGAGAAGGGGATATCCGCACGTTTTGGAGGATATAGGCACTAGTATACTCTACGCGGGACTAGTTAATGGAAAAGTTCGAGTGGGGAGGGGGAAGGGGGCCATGCATCGGAGGAATGAGGACAGCTACGGTGCTGAGCGAAAAGAGATTTCTACCTTGAAGAAGGAGTAAGGAAACCCATCCTCGAGCAGATCGCGAAAGGGAACTGGTCAAACATCGCGAACGCCAACTGGGCGCATAAAAACCCGGGGGAAGGGGGTCATTATTATACTTGCGTGACATCGCTTGAAAGACTCATTCTGGGGAATAAAGGGGGGGGGGCAGGCTCTCGGGCAGGAAAGTCCCTCTGGCTCAGAAAAGGAAAGAGGGACCTGATCTCGCCTGCTTGCCCGGAGGACGTTCTCGCGGGGCGAGCGAGGAATGCCAGAGGGCCCGAGGAGAAAGGAAAGGGAATGTAAACTGCGTAGGAAGGGGAAACAGGGCGAAAATCCCTGGGTTCGAGGGGGGCTTATGCGCCTGGAGAGAAACAGCCGGGCCGTTCAAGTGGCAGATGAAACGGGAGACTTAGTCTCCATGAGTGCCTCTAGCTGCCGGATGACGACATGGCTATAGAAAAGACTTCCATTTAGAGAAAAGGAGAAACCGAGGTAAGAAACGAATCTTGGGAAATGATCGCACGACCTCATAAGTACCATTAATTAAAGGGCTCGCAAAAATAACCGATCTAGTCGCGGGCATTGGGTGACAGAACCGGAGAAATTGTCGACCCGAAAAATAGCTGTTCAAGCAGGGCCCAGCGTGTTGCAAATCAACAGGGAGGAGACCATGGAGGCGTGAAATGTAGACAAGAGGGGAAGACAAGAGAGTTGCATCGAAAAACGGACTCGGCGAAACCTCAACAGGGGAGGGCGTAGTACTAGCAAGGAAAAGGGGCTTGGAGGGGGGGGGCCTCGCACCCCTACTGAGTCGGTGCCTTGACCCTTCCATCTTAATTGGGATAGGAGTCTCCTCTGAAAAACGGAAGGGTTTTGAGGAGACTCCGAAGGAAAAAAGACGAACAGGTAATACTGGGGGTGGAGCTGGTCTTGTAGTACAATACCATGGCAAAAAGGGGGGAAAAGATCGGTGTCAAACTGCTGACAAGTGATCGGGGGGAGAGGGGAGGCTTTCGTCCGGAAGGAGTGAGTCTCAAGAAACTCGACGTCTGAGGGGCCGCTCTCATCAGAAGGGACACACAAGAGACACCAGGTTCGGTCAAGGGAGGTGCAGTCAAAAGTGCCTGCCTACACAAGAACTGAAATCTGGTGCCGCTCGCCCGAGGGTCCCCAACTTGGCGCAAAAAGCCCGCGGGAAAAAAGGAAATAGGACGAAAAAAAAGGAAGTTCCACCCATCGGGCAGTTCTGTACGACGCGAAAGTCGAAGTAGGAGGGGCGTGAGAACGAACTAGTGGAGAAAAGGGTCTTCGAGAAGTCTTCGTGCCGAAGGAACTGGGGGATGAGATGGCGACAGGCATCATTTCAAACTGGTAGTGTGCTCTCCACCGCGTACCGGAGATACACCTTCATGGAGGAACCTCGGGGGGGGAGGGAATTTCACGATGATGAGATTGGGGGGGAAAGGACGATACAAAAATACCGACTGGGAAAATGTCTTCTGACAGCGGTGATCTGGTAACTGGCAGAGATGTAGAGGGGGAGAAAAAAACAGAATCAATGACAGGGAGGGGCGGTAGTCTGCTGTAATATCACGGCGTTGGCTCATGATCGACGGCATCAACAAGAAGTTTCAGAAGATGGGAAGGGAGATCAGCACCGTCAGCAGGCTGAGACATGGGTGGGGGGGAGAAAAGCGCGAATGGGGCCATTCTTAAAAAAACCTGAAGGAGGGCATGAAAGACCGGGCTGAGCGCTCAGATGAGCTATCTATTATGTCGGAAAACTTTACCGTTAGGTAGAAGATAGTCTCTCCGCTAAAATTAGAGTCGGGGGGCAACTCTAAACATCTCGGAAGTACTTCCCTACGCTGCACCCCATCGGGAGGACCTGGACGTTAGAAAAAGTATACGAATAAAAGGAGGGATGTCAACTAGATCTGACTGAACTACCGAAGAGAATTGCACCGTCACGTCTGATCTAGGGCGGTGGAGAAGGCCGCACGATGATTATGCACAATAGCAGGAACGGAGATAGAAGGGATACGGGAAGGAAACCGGACAGTCGGGGGCACGAGTCCTGTAGGACCGGTTGGAAACTTCAGAAAAGGAGGTGCAAAGATGCTTCGAAGGGACAGGGAGGGAAGAAGAGGACGTAAAACCATTGCGCAAAGTCTCGAAGCGACGAGAAAGAATTACAGGCGTAAAGGAAAAAGAAAGGAATTGTTACCTCCATCGAGAAGGCGAGACTAAAAAGGGAAATGGAGCTGTTCAGGACTCTCGAACCGAGGGAGGCCAGATTCTATAACTGTTAAATAGGCACATAGCCTAGGCCGTGACTGAGACAGAGAAACGGCGCTAGGAGATTCTGACCGGACCGACCTAAATCGACAGCGAATCATCAGTTCGAGCTCAAGAGAGTCCGGAAAAATGAGGGGGAGTGAATATGAAAGCTCCGAAGAACGCCATCTGTCTCTGGACGAGGGAACAGCTGAAGGGGAAGCGGGAAGGTC
>Ga0179593_1432336_pt1 | contig 11402 bp, 12 predicted proteins | sample CZODoug2_1_08_16_FD_185931 | JGI IMG/M metagenome (GOLD analysis project Ga0179593, IMG submission 185931) | Vadose zone soil fungal communities from Angelo Coast Range Reserve, California, USA - CZODoug2_1_08_16fungal (PacBio error correction) | ecosystem: Environmental > Terrestrial > Soil >...
GAGGAACACCTGCTCACTTTGAATGGAATAGGTGGGGGGGGTTCCCTTCGAGATGCAAAGTCAGCGTCATAGAAAGGAGGACGAATCAAAAGGAGGGAGGTCAAGAACACGGGAAAGGAAAGAAAGAACAAGTCCTAGTCGACCAAGTTGTGATTTGGCTTCAGGGGGGGGGACACTCTTTTGCAGGGAGAGGGGAAAGCACTCAACATCTCCCAGCCTTAAGGTCAAGTCAAACGGGGGAGAGGAAAAGCACTCAACTTGGGAAGACTCGAGGGGGGGGGGGGAGGGTGATGCTGGGTGAAAGATCCAATTGATGTGGATCGCTAACTAAGGAGGAATCAAAAGGGAGTTGAGAGAAATATTCCAGACTAATTGGGTTGAACATCAAAAAAATGGAGGTATGGGGGCTTAAAAGCAAGTAATTTCAACGTGACTTTAACAATCCTGCTGACACCTCGTCAGTGGGGAAAAGGGGGATTATGGAAAAGAGGTGGCCTAATCTTCAGGGAGAAGAGTCTAGAAAAGGAGGCAATCATGCATTAGATGAAAAAGTTGGGAACTGGAGAGAGTAGTAACTCTCCTTAAAAAAAAAGGGAAGGTCGCAAAAGGACCGTAACTGCGACAAGTCAGCACAATGACGTCTCCACTAAAAAAACAAGTGAGGGAGTGCTGGATTTTGCTGGTGATTCCCTAAATTGGGGCATCACAGGAAAATAGTCTATCACACTTGGGGTTTGGATTGAAGCTGAAGGAGTTGACCCATGAAACGGAATGGTGTTCTATATGGCCGGGCAGCCAATCCAAAATCCCTGATTTTAAGATCTTAGGGGGTTGAGGAGGGGGGGGCGAACCGATCCAACGTCTTCAGTCACGCTTAGCGCTGAAGAGGAGGAGTCTAGGGGAGCTTTCCTTTGATCATCAAAACTCCGGGACAGGTCGCGACGAAAGGGGGGGGATATTAACGGGAGGTCCAGGGGGGGGGGGGGTGTGGGGAAGGGCTAGTTTATTCTTCACGAGGGGAACAAGATTTGAGGAGGAGGGGGAACAGCACATCTGGGGTCAAAAGGGAAAAAAGACTTCTCACTCAAATGAAAAGCATCCCTTCTTCTTTCAGATCAAAAAAATCATATGAGGGGGGGGCGTTCAAGGGGGACGTAAAGGGGAGCATCGGGGGGAGAACGCAAAAGAGTTACCAATCTGAGACCTGGAAGGGGGTCAAAAGACAAAGAGGGAGGTTTCCGGTGGGGGTTCAAAAACAAGGAAGAAACATTTCGGAGGGCGTAAAGACCGATAAGGAGTTCACCGAGGAAGGGGACGAAGTGTGAATTAGTATTTAGATGTTTACGAGGCGACTGGTCAAAAATTGCAGAGGGTCCAAAGGAAATTTGCAAGGACGTGACCAGAAGTAATGGTAGCCAAGAACCAAAAATTGTCTCCCAATAAACGGGGGAAACGAGTAATGTAGGTGACCAGGAAACATCAAGGAAGGGGGACGGGAGCGAAACGGGAGAGAGAGAAGACAAAAACGGAGGAGAGGAACAAGATAGGGGGATAAAAATGGGGGGCATACTAATACCTAACGAATGCCTACTTAAAAACATCACGGGGGAGGAAAATTCAAGGAGAAATTGAGGGGCAGAGGATCTCGATTGAAAAAAAAAAAAAAAAAAAAAAAGAAACGGTCTCGAGTATTAATAAGAGGCAGACAAGGGACCGGGTAGGCTGCATACGGGAAAAAAGGAAGGATACGAGACCTACCGTCGTCATCAGGTGAACCCTAAAAAGCAAGGGTTGTCAGAAACGCCAGTACAAATTAGAAAAATCACTTAGGGGAAAACGAGTCACGGTTCGCGGGGACGCCGAACAGAGGAAGGGGGGGACAAACAGGCAGTCTGATGGGTACAGCTTTTTAGCACTACGGGGAAAGAAGGAAAAAAGAGCTGAGAGGGGGGATAACATGAAGGAAACAAAAGGGGGTTTATGGAGGTATTTATTTAAGAGCAGGGGGGGTTGTATGGACTTGCCCCTACTCAAGGGAGGTCAAAAAGGGGGGTGACCGAAGCCTCTTCAGTCTTAGGGAACCTAGTTCAGGCTTGGGGGGAGGAACCGAAAAATGCGACCAGGGGGATTATCAGGACAGAGAAAAAAGGGTCTGGGATTTCGGATAAGTAGATAAAGTGCGACAAAAAAAAAAAAAACGTGGACACCAAGAAAAGGGGGACAAAAAAACTATTAAAATTCTAAAACATAATAATTGTTTTCTGGGAGAGGGCCAGTAGGAAAACATTGTTGTGCCTTTTAAGGTAGAATCGGGAGAGAAAATGGGAGGGGGGGGAAAACTTCCGAAAAGGCAGCACAAAAAGAGTTGAAATAGATCTCTTTTGCCTAGTCGGCACATTCTCGTGTTATGTACTATGATTCCGTAAGAAAACTTGGGGGCAGTAGTTTAGGAGGTTACAAGGTAAGGCCGACTTTTGGGCGCGTTTGGCGAAAAAAAAAAGAGGGAACCGAATGATGCGGGAAGACACTCGATAGCTAACGGGGGGGGAGGAGGGAGAGAAGACATGACGGGGAAGGACTAGGGTTCCATAAATCGGTGCTTCAGAAAAGACGATATACGGCATAAGGAACAATGAAGGGTTCCACAGCTTTTAAAGAAAGAACGTTTAATTATTGACATCACAACGGCAGCTGAAATGCAAAATACTGGACAAACCAAAAAAACCCACCATCAGAGTGGGGGGGGGGCGTCCGGGCTACTCATCTGATTGGAATAGATTACTGTTGGAGGGGGGGGGGGCAAGGGTGGGGGACGGCTTTTGGAAAATGGGGAAGCACCGATGAAAAACCGAAAACATCGTATTCGGGTTTATACTACATCTGAGGGAATTTTGCTTAAAAAGGGATAGAATCTTTCAAGGGAAAAAAAGTAGCATAAAGAAAAAGAGTTTAAGTCCCCAAGAAAAAGGTTGGGGGAAGATCTTGGCCCTTGACGTGCGCTTAAAAGTTCTCGACCTACAGAGGAGGGGAAAGAGGATAAGCGCGCGTTATGCGACAAGAGGACAGAAAAAAATGACGGATCTGCGACGTAAATGGTCAAGTTCCGGTGTCGATTATCCTTCTCAAAAAGACGAAGGAGTCGAGCCAGAGATGAAGGGAACACAACTCGACGGGGAGCTTGTACAGGGGGGAAAGTCCTTCCAGTTAATAAGGGTGAGTAGTCTGGACTACGGCAAGAGAAGGAGAAAGGGAGTCTATACGATTCCTCTTGAAGGGGAAAAAGGGAAGAGGAACGAGAATAGGACAAAGGCTGGTTTGCTCTTGACTGTTCGAAAATACAACGAAGAAAGTAAGCACCAACTGCAAAGAGGAAACAAAGCAATTGCAGGTGGAACCACTTGGGGGTTGGGAAGGGGGAAGAAGGGGGTGATGACGAGGGCTGCAGCTAACTCTATGTATGATGCGTGTTTACGCTCTCGTATTAAAAACTGTAAGAAGGGGGTCCTTCAGGAAGGTAAGAAGTGGAACACACAAGGCGAATTTGAAGGGAGATTAAGGAAGGGCTACCTCTTCCAATTAGGGGGACGTATCTCGGGAGGATTCTGTTCTCTCGCTCGGGACGGCTGGAGAGGAAGTCCTTTGAACAGGACATGGCCTCGTCGGGGGGTATACAACCCAGGTTTGCTAGTGACTAGCGTTCCTGTCTACCACTAGTGCCCTCATTTCAGTTACACTATCAGGTTTCTGAGCAAAAATAATCCTCGTAGGTATGGAAGCCACAGGCCTAGACCCGGGGATGGGCAAGTCCCGTCCCAAGGGGGGTGGCGCACTATCCGGGAGAGGATGGTTCGCTTCCAGAGGTGTGAAGAGGTCGTGGGTCAATCCTCCTCTGCGTAGGAGGGGGGGGAAGCAACAAGATCACTTTGAGAGGGCGGTGGAGGAGTCTGCAGAAAAGGAATCGTCGGGGATTGAGTCTATCGTGGGCAAAAGTCACTCTCTGTAGTTGGGTCGTGGGGCAGGTATAAGAACGCGCCACACGATGGGACAAGAATATGCCAAGAGTAGAGTTCACTTACTTATTGGGACGAAAAATCCAGGAAGGAAGAAAATTAAAAGGGGAGAGCCCGTCACAACCCATGAAACGCCAACCGCTTTAAATCTTCGCAAAAAATACAACAAGAAAGACAATCAGTTCTTTGTCTTTACATTCTTGTGAGATTTGACTTATTTGGGGAGAAACAGGGGACGAAAACGCACTTTCTAGGAGCTCACCGTACAGCCACGGCAAAAAGAAACCTCAGAAACCTGGGGTGCTATAGGGGGGTATTCATCTCGAACCAGCCAGGGGAAAGATTACATAGACGAACTTTGATTGTCTGCCACTATCGATGCAAGAGAACATCAAATACATTTTAAAAAAGAACGAAACTACACCAGAACGGGGTAAAGAGAAAAAAGCAAAAAAGAAGCGGGAAGGGGGGGTTCTTTGTAGGAAGAGCGCGAAGCAAAAAGGTGATCAAATAAGCAGTTCATCCGGCGAATCGTTGGAACGCAAATCATTCACAAACCCGGGGGGAGGGGGGGGGGGAAAGGGGACCAGCATTACGCAAAACAGTTTGACGCGGGAAGTGACATCCCTGAAAAGCGGGGTAAAGTGGGCGATTCGCTGAGGGGGAAGACGGGGGGGGAGCGGAGAGTGACCTAGGGGACAGTTGCTCCGACTTGAAGGTGGAAAGGGAGAAGCGGGTCCAGAGGCCAATGGAAACCCTGAAACCTCGGGAGGGTCTGAAAACAATGGGTACTCGAAGAAAGGTCCAGGGCATTTCATGTATGTGAACCGAACCGAGACTTAAAGTTAAGGGGACTTGTAGGAAAGGGAAATCCGGGGAGGGATATCAGTCAACAACAAAAAAGTGTGTCTAGATCCGAATGATGTAAAAAGACGAATAACGGTTACGAACCCTTATTGGGGACGCAAAAGGACATGCACTGGGAAAAAGGACTATATTCGGGAGGAAAAGAGGGGCGGACTGGAATAACTCGGAAGCTGGTCATTACTTGAAATCAGACAATTTCCGGGGGAAGGAGACGAAGCAAAGAGGGACTGTCAAGACGGAGGAACATGTCCTAAATCTAGAGCCTAACGGCGTCAAATGAGAGCCACGAAGGTGCAAGAATGAAGGGGTCCTAAGGGAAAAATGGTTGCTGGAGGGGCTGGAAAAAAGGAACGGCCAAAGTGGGTAGGAGGGGGGGGAGAACCTCTAAAAGGATTAGCGGGGGGTGGCAAACGGGGTCTTCGAATGTGAAACGCGTTTGTGCAAATCTTCAGGGAAGACAGAAAAAAGAAGGGAGAGGGGGAGGGCTTCTATTTTCAGGTCATTGAGTAAAGACGGAAAGACCGTGGGTTATTTTGCTATTTAAGAACCTCCGAGGAAGTGCAGACGGGGAATGCAAACAGCGGAAAAGGGGTGTAAACCTCACTCCTGGAATGGGTTAGGACCTTCCATGATCAAAGGGAGGTGCTGGATCAGTACTCAAGAATATTAGGACGAAAAGACCTTAAGGGGGAGGAGGAGGTGATCGGGGAGAAGCACTAAGGGTACAACATCTCAAGACTACGAAACGACCAAGAGGATGGATGGGGATTGGAATTTGGTCGGGGCAAGGTTTCGAAAAGGGGGGGGGATGGCAAACCAAATATGCCAGGCACATTTGTCATGGGAGAAGTACGGCGCAACCAGACTAATAGATCTGTTAAATAGACCAAAAAAAAGGTTTCCATTTCCAAGACGAGTCCACTGGGGGGGGGGGGGGAAAGGGGGGGGGGGAGATGCTCCGTGCGCTCCTATGTTCGGAGGGGGGGGTCAGCAGCTCTCATCATCAGGAAGAGTGACACGTCACGAGAAAAGTGTTCAAAACTTGGATGAAAAGAAGAGCGCATGGGGAGAAGGGGTCTCCAGCGGAAATGGAAAGAGGCGGGGGTCACGCAATGAGTCATCTACACATGACCACAATTACGACTCATTGAGAGTTCCAAAGAAAGGGCAGTGAAGTCTTGGGAAATGGGACAGCAAAGCACTGAAAAAGGGTCTCTAACAATGAGAAGGGAGGGGAAGACTCAAAGGGGGAGGTATGACGTGATCTGCGCGCTGTTCCCATCCAATTGCGCAAAGGGAAAAAGGGGACAACACCCACAATCGGTATGATGGGGTGAACTAAGCGTTGGTGAGGAATCCATTGCTTGGGAATGCGTTTGGGCATCAGATTCGCAGAAGAAAAAGGAGTGTCCTCGATCGACCAAAAATTTTGTGGAGGTCCTTGGGGCACTTTAAAAAAAAGGGAGACGAGAAGCTTTTCCTCGAGAGGGGCGTATATTCCGAAGATCAGAATAGTCGATGAAGTGGGGACACAGGGGGAGGGCGACTGTGGTTGGGAGAAAGACGAACGAAAAAAATTGAGTAGAAATTCCAAGGCGAACTCATTCATGGCTTGGACATTTTGGGGGGCACTCCTTATCCCTGATTAATAGGAAGTGGATGGGGGAGAGGAAGTCACAGAAGGAGGGAAGGTTCAGGAGACCTTTGATTATAAAACTTACAACACGGTTAAATTGGGTGGTGGGAGATGCATTGAAAAGGGGCGGGCTCGCCAGCACATAGGAATGAAAGAAAAGAAAAGGTCAGTAAGATCTCTCACCACTTGGTCTTCATCAACAACTAATACAGGTGGTGCCGGTGTCATAGGCAGATTATAAAGGGGGCAACAGCGACCGTGAGAGAGATTGTGGTTAGATTTGAAGATATTCTCAATTATCTGTGTCAGTAGTCAGAGGTAATCTATGCCGTGTAGGGGAAGGGGGGAACCACTTTGGGGGGGGGGGAAAAAGGAAGTCAAAGCCTTGAGGTGAAAGCTCCTCCCCTGACACAGAGGGGAATTTTTGCTGAATGAAGTTATCGAATTAGGGGCACAAGCGAAGCTCGCTGGGATCAATCATGCACCAGGGGTTGGTTGGTTACGGTGTTGGCAATTGGGGTGTTTTGAAAAACGCATGGAAGGAGGGGAGAAGTATACACAAATTTGTAACCGTGAGAGCCTCCTGCAGAAGGAGAAAACAAATTGCTGCTCAAATCCTACGGGAAAACATTGAAATCAACAAAAAGGGAAGCAGATCGTAGAAGGCCACAAAATTTTTATCTTCAGATAGTAGGGGAGAAGGGACCATAACACTAGAAATTGGCAAACAGAAAGAGGTACTATTTGAGGGGTTTTGTTGAAAGAAGAGAAAATGAGGGGGGAACGGAAATCAGGGGGGCCATAGAAATGTGGGTTCCATATAGGTTCATAAGAGAAAAGACAAAAAGAAAAAAAAACTAAGAGGTGGGGAAACGGGGGGAGGGTTCTTGGAATATTTTTGGCCGAGGGGTTAAAGATCCCGCACGGTCAAGGCGAAAGGAGCACCTGCCATACCGACTCTTTCGCAAATCCTGATAAAAAAGACCTTGGATTACTGGATCCGTCCCGAAAAAGCCGGGACATAGTTTCAAGTATTACCTGCGGATGGGGACACGGACAAAGAGGGGGGGAGGGGAGGGGGGACAGTCTCACAAACTAAGTTCTCGGGAATATCCCCAGGGGAGATCAGAAACAGCCTAAAACTCAGATCACCGGAACTAGGTTGACGCAGGGGGAAAAAAAGTCCGTTTCTCTAAAAGGGTGGACCTCAGAAAGCATTGGGACGTCGAATCTTTGCTCCGGTCATTTTCACCTCAACACTGGAAGGGGACTTTGGGTCCATTGCTCGGCGTGCTGGAGGTCGTGAACAATACCTGAGAGATTCATGGGGGTGACTGCCAACGTGAACTACTCGGTACTCCGTTAGGTAGCGAGGCTCAGGCGAGGTGCGAAGGGAATCCAGCGCCAGAGGAGAGTGAATTGGCCCCTTAGTAAATTGGACTCACAGAGAAGAAGGGGATCATTCACTCGTTCGGACCTCTGAAAAGAAAGAAACTCGGTCTGAGAAGACCGCTTTCTAAAAAAATCTGTAATTTTTGACCGAACCACATAAATCTTAGTAACAGGGGAAAACTAGGGGAAAGAGCCACAGGTCCAGTGTCGCGAAGCAAAAAACGAAGGGGAAGGAAATACCCCGGTGATTATACGAAACAGGTACTAACTGCCTGAATGAGGGGCGACAAAAAACACCACCGATACTGAAAAGAGGAAAGAGACCGGGGAGGGGCGGCGGGGTAAACATCGGCGTCTGTCAGGACGACGCAGAACGGCAAAGTGAAGGAGAAACACTTGAAAGGGGGAAAAGCTGCATAGGCCTCTACGGACCATGAACGGCGTCAATCGGGAGCCTCAGGTCCAGCCTAAGGTTTAGGGAAAAAAAAAAAAGAAGCAGGGAAAAGTGCAGGGGGAACATTCGGGGGGGGGTTTGTGGCCCAACAGAAAGGCCACGAGGCGGAAGGCCGGGAACGATCGAAGATGGCCACCTGGCGGAGTTTGATAAAAAATGGAGACGGCAAATCAGAGGTCAATCAACAGGCCTCGATACTGGGGGAGGAGCCAGTCTACGGGAGGTTATGGAAAAAAATCATTGAAATCTTAAGGGGAAAGTGGTATTGGAGAAGGGGAGAGTCCGGGAGGTCAAATATTGCCATCAAGGGGGTACCGAATAACCATTACAGCAGTTAACGTGAAAGATGATTGGGAAAAAAAAAAGAAAGAAAGGAAGAAATGGTAAGAGAGGGGCCACCAGCTTGCTTATATTGCATGACGGGAACGCAGCGGTCAGGTCCTAGGCCGGTAGGGAGGGAAAGAGTTGAGAACAAAGATAATAAAACAGAGTAAAGCTGACAAAAACACCAAGTAAGTGCATACTGGATGGTGATTGGAGGGTCTGGTACTCTCTCTGCATTTTGGGGGGAGGAGGAGGGAAAAAAAGGAGTGTCCTGGGAAAACTAATCATTGGGTCCGCAAAAAATAAGAAGTGCTAGAAACTGGGGGTCCCTATTAGCTCGCAGGGGGAGGGAGAGGAAAAGAATCGCTTGCAGGAAAAAAATCCGTTTGGGGATTACATGAAGCCGTGCGAGAGTCCATTAAAGAATTGTTTACTGAGGGTAAGAAAAAGGGGGGGGGAGGCAATCTGCGGGGAAAAGGGAAGAACTTACGGGGGAAAGATTACAATTTCATCCTCAAAAGCCATGCAGGGCATGAAGGGAAATGGCTCCAAAAGATGGCTGGGAGTTTCAAGGAGGCCGGAAAAAAGAGGACAGAAAGGTAAACATACGATGTTGTCCTCCTGGGGGGCGAGCGTGACCAGACGAGGATGGAACTGTTGCCGCCCAGGAGACAGAACTGAGTCAGAAGATGATACTGAAGAATTATGGTACTCGGACTCGCAAGAAACTTGGAAATATAGGGGTAACGTGCGACGCTCTTGGGGAAAAAACTTGAAGTCAGAAAAGATGACAAAGAAAAAAGGGGTATTCGGGGGAGACATCTCCTATCAGATGCAGGTTTGGCTCGATTGAATGCGGAATGTTCAGCCTACTGGAGAAAAAAAAAAAAGGAAGCGTCGCACGAAAAAGGTGTCAAATCTGTCTAGTACCAAGGTTGAAGCTTCCTAAGAAGGAGACGAAAAGAAAGAATCTTTCTCAAGCTGACGGGTCTAAAAGAAGTCAAAAACGGAGAGAGACGGGACCTGTAAGTCAAGAAGGGGCCAGCCTGGCTCAGAGACAAAAAAAAAAACTTGAGGGGGGGATTGATAAAAGATATAATCAGTCCACAGCCGACAATTTCGTGGGGTGTGGGAAACGGGGAGAAGGGAAGCCGTTATGATATTGGAATTGGGGATTACGTAACAAAAAGGAGGGGGGGAGGAGATTTTGGGGAAGGGGAAAAATAACTTTATACAGCTCGGAAAAAGTGGGTTCTAGATCGGGAAAGGGGGGGTTAGGGAAAGTAGGTCGGAAGGGAAATCGTCTGAATTCAATAGAAACTGCCGATCGAAACGACACGGGGTCGTGACAAAAAACGAAGAATGTGTTGCCGGGGGGAATAGGTGTATGACTGGGTCCGGTGGGGGGAGAAGCAAAGCATGGAGAATACGAGTGTTCTAAAAACCTGGGGGGGGAGGGGGGGGAGCAGCCGTAAGCTACCTCGGGGAAAAGGGCATTATTCATCACCTAAGAAGTCTGGCACGGTGGAGGGGGAACAGATTCAACAGGGAGAAGGATGGAAACGTCATTCTACAAATCGCCCTTTGTGTCGGACAACGTGTGAAGGAAGAAGGAAATAAAGGGGGAAAACCAATTATGCTGGAGAACAAATCAGGGGTTTTTTCTTGCGGGGTGCGACAGGCATTCAAGGCTGCCCGTGCATTGAGCTGTGGCTCTTGGAACGGGTGAAAGACTGATAGAAAATTGAGGGGAAGAGGGGAATTCGGCCATTAGAAGGGAGGGTTAAAACCTGGGGTCGCAAATCCTAACTTGTCTGGAAAAACGATGACCAGAATTCAAAGGTTCAATCCTCTCCGCCACTGGGAAAGGAGCTCCTAAAAGGGTCCCCAATGGTATTCATACGGCGGTTCAAAAGGGGTCAAAGGGAGTATAAACTAGAATGGGGAACTATGGAACGTAGTGTAGGGGGTGTGGGGGGTGGTCCATTAGATAAAAGTTTCTCCAAAATCATAGAGAAAAAAAATCAAATAAAAAAATGGGGGGAGTAAGGGGGAGGAGTAAAACTACAATAGTCACCCACACCCTTCTGAAGACTTTGGGGGTAGTTGGGGATCAGTAGGTGGATTTTTTTGGTGGATTGGGGTGTCAGAACCAACCTGTCAAAACCTAGACTAGCGCGCCAAGGGGGGTGGGCCCAGGATTCGAGTGGGGGCGGATATAATTATAACATCACCTCATGGTGCATCAGAATGGGACAGTCAAGGTAAAAGGAAAGCAAAGGAAGACCAGAGGGTAGATGTTCCCTTACCTGAAGCTGGATTCGGGAACCGATTCAACCTTGGTAGGTGCTGAAAGGGCAGCGACAACCTCCATTTGACCAACAAAGCAAACACACCTCAAAAAGAAATTCGAGGCTGAGCACTCATGACACAATGACGAAAGCAGCACTCCCTCAGGGAGTGGGGTAAAGGTGTTGTAGTGGAAGACACTCAGGATGGGGTGATCTTTGATTGCGGAATGTACCGGTCGGGGGAAAAGGCCAACGGAAAAGACAAGGGGCTTGAAAGAATGAAGTTATTCAAGACATTCAGAAAAGGTCCGGATAAGCGAATAGTCTGGCAAGGGAAGAACGCACGAAAGAACTGATAACCGTCTTGACGTGTGGGCGACACGGCAAGTATGGGCTCATTCCCAAAGGAGGCAGGGGAGCCGAGCGAG
>Ga0179593_1501256_pt1 | contig 11402 bp, 10 predicted proteins | sample CZODoug2_1_08_16_FD_185931 | JGI IMG/M metagenome (GOLD analysis project Ga0179593, IMG submission 185931) | Vadose zone soil fungal communities from Angelo Coast Range Reserve, California, USA - CZODoug2_1_08_16fungal (PacBio error correction) | ecosystem: Environmental > Terrestrial > Soil >...
CTTACTGGGGATAAAAGTTAAAAATCGTGATAACGGCGGAGGCGCTACGAGGTGTCGAACGTCGACGATGAAATGGACAGGTCAGGGGAAGAATAGGGGCAGAAGTGGACAGAGACTGTGAGAAGACGGAACCAATTTTGTCTTGGTTTGAAAACGCTCTATCTTAACTACCGCTACTGGAGTACCAAGGATCGAGGAAAAAGGGAACGGTTCAACAAATCCGGTCCTTTACCGCAGTGTTTGGAAGACATGCCGGGGAGGGTCGGATAAGAGGAGTCACTACCCGTCGCAACTGGTCAAGGTTAGGCTGCTAAAAGGCACAACGGTACCGAATGGGGGACCAGCGACGGCACTGCGACGGTCAAAGGAGGTGTTGAGAATTTAAGACGTAATCCACGTAAGTGGGAGGGGGACAATTGCTATCGGCAATAACTTCGGGAAGACCAAAGACTTCCGGCTAACTAGTTGGTCAAAGAAGCGACGGCACGGCCAAATCACCTGGGTACTTGTAAGGAAAGGTAGGAGTTCTAACATCGAGGAGAAGAGGGAGATAGGTGAAATTCACTGAACGATGTATTTCACGCCCACTAGCTTCCACGGTTATTAATAAAGAAACCCGAGAATTGTGAGTACTTTCCGTACGAGGGAAAAAAGAACGCACCTGGTGAGGGGCAGAAGGCACCAAACTAGTTCAAAGGGGAGAAAGAGCGGAAAGCTTTGAAGGGGGGAAAAAGCCTAACAAACTAGGTAACGGTAGTATACCTGATCACAAAGTGAGCGGCCAGGAAATTTTGGAATCTTCCAGGGGAACAAGGGAGGAGGTATTTCGCGGAGTCGGCAAAACAACGGCGCTGAACGTGGTAGCGCGGGACGAAAAAAAAGTCACTAGGGATCGCCCAGGAACTAAGGGGACGCCAAGGTTCAAAAAAAAAGGACATCAATCTTACCGTAGCCAGCGAAAGTTTAGGGGGAACAGACATCCAAAAAAAGGGGGTGGAAAAACCAGGGGGACAGAGGGACACCGTAGACTTGTAAAGACATTGCCGGCACAAAAAGATACTAATAATCTCACGAATGAAGATCAAAGAAACACATTTACGGCCAGAAACGAAGCACCGGGGGAACCGAGATTGTTAATACGAAACTGGGAGATGGGGGAGGGCACCGTGAGGGCTCCTGGGGGATCGAGACGGTGATCAACGATTCAACCCAGGAAATCGCCTAATGACGGTAGGAAGAGTCCAAAAGATACTCGAAGAGTGTAAGTGTCAGGTAAAAAGAAAGGGAAACCCTCCGTGAGAGGAGGGGAAAGGAGACTATTCTGAAATGAAAGTGGCGGGGGTATTGTAGACAGGGTTCCTCATCTTCCTACTCTCACCCACAGGGAGCCGAAATATGGACGATGAGTAAGTGGAAGTGAAAAAGGGGTTTCCGCACCTATAGACGAAGAGCAGTCCCCTAGTTCAAGGGGCACTTTTTTCGACAGGGGGTCGACAGTTAAGGTTGGCTCAAGGAGTAGACGTAAAAAGGACGAAAAAAAAAAAAAAAAAAAAAAAAAAAAAAAAAAAAAAAAAAAGACAAGAACGGGGGGGGGGTATTATACAGGAAGGAGGAACGCGGTCGTTTTTAGCCCTCTTAATACCCTAATACCGAAAAGGGGCAGGGGGCCTAACCTACTCAAAGGTCGCAAGGCCGCGGCTGACGATCAAAGCGGCCGAACCATCTAAAACCGGCAAAAGGGGGGAAAAGTAAGGGAAAGTACAACGAGCCCGCAACCGAAGGAATATTAACGAGACCTCCGGGAACAAACTATCAAAGAAAGAAAAACTGTTTCCTTTCCCTTTAAGGGGACACCGTAGGGAAACCCTCAAAATCAGTTGATCGTGTTGGTGGGTGGTACAGGAATCAGGGGGAGGACAACATACTTTATTCCCGCCAACCTTTTTAGGTGGCTTGGCACGCACGGGAAACCTAAGAGGACTCAATAGTCTCATCAAAGACTGGCAACGGCGAGGTGGACGGAGAGAACCGTCAAAAGGGCACGGGATCAGAAAAGGGACCTGTCTGGGAGGTCTCAAAAAACTGCGTTTAGACTACGTCCCTTCGTTACTATAATCAAACGATCACGAAGCGAACGAGAACTATTTAAAAGAACTTTGGACTCGTCACGATAATCCAGGCCAAAAGGAGCTACGTTTTAAGTAACCAATAAAACAAGACCAGAGTTGGAAGAATCGAAAGGAAACTAGAGAGGATGAACATCACTGGGTAAAGGGAAAGGCTGCCAATTGAGGGAGGAAGAAACAGGTTGAAACGTGTTGAACTCTGACTTACTCTGAACGGCGGTAAACTTAGTCTTCCAAGGCCCCCCCCCCAACCCCCCCCAAACGAGGAGGGAAAAAAAAAAGGAAGAGAAACTGGGTAAAAGGGCAATCAACGAAGTGCGGAGTTTGCACCAAGGTTCGACAATCGTTCCAACGAAGACTCCTTCGCTCAAATAACTAAGGGGATAACGAAAAGATCTCGGCCGGACAAAACCATCTCAGCAGCCACACAACGGAGAGTTAATATTATAGGGGGTCGGATGACGGGTCCGAAACAAAAATATGGGAAGGGGAAAGGAGGGGGGGGTGTACGAGCCTCGGAGGAGGGGGCTTGGATGGGGCTGGCCTTTCCTTCAAAAGTCGTTGATGAGGGCCGGTCTTGGTGCGAAAAACGAAGTGTCGACGCCGGCCGGGAAGAGTGACGACGTGGATTTAAACCTAAAAAATGGAAAAAGGGGGGAGTGGGGAGTCGAAAGCATTCCAAAAGGGGGGACGGAAGGGCTGTCGAGATATCGTCAGATTGGGGGGATAGCAGATGGTTTTCTTGTGACTGGATATCGTTTTTTCCTGAGGTCATTGGAGGAACCACGGCCTAGAATCGCGGACAAAGTAGATAATCGTTTGAAGGGGAGATGGCGTCGAGTTGATCGGTTTATGTCACAAAGGGAAGGAAAATAAGGGTTGACAAGGGAATGGTTTACCTTGAAGGAAAAGAACTACTTCTTGCCTTTGCCGGAGGAGAAAAGACGCCTTATCTCCGTGCAACGGGGGTTAGACAGTCGGGAACGTCGAAAAGGAAGGAGACAGGTGACCGCTGCAAGGAGGTCAGCACCAGGTGGGAGGTGGGGGGGGGAAAGAAGGAGTTGGTGGGGCCGTCGAGAAGGGCGATCACGATCAACTGATGAGGAGTATCCGGGGGCGGCACCTTTAACGTCAATTCACAAACCGGATTCGGGGGATCGTTTTAGAGAGCGGAAGTGTAAGAAAAACGGGGCCAGGCGTGAAAGGGTACAAAGTATGCATAGGGAAAAGGGAAGAGACGCTGCTGGTCGGCAAGCTTGGGGTCGGGCGCCTGCGACAAACTTGTTGCGTAGGTTGGGGCGGAGAAAATGGGAGGGTCGATCGAGAAGCTGAGGAAAAAACGACGCAGGGCGGGAGAGACGGAAGGAAAGTGAAGAAAACCAGTCGCTGGGAAGGAGGAGGCGAGTCAAACTCTATAGCCAAAGGAGACGGGAAAAAACTCGGGACCCGCTTTAACTACTGACTTAGTCCCGTCGTCTGAGACGTAGGGGGGGGGGAGAAGAACGGTACTAAAATCGGCCAGAGGATAGGCGCCGGGTTGCGCGTGCAGGGAGACTCAGATGAACAATGGTTAAAGAGAATACAAAGGAAACGTGACGAATAGAAAGGAAAAACCTCTATCTCTTAACGAGGGTGTCCCGTCTTAAGAAAGGAAAAATAAAAACGTACCGAGGATAGTAGTAAACGAATTGAAGTAGAGGTCCTAAAAAGGGACACGAATTAGGAGACGGAGGGGGCGGAAAGAGGGATAACTTGCATTTCGTAAGACAAGGTTCCCTCAGAGGGGTCACTCTTCCAAAGCTCGGTTGGTAAAGGGCGGGGTGCTGGCCGTAAAGTATCCAGAATCAGGAAAAAGAGGGTAGATGGAGGAGGGATCGCGTTGGATTGGACAAATCAAGGACGGACTAGTGGTTCCGCATTCGCTTCTGGTTTACACATTAAAAAAAAACTATTTTTGAGGAGCGGTGGAAAAAAAGGGCAAGGGGAACGCTCTTTACGAAGGGAACTGAAAAGGGGCCAAGTGGCCGCCGGTTCCTGCTACGATTTCAAGATAAAGGTTGGTTGGTTGGGGAAGGAGCGTCGCGAACAAGGAAAAGGAGTGGGTTGCCCCCGATAACCATAGAAACCTTGAGGAAGAGCAAAAACCTGGAGCATGCCGCCGAACGTTACGGCTCAGGTCCTTGACCAATACCGGTACTGAGGCAGGGTTCCGTCGGAATTTCCACAAGGAGCGTGTGGCCGCTTTCGAACCGGAACTAGAGTGTTTGTAGGCGAACGGAGGAGGGGGGGAACAGCGACGGAATACTTCCACGGCAAGGGAAGGAGGTACCGGAAGAGAGGGGGAAGAAGTGAAAAGTTGTCCGCGGGCCTCGTCGTTGAGAAAAAGTTGCACCGTTGAAGTTCCATACCTGTAACGCTATAGGGACTGGGGGAAAAAAGATGTCTTTCACGAGTAAGTGCCCGCGGATGAACGGTCCAGATTGGGACAAAAGGAAGGCCGGAAAAAAGGGGCAGGGGGGGCTCCCCTCTGGTTTAAAAGACGGCAGAGAGAATAAACAACCCCGAATTACAGTGGAGCACGTATTAACATCGGACACAAATCTAGGTGAAGAGGGGGAAAAAAAGGCCGCGGAGGGTCAAACAAGGAGTAGTTACCTGAAGGCTTGTAAGACAAAACCTTGCAGGGGGACGAAAGAACCGGGTTCGCGGATCCCGATGATCACATGAAGGAGACAAGGAGATGGGCGGAAAAACTCTAGTTAAATTAAGGACTTTTACTCAAGAGTCCGGGGCTCCGGGAAGACCCCGGGGTACACCCCGTCCGCCGTGTTTAAGAAGCGAGAGTCAAAAAAGGAACTTCAAAGAATTGGTAGGGGGGGGGGGGCGAAAAAAGAGTTGTGTGCTCAGTCTTCATTCTCAAGGCGGCAAAGGGAAAGGAAAACAAGATCGTCGAATTTAACGACAACCAAAAAAGGAACAAGGTCAGGGAAAGCCGTGAGCATACGCGAAGGAGGGACCGGGGTGCAACACGGTAAAATATCTCCAACAACACAAGATTAAGGGGAAAAAATTATTACCGTTTCGCACGGACGCGCGCGATGAACACGGCGGTGGAAGGGGGAACGGTATCACGGGGGGTGAGAAAAGTAGACGCGAGGGGGGGGGGGGACACAGTTCGGGGGTTGAAAGGTAACTGAAAGGAAAACCTCTTAAGCCGACGACCAAATTGGAGGGGGTGAAGGCTTTTTTACGGCAGAAGCTAACGACCAGCGACGGGCGTACCCAAGGGAGCATCCTCACGGTCGGTAAGAGAAGTCCGGACTTTCCTAGGGATGTTGGGCCGACAGATTACCTTGCTCTTCTTCTCATCAAAGTCTAACCGTAGAGAAAAGGAATCTGGCAGAGAGGCTTCGCCGCGACGGGGGGGAGTGGCCGGTAAGGAGTTTGGGAAAAGAGAAGGAAATAACATTCTGAAAGGAGAGGGGGAAGGTCGATTGGATCCGATCCCTTAATTTTCGGTGCTCATGATTTGCGTCTATAAATGAAAGGAAGGGAGAATCACGGAAACTTAAGGCTCCGATTGGTCAAATACCGGACAAAGGAAGAAGGAAAAATCTCGTGAACGTAATGAGGATAACACTCAGCTCTTTGACTAACTGAAGAGGGAGTCAACTCAAAGGGGAAGCAGACAAACCGGTTAGGAGGAAAGAGAGACGAAACAAGCAGGAACAGTTTGGATTAAGTCAGTCAGAAGGACAAGAAAAAAGCAACTTTCAAGAAAACCAAAGTATTTCCCGGCTACGACCGCGGCCTTTTTTAATTTGGAGAAGAAGTGCAGAACCGCCCGCCGAAGTGGGGTAGAAGTGGAGCCCGAGCAGGCTAGAACTGGGTGGATAGGAGGGAAGGTCAGGTAGGAAAAGTAGGAGTATGGCCCCAGCACCAACTTCGCTACTTTTCTAGAGGAATAACCAACCTGCAGAGCCATAACTACGGCGTGCACCAACGGAACGGGGAATACAATCTTAAAAGGGTAAAAGTTGCACAGGGGAGGTGGAAAAAGAGAGTACAACTCACGGTTGTGTGAAAACCTACACGAATCACCGGCTCGGGAAAGTGGAAGGGCGGACTTCAAAGTTAACAACTCTATGAAAAGGGGGTAGAAAAGAATTTCGGCGCTGGAGAGACGGAAGGACCAGCACCACAACAAGAGAGGGGGAAGACAAAGAAATTATATGGTGCTTGCACCTGGGACTCCTACATCGATCGCACCGTTCCAGCCCACTAAGAGAGTTAATAGCGACCTAGACGAAAAGGGCGACGAATACAAGGGAAGGGGTACAGGAATGTGGGAAAAGTGGGCTAAAGGAAAAAAAAATCAGGAAGTTTATGAAGGAGAGGTCGCGGGTACGTCGGCCTTGCCATTGGTGAGGTTGGGGGGAAAAACCGTTTTCCAGCGCGGCCGACGTACAAGCGCAATAGGATGGGAATGAGTACCTTTGAAAGGACCAAGGACGCGAAGAAAGGGGACTCAGGAAAAGTCGTCTTTCAACAGGGCGAGAGGACGGTTTAATGGGGGGGCGATATGAAGTGGGAAAACCGATAAGACGAACGGTTTTTGGGGATTACCTTTGGCGGCCGATACGAAAGGTACGTGGGAAAACGAGAGATCGAACACGAATACCGCACGTGAGGGAAGATAACTACGCACCAGTGGAGAATGAGACCAAGGAAGGGGAATCCAAGAGCAGGAAAAAAAAGAGGACAGGCTACAAGGGACAGACTGCCCGGTGACCGTAGCCTCCCTCACCTACTACATTCTCAATATCAACGAAGACTTGAGTTTCGGGGGAAGGGAAAGTGGCAGACCGGATACGGGAAACTCAATCAGTGATCTGTGAGCAGTCCATCGGAGGGGCAAAAAGAAGGGGTTAAAACGAAAACAGGTGGTCGGAAAGAAAGGGGGGGAAGCTTCACAGAGAAGGAGACGCCCGCGCGAATCAAAGGCCGCGACGTTCCTTCTACAGCGAAAGGGAAACGTGCTGGGGAAAAAGGAAGGAGTGACTCAAAGAAACGCGGTGAAAGACGCCAAGAGTTAAGAAGAGACGAAACAAACCAACGAAAAACCAAGAAATGAAAAAAGAGTACGAAAAAGGTGGGGCACTGAGAGGGAAGGAAACGGAGAAAAATCATTCAAACTCTCGAGTTTCCGCACACTGACAACAACTCAATTTTCCAGCCTACGATATCTTCGACAACACGGAAAAGTAAAGAGGTCAAAAGGGAGGCATACAACGTGACCGTGCGGAAAGAACACGGAGAAAAGAAGTACGGCGGGCGGCAGCACTTAGAGCGAAAAAATCAAAAAGAAAAGATTATTTAAAAGGAACAACGAAAGGGAAGTCTTTCACCCAGTTCATCAAACTATCACGAACCGCGCAGAAAAGAGGGTTGAAAAAGGGCGAAAAAAAGGAAAACAAAGGAAGCCCAGCTCAACAAAAAAACAACGAGGAGAGGGAAAAGGATTTGGGCTGGTCAAAAGGAGGGGAGGAGGAAAGATCGCCGGGCTAAATTCTTTTGGGGAGGAGTTCGCGACGTCGAATTATTGTGATCGTTTGTTGCGCCTGTGAACGACTGACTTCGGGGAAAGGATTGTACAGGGGGAGAGAAAGGACAGCGAAGGGGAGGAAGACGTGAAGAGTCGAGGGTTGAGGGAGAAGGAGTCACGGGGCACCAGGCTTGCTGGACCGGGAAGTGGGCCTCAAGGGGTAAGTCAGTGCCTGTCGAGATAGCCGTCTGGATAGAAATAGAGGCAAGGTGGGGGGGAGGGTTGACGTAAACTAAGGGGAAGGAATTCGTTCGACGGAAAGGGCCTAGGAGGAGTTGCCAAATAGTAAGAGGGGTGCCGAGGGGCGTCTTCGGTGAGGGGGGGAAGTACGTCTTTGACGACGTGGACGTCGTTCACCGACCGTTAGCACGAACACAGGGGATACTCAAGTGCCTTCGGAAAGAAACGGACAAAGGGAGCGGGACAAGTGGGGAGTCGAGGGCATCGGGAAGTACATGAAGCGCCAGGGCCGAGGCAAAGGGGTATGTTGACAGCCCCTGAGTTGGGGGCATACCGTCGTTTTGCCTCTCTGAGTCTCAAAGAAAAGAGGAGGGAGAGAAGGGAAAAAACCGTGAACGTACACAAAGGAAAACAGAGCCTATGAGGTGCTTTGGAAAGAGGAAATCGAATTGGAAGCGGAGGGGGAGCGACCGGCCGGTTGAAAGGGGCACTTCCGTCTGTACGGTATCGCGGCTGCTTTCGGCACGGGAGGGAGGCGTCAATAAGAGGAGACAAGGGCGACACTGGTGCGATGGTAGCGTCAGAAACAATGAAGAGAAGCAGTCTTCTGGAACACGAAATTTAGTGAGGGGGATCCGGGAGAATACAAACAACCCTTGGGAAAGAGGGGTCACTGACGGCGCTAAAAAGCAGAGCCAAATTAAACAGAACATATCGTAAAAGAGGACGAAAAGGGGAATGAGGACCTAAGGTCTTCGGTTAGAAGGGAGACTTGACTGTAACTCATCTTCGATTTTCGCCGTTGGAGCTTCTAATCAAAGGAAGGAAAACTTGGGAAAACAAGAAGAAAAAGGGGGAACGGGTCCGTAAGAAAAGAATACCAAGGGATAAATAGAATTCGATGGTTGCAAGTGGAGACCATTACACTTTCAAAAAAGGCCTGTGAACTCTGATAACGGAACTTAAGGAGGGGCAGCTACCGTTCAAGAAGAGAATTCGCGGGCGGTCAAGGAAAATACGAGAGTCTGGGGAACTCATAACAGTGAGTGAAGGTCGTTCAAAGCTCGTTTGGCTGGGGGAAGGGGGGGGGGGATGGAAGTAAGTAGAGAGATAGGGACGAAAAGGAGGTGAATTAATTAGGTCCGGGGGGGCTAACGAGAAAAATATTACACTATTAGGCCCAGGACGGACAGGCGGTTTTTCAACAAAAGGGACAAACAGTAGAAAGAGTAGTGGAAAAAAAGAAAAGTGACAAATCAGTACGTTTGTACGGAAAGGGTGCCGGGAAGGTGGACGAAGAGTCTGGGGGGAGGATTGAAAGACGGGTGCCGTTGGTTTTGACCTGTGGCCCTGCGCTCTAGAAAAAATTGCGCAGTAAGGGGTTTGGAACTAAAAAAAGAAATAACTGGGAACGGTAACAACCCTTTGGCCTCCTGAAGGGGCTCCAGGTCTTCCGGGACCATCCGTGGAAGGCGGGAGGGCCGGAGAGGGAACACAATCAAAGAAGGGTGGGGAAAAGCTCGTACGGAATTAGGGGGGGGGTGGAAAAGAACGGGATGTTTCGTTTGGCCACCTCGGAAGGGAAAAGGTACCATCAGCTGGACTAGGGGGCAGGTGCACGGGGTCGACTTTGAGAAGTTGGAAAGGACGGAAGTCGTTGCGGTTGAGACAGCGGGGCAAGTAAAGAGAAACTGATGGAAAGAGCTGGGAATGAGTCATACCTTTAGGTTTACGAGTACTGGTGTCCCGGCCGGTTGCCGTCGGGGGAACGCAAGAGGGAAAGGGAAAAAAGGGGGAAGGGAGCCCTGAGGTAGTAGACGGTATGGGTTCAAAAAACAAAATGAAGAAACCCCGAAGGGGTACACTTGGCCCAGGGAAAATCTACTACACTGCGGTGCTGCCGGGGGACTGGGAGAGTTGTCAACACAATTCGGGGGGGAACTGGGAAAACGGGCAAAAGACGGGCGAAAAGAAAGGTTGCTCCGCCGACTAAACACTTTTCGCTGTATCTCATCTAAGGGAAAGTAATTATGTCAAAAAGAGAGGGGAAAGGAACAGGAAGTTGATCAAAAAAACTTAACAGAGGCCCCGTGGGAGAGAACCCTGTTACGCCCTTCTCCTGGTCTTGCAGAGAAGACGGGCAAAACCAAAAAAGGCACGTCCGAAAATTGGTCAGGTCAAGGAAAAGGGAAAGCGTGGAAAAGGGATGATCATTCGGAATCAAGAACAGGGAGCACTAGAGTCAGAACGTGAAGGACAACCTAGAACCGGAATCCCTCCGGGCGAAGAGAGAGCGTACCGTGCGACAATTAAATTCGATCTGAAAAGAACGTCGAAACAACAAAAACGAGGAGAGGGGGGGAAAAGAGATATAGAGGAAAATTGTTTTCTCAACTCAGAGGAAAAGAGAGGGACTGAAAGATAATAGGTGTCGGAAAGTCTACGATCGGGGGGGGGAAAAGGGGGGGGGTCGCGTTAAGGAAGGGAAGGGAACCGGCAAACTCTGGAAAAGTTCTTGGAAGTTTTTGACTCTGCGGATCAACTGCAAAGAAAGGAGGGAACAAACGGAGCTCTTCACGAGGCGGTGAAGGTTCTGATCCAAGTGGGCACGGGCCGGAAAGGTGGAAAGAGAAAGAAGGAAAATCGTCGGGCATCTCGAACCGTCCGTCCCGCAAGGTTTTGGAGTCTGTCGCCACAAAGGAGGTGCAGGGACCGAAGGGAACCAGCGCGAAAAAAAAAGCAGACCCAGGCGCATGTCTTCGATTTTAAAAAAAATCTGTCTCTGGTTCTTGGGGGAGCAGAGTGAGAATCATACCAAGAAAAAGAAAGAGGGAGCAAAGGAAGGAAAACTCAAGGAGTGGGACAAAAGAGGAAGGCACGGCCCGGAACGGGCTCAAAGTAGAGTATTCAGATGAAAGGAAAAGAGAGGCTGAAAGCAGGAGTATTGACGAAACCAGGTCAACGCCACTACTGCGCCCCAAAGGTTATTCAAGAAGCGAAGTGAAACCGCCGCCGGAAAAGGGATGGGGAGGAATTCAAGGTGCTAGTGCAACGAATTTCGAAAAAACGGATATTTCCCTTCGAGGAACGCGCACAAAGGCTGGTTTGGAAATCTGGGCAACGGAGAATAAGTATGGTCAGGAAAATGAGCAAGACGGGAACGGCGGCATTCCTCAAGGTGTAATCGTCCCCTTAATTTCCTATGTTGACGGGAGGGGAGCAAAAAAGGGTCCTCATTGTGGCGTCAGGAGAGGGAGGGACAAGCCAAAGTACTATTAGATCCCATACCTACAGCGTCCCATAAGGGAAAGGGTGAAAGATGACGTTATCCTGAACCGGCGGTGCCAATGGGCTGTTTAAAAAAACTAAGACTTGGGAATTTGGACCTAAGGGTCCTACTAAGGTAAAACGTACTACGTAAAAGAAGTGCAGTTGACGGAAATGAAAGTATCAAGAAAAGTCAGACAAGAAAAAAATTCGTCTGATTTAGA
>Ga0179593_1600160_pt1 | contig 11402 bp, 8 predicted proteins | sample CZODoug2_1_08_16_FD_185931 | JGI IMG/M metagenome (GOLD analysis project Ga0179593, IMG submission 185931) | Vadose zone soil fungal communities from Angelo Coast Range Reserve, California, USA - CZODoug2_1_08_16fungal (PacBio error correction) | ecosystem: Environmental > Terrestrial > Soil >...
CACGATGGGAAAGGGGGTGGTGGGGGTACACCTATCGCAGGGGCGGAATAATCTCAAGTACGACTCTCTCACGGAAAGTTCTGCCAGGTCTGCCGCAGAGACGTCTAAGGTGCAAAAACAATGCAGCGATACAAGCGGCGAGGGCAGAAAAGCGCATGACGAACAATTTGCTGTAAAACCAGCAAAGCGCATCGTGGGCAGGAGTGCCCAAGAATATGGAGACAAGACAGTTTAAAACCAGGGCCGTCTTAGTAAAAAATACCGGTGGTGGTTTTGGGTCAAACATCGCAGAAGGGTAGATGCAAAATAGGAAAGAAAAAGGGGGAGACAAGGGGGAACAAGACGCGGCGATGAATTGGGGGACCCCCGTCAAATCCCCGTCAGTTCTAAAACCTCGAAAATGGGAAAGGCAGAGGCAACAAGCAAGCGATACCCCAACACCACAACAGCCCCCCATCGGTCAAAACGCCACCCCCCCAACACGCTCAAGAGAAAAAACCGGCGACAATCCCAAACTCACCCCCCCAAAACCCCGAATCCAGCCGCCACGGACCACCCGAAAATAACACCAAGCACAATAATCACAAACCCAACAACCCCCCTGGGCAATAACACAAATAAGACCACTCCGATACTGACACTCTAAAAAACTAATTGAAGTGTGGGGAGTTACCCAACGGACTCGCAGGAACAATGACGAAGTGGGGAGTGTGGTGGAAAAAGAAGACACGGAGAGCGAAAACGTGGGCCCACCCTGGAAGAGCGCGCGCTACAATGGGAAATGATGAACCGAGAAAAAAAAAGGAAAAAAAAAAAAAAAAAAAAAAAAAAAAAGCCTAAACTCGCTAAACGGGGGGACTGAAAAATATTCCGAGTGCCGTCGCGCACACAAAGGCGAGGAACCACAAGGTTCAAAACAACTGCGAGTTGGTTTGTAGGCGCCGCTATGGTCAAAAAAAAAAAATCGCTAAAATTAGCGGTGAAAAAAGGGTGCCCGAAACAGGAAATATTTGTTTGAAACCGCCCCCGTGGCCCAGAGTCACCCAGTCCAACGTCTCTCGGTTGGAGGGGACAAATCCTCGACACGGGGATGGGGAGAAGTCCAGGACTATGAAGGGGAAAAAAGCTAAGAACCGCGATCTCTGTCCAATGGGGGGCTTTCCTGCTTAGTTGCAGACAGCCGCAACCAAGGCCCAGAAGTCAGGTGTTTAAAATATGTCTTTCACCAAAAGTGAAGCACTTCGACTACTCACAGGGAAAGGCTGGGCCCTTCCGCCAAAGACTTACTGAGTGTCAAACCGAAAAAAATCAAGAAACCGAAGGTTTTGAGAATACCCCTATTCGCAAACGACGCCACATCGCACAGACGAAAAATTGTGGAGGGCAAAAAAGAAACCACAACGGTATTTCCTGAAAGGGCCAAAAAAAGTAAAAAGGGCCGCCCTCAAACAGGGTAAATCCCTTGTGGAAGAATCTATCGCCGGCCCTGGATTTAGAACGCGTGCTCGAAAAAGGAGGCGTCCCGAAGTAAAAATCGGATTCAAGTGGGGGAAGTACTCGGAAAAACCCGTGCCAAATACCTCTTAAGACTAAGGCTTCCACCTAGAATCCCGTTGTATGTGGTTCTCAACTGTGAAGAAACGCCGAAAAAAGCTCAGAATACAGGGGGATCCCGCCAAACGGGGGAAGGCAAGGTAAAGAGTTTTACACCGAAAGAGCATCGGGATAATAGTAATTTCCGTGCGTCCAGCCGTCTAGACGATTACATCCTCACGCGACTTAAAAAATTCCAGGGGGGTGGGGCGTCACACTAATATAATGAGGTTCCGGCGTAACAAAAGAGGGGGGGTCTTTCCCTCAGCGAAAAGAAGGGGGGTCGGGGACCAGGTCAAGAAAACAATGGGTCCGTTAACGAACCAACCCGGTAACGGTGTGTGTGCCATCTACAGGAAGGGAGTAGACAGGAGAAGGGCACGTTTGTGAAAAAGAAAAAAAAAAGGGGGCTAACGCAGGGGGTCGCCGCTATGGTGTCCCCGGGAGCTGCTGGAAAAAAAAAACGCTAAGTAAAGGGAGGAAAAGCCCTGGCCAAGCAGCTAAAGGGGGTGCATTGCTCGAAACGTTCTGTAAAAAACTACCGCCCCACACAAGCAAAAGGAATCTAAGCCATATGAAAAGTGGACTATCAGATTGGTCCGACCAGCCCGATGCGACTGCGGAAAAGAAACAGTGAAAGGAAAAATCAGGAAACACCCGACCACAACACTGCTCACACCCTAACAGAAAAACGAGAAGAAACTGGTTTCAAAAACCGGGCGAACGGAGGTGGGAAAAGGACGAGACCGACACGAGATCGCCCTTTCCATGTCCAAACTACCAAAAAAAAGGATCATCTCAACTTTCCAGCAAAAAAGGAATACGGTCCCTTCCATGGGGTTCACTCATGTGGCTCCTCCTCTGACAACAAAGCCTCTCCTTTGGTGAGGCTTGGGGGGACGGTTAGCGTCCCTGCCGGCGTTCCCCGTGGCTTCAGGACGATGGGAAAATTTCGGGGGAAGCCTGCCATTGCTAAAAAAAAGGGAGCGGGAAAATGGGAATCCGTCGGGGGGAGGAAGACCCGTACCTGACGAGACTATCCTATCTTGGGAAAAGGAAACAACCCCGGACAAACGCCAACGGCAGAAAAGGAAAATTCACACCTACAAAAATTTTAGGAGCCATTCGGCCTGCAACAAACAAAAAACCTGAGGGGACAGCGTGGCGAAAAAGATTTGTAGTTAACTCTGAAAGCAGGGAAAGTGATCACGGGGGGCCGCAAAAAAAAAGGCGTGGGGTCTGGTGCAAAAAAGGGGGTGGCCTACCCGACCAAAGTTCTGTCCTACCCCATTAAAGAATAACGCAAAAAATGCGGGGGCCAAATCCCGCGGTACGGATGGGCCTGTGGACTTAAAAAGACCGGCAGCTTGCATCACAGGTGGGGGGGGGGCGGGCCGTACCCGGTCTGAAAAACGAATACATCTCCGCCAAAAGTCTCAAAACAGCGGCACTTTTAATTCCACCAAAAAAAAAAAAAAGTCAGAAAAAAGAATCATCATCAGTAAGAAGTGGAAAATCTCCAGCAGCTCACTGGGGGTCGTCAAAAAAAAATCAGACCGAACACAAGCAGGAAAGGCTGCGAAGGGGTGCCGCGGTGTTCCCGGAGGCAAAGCCCCTTCGAATTGGTTTTTGCGGGGATGACACCAGCCTGGGTAAAAATCTCCCCACCACGTTAGAAGCCATATGATGCAATCCAATGGACAAGGGGGGCGAAAAAGGAGAAAGAATCGCTTTCCGCAGAATAGTTTGCACGGGGAGATGTGCGGACTTGCTGAGGAAGGGGGGAGCCGAGAGGACGCCACCTTAAGCCGGTGAACCGCACGGGTTTTGTTTAAATGAGGGGAAAATACAATAAAAAGTGAAGACACCTGGTCACGCCACCAGGAGGCACCCCACGTAAGTTGTCCCCAATGGGAGCGGGGGAGATGGTTGGCTAGTTCCCGCGCACAATAAACGGGGTAAGGGCGCACAAAAAAAAGGGACGGTAAACCTGCATTAAAAAGTCCCAGCAAGCCAACGCCCGCGGGGGGGGAAAAAAGCTTCCGGGGCAGGAACGACGTAAAGAAAAGTAGATGGTCCGCACCCGCCCTAAGGAGTGCTTCCGCACTTAGTGATTGGGAAAACCTGTTTGTGGCGAAGGTACAAGAATTCAAACAACAAAACCGGCGGCGACTGGACACGCAAAAGATGTGGGGGGACATGGTGTTTGGTGTGGAAAAAAAGAAAAGGTTCTAACGGTCGGTGGGCAAAAAATCAAAAAAAAAACGGTCAACGACAAGGAAAGTGGCCTGAGACGGCCAGTGTCAGCGAAAATGAGAGACGTTGTGTTCTGACGGAAAAAAAAGAAGTGTGGGGGAAAACGAACCAAAAAAGTTGAACCTAAGCGGTCCCTAAAAGAGCAGAAAATGGGACGGGTTTTTGACCCAAGGGGGCAAACACCAAGAGGGGGGTAAGCGAAGTGTTGCAGAAGGGGGTTCAATTGCACCAATCAGGAAAAGGGGAAAGGGCGTACGGAAGCAAGCCACTTACAGAAGGCGGGGGACAGATCAAAACAGCAGTGACGCCTCAAAAAAGAGCGGGAAGGAGAGGAAACGACTAAACAGGGAAAAAAAAAAGAATCCAAGTGGTGCCAACCGGCCACTATGGGGCGCAGAGGGGAGGCGGGAATTAATCACCAAAACTCAATGGGGGAAAAGCGTGCCATGGAGTGAAAAATGTTCCGGAAAAGAGAAAGAAAGGGGCCGAGGGGTACAGAAAAAAAAAAAGGCGGAACCCGAACAACCTCACAAAAAAGGAAAAAAAGGGTTTGAAAAAGCCGCAGGGGAGTGGCGGTGTGAGGGGACACTAAAAAAAACCAAGAAGTGCGGGAGAGGGAGAGCGGGGTTTTGAAAAATGTTGAGGGGCCAAAGGTCCTGGAAACAAAAAGTGAAGGGTGGTGAGGGGCGGACGGGGGGGAATGTGACACGGCCAATTGGAAGTGTGGGAACAGGGTGAGGAAAGCCAACCCGTGTTTCGGAGCCAAAAAACACGAACTAAAGGGGAGGCGGAACAGCAGCCGGGTTTTGTACCGGCAAACCCCCGGTAATCATCCCCAAAAAAAGGGGGTGGGTTAAGGAAAAAGCGAATTGGGCCGGGCAATTTTGAAAAAAATACCGAAGGCGTTTTGAGCCGGGGGAAGGCCCCGACGGCTAAGATAAAAGAGTGTTAAGGGGCTAAAAATGAACCAACGACCAGGGAGGGGGGTCCGACCAGAAAGGCTTGGGGTTTTGGGGGGGCCAGGGAGGGAAACGGTGGAATGAAAGGAACCAAGAGACACAAAGGGATAAAGAGAACATTGGCTTTGCAGGCGCGGCCACAAAAAACAAAGCCTTTAGGGGGAAAAATGTTGGTCCTACCACAACAAAACATCCTCGGTTTGAGGGGTGAAAAAAAACGTGACGTGGGCGTCAGGTTCCCAGTCACAAAAAACCGAAACACCACCCAACTGTCGAAGCCAGGTGTCAGAGGTGAAAGCACTGAAGGAGGGAACAGAACAGGAGATTGCCCATCCGGGTGGGGCCCTAAGCAATGGAAGCAAAAAAAAGGGAAACCGTCGGTGAAGGGAGAAAGTAGGAAAAGGGCCAGCAAAAAAAAAAAGGTAAGTAAATGCGAAGGACCCTGTTAAGGGAAAAGTACAATTTTTAAACCACAGTCGGGAAGGGGCACCCCAACCGGGGGGATGGGCACCACAACAAAGGTACAGGGGGACTGGCAAGCGCGCTAACCGGGCCTGAGGGGAAATAAGGCCACGAAAGGAAGCACCAAAGACAGGGGGGGAATTGCAAAAAAAGGGGGGTTGTTGGGTCCAACCCACGAGTCTCTCTAAGTTCAAGGGGTTCCTGAAAAAAAGATCGCAATACAGAAACGTAGGGACCATACGGGTCACCAAATGAAGCCACAGCGGAAATCAAAAAAAAAAAATCAAAACAACAAAAGATTGTAGGGGAAGAGAAGGAAATAACTACGAGTCTCCATCGCAAAACAGGGGGACGGGAGGGGTATTTTCGAAGGGGGGGCAGTGAGCAAAACATCTTTGAAAAAAAAAAAAATTGACGGGTACAAAAACAAGAAAACTAAGGGAATCCAACAAAGTTCCCCTGGCTGGGTAGGTTCTATTTGAGTGGAATCGGAAAAAGACTGAAACGAGCAAAAGGAAAGCTGGAGAAAGGGTTTCTTGGCACAAGGGAAAAACAGAGGGGGGGGGGGAAAAAAATCTTGTCACCAAAAAGAATTGGGGGGGTGAAAAAAAAAAATGAAAACTGTAGACAAAGGAACACACGTAGGGTGTTTGGAAAGGAAGGCCAAGAATGCAGTGGAACTTACGGAGAAAAATAAGCAAACGGGCAGAATGGAGACAAAAAAGGCACAAAACTCAAAACCTTTGTGGATAAGGGTCGGGGTCAACTGGGAAGGGAACCTTAGGGCACTACCAAGTTGGAAAAGGGTGGTGGTTGCCAAAAGGAGAGGGTACCGGATTCCCAACAGGCGAAAGGAAACTTTGGTGCCAGCACGAAAAACAAAAGGAAGGCTTGCCGTGACGGGGCAGGTACGTCAGTGTCGTAACGTGCGAGGTGGAAAACAAAACCTCCGTCCAGGCATTAACGTGGGGTAACGCATGAAAATATGGGGATTCTGAACAAGGTAGTACGTCAAGGAGATAGGGAAGGCTTAGGGCCAGAAAACTGAAACTAGACCAGACCTGGTAAAAAGGAGAACGAACTCATGTAAAGCATTACATTAGTATCACCGCCCCAGGGTAACTAGAACCGAGGTTTCCTGCAAGAAAAGTGGAGAACCTCAAGGGGAATTAAAGGAGGGTTTATGACTAAAAAAAAGAGAATCCAAGGGGGGCTGATCGTCCAAACAATGGGACCAGCTCCAGTCGGAAAAGTGGGTTTGTGGGGGGGGGGCGTTGAAGACTTTTCCAACCCCTGAAAAGGTCAGACGGTAGAGTACAAGTGAAAACGGAGCAAAACCACTTGGGGGAAAGTTCAAGAAACTAAAGGTCGACCGTTAGAACACGGACAACCGTGCAGAAAAGATAAGCCAAAAGAGCCAAACCAAAACAGTAGGTGGAAAAAAAAACGAAACATCAACCGGCAAAAGGCGTAAAAGGAGAATCGAGGAAGGAGTTACGCGGGGCACACAGGGTGGAGCTTCAAGTTTAAAAACTGGGGAAAAAGAACCCTTTTAAGTTTGGATGGTGTTCAAGAAAAAAAACACAGGAGAGAACAGCGAAAAAAGAAAACTGGAAAATTGGGGGGAATCGCGACCCCACGGCTCTTCTTTGAGAGACAAAGAGGAAAGTAACTCTTGCGACAAAAGGAAAAAAATAGGTGTATGCGTTGGGGGACGAAATGGTTTGATGAACATAAATGAAAAACGAAGAAAATCCCTCTGTGAAGGGGGGGGATCGGGGGTTGGGACGAACTAGTGGACGAGGACGGCTGTGGAAAGAAGGTCGGGATGTAATTGGAAAAACGTTTCGCTGGGGGGGAGAATGGACATCAGGGCTCTTGGGGGTCGCAAGGGGATAGATATTCCACCCCCGAGGCAAATTTGGGTGGTTTGGAACCCTCCCGGGAACAAGGAAAGTACAAAAAAACTCGAGGAACTGTGGGCAGGTTTCCAGTACCAAAAATCTACACAGGCAAAAACGAAGAGGGGAAAAGAGCGCCAAACTGGATAAGAGGGAAAAAAAAAAAGGCCACAAAAAAAAAAACGAAGGGATTGAAGTTGTACCTGTGGGATGAACAGAAAAAACTCTCGGTGGCTTTTGGGGCATAAGAACAATTCGCCCAAGATTGAAACTAGGCCAGAGGTGCGCAACTGGGGACACAGGGTATCCTGTAAGCACGAAAAAGGACCAATAAACCCACACAGGTTTGTGCAATTGAAAAATATGCAAAAGGGAGACCAGAGGAGAGGTCCGTGAAAAACAGGGATGAAGAATGCCCGAGTCGGAAAGGCGCAGAATAAGGGCATGGGGGGCCCTTTCGGCTGCACTGGGTAACCCCGCCATTCCCAAATTATTCGTATTTCGGAAACTCCGTCAGGGTGGGGATGCCCGAAAATGTTGGGGGGCGACAAAAAGACCAACCACAGATGTGCATTGGTGACACAAAACAACGCCAAGAAGGGAACTGAGTCAGCCAGACCGCGTCAATGCATTATCAACGGAGGCGATGCCCAATCCTCGTTGTCTCAGCTCATTCAGTGTGACGGAAAGAAATCTTGACCTCATCATAACGGAAGTCTTCGGCGCACAAAAAAAACTGGGAGGGGGGTAGGAGTCGGTGATAAATCCGGCGTTAAACCTCATCCGGGAAGTCCACCTCGAAAGACAGTGGCCAACCGCACACTAAAAAAAAAAGCGTGGGGGGGGGCGGGTTAAAAAAAACTAGCCAACCGGCATTCACAAAAAAAAAAAAAAAAGCAACACTGTCTCGTGGATAAAAGGGGGCAGACGGGGGGCGCATCCGTGACATAGAGGCGAGCAGTAGCACATGTCTCGGATAGGGGGGTTGGCGAGCAGTGTTTACACGACACCGCGTCGTGACAAAAAAAATATGGTTCGCGAACAAGGGGGGAGTTTCCTCGGAAAAATCGGTCCAACGCTTGGGGATACCGAGGGAAAGGTTGGCTATACAGTAGGAAGGGGAAAGTCCTCCGAAGAGGGGCGCAAAAAAAAGGGAAGGTATGGTGGCTTAGGAAAAGGGGCAAAAGCCAATTGAACCGACCAGGAGTCGTAACATGAAGGGGGGGAACAGACACACCGGCCTTTGTTAGGGCGAACCAAAAGGGCCCGAAAAGTGAAGCGCAGCGTAAGAATGATATGAAGGAAATCTTGGATCAAAAAAGAGGGGGAACAAGAGAAAACATCAAACGCGTCCAGAAGGAGGGTGAAACAGGGAAAAAGGAAGGGGGAAAAAAAGGGGAAGGGGGGTACGGCGAGGAATGGCAAGTAAGGGGTAGGGGACCGGAAAACCGGAATTCCAATAGCAGAAAATCGAAAGAAAAAAGTCGGTTCTAACATGGAAAAAAAATGGGCGCCCGAAAAGGAACGTCGTCTCAAAAAAAAAATTCTCCCAGTCAGGAAGTCTCCGGGCGGTCACCGGCGGAAGAGATGCTCCCCAAGCCCCCTTAAATTCCACCAAATGAACCTTCTCCAAAAAACTAAGACCCCGAGCAAATATCTTAGCAAGAGTTACGTGGAAAGCTCGAGTGACAAACAGGGGAAAATTGGGCTGCACAATAAAAAGAGTTAAAAAAGGTTCACTGTAAAAGAGTAGAAGACCTATTGGGTGTACCAGGTTTAGGAAGCCCAAAAAGGGTGGGGAACGAATACGCAAAAAAAGAACAAAACCCGGAACAACTTGCTTAACACTACCTAGCCCAGCCAAGCCTGGGATATTAAAAAAACTGGCCGAACAAGGGAAACCGCCAGATCCATGGAACACTGTCCGGGGGAGTCGTCGAGGGGAAACCTTGAGGCGGACAACAAGCCAGGCTTCCCAAAGACCAGAGGAAACAAATATTCGACGTTACCAAGCACACCGAACAAAAGAAAAAATTCTAGAGAGTGTTTCTATCCCGCGAAAAACAAACCTGGTCCCCCAAGGTCATGAGGGAATGGAGGGTGACCTTAAAAAAAGAAAAAAAACACCCAACCATTGTGGGGCTTAAAGCGGGACACCCCTCACCGTGTAAAGACGGCGACCGTTCATTTTTTGAAAGCCGAGATAGTGTACAGATGGTAATGGGGCTTGCCAAAACTGAAAGGGCGTTTGTTCACCCAGCAAAAAAAAGGGAAAGGATTGCGATAAAAGGGAGGTACAAAAAGCACAAAAGTCGGGGAGGGGAAAAATGGAGGGCGAAGAAGGAAAAGATTGACAAGGACGGTGGCGCCGGAAAAAAAAGGCTACCACCAGGGGGAAAGGGGGCAAGAAAAGAAAAATCGAATAAACTGCGGGGGAAGACGGGTCGCAAGACAAGGTCAAAAGCGGACCTCTAAAAAAGGGGTCGTTTCGAACCGAGAATAGGGAGCCGCAGGTGCCGGACATAATCCGGCTAGTAAAAGGGACAGAGGATGGGGACACCGGTGCAAGAAAAACGAACTGGGTTTGGGAGGGACACCAAAACCCAATGGGGGACTGACAAAAGGTTGAACTAAAGGATCGCACGAACACAGGGTAAAACCAGCACTGTTGCGCCAATGGGGGACGGTTAGGGGTGAGGGAATGGAAAAGTTCCATCTGATCTGGATCGTTCAGGGACAAAAAGTGAGAAGTACTGTTCTACATAGAAAAAACGAAGAACAGTAACTTCTATATCGTGAATTTCGTTGTTCAGATCGAAAAAGGGTGTCCCAATATTTTTTGGGGGTGTCTAATCTTTCCCATGATACCTTTTCCAAAAAAACCCTGGGTGTTACAAAAAGCTGGTTTTCACAGAAATTAAAATGAATTGTGACAGTTAAGATTCCTGTAAGCCCAGCCCGGTGTAGTAGCACCAATTAAGGTCACTCTATCCGGATGGATGCGGCAGGGGTCGGTGAAGCGGAAATTTAGGACAGTTAGTTGGTCACGGGTGGAAATTAACCAGATTCATTTGGTGGAGTAAACGGGTTGAAAAGCAGCGCAAAGGAAGCAAGTTTGACCCCGCATGAAAAGGGCCCCTCGGCGCAAAACAAAATATGGTTCAGCAAGTTCACTGTTGGGGGAAAGGGGTTTGGATCAAGGGACAAGGGCAGACTTGTCACACAAAAAGGTGAACGCGTTGAGGTTGGAAAAAGGAGAAACAGGGAAAGCCATGTGTGGAAGAAAAAAAAACTAAAGCACAAGGGGGGTGAGGCCAAGTGGACGAAAACGATTTCGTGAAAACGGGACGTGCAAAAACCTGGTGGGCAGAGCTTTGAAAAGGCACAAGGGCCACAACGCTTCTGGAGGCCGTAGGGAGACTAGACCGGCAGTCACTGTCTGTGACTAGGGCAAGCCCGGAAAGGGAAGGTAAATCGACCCGGAAGTAAGGTTTTTCACAACGAAAAGACCAAAGAGGGGATTAAGTGCAAATGGAAGAAAAGAAAACCTCTGCATCAAATTAGAAGGGGGACTGAAGATTGGAACTAGGATGATCAGGGGGGGGTTGGGGAAGTCCTTTCCGCGAAGACAAAAAAAAAAGACTCTTCAAAACAAGATTGAAAAGGTGGATAACCTTGGAATCCGGGGAAAAAAGGGGGTTGCATTTAAAAGGTGAAAAAGGACACACGGAGGGAACTAAGGGCGGCATCAGGGGGTAAAAAGCTGAGTAAAATCCCGCACTATTTTGGGGGAAAAGCAAGAGAGAGTGGGACAAGTGGGAAACGCTTAGATGGCCGGTGGTCAGGGGGAGAACTCCCCAAGCCAGGATTGTTCAGGGGGGGGGACGGTCGAAGGACTTTCCATCATTAAAAGGGGGGAAATTCCGGGCACAGTGAACCAGACACCGAATCAAAAATCAGCACCTTGTAAGTGAAAGGCAAAAGTTCAGGCAAACAGAAGAAAGACGGGGGGAAGGAAAAAAGAAACTTTGGGGGGGGAAAGGGGGGAGACAAAAAGAAGCCGAGATAGAGAAGGTACCGGGCACGGGGTCGAAAGGAGGTTGGTAAACCTGGGCCGGGAAAGGAGGCTCGACGAAAGACGGGATGCCGGTGGGGGGAGGGGAAAATTTGATTCGTTTCCCAGTAATTGGGGGAGCCCGATAGAGAAAGACTAAGTTTACTCTGGATGACA
>Ga0179593_1595270_pt1 | contig 11401 bp, 14 predicted proteins | sample CZODoug2_1_08_16_FD_185931 | JGI IMG/M metagenome (GOLD analysis project Ga0179593, IMG submission 185931) | Vadose zone soil fungal communities from Angelo Coast Range Reserve, California, USA - CZODoug2_1_08_16fungal (PacBio error correction) | ecosystem: Environmental > Terrestrial > Soil >...
CTTTGCTTAAAGAAATTGCCATACATCGTAACAGAAAAAAGGTCTGCGTATGCTGGGAGCGATAAGAAGGCAAAACAGGTGTCGCAAGTTCCAAAAGACGGTGCGAGAATCTATTCCGGGAGGAAGGGGGGAAGAAAAGCCCGTGCAGGGGAAGAAAAAACATCAATCGGCGCACGCCAGTGGTTGAAAGAAGGCGCTCGCGTTAAATCGCGAAAGGCGAGACCAGCCGGGAGAGGGCTTGTGCCAGCATCTGAGACGGAAAGAGGAATGGGAGAACATCTTAAAGGGAAAAAGGGAAAGCTTATGGTGGGTGAAGAAGCCTGCAACAGATGATCAGAAAAATGCCGGGGCGGTACGGGAGCCCGGTTGAATTGGAGCCGTGCGCGCCACGCAGAGGACCCGAGTAAGCATGGCCTTGCAGCGAAAGAAGGGGGACACATCTTGCCAACCAAATGGGTGCACTAACGAGAAAGTCCCAAAAAAAAAGCCGCTTCCGCGGCCTTGCCGTTACGGGAGTCAAAGCAGGGAATGATTCCTCGGGAAAGCCAAAGAAGGGGGATGTGATATGGGTTTACAGAGGAGGGAGCCGCGGCAATCAACGATTTGAAGAATGCACGCTGTTCGGAGGGAAAGTGATGCACAGACGCAGAAGCTTAAGTAGGGGGGAAGGAAAAATAAGCGGCCCATGTGGTGAAAAAGTTTGCCAAGCAACTTTTGTCTTTCCGTGCAATACAGCCCAGAAGGGCCAATACGAACGAGCCGGAAAGGAAAGGCCAGAAAACACCCAGTTCTAGGAAAAGGGAGTTCGAAAGGAAAAAGAGGAAGTATTGGTTACGCATCCAAAGTCCAAAGCCAATTTTTCAAATTATCAGGCGGGGGAGGGGGGAGTCCCTTCAGGGAAAGCTCCGTGTGACCCGCAAAGCCTCTACATTTCTTTCGAAATCGTGTAGGGGGGGAAATTTAATCATGTAAAATAAAGGGCTCGTGGCACCAGCGATCGCCTGCTAAAAAAAGGCAAGATCAGAAGGGGAATGACTGTAAGCGAGGTCCGTATCGCAATTTGAATCAGGTCAAACACCGGAAAAAAAAATGTGGTGAGAGAAATGGGGGTCCGCCCAGATCGGCCGTGAAGACAAGTACGGAAGAAATTGCATTGACTTTAAGGCGAGTGCAAAGGCTGCAGAGATCATTGCAAAAAAAAGACGCTAATAAAAGGCGAGGGAGGCAAAAAGAAAAAAAGGGAAAACCCGAGTTATAGGAAAATGAGAGGTAAAAAAGGACCCGAAAAAAGACAGCAAGCACTCCGCGCGTGCCACTTCCCAAGCAGGGCCACGGCAATTTACAGGGCAAGTTATAAGCTGCTCTGCTTGTTGAAATGAAAAAATCCAGGGGGGTGCGGCGGTCTGCCGCCGCTTAAATAAAGGAAGCGAAATCCGGAAAAATAACACACCTCTAGGAAAAAAATGGGTACTAAGGGAAAGGGTAGAAATAATGCTCGGAAAAGTCTCAAAAAACAAAAACCCAAAAAAAAGTATAAGCGCCAACCGGGTTTCACGTGAAACGGAATGTCGGCCAACAGCATGCTGCAGAATCAAAAAAAAAAAAAGAGGCGAGCAAGAGGGAAGGGGCGAAGGGTTTCTTTAGCCTTTGGGTCATTTACAGGGGAAGGGTCGGGGGGAAAGAAAAGAAAATAGAGCCGCGATACTGGGGGATACGTTTTCCTTCCGATATCGACAGCGGTACTCCCACACAAGAGACAGAAACCTTGAGGTCCAGGAAAAAAAAAGAAGAACTCCTCAATCTCACAGCTCAAAAAGTGGAAATCAACATGAAGGGGAAAAAAAGTCAGCGGGTGCTAGAGAGGAACTAGTTATTTCCTAACCACCCATCGGTCTAAACAGGAGAGACCGATCGAGGGAGGGGGGGGGGGAGAAGTAGTCCTCTCTTCCACAGCAAAAGACTGGGTGAATCTAATCAAACAACCAAAAAAGGAGAAGAGTGCCAGGCGATCGTTAAAGGGGAAAAGAGGGGGGGGAGACAGGTGACGTGCGGGGACTTGGAAAAGAGCCGGTCTAGAGGGGAAGAAAAGTGTCTGCAGTCACCGCCGAGTTCCGCGAAGGCGCGGGGAAATCGCCCCGATCGTAGCAAATTTCATGCAAACGTTGGGAACGCATGTTGGCGATTGTATCATCGAGTGGGAGAATGGGGAGGGGGAGATTACCAAATCAAAAGGAAAGGGGTTAGTACCTCTTTGGGGCGCTATCGACGGAAAAAGGACACGTCCTCGAATGGTAAGAACGGTGGGGGAGTTCAAAAAAGAAAAGAAGTCAAGACAAAGGGGCTCAAAGAGGGGGGGGGGAAGGAGATCCCAGGGAAAAAAAAAAAAAAGCTGCTCTTGGGGGATTCTGGCACATGTGGGGCGGAGAGACTGCGGGAGAAACCTCTGGGGACCTTGCAAAACTCGGGATTATTTGATGAATCGGGGCTGAGAAAAGAGAGGGACGATTATAATTGAGTGAGTACAAAAAGGGGGGAATTTCACGATGATTTGCTGATTATTTGCATGGGATGGGGAAAGATTTAGAGAGTGTAAAAAAAATGAAAGCGGAGGCAGCCCGCCTGAATCAAAAGGGAGTAAAGGGAAAAAAGAGAAGAGTGAACTGAATAGTCGGACAAAAAGAACGTTGGTGCGGAACGAAGGGGATGAAATCCGCGATTGCTGGGGAGGTGGGGGGAAAAGCTATAGACTACCAAGCGAAGGGCGTTTTGGCTATCAAGACGGAAATAATCTACGTTAGGGGAGAGGAAAAGGGTAAACGATTGGCCGTGAAGGGCAAGTGCCGTGACTGGGATGGATTTCCGGAAAAGAGGCCCGAAGGGGAGGGAAAGAAAGCTATCAGAACGCAGAAGGGGGGGAACACGAATATTCCACGTCGATAGAAAAAAGACTACGGCAAGGGTGTGAAAATAAAGAAAATGAGAAGAGGGGAGATGTCCAGCGTCTAACTGGGGAGAAAAGTGTTTACCGGGAAAGAGACACTCCTCGGAGAGAGGCTGCTTGCTAAACTCGGAAGGCTGGATAGGAAGGGAATAACCGGAGCAAAAAAGAGGGGAAAACTTTTCGGCCGGGGCTGCGCCGAAAAGAGAAAGGGAGATGCAAAGGAGAGGAAAAAATTGGAAACTTTTGGAGCGGTCAAGCATCGGGCAAATTGGACACTCTTGAAAAGTAAGCCGAAGGAAAGAGGTGAGGGGAAACGGACATCATCTTCGGCTATTTGAGGGACGAGGAAAGGAAAGGGAACTAAGGAAGGGTCGATGACCATCCCTTTCCCCGAAAATCCTCATTCTTACCAGGTTACCCGGCATAAAAGTAAAAACAGGATGCGATAAAATGAAGGAGGGCGGGAACGAGAACTCATCAGTGCACAAAAGGGGCTTGTCGTCAACCAAGAAAAACGACTTCTGAGTATGAGTGACCAGAATGGGGGACACGCCGTTGCCCAGGTCGGGAGCAAGCGCCACAATCGTAAAGAGAGCACGATCCAAATCGCACAGAGGGAGTTCCCGGGGACCCTTGAACAGTTGGTTCTGTCTCAAGCGCTGTATGAAGAGCCGAACCCCTAACATGGAAAACGTACTGAGAAGAATGTCTACATAGCGGCGAAGCAGGAAACGAGAAAAACAGTCGGAATTGTGGGGAGTAATATGGGGGAACGCGAGGTCTACTTGCCCAAGGCGCTGCTCGGGATCGGAGGGATGGTGTTTGAAAAAAACCTAATTCTGAAACAGAAGGACGTGAAAATGCCAGTCAAAAGAGGGAATCGGCTCGCGCACGTGCCTAGGGAGTGCGCAATCGGGGAAGTGGCATTTTGCGGCGTTTTACGCAGCAGATACGCAACGGGGGAGGGGACACGAGTGTATGCAACGCGAAACATCCAAAGAAGGGGAAAAAAAAAAGGATGAAAGAATGGTGGGGTATGCTAGCAGGAAGTGGCAAAATACAAGAAAAAAAAACATAACCAAGGATGACGTATTCAGCTGGAGGGGATTGTAAACTCCGACAGAGTAAGAGGTGCAAAAACCAAACGCAGCCGTGCAGGTACCGATGACGCCGGCAACAGCTCAGAATTCTCAGGAACACATCACAAAAGGGACTTCGAAAAAAAAGGGGGGTTTGAACGTGCCAAAATACTGAAAAATACTGGCCGACCGGCTGGTGAGAAATAGAGATCGCCGCGGGGGGGACAGAAGATTGTAGACAGTAAAAACTGAAGACTGAATCAGGGGGATCAAAAAAGGGGGTGTTTCGCAGGCAAATGGGCACAACCAGATCTTGGTACGAAAAAAGAGACCACCGGGGAAAAGCAGAATGTGCATTGGAAAGTGCGAAAACAAAAAAGAAAACGAAGCATGGAAAAAAAAGGAGGGAGACTAATCCGGGCATCTTGCGTATGAAAGAGGCGATACAAAGCCCTTGAGAAAGTGGATAAACAAAGCAAGCGCCGGTCAGAGGATGGCCTCTTTAAAGAATGGAAGATCATTGGAGAAATCAAGGAGAAGCGCAGTAAGAAAAAGGAAGGAAAGAAGTGTCGGCTGACGAGAAATAAAAGGAGCCATGGAGGTCCTGTACAGGCCCCAAATCTCCGCCTATGTTTCCAGGTCCAGCACATGTTCACCAGGGAGGGAAAAGCAGGCGAGTGTTCCGCAGAAGACGGGAATAGGGGAAACACCCCACAATAAGTAGTTCCTTCTGGAATAGGAGGGGCAACTGCGATACAGGGACAGCAGCCACGGCAATTCAACGTGGAAATTACGGAGAAGTAGTAAAAGCGCGAATACGCAATCCACCCGCGTGATACACAAACGCACCGGGAGGGCGTCTTTATTCTTCTTGCCAATTGGCGAAGGAATCCGCAGGAAGGGGGGAATCAAAGCGGACGGAAATAAAGAGAATCGGGGAGAAGGGAGGGGATTAATTGCGATTCCACTAGGGCGTAAGTCGGGGGCGGGACCGGAAAGGGGGGAAGAAGTTACCAACCTCGTTGAAGGGGGCGCATGTCCTCCATAATATCGAGGTGGTTTTAAGGAAACTCCAGTCACCTGAACGTTTACGGAAGTGACATGAAAATCGAAGAAGAGCAAGTCCTCGTGGGGACGGACGGTAGCCAAAAAGCAAAAAAGACAATGAATGGAAAAAAAACATTGATACAAAAAAAAAAGGCAATGCGCGCTGCAAACGTAATGCAGGAAAAAAAAAAAAGGAAGTGACAATCGTCAGTTCCAGGGAAAAAGGAGCTGAGGTGTACATGAATCTTGGGGGATTTCGGGCTTCGGGAACGGAGGGGCACGAAACGCGGGAGAAAAAAGAAGGAGTTCAGGCAATATCGCAACAAACCGGGAAGCTTAACCGCCTCAAAATCTGGCGCAATAAGCGAAGATCGCAAAGCCTCCCAGACTAACAATAGAAAAAGGAGCCAGTGCCCAGGAAAAAAATCCAAGTCAGCGCCAGAACTGAAGCTCCTTCCGGACAAACACAAGAGGGGTTGGGGTTGGGGCACATAAGAGCCTACAAGAAAGGAACGAAAGAAAGCTGCGAGCATCATCGGGAGCGACGAGGACCTTGACCATTTAGACTGAGTTTGGGGAACAAAATCGAGGGACCCGAACGATCGTATGTTGGCAGTGAGGAGAGCAAAACCGAAACCGCTCCCAATCCAGCGCGGGAGGAAGCCACAATTTCAAAGAAAAGATCCATCGCCACGGCGTGGAAACTTTGAAAAACACTCGTACGGTGCCCATGGTGATAGAAGAGACTGTCGCAACTCGGTGCCTTGTCGAACCACCACGCTTCAAGAAAAGCGAGATCAAAAAAGGGAAGAGCGCACCTCGAAAGTGGGTGAATCTCTCTCAACAAAAACACGGAGAAGAAGGATTCACCCCGGCGAGGGAAGTGGGAAACGAGAAAAGGGACGTCGAGAATCAAGAGGGAAACTGCCTCGCCGGGCGGGAAAGGGTGTGTCGCAAAGCCGAACGAAGGGGGAAAGGAAACTAAGTATACGACCGATCGAACTGCAAAGGGGAAGTGGAAGTACACTCGGAACGTGGGCGTGAAAAGAAGTATTGCGAATGTGTCGGGGAATGGGATCTCCGGTGATTTCGCGCGGGCGGAGGGCTGATGGGAGGGGGAGGGAAGGAACTTATCGAATGTCTCCCGCAAGGCGTGAACGTGAACAACCCCGAAAAGTATACAAATTGGAGTAAAGAGACAGGGGAGCACTGGGAAAAAGAGTCTCACGGACGTCTCTTTAATTGAGCATTAGGGGGCCAATAAGGGGGCTGCCTGGACGGACAAACCCTTTGCCATTCAAGGGGAGGGGGGGGGGGATGAAAGGGGCTTTAAATAATGGCTTTAGATCGCACAATCCTGCAAATGGTGAGGTAATTTGAATGGAAAGAGAAGGTGTTTGACGAAATGGGAGAAGCTGGATTGGTGAGGGAAAGAACTTTAAGGCGCGAAAAGGCACTCCAAGGATTGCGGTTGCAACAAAAAAAAGCACGAAAAGCGGTTAAACTGAGAAATTGCACCACGGACGCCTCAAGTTGGAAGAATGTCTGGGATGGCAAGCAGAGGAGGGTTGCCCGCTATGAGTAAAAGACGGGGAGGTTAATTGAGGTTGGCGTTGGTCGGAACGTATCGAGGGGAAAGGGATAGTCTGGGGAGAAAGGCAAACCAGCGTGCACTTCAGTGGAGACGGGGTTTCTACGGAAAAAGGAAGCGGGAAAGCGAAAGTCATCACGCAGAAAAAGTTGGGTTGAACTGGAAATGCCACCAGGGCTACTGAAAAGCTCGCAGGGAAAAGAATAAAGGAAAGTCCGCACGAAGGAGCCGTGTCCTCTCGCAAGGCTCGCTGGGACAGCGAACGGGGAAAGAGAAAGCAAGAAAAGGCGAACGCACGGTCTAGCGGAGGGAGGGACGGAGATGGGCTTGAGCGAGAAAAATCTAGCAATTGAAAATGTTATGGCTGCACGCCGACCAAAACCTGGGATAAGCCGATGCCCCGATTCAAGAGAATGAGAACCTGGGTGGTGGCGAAAAAAAGACCAGGCGAGAGGGAAAGGACTAGGGAAGGGAGTCGGGAAAAAGAATCGCAGTTGATGGAGCGTACCCCGAGGGAAGAAGAATTATTGAAGGGGAAAAAAAATTAGCCGACAGTCCTGAACCTTGAGCCCTTCGAAAAGGGGCGAATCAACATGACGAAGGATTGGGGGGGAACAGGAAAAGAATAATTGCGCGGGCAAGAATTGTCAATACAAAAAAAAAAAAAAAAAAGAGAAGGCGTAAAGCAGGGACCGGTGCCCGGATTGCGACCAACGAATCGGGGTACTGCGAAAAAGGCTAACCGCACAGGCGAATCATCACACGCTCCGGCATTTTACGGTAGAAGAGGGGATGCAGTTCTTAGCCGCCTGAAAGACCGATGAGGACGGCAGTGGATATGTAGAGCTGCCGAGCACAATACAAAAATAAAACCTCGTCTCCGTAGGGGAATGCTTGAATGGGGAGTCCGGAAGCGAGCAGAAGGGGAACCCAGGCAGGACCGAAAAAATGGGATGGGTGGGAAGGGCGCGGCGTGGAGGAAACATCGAATATCGCTGCGGCGCACGGTGCAGAAACTAGAGGTATGAATTTGGGTTCCGGTGGAAGCCGAAAGAGAACCCAGAAGGGAGGGACCCGCTGAGTTGCAAAGGTAACTAGGACTAATCCACTAGAAAAAACAACAACGGGAAAGTAGAAGCAGAAAGTGATACATCGCCTGGGTCAACAATCATAGGGAGTCTTGGGGGTTAAAAGGCCGGAAAAGGAACAAAAAATTGCACAAGGGGTCAAAGAGGCGGTGCCGAGCGATATCACGAGGGGAAGGGGGAGAAAAGCCGTCTGAAGAAAAAAAAAAAAAAAACAGCCGGCGGGAGAGCAGGGTCGATCTAGGGGGAGGTCAAACGAAAACATCTCGACGGTATGGTTATGAAAACGAGCCATCAGCTATGGTATAATGGGAGTCTTCGTAATGGCTACAGCGGTAGTGGTGTGGAAAAGACCTGCATGATATTGCAGAGCCAGGATCGTCCTCGAAAAAGGGAGAATTGAGACGGGCACTGCCCGGCAATACACGATTGAGGCATTTACAGCTGGTGAGAAATAATAGGGCCCAGCTTGCAACCAGTAGTGGCAAACTACCCCAGCCCGCTTGCCGCGAAAAGCGACGCGAAGGACACGGGCATTTGGGAAAGAAAAGAAAAAGGACGCTCACACATGCCGAAGAATGGTTTACTCAGTGATTGAACTCGCGCGTCGCCAAGGGTCAGGATGGGAGACTTGAAGGTGAAGTGGATGGCGCTCAAAAGAGACTCAGACCTTAAAGGGGAGCCTCCCAAAATAGCCGCGGGGAAGGGGTCAACGACTTTCCCTACTAAGAAAGCCCAGAGGGTTCCGCATTACGAACTGAGCAATGCAAGAGAAACAAACGCAGTTCTGCAATTATGGGAGGGGCATCCGGCAAGATTGAAGAGAACACACAGTCTCACAATTTTTAATTAGGAGCAAACCATAAAAACCCGCTGAGCATACTAAAAAAAATCGACGGAGGGGGGAAGTTAGCGCAAGGATTGGGAAGCTAACCATCTGGGAGGGAAGTTTATCACGCGAGAAAAGGGAACGCGGGACTCGCGAATCGGGCGGAGGGATTCGGTAATGAAAAAAAAACCGCAATCTTTCTACGGAGAGAGGTTTCAAACCCAACCTGACTAACCTGCATGATCCTTTTCGCGTAGCCAAGGGACGGGGGTTGTCCGTAGCCGTACAGACATGTGAAAAAAAAAAAAAAAGGCCGGCAATCGTCGAAAAGGGAAGACTCAGAAAGTCCCTGCAATGCAAAGCAATGGCTCGAAGGGCAATCGAGGGGGAAGGAAAAAAAATCATAAGACAGCTGCCGGGAAACGAAAAGGACAAAAAACTTAGCGTTGGCATTTCGACAAAGTTCACCGGAGGGGAAAAGTCAAAAGACTGTGTAAGAGAGCCTGTTGTAAGGCGTAGGGCCGGGAAGCTTTCAAAAGATAAAACCGCGAACAGATGTCGAGGAAACCTCAAATCTTTCCCGACAAGAAAAGTTCACGTATAAATGGTCTTGGCGCTAGCACTCACCGGGGCCCCAAAGGAACACAGAATAACCCAAAAAGACCCAGGGTTTAGACTGAATGGAAAAGGAGGGAACACAAAGAAAAGAAAAACACACCTGCTGGCCAACAAGAGCAAACCAAGCGAGCATAATCGGGAATGCAAATGATCGGGGAGCAATTGGCTTCGACGGTGGAACGGTTGGGAACACAATCGCTTCACTAAAAGCCGAATGACGTGGATACGTTTTCCGGTCCAGAAAGCCCAAGGAAAAGACGAAAGAGGAAAAAAAGAACCGGGGCTGGCCATCCCACAATTGCGCAAATACGCCTCACGCAAACGTTCCACGATCCATTTAGGGTAAGGAGAGAGGGAAGAGACACGGGCAAAGCGCGAACTCGGCGGGGGATGCCGGCAAAAAAAAAAAAGATCTCCCAAGAGGGGGAAGGACTACGACGTCATTGGGATCAACACCAGACTCTTTCCACCGCACTCAGAATTGTCAAACAACGGGGAGGAATTAAACCAGGACGATCGTGGGAGGGGAATAAATGGAACGAAGACAAGGGGAAAGGGAGCGCGAAACGTTCGCAGAAGAGGGGGGGTGAGCAGGCAAGGCCGCAGATTTCCAAGAAGCTTGTCCGAGGAACAGGATGAGGGTCACGCGTATTAAAAAAGGGTTTTGCGTTGGCGCTGTAGCGGGATGGAATGCTGGAATGGCCACGCTCAGAAACCCAGGGGGTGGGGGCAAGCCCGTGATCGGAACGGAAAAACGTATACACTCATGTCGCCTGACATGTCACAAAAGGAACGGACATAACGACAGTTTAAAATCCGCGCCTTCCCGAGGGATCAAGGGGGCAGGAAGAGGGGAATTTCAGAAAGGAAAAAAGAGCGACGGGTGGAGGAACGTCAGAACCCTGGGACCTTGCGGGAGGTGGGCGTAAGCGGGCGGGGAGAGATGGAGACGACACGATTTAAGAGGGATTGTATTACAGAGATTCAACGATGATGGTTTGCAGGAGTGAATTGCGTAGAGGGGGGAAAAAAAAAGGGCGCGGCCATAACCAGGAGAGGTCATGGTACACATCGCAGGGACGAGGGAACTAATGCAAAACGCAAAGTAGAGTAAGGACTGGGACTGAAAGCGCGCGGGAGAGGAGTTGGTTGAGAAAAGAGTGAAAAGAAAAAGGAATTGCAGGTTGCGTTGAAGAGCCAGAAGGACAGCGATCTCGAGGGGAAAAGATCGCGAGAAGTGAAAAAAAAAATTACGGAATGAAAAAAATGAATCCGGAAACACCCCGGCCGTATGGCGGGAAGGGGGGAGAAGCGCTCAAAAAAAAGTGGTTTAAAAGGTCACCGCGTCCAAATAACGCAGGAAATTACGTAATAGGGGAAAGGGAAAAGTAAGACAAGAAAATGCCTCAAATGAAGGGGGGGGGAACAGTCGGAAGGAAAAGCATTGGGGTTAAAAAAAACAGCTGCACGGAGGTTCGACAATGAGCAGCGAAAGTCGAAGTATGCGGGCGTATAACGCGGGCGCGGATTGCGTACTTGCGCGGGGGAAGAAAGGAGGGGACTCTAAAGATACGTCTGGCGCATGACCGGGAGAGCAAGGATGCCCCTCGATTGACAGAATTGCAAACGGGGGTGGCGATTGGACAAGGATAAAAGGAAAAAACTGGGGAAAGAGGGGACTCAGGCTCGGGAAAGAGTTGAGGGAAACGGGACTCATCTGGGAAAAGGGGGTCGAAACTTGACGGAAGCTGAGAAGGGGGCGATCAGTTCCGCTACACCGATCTCAAGTGAAACCCTTGGATACCTTGAAAAAAAGATTCGAGTCAATCAGACGAGTAAAGAGGGGAAGGTAAAACGAAAAAAAAAGAACAGAGCCCGCATAAAAGAGGAAAAGTTGCCCGCTATAAAAAAACGTTGACGGGAGAAAACCATACTGGTGGGGCAAAGGTCCCGGATTGCTGGTCGACCCGCAGAGGGGAAAAAGGGATTGTTAAAAAGAACGCAGGGGACTCCAAGAGCACAGGGGGAATGACGGCATTTGGAGTTACAAGCGCTGTATATAGTCGAAAAAACCTAGCGGGAAATAAGACGGACAAATGAATGGACTACATCGCGGAGGGGGACGCGCGAGGCAGCGCTGCCAAGGGTGGGAGGAGTCCCGTTTGGGAAAAGGCAAGAAATTTTGCAACAGAGGGAGACGAGAAAGGAATG
>Ga0179593_1634606_pt1 | contig 11401 bp, 11 predicted proteins | sample CZODoug2_1_08_16_FD_185931 | JGI IMG/M metagenome (GOLD analysis project Ga0179593, IMG submission 185931) | Vadose zone soil fungal communities from Angelo Coast Range Reserve, California, USA - CZODoug2_1_08_16fungal (PacBio error correction) | ecosystem: Environmental > Terrestrial > Soil >...
CCGCAAAACGAGGATTACGGGGGGGGGAAATGGAGGGGACAAGGAGGAAGAGACAAAAGCTCTTGATCTTATTGAAGGAGGAGACGTCGTCGAAACAAATAAGAGAGAAAAATCGCTGGCTCCAGCTAGGGAAAAAGGGGGGAGACGAGGGACCGTGTTAAAACCACGTTAAAACAATGAATGTAGGGAGGAAAAAGAACAGGGAGCACAACAAAACAAAGCAACCGTAATTTACACTATTCAAGGTAAAAAAGAGGATGGCCGACCACAAAAGAGGGAGGTAAGACCCACGCTATGAAAAAAGAAGAGGGTAAAAAAACCAATTGGAAAAAAAAACGCAAAAACGTCGCGAATTGATCATGAGGGGTAGGGGGGGGGGGCTGGCTGCGCAACAGACTGCTTTCATGATGGCATGAGGAAGGGGGGGGGAGATTCTTCTTTCGGGAATGTGGCTCCGAAAAAGCGCGAAAAGGACGGGCGTAGGGAATTAAAAAACCGGGAAAGAACCGGTCCATGATCGAAAAAAAGCCACAACGGCAGGTAAAAACATCCGATTAAGTGAGGGGAGAAGTAGGGGGGAAACGGTGCTGGCGCCCGGTTTAGGGAATAGCGTGAAGGGAATCCAGGGAAGGGGATAATAAAAGATCGGGGTCTACTGTAGAAGCTGAAGAGGACTTATCATCGAAAAACAGGAGGATGAGAAAACAAAAGCAAGAAACTCATCAGAGAACTTAGTCAAACGCAGGCCGGCGTAATCGCGCCAAAATTACGCCCCTACCCGCGCCTGTGATGCCACCCAGGGAGGGGGAAAAAAAAGACTGTTGCGCTGGATGCAGGTGGGCATGAAGGGAACCGCCTTCGGAGAGAATAAGTTCATAGGCGTTTTTACATGCGCGGAGAGGATCCTGTCGCAGAAGGAGAACTGTGGGAAAAAGAGGGGACACCTCGCAGAAGCTCTGGCTCACTACAAAATGGATTAAGGTGTTGGAACTCCGCGACCAAATCAATATACCGTCTTCAAGAAGCACGATCCAAGAGAAAACCTAGTAGGGCTGTTTGGGGGGGGTCAACACAAACATAATAGGGTCGGGAAACTATATACAACATAAAGGAAAGGAGGATTTTTGCAGAATGCCACTTTCTTCCGCAAAACAGAGGCCAATCGGGGCAGACAGAAAATCTGAGAGGGTAGAAGCAAGTCAGCAGAGATTCCGTAGCGATCCCTCGCGAAAAAATCAACTAACCCGATAAATCAGAAAAAACACGTGGGCGGGGGAGATCAACGCTGAAAAAAAAGCCCCTTCTGGGGGTCGATCGATTGAGAAAAATAAAGCGCGAAAGAAGCATAAAGAAACTCGTGAGCCGCCACAATCATCGTATGCTAGCCAATTCTAAAAAACCTTCCATGGCGGCTACCAAAGGAGGCGGTGAAAGGAGGGGGCGAGATCGTCCGGGGCAGGTGGGGGGGGGGAAGGGGAAGAGGAGAGATCAAGCAATACAAGTTGATCACAAAATCAGCAAAATCCATCGGGGCGCAGGCGAGTGGAACTTCCTTCGGCGAAGGGTGGTCCAGGGAGAAGAGGGGAAAGAGCAGGGGCCACGCAAAGCCACAAAAAGAAAACAAAAGCTGCCACACCGTAGACCAGCCGAAAAAAACTTGACCAGGCTCAAGCGGCGGGTCCCCTGAAAAAAATCCGAAGGGCGGGGAAGGCGGCGGACGGCAATTAATACGAAATCTGGAGGGACGAGCAGACATTCTGGGGAGGGTGGTATGCTGCATCGAAAGCAACACCTTGCGTATGGATGAGAGGCAATATCAATATCGAACAAGGTTTTGGCGGATAAAAAACTGGTAGTTGGGGATGAAGTAACAGAAACTTGTGAGTGAATTATTGCCTTCCCGTAAAGGAGAGGGCTTGGCGTATCGTAGCTCTGAAAATTTTCACCAGAGCCGAGCAGCGGGACGAGTATCATGCTATGCTTAATGCCTCAGGAAGACGAGAATCGGCCACTGATGGCTATTCGCTGGGCACAGCCGCTTGGGGCAGAATGGGGGAGCGAAGGGAAGCTGGAGGGGACCGGGAGGAAAAGGGAGAGGGCTCTCGGGCGGGCTCAAATTAGGCGAGAGGGGAACTGAAAAGGGGAACGAGACCATTGGAGTCAAAGCGGGGAAAGGCCCAACGCGACGTTTGCCGCTCAAAAGCGTGGGAACACTGATGTATCATCTTATGGCTTGGAGAATCTCGCGGTCTCATTCCATTCCCAAGCAACGCGACGAGGACCAGAGAGGAACTAGCGCAGGTTTTTGTTCAGAAGGAGAAACGGATCAGGGACGGGCTATTATAAAGACCTTTGGCTGCGGCGACTGTTTCTGGCGCAGAGGTCTCTAGGAGAGGGGAGATCGAGGTTTTCAAGTCGACGGGTCGCATGAACCAACGGGCAGGAAGAGGGGGAAGATACGAAAGGGACATCTGGGATAAACTGGGATTGCGCTTACTCGGTGTGGGGGGAAAAAAGAGAAGTCATTCTACCATGGTGCACGGGATGACGTCGTCGGGGCTGCGTTTATGTAATAATTGCAGGGGAATTTGGCGAAAGCGGAAAAGACGCAGCCTAAAGCGCCTTGCTATCTTGTCAGCGGACCTATATAGAAAAAAAATAGGTTTTAGTGGTACCAAACAGAAAGCCGGGGTCAGAGTGCTATTTGCGGGATGAGGAAAAGGATAGATTGGGTAGCGGGGAGTAGAAACAGGAAAAAAATAGCGTAAAAGGGAAGGGCGAGGTGCGGGGTCCTTTTTAGGAAGGTCAAACGAACTGACACGGGGGAGAAATCAAAGTTGCTTTCGGAACAGATTGGGCGCTAACGCGGAAGGGGAAGCAGGGGGGAAGAAAAAAAAGCCTAGAAAACAAAAGGCGATGGCGGGAAGGGGTGTGGCCTCCATCAAGGTATTTTCGGTACTTCCGAAGTGGTCTACTCCTGCAAGGAGATCAGGGCGACTCCGGGTGGCTCTCCGCTTGTCGCTTTCGATGGGGGCATGAAGAAGTAAGAGAAACGTTCATGCCTAAGGAGAACCAATCTGAGGGGCGTACTTGTATCTGGAATCTAACAATAGCCATGTCGCCAGACAACGGCTGGTCCAATCACTTCAGAGATCGGCGCAAAGTGAAAGAGAAAAAATACGGGTTGTGGCGAAGGAAATTGACAGTTTGCCAAGAAGAATAAAAAAGGAATCGCCGGACTGGCTGCGGGTTAGTGAAGAACGCAAAGGCTCGACAAAGTCGAGAGCCATAAGAGCGAAGGAGGGCCGTAGTTGCAAAAAACGCTCATGATCTAACCTGTTGTCGGGTGAAATTGGTTTTTAGTCGCATGGGGAGCGCTGGTGGGAGGCGATTTGGCAAAAGGAAACGAGAAAAATTTAACAGATTGTCACCAGTGTTGACTGGGGGGGGGGGGAGGTTTTTATCGGAGGAGAAAAGGGACATATTTATAACTGGGGCCACAATGGGAACAAAGCACCAAAATGTTTTGCTGGCAATCGTGGATTTTCACTATCGGTTCCACTACAAGAAGGCAACGCAGCGTGATTTGCCTATCGCATCATTGGAGGAACTAAGAGGTGCACCTGTATGAATAGGAGGGGAAGATCTACTCAACAGAGGAAAAGGGAGAGATCCCAGACACAGTATAAAGAAAAGACTAAAATGACAAGGGATCGGCGGATTAACTGGAAGAAGGGGGGAGGGGGAGACGCGTCGAAACCTGAAGAGTCGAAAATGGGGGGGAGGGGCCTCCATCGACGAAAAGAACCAGGTTCTTCTATTTTGACCAGAGGAGTTGCAAATGAAATACAGGATACAACCCAGCACCACTCAAAGGGTACAGTAAGGGGGAGAGCTTGAATGGGGGAAAAAAAAAAAAAAACCACAAAAGGGGTAATCAACTTCTGGGGAACAAAACCGGGATGGGTAAAAACGAAAGGGCGGGTGAGCAAGATGGGCGCAAAGCCAACTCATAAGGAGAGGAACATGATTGGGAGAGGGGGGGGAAAAAGGGGTCGAGAAAATTTCTTTTCGGGTGCAAATTGGCACCAAAGAGGGCAGAAGAAAGGGGACGGTTAATGATCTCTGTTCAAACAGGTCCATGATAAGTAAGAAAACAACGGTTTGTAGTAAAGGGGGGAATATCTGAGGGAAAAAGGGGTGAAAACTAATGGGGGGGGAATAAAAAAAGGGGCTCCATCTGTAGTAGCGTGAGAAACAAAGATGATCACTTAGAGGGGTTCTCAGTAAACTCGGACGTATGCTTATCTTACTCTTGGAGCGCTGCAAGCTACGTATCAGCGATTTAAAGCAAAACCTCGGGAGCCTAGCCGTGAGCAGAACAAATGAAGCAGGAAAAAGAAAAAAGTAATGGCGACAAAGTACGAAATTAAATCACTCGGATACCCACCCAGCTCCGGTGGGAAGAGGCCTAGCGCGTATTTCAGGGCTTTCACAGCTGCCGCAGAATGTTCATAGGGCAGGGGGGGATGAACCGCCGGCGGAGAATGAGCGGTAAACTCAGGAAGGGCGTTTTGAACTGTGAAGAAAAAGAAAGGAATCAAGCAGACATCTAGTAAACAAATGGAGGGAGGGGGTGTGTTTGCCGCCGCCTAGAAGAAACCAATCAGAAGAGAAAAGGTAAAATCATCACATCACTATCAGGAAGCCGTCTTCGTTGGGTCGCAAACAACATAATCGAGCCAGCCAAGAATAGAATCAGCGGAAAGGATAGAAAGTCGGGGTGGAAGTCGGCGCAGCTTTCTAAAAAAGGAAAAAATCCCAAGTAGGGTAGGGAGAACAGGCCGAAAGACACGTTACAGAGTCGAGGGGAAAAATTAGCTTGATGAAAAAAGTACTCAAAAAAGATTAACTAAGAAAGGAGTGATCCAGAATTCCGGGGAAGAAAAGCAAAGCTCTGTCAAATCGTACCCGCGAAGGAAGAAACAGTCCATCGGAGCGCAAAAAAATCGACAAAAAATCAAAGTATTGCGCCAAATGTATAATAAAAAAAAATTCTCGCGCCTGCGCCAGGGGAAGAGTTGAAAGAAAGGTCAGTCTGGCGTTAAAAAATAAAAGGGGGAAAGAGATGAGTAGGGGAGCCAACAGAGGGATAACGATAGGGGGGGAAAAAAGAGCGCAACGAGGCAAAATTTGGGGATCACGTCTGAACCCATTGGGCCAGGCTTAAGCGGAAAAAGAAGAAGGGGGCACGACAAAAAAACTACAAAGCTTCACCGGAAGAGAAGTAAAAAAGGTAAAAAGGACGACAGAAAACTCCAAAAAAGCTTTGCCCCCATAGCCACAGGGGAAGGGGAGGAAGAGAAAAGGCATTAAAAGAATGAATAATGCCTATCATAACCATTGGTTGGCGCTGTCAAAAAAGTTGGGGGGGGGGGGAAGAAACTCTGACTCAGCAAGTGGTGATGACTAAATCACAAAGTCGAAACTTTGCAAGCTTTACTGACAGATCGAAAAAAAAAACTTCTGAGGAAAGATGACTCAAAAACGTTGGGGGCAGAGGGGGAAATTCGAATGTCCTCAGAAGAAACAGGCGTGTCGGGAGGGAAGACTTCATAAAGGACCAGCCACTAAGGGCTCGCGTCCTTATCGTCCATATGGCGGGAAGGGGGGGACTGAAGCATAAGATACCTAAAGGGAACTTCTGGGCTATTCAATGGGCACAGCCAGCCTTGAGCCGAGGTTGTTCGCGCGAAAGTGCCATACTTGTTACTTCCGGAGGGGCCTTCGTGCTTAGAGGGGGGGGGGCGTGCGCAAGGAGCTAGAGGTCCGCTGACTCCTGGACCAACATATTCACCGCTGCAGTGAAAAAAAAATGACTCTCGATGCGTAAAAAGGCGTATCTCTTTATGGGCTTTCTCTCGGCGTATCTTGCCAACGGGAAAGAACCCTGAAACCGACGGGAAACAAAAAAGACGGGTTTGGGGGAAGGAGGGAGCCGCGAGACCTGGATTATCATGCGAAAAAGCTAAGGTGCTGATTTTGAAATGGCGCAGAAAAAGCTGGGCGGGACGCGTATGGACTGTTTTGGAAGGGAGAAGGAAGAGGAAAACAAAGGGACATAGGGCGGTGAATACGCAGATCTGTAGCAAATGTGCATCGCTGCGTAAGAAGTTTAAGGAAGTCAACCTTTGAAGGAGAGGGGAATTAAGTGAAATTGGAAAGCTCAAAAGGGGGGGTGGTCCTTACGATGGAAAGGGAAAGTGCTTTGAGGCGAGAGAGCAGGCATTAAAGACGCCTGATCGATTTCGTCCTCAAGGCTTTAGATGGCGCTGACCCGCTAGGTGGGGGGGGGGCCAGGAAAAACAGAAAAGGTGGGAGATAAGCGGATTTGAAATCCGGTGAAGAGGAAGGGGTCAAGTCGGCGGCGGCCAAACAGGAAAACCTAAGGAGGGAGATCTCCTTGCGGTGCTAGTCCCGACGGCAAAAGATATTCGACTCGGAGAAAAAGGAAAGGGAAGGGGTTACGGGTCAAGAAAAAAGCCAGGGAAATAGGCGGGGAAGCGGGCGCAAGGCCGAAACTAAAGCGCCCAGAGAGGACAACTCACGGAGGAGGGGTGGTTCTCTCTAGGGGGGACGGGTATGAAAACTCTTTGAAATTTAGAGGATAACATTACGCAAACCGTCGCGGAGGACTTGGGGTTTCTCTTGCGCGGGAAAGTTGGGTGGGCATGTTCGCGAGGAAGGAGAGGGGGAGAGGGCATAACAGAAAGAACTAATGCGAGTTCTTCGTCGGTTGGATACCACGCGGAATAGCCAGGAGGCAAACGTTTAAGAACGGCAGTCAAATCACTTAATCGGCAAAGAAAAGGAGTGAAAGAAAAGGGGAGGTCAGAGAAAGGGATCATTGGACTCGGGGGAAACGGCGACGAAGATCAGAGGCCCGCAACGGCCATGAGGCAGGCACATTGGAACTTCCAAAAGCATTGGAGAGACAAAGTGCATCATGAAGCGAGGAAAGGGGGGGGGCGAAGCCAAAAGGAAAGTGAAAAGATGCGCACGAACGGGGGTTTTAGTTAGTGGTTTTACCCTCAGGGTTTGGCGGTGTTGGTGAGGGGGAGGGGTGGGGGGGAGGGGGGGGGGGGGGGGGTGCGGGTGGGGAGGGGGGTGGGGGGGGGGGTGGGGGGGGGTTGGGGGGGGGGAGGGGGGGTGGGGGTGGGTTGGGCGTGGTTGGGGTTGTGGTGGGTGGGGGGGTGGTGGGTGGTGGGCGGGGTTGGTGGGGGGGGGTGGTTGGTGGGGGGGGGGGGGGGGGGTTTTCTCCTCGAGTTGGGGCCAAAAACTTAAGTCGCTCAATCATTTTCCCCTTCCTTTTCTTGTGCTTTGTATCGGTGACTTTGTCTCAGGTGGAACCGACTGAAAACTTCTCAATGGGTTTCTTTCCTCAGGAGCTGGACCGGACTTTTTATTCGGGTGAAGCGGAGAAAAAGAAAGGAAATGCAAGAATCCAATTGGGAAAGAGTCGCATCATTGCTTCCCTCCTCATGGGTATATCCGCGTGGGAGGGTTCTCATAACAAGAGTAGAGGAAAAGGAGAGCCCAAAAAGAGGATCGACAACAGTTGCAATGATGGAAGAATTCCTAGCAACAGCAAAGCTGAGGGAGGAGGGAGAGTTCGGATGAGAAGGAAAAACTGGGAAGGAGGAAAAATATTTCATTGCTCAACGGATAAGCAAAACCATGGGAGCGGTGTTGTCCCATTTATCAATGGGGGGCCCACGATCAAAACCTCAAAAAGTAACTTAGGGTCTAGTAGCGTTAGAGCGAGAGGGAAGGTAGTTACAAAAAATCTCGTAGAAAAGCCTGAGGGAAACTTATAAAAACATTTCATAAAAGACAACTAACGGATGAAGGCAAGGTTGAGAAAACGGCGACTGACAGGCAGAGGGAAAAGGGTTGAGGAAAAATGATTGCGTGGGAAGGGCAGGGGCATCCAAAGAGAGTCCTTGTGCCGGCGAGGGATCCCTGGTGTTCAAACAATCTAGGACCCACGCATTTTTTGAGGGAGGAAGCTAATGAAGGTGGGGGAAAAAATGGGCGGGGGTGGAAGGAGACATAGGATTCTGGCTTGTATATCCAGTAGGGCGAAGAAACTCAACGATATAATCAAGGTATATCGCTGCCGAGGGGGAAAAGAGAAGAAACCTAAGAGACCCTCTAAATCTACTCACTGAAGAGACAATATAGCATTGGGGAAATCCTAGAAGATCTGAAAAACGGGAAACAAATACCCGCCGACCGAGAGTGACAGCAGTGAGTTTGGGGGAAAAGCCTGGCAGCGTGTAAGGGCGTAGGTCATTCCATTCGCCCTCCGCGAGAAAAGGGGAAGTTTTGAAAAAAGGGGAAAAGAGAGGGGAACGCTTTCTCCTTTCGCATAGTGTGACTGGTGAGACCCAAGCGAAAGACTCATCTTGGGAGGAAGAAAATGGGGCTTTGGCCTGTTTGGGGGGGCCAAAGAAGACGACGAAAAAGAAGAGAAACACCATAGCGAAGAAGAAAAAACCAAGAATCTGAGTTTTTTTACAGCCAGAAAAGAAGAATAGCGTCGCAAGTCCCATAGAGTAAAGGGTAAAGGATAGCACAGGTCGCTTTTCAGGGGCCTACTAGTAGGAAGGGGGAGGTCTAAGAAAAAATTCCGTCGAGGAAAAAGAAATAAAAGGAGTGAAGAAAACTAACGACCAGCAGAAGAGGGACAGGTGACGTAGCTGATCTCTAGCGCGCACGATAAAAGAAATAGAAGTGATCCAAATGCTTTGGCTCGGATCAACGAGCTGCCGCACCCAAGTCTTAGTTAAGGAAAAAGAAAAAAACACAGGGAAAGCGAAAGACATAATAGACTCGTTGCACCTAATAAGAAGTTATTTGAAAAGGGCGAAATTATAAAAGCAAAGTCAAGGCGGCGAATGAAAGGACCAATCGGCGAGTTGGAAAGAGGGAGGGGGGCACGGGGGGTGCGTAAGGGGTTCGGTGGTCTTAATGGGGCAAGGGGGGGAAGTCGTAGGGAAGCCAAGCAATCCAGAGTATCAGACAGTTTACAAAATCCATCGGGGTGGGGATGAGGAAAGGAATGAGGGAAGAAAAACAGTGGTAAATCTGTCAAGCGGATTAGCCTACTTGCGAAAGAAAAAAAGCAAAGAAGAGGGGAAGGAAAGGAGGAAGCGAGGGCACAAGAATGTACCAAAGAGGAGAAAAACCTCAGACGATGTGCAACAGAGAAGACTCGAAAAAGGTGGGGGACTAAGGTAGAGAGATAGCGGCAGGAAAGAAGATCTAAATGGAAGGGGCAGACACTAGTGTCGTTGGCGCGTTGAATATGTTGGATGACTTAAAACACGACTTGAGATGAAAGTAGAAAGAATAGTCGCAACAGTGTGGCTGTAGAGATCGAAAAACGAAAACAAAGGGAAAAGAGAGAGGGGTCGGAAGCAACTTGGGAAAGATGATGATAGGAATAAAGGAAAAAAGAGAGGGAGTAGGCGGAGAGAAATATTTTCACCAGCTCTGAAAAAAACTGGCTCTGCTCGGCCAGGTGACATGGGCAGGAAGCCGGAGGGGAGATCTCGGTTGCAAAGAGTCTGGGTGGACGAGGGAAAAACAGGGGAGAGGAAAGGGGGGTGGGGAAGGGCCGTCCCGTGCAAATAGGGGAAGAACTGAAAATTGTTGGCGTGTCGAAAAGGGGAGAAAAGCGCTTACGCCTGAAAAAGGCTTGGAACCAAAAGGGCATTAAGGAAAAAAAACGAAAGAGCGGGGGTTCCGCTCTAGATGAGTGGGGAAAACAATCGTCGGTATTTAGTAAGTCGAGCTTATCAGGCAGGACCCTGGCAACCTGAAAAGACGTCGAGAAAGGGGGGGGAGAGCCTAAAAGGCACTCTCCGCCAGTTTGGGGAAGGAAGGAGCCTCTATGCCGGATGAGAATTTCTACCTTGGGAGAAAATACCTAGGGATTTTGGGGGGGGGGGCTAGCCACGGAAGTCTTATAAAAGGGGACGAAGGAGGGGGAGTCGCGGTGGTACCTGAAAAAAGGGAATTAAAAAAAAGGTGATCAACTATCAAAATAATAGGATAAAAGTTGCTCATACGGGAGGGAGAGGGGGTGAGCTTGGGCGAGATCAAGCGAAGCAACCAAGGAACTGTGGGAGGAGGAAAGCGTCGGAGGGTCCTGTGGATGGAAGGAAGAATGTGGGTTAAAAGGGATAAATCGCAATACGCGGAACTTCCAAGAGACGGGCTATCCTTGGGAGAAAGCGCTGCGTGGCGACCGCTAGTATGGGTATACTTTACCAAACGCAGACAGATTCGGGAGCGTTGCTTATGGGGGAGTCACCGGGAAATGCGTCAAGTCGGGGGGGGACGGCCAATACATGCAACCTAATAGCTGTAAAGATGCAGGCTTGAAGATGTGAAGAGTAACAAAACAGGAAATCGAGCTTCAAAAATCCCGAGATTTGGGTAAAAAAGCCGAGAAAGATGCTCGACAGGAGCACGGGGGGGAATCACAGCCCAAGCGCACCAAGAGGATGGCCACTGAACGGCGCTGGTTGTAGGCCATACACAATAGCTCGTTGAACTTTCTACTGGGGGCGGGCCGCATGAACGAAAAAGCTCAGGGTGTCCAGGGATCAGAAAAAGGATTCGCAGTTCGCGGTTTTGGAGAGTCGGCGCGACAGGGAAGCGATTATACCGAACTCGTAAAAAGAGATCTGGGGCTTCGACGGGAGCAAGAACTGGGGGTCCACGCGAAAAAGAAACACCGGGGCGAAAAAGAACGTTTGCCTCCCGGCTGTCAAACGAAAAGACAGATTAGATAGAAAAATTACCGGGGTGGGATTCTTAAGAGGGGGACCGGTTTGGGGACAAGGCGACGAATATAGAGGAAAGACCAAGGGGGCACGCAGAAGGAAAGTGACAGGGACCGTTCACTCAACTTTAGAAAAAGGAATGGAAATCATGAGGCAGACGGAGTTGGAGCAGCACCAAAAGAGACAATTCGCCGAATCGGAAATTGGTTTTAAAAAGGACCATATTTTGTAAAATCTGGTGTAAATAGATGGTTTGTTTTCGCATCTAACAAGGTTACCTCTGCTATTTCACCAAGCTCAGGGGGCTTGTTGGGGGGGATTTAGAGGTGCCAGGAACATTAAGTTTGGATAACGGGGGCCACGACTGGGGGACAACTTCGGCCCAGGGTTGGTGCTGCATCAAGGGGAAGAGGGAGCAGGGACAGTTCCTCCTATATCGGTTTAAAAAGACGCAAAGGAGAAACTAAGCCATGAAGGAAAGAGCAGCGATGTTGCAGTATCGTCATAGAGTCACTCCTCATGTGGGACACCCTTGAGTGGCGTGT
>Ga0179593_1663587_pt1 | contig 11401 bp, 19 predicted proteins | sample CZODoug2_1_08_16_FD_185931 | JGI IMG/M metagenome (GOLD analysis project Ga0179593, IMG submission 185931) | Vadose zone soil fungal communities from Angelo Coast Range Reserve, California, USA - CZODoug2_1_08_16fungal (PacBio error correction) | ecosystem: Environmental > Terrestrial > Soil >...
GCCTCGGCAGCATGAGGGGAGGATTCAAAACGGCGATCGCCGGGCATTTTGACAAAAGGGGGGAAAGTCTCTGGGAGAAAAAGGGGGAAACGAGTTGGTGTCCAGTCAACGACCTAACCAGAACGGGGGCACAAGCAAGAATTAAGGGAAAATTCCGAGGTTACCTGCAGAAAGATTAATAGAGCTTGGGGAATCAGACAGGTCGAGTGAAAAAAAGGGGGTTTCGGGGAACGGGAAATCATACGGAGGGAACGGGTTTGATACAGAGAGTCGGAAAAACCAATTTGAGAAAGAGGGGTCTCATCTTTTCTCGGAAAGTGAATAAGGGGAACAAAAGCGAACCGAAAACGAGGAAGGGGATATGGGCTGGTGTGAAGAAAGATAAGGAAGGATTCAGCGAAAAAGCATCAATAAAGCGCAACTCCGACTCGAAGGGGGTGCATTCGTTCATTCTACGTCGTGGAAGGAGACAGATCCACTCCCTAGCTATGAAAGGGGAAAGAACTGGAACGAAAAAAAAAGGAAGAGGGCGCGAGAGGAAGCAACCAAGGTACTACGAGTACGGAAAAAGCTAACGGCTGGTTCCTTATGGCCTCAAATTGAGGATTTGAGGGGGGCCAGACTGGGGGTCGCTGGAGAAAATCTAACTTAAAGAAACCTCTAAGAAAATCACACTCAAATCAACCGGGGAAAGGATGCGAGGGTTCGCTTGAATGGAAATTCTGGGTTCGATACCTGTATTAGCGGAAAGAAGTCATTCGGGCGAGATCTTAGGAATTTTGGGGGGGGCGACAAAGGTCAAAAAGTGACTTTCGAGCCGAGTCAAATGATATTAGAGGGGTAGGGTTAAAAGAAGGGGGGGGGGATTTTTGACTCATAGACAAACGGGGGAGGTGGTGTTTCTTTATAGAGAGGGGATTCGACAAAGAGCAATTAAGTTCTAAAGGAAGAAACGGGGGGGAAGGAACGGGAGAGAGGGAGAGGAAGGAACGAGACCACCGCATAAAAGGAAGAAAATATTGGAAGATGCTATTAATTTTTCAACCGCATTTGGGGGGAGCTAATGGCGAGGGGGGGGGTCGACAATTTGTATTTCAAGGGATTAAAAAAAATATTATTGATCGGAAAGGAAAGGGACCCTGGGAGAAGATAAGGGGGGGATCGCGAGGGTGAAAGGGGTCTCTGTGATATATTTCTCCAGGGGTAGGAAGAGAGCGCGGAGGAAAGACTGAGGTATGAGCTGTCTATAGGAATGACTTGGCTAAGGTCGGGATGATAGGACGTGGGGGAAAGACGGGGATTACCCGACGGAAGAGGGATATTGGGGGGTTTTTCGGAAAGGGCTGATCGACTATTTCTCGGGGGAGGAACTGACAAAAAACCGATTGGGGGCGTAATTGCACACTTAAACTTGCTGAGCTGAGACACAATGCAGGTTTCAAAGACTACCTCTTCAATCTTGAGAGATGAAAAAGGGTGTCTTGATGATTCAAACCACGACCAAGTTGATCTTTGTGGTAGAATGCGTCTTTAGCGATTTAAACCTGACCAGCCTACGGAAAAAAGGAAGGGAGACCCTCTCCTTGCGGCTTCTTGAAGAGGGGACAAGTAGGGGTTTGGCGGTTGGTGAACGCCGCCAACCATAAATAGGAGGAAAGGGTAACACCGCTCAAGGGAGTTATTCGACACAAGAGGCGAGAACAATGCAACCCTTGAAGGCGCGATAGGTCATCTGGAACGAGGAGATTCAATCAAGCTTGGACGATGGTTAAAATCATCGAATGGCCGAAAAAAAAAAATTTTAGGGAAAACTCGCGTCTGGAGACGTGGCCAAAATACGAGGGGAAAATGCCAGGGGGTCACATCCGCCAAAAGGGGAAAGGGTCTGCATACTTTAAAAACGTCCTAGACGGTCTGCGGAAGAGAAATGCAGCGGTGAAGTGTCACGTCCGGATAGCCAGAGTGTGGGGAGTGGGGGGTGGCGGAAAGGGGGAGCAGTGAGAAGAGGTGCCTTCAGCTGGGAAGGAAAAATGCAGAGGAAGAAGAAAATCCTGGCGGTTTTTCAAAGAAGCTGAAGGAGGGGGGAAGCTGGTAAAATTGAGAGGCGCACCGGAGCATTCTTCAAGGAACGTTTATCGAGGAGGACTTTAAGAAGCTGACCTATAGGGGATGCAGTAGAAGGACAGGAAGGGCTCCGACAAAACAACACGGCTGGAGTAAAAAGAGAAAGGTTGTGAAAAGAGAAGGTACCGAGGGGGGTCCAAGCTCTTCTCCAGAAGAATCCGGCAGAAAGAGAAAAAAAAAGTTCGAGGAACTTAAGGCAAGACAGGAAAAAATAAAAGCCGTCGTTGGAATCTCTGCCATATAGAAGATTCTTTGAGAAAAGGGGGTTTTAGAAAAAAAAGAGCGGAGGGGCGACAGCATAAAAAAGGGAAAAGGTATGCAACGCGCGTGTCGGTCGCAAATAAACCAACATTCTGGATGGAAAAATTCCGACGGGAAAGGGGCATAAAAAGGAGGAAAGGGAAGAAAAACTGGCGCGACGAGGGAAGAACTCAAAAGACATCTTTTCCCTTTGCGCCCGGGACCGAAAAAAGGAATGAATGCCGAGATAATACTCAAAAAGAGGAAAGGCAAAAAGCGCGGTTCACGGGGACAGGAGGACAGGCTACTTTTAACCTTGGGCCACGGGGGAAAGGGGGCCGCAAAGGGGGATAGAATCGAAATTGTTTCAGACGGGGAAAGGGAATGAGGGGGGGGAAAAAGAAATCGAGGGCGGAGTCAATTATCTCTAATGTGAATGAGTTTGTAATTCTTTGTCAACAAAGTCCACAAAACTGGGAAAAAGGAAGGACCGGGAGGGAAGGAGAAACCTGCATTTTCAACTTTAGTAAAGTTTGAAAAGAGCAAAGGAATGAATTACGACATACAAAAGCGAGGGGGAACATCATAAAGTGTTTCATCCAGAAGCCAGAGGGACTGCCGGTGTTGGGGCAATAAGCAGGGGAAACGGGACGCAAACCTGCGCAGGAACCGCCAAAAGAAAGAAGAGCCTCCAAATTCGGTTGGGAGGAGGGCAGGCAAAGACCTCGGGAGCTTAGTATAAGGGAAAAAGGGAGAAATCTAAAAATCATTCATTCCGGGTCATAAAATCAAGGTACAGTTAAAAAGCAATCTCCAGAATCAGGAGATAATACTGCAAATCCTCAGGAAGGGAGGGGAAAGGGAACGGTAGACCGCCCTAGGTAAAGAGAACATATAAGAGTCCTCCCTCAACCGAGGGGATCCAATGAAAGTGGAATGCTAATTTGGGGAACTAGAAAGAATTTTGAAGGAAAACATGCAACGAAAAGGAGGACAAGAGAAAAGGGGAAAATAAGCCCCAACTTCTTTTTTCAACATTCATGAAAGAATCCAGGAGGTTGGGGACATGAGTGGGATAGGAAAGAGTCTTCAGGGCTTCGTGCTCACACAAGGGGTTCTTCATTTTCGGGAAGCGGGGAAAAGGGGCTGCACATTTGCAAAAGAAAATATTCCAAGGACGGGTGGAAACATAAGGGGAGAGGCCTAAAAAGTCTTTGGAAAAAAAGTCTAGGAAAAGGAAAGGCTTCTCAAATATCCCAAATAGGTAAGACCAACTAAAAGGGGGGGAGGGCCAAAGTGCTTTTAGCCGGAGGAGGGTCGAGATCGAGAAAGAATAGAATTGGAAGGGAAGAAAGGGAAAAGAATCGACAGGTATAAACAAAGTAAAAAAGACGAACAGCTTTCTTCACGCAGCAGGGGGGGGGGGGCGAAGGGGATGGGGCCGGTATTGGGGTGTCAGATAGAAAAAAAGTGAAAAATGCGGGCTCGGGAAAGAGGAAAGACGGAAAAGCCTTCAAAGGCTAACTGCTCTCAGGGAAAGAATTCTCAAAAGGTGTACTCGTAGGGAGTGTATCGAAGAGGGACTCGAAAGGGAGTTGTCCAGGAGTACCTGCGTAGAGGAGTTGAATCGTGTGACACAAAAAAGGAAAAGAAAGACGTGATAACAAGAATCACACCTTAAACACAGAGACCAAGAAGGGACGAGGGGACATCTTGGGAGGGGGAGGAAAAAGGTGTACTTGTGGAAAGAGAGGAAGAGGCGTTCCCTACCAAGCACTAATCGGAAAAAAGAAGAGGTCGAGCGAGGAAGAAAGTAAAGTACTCACAAAAAGGAAAAGGCGCCTGGTGGGAAGGGGAGGGGGGAGGGGGTAGGGAACGATAATTAGAGAACAAAAAGAGTTCCCCCTTTAAGTCTGGCCGGGGGGGGAAAGGGGCATCAAACCCTAAGGTCCAAAAAGGGATGAAGTCTTCACCAGCGGGAATATATCGGGAGGGAGAGCGAGCTACTTTAGAAGGACCCAAAAGTCGGGACTGTTTTATTTCTTTGGGAAGGCTACAAAAAAGAGAATTGCCCAAAAAGGGAAAAAGTCATGTACGGCAGACAGTGAGGAAGAAGGAAGACATCTAATAAATCAGGTTGTGGGGCAGATTGCAAAAACCACAAAAGGGGGTATTAAAAGCTATAATTCATCAACCAACCTGAGGGAGAAAGCACACGTAGGAAAGGTTCTTCCAGGGGCCTCACTGGGTGGGCTAAAAGGTGATCCTAGGGGAGGGGGGGGCTCAGGAAAGAAAAAACTAACCAAATGAAACGCTGGGATTCTGACGGGAAACTCGGAAAGACCTGAATACACGAGACGGACGAGGGTGCGAGAAGAGCCCTTGCATTAAAAAGGAGTGGTGTAGTCAACGTAAAAGGGGCAGAAACGGCTAGAGCGTGGTGGGTTCCAGATGACGTAAAGGCCTCGGACGGAAAGGAACGACTTGAAGAGTGAGGACATCTGGGATACCGTTCGATTGGTAAAGGAAAATAGGACGCTCCAAGGGAAAGGCTGTGCTGTGGGGGGGTAACTAAGAATAAAAAGTAAATGCAGGAGGGGAAAAAAGACTAATAAAAAGCAATGCACTACTAGGTCTGTCATGTGTTAGGGGAGGCATGAGACTCACTAGGGCATCATTACCAAAGAGACAAACGTCCTCATAAAATGAGAAAGGAAACCTGGCCTGAACAAGGAGGCGGAGCTATCTTCTAATCAAGGAAGGCGACGAGAAAAGCAATTGAGCTTGTTCCGAGGGCGGAAAGGGGATCTTCGATTTAGCGTAAGGAGGAAAGAAAGGTGGGAGATGACCTGACAAGTCCCGAAATACATAAAAATGGCATAAGACGCGCGAGGGTCGAGGGGAATTTTAGTCAGGGGGGGGAGAGCCGAGGGGAGAGACGACTGAAAGAGGAAGCGTGACCTTCGGGGAATAGAAGATAACGAGTTGCTACCATACTGGTAATATCCTCGGGGGGATGACAAGTGGGGCTATTCGAAAGAGTAAATTATATTGCGGGAGGGGGGGAAAAGTGGTTGGGGTGTTGTGGTTAGCTTTTTCACATCGAAACGGGGTGAAATGGGGGAAGGGTTTGTTTTCTTTTCTCGAGAGAACTGCAGGGGAGAATCGCTAAAGGAAAAAAGTGAAAAAGGGGGGAGAACGAAATATCGGGGAGAAAAACTGCGGAGGAAAAGAGAGAGACAAGGATGTCTTGATACATGGCAGATGCTGGGGGCACCCAGAAGTGGTGTTTCTAAGATGGGGTCTATTGATCGCGGGTTCGGCTGAGGGAGAAGGGAGTTGGGAAGATATAGTGCTGGACCATGCGAAAGGAAAATCTCCCTGTAAGGGACCGACGTCAGGTTTTCGGGTCGGCGAAGGGGTCTCAATGCGCGGGAGGACTGGAAACCTTTCAGGAAGGAGCTGGAGGGGGGGGGAGAAGTGGGATGGTTCATATGGAATTTTACGTTCCTTATGTTGAAGGGGCCTGAGAGGGGGGCAGTCCAAAGGGAAGTGTGCGGAGGGAAAAAGCCTTCAGGCATCGAAGGGGGGTAGTCAGGTAACTGAGGAAAACAAAAGGGGTCGGGGGGGGGGGGGGATGTTCGGTACTGCCAATTAAGAGGGGTCCCGGGGAAAAAAAGGGAATAAGGCCCAAAAAAGAAGCTCCTTCGACGAGAAAACCGTAGCATAAGGAAAACCTTTTATGTGATTCAAAAGGAAAAGAAAGTGGGGAATATGAAGTCCATTCGTGAAGACTAGTAACTGGAAAAAGGGTCTAAAAGGAAAGGTTCCTCACCCGGAACTTCAAGCGAATGAAAGTGTGGGGGGGGGGTCCACTATTTTGGGAAGAATAAAAAGTACTTAGATTTGAATTCCTCACGAGAATCGGTGGGGATAAAAACCGAAGGGGGACAGGGACACTGTCGGAGGGGACAGTGAATCTAAATCTGCTTCTGAATCCGAGGGGGAGGAAAAATTTCAGGAAGGGAGGAAGAACAGATTCTGGAGGGGAAACGCGCAGGGGGGAAAGTAGACGAAAAAGGGGAAAAGGAATGCGATAGCAAGAGAAAGTGATAGGGGAGGAAAATCTGCCCAATTCAAGCCTTTGCATAGTGGAAGGAGGAAGACTGGGGCTAAAAGGGAACGGTTCAAAACAGGCTATCTGTGAGTGTGTCAACGTAAGGAAAAAATCCAAAAGGGGGGGGAGGGAAAGGGGGTGCAAAATATCTGAACAGGGAGGCCAGGGGGAGGCACAGAGATGGAAGTCCGCAGAAATAAAAAGCAAGGGAGGTTTGGCAAGGAACAATGGGACGAGCTGTATGTAGAACTTTTTAGCGGAGCAAAAGGGCAACATCTGAAGGATGCGAAAAGGTATCTAAGGAAAAGGATTATGAAGCATGACTTCCCTCTTGGCTCTTGCAAGGAAACAAACCTTAAGGGGAAAAAAAAAAAAAAGTAGTAGTAAAGAGAAGTATACGTAATTGTTTTTCCGGCGAATGCAGAGCCCTTACCCAGAGAGGGAGAGAAGGATACAATCAATGGCAAAAGGAAAAGAGGTTCGAAGGGGATGACACGCCGTTGGGGGACATGACGCCCTGATAGATGAAGCGTCGTTAAAAAGGGAAAAGAGCCAGATTCTTTGCAAACGCAGGAAAGGGTTGTGACAGGATGGGACCGCGTAGGTTACACAAACAGACGCACCTGGCAAAAGAGGAAACTGCCAGGAATCGTATCTCTTTCGAAAATCGCCCAGAGGAAAAGCGGAGGGAAAGGTCGAGTCAACGGAGCAGAAAGAAAAGAACACGATGACCGAAGAAACAGGCGGCCGTGGCGCAGGAAAGACAGAAATTTCGCAATTATTCCTCCGCATAAAGCGGCAAGAAAGAAAGGGAGGCGTTCAAGAAAATAATCGTTCGGAACATACCTTAAAGGGAATGCAGAAAGAGGGAAGCGTGTGATCAGATGGGGCGAGTCCAGGGGCTTACTCACGGAAAATCCGATCAAAGTAGTAGGACGGTAATAGAGAAATGTTATGATTTTTGGAGGACCGTTCAACAATAAGAAAAAAAAAGGGGACGGGGGGACTCAGCTAAGAGGGTGGGAAAATGCTTCGGGGTTCGTAAAGCGAACGAATGACTGAAGTACAATATGCAAGAGGCGTACGAAGGGGGGGGAATATGCCATACATCGTCAAAAGAGAAGAGCGAAAGGGGAACCTCTTCTTGGGGGTTTTGAAGATCAAAAGAAATGACGTAGGGGGGACAGTAAGACCCCAAAAATCAATAAGAAAAGGAAGTGGCAGAAAAAAACCGAACGACAAGACGTAGGATGCTTATCTCGAAAAAAAAATGAAAAGGGGGGGTACGAGAGGGAGAACATCCGTTTACGTTACGGACAAGCAAAAGGAGGAAAACGCTCCTGAACTTTACAGCCGACATGGGAAGGCTATGCAGTGGAAGAATCCGCAACCTAAGCCCTGGGGAAGGGGGACTAGATCACACGAAAAGCAACGACGAGCCGGAGGGTAATCCATATCGGCTTAAAAACATGGTAGGGAAGGGAAGCATTGTACGAAAACAATAAGGTTTCAAGAAGAAGGGCGAAAGACCAAAAACTATCCTCTCCCCTGGAGACAAAAAGGGGAAAGGGTAGTCAAAAAAATCATGCACAAGGAAAGAAGAACTTAATTATGAGAAAAGGGGGGGGGATTGATCTAAGGCGCGGAAGGGCTCAGGTGGCGGTCTTCTTCACACACAAAGGGGAGGAAGTCCAGGGAAGAAGCGTAAGTGAGAAACCTGAAAAGAGACTCTACAACTAGGAGCACCGAAAGGAGAAAAAGAACGGTTTTCATCCTGTGCAGTGGGGGAAAACCCCTGGGACTAAACACTATCTATCAGGGACGCGCGACGGAAATCTTGTAAACTGAAAGGAAGGCCCTTCTGTTAGCCACAATTGAGGGGGGGAGAGAAGAGAAGAAATAGATAAAGAGACATTCGATTTGAAAAAAGAGGGGAGGACGGGACTCCTCGGTATAAAATCCCCGGAAAAGCGCGGGAAGAGGGTCGAGGGAGGTGAAGTGGCGGCGCTGTAAGAAGGGGGGAAAAGACCACAGGAAGTCGGTTAGAAGAAAGCAAGAAGGCAAAGAGGCCTTCCATCTCATGAATAACTTTCAACGAAAGGAGGAGGAGACAGGAATGTGAGGTTTGATCGGAAGGGGACAGCTCTCGAAACCCGCAAAAAAAGAGGGGACGGGGAAGGGCAGGATGAAGGAAGGCGTAGGTGGGGATCTTTTTCATGAATGCCCGGAAGGGAGAAAAAGCTCATGCAGAAGTTTCGGGGGAAGCTTTCGTGGGGAGAGACATGTGATGGAGAGAGGCTCGCCTTATCCTTCGAAAAACAAGAAATAGGGGAGCAAGGGAAGTTCGTAAGAGCGGAAAAGGAACGACTATATTCGCTTGGCAATGTGGCAAAATCGGGAAAGGAAGGATATTAAAATACTACTAAGGGAGACAACAAAGGACCAAATTTGTCCGGGTCCAAAATTCGAAATCTGGGGAACATGAAAAAAATGGATTGAAGTAGGCACCAGAGGCGTGATTAGGAAGAGAGACGAATACTTCAAGATTGCCATCATTCTCCTGATGGTTAAAGCTGCAGGAAAAAAAAAAAAGCCCAGAGGAGAAAAAAAGGGAGTCCCATGAGCCGAAAAGGAAAGCCCGAATTGACTGCGATGCTTAAAAAAAAAAAAAGAAGTTGTTGTTCATCAGAAGTCTCAAAAACAAAAAAGGGAAGGGGAAAAGGAGATCGAAGGGCAACAATGAAAAAGGGATCAAATGCAGTTCAAGTAGGCATCAACGGAGAAAAAGGGGGAACAAAGGTTGTTAGAAAAAAGCTAGGGAAACGAGGTGTAGCAAGTCAAAAAAAAAGTCCAGTCAGAAAGCGGAGACCTAAAAACAGGAAAAAGAGATCGGGCGATGTGGGAAGATTAAAGGGAAAAAATGGGGGTGACGCCCGTGTAAAAGGGAAGCCGGGGGCCACGAAGTTTTTGAAATATAGGAGGCGATCGAACGGCCAGGGGAGGGAGCGCAGGCCATGCCGAAAAAAGTATAATGTCAATCATCAAGCGCCTGAAAACGAGGGGGAAAAGAGGTGCGGTGAACTAAGATAATTACGGGGGAATCGAAGAAAATGGTCAAGAAAAACGAAGAGCACTAAAGGAAGACGGTGTTACTGTGCTGAAATAGAAGGAGGGAAAGACTTAGTAAAGAAACGATCCACGCCGGGAAAGAAGGGAAAGGGAACGCGAAGATCTGGCGCGGGCGAGAGCTTACGGATATAAATCAGGAAGAGTACAAGACATCAATTCCTAAGCTGTGAAAAGGAATGGCAGGGATGCAAAGAATTCAGAGAACGGAAACACGAATGGGTCGAGTTGTCAGGAGAAATAACTGATGAACCTCCGATTCAGGAAAAGACTAGACAGCTTCTTGGGGTTCAGAGGGTATTTCTGGGGAAACCGAAGGAGAGGGAAAACTTAGATGAGTCTTAGTCTATCTTCGACGAAAGAAGATAAAAAGGGGGGGGGGGGGAAGGTAAAGAGTTGGTATGAACAAGGAGAGGTTAGGGCAAGAGGGAAATTATATTCCTAGGGGGGGGGGGGCGGCAAAGGAATCCATAGACAGGATGAAAACGTACACTGGGGGAGATGTGTTGGAAAACCTGTTGAGAGCAGGTGATCCAATGAAGACTTAGGGTTTCTGACAAGGTACTAAAGGAAAGAATAAGGATCAGAGAATATCAATAAAAAATCGCCGAAAGATGTAGTTATCCGTGGGCACGCATGGGTCCAAAATTGGGGATGGGCCGGAAGGGGAAGGTCGGGGCTTTGGTCTGTCTTCGAAATTTAGGGAAGAGGGGTTGAAAAGGAGGGTCTAACTTTTGAACCGAGAAAGGGTTGGAAAAGTTTGTATTCTCAGTCGTGGCGGGAAGAGGTGGAGACCTTACAGGTAGAAGGATGGGAAAGGGGTGACACTGCAAGGAGCGAACGGAGCTGGGTAGTAGAGAATATGCGGGAGGAAAAGGGGAATGTGAGAAAGGAGTTTCGTGTTCTGCCACGCCTGAAGACGGTAAGAAGACAAAAAAGTTGGTTTTAAGCGGAAAGAAATGCACGGATTGTCTGGGCTGGAAGGCTGAGGAACAAGAATGGGGGAGTTGAGATGAGGAGGTAACTGCCATAAAAGGTTGGGAGGACTAGAAAAAAAAGCAGGTCAACTTCGACTACTACAGACTGCAGTCTCAGGCTACAAATTATGAAAGGAGGCGAAAGTTGCTCAGGAGTAAGGGACTGAGAGGGGGGGGAACACTTGTGCACTAAAAGAGAAAAGGGCATGGTCCTAAAAAAGAGTACTTCAGGGGAGGAATTTTTTCAGCTTTTTGGAAAAAAAAAGCAGCACAGGAGTTCACCTGACCTTACGCCAGGGAGGAGATAAACCGACTAGTAGAAGTTACATGGAACAGGGCGATTCAGCGAGAGAGGAACAAGAAATCGGTTTCGTCATAAAATGACGGCAAAAGGTAAAAGGTATAATTCTTGCCGCACGATGCTGGGGAAGGAAAAACCAGTCGTGGGAGATAAAAGGAAGAAGTAGGAAAAGCCGTCATCAGGCGAAATGGGGGGCACCTCGGGGGAGGGCCAGAACCTGTAGCAAATTGAAAAAAGAGTGGGATAGGAGGCTCCATTTTCTCTACCACTATCGGGGAAAGGGAAATCAGCATCTCGGGGGCGATGGAAAACGGGGGAGCAACGTAAAAGTGGAAATTGCTGGACCCCCAGAATGTCAGAGGAAAAAGGTTGGCAAGGAGGGCCTCTCTTCCTTCTGGTTTGAAAGAAGGACGGTTTATGAAAGAAGACATGAAGATAACCGGGGGGCAGCAACTGGTAGGGGGAGTGACTGTCCAAAGGTCTGACCTAGTGAGGAGGAAGTAACGGAAAACCGGA
>Ga0179593_1281896_pt1 | contig 11400 bp, 10 predicted proteins | sample CZODoug2_1_08_16_FD_185931 | JGI IMG/M metagenome (GOLD analysis project Ga0179593, IMG submission 185931) | Vadose zone soil fungal communities from Angelo Coast Range Reserve, California, USA - CZODoug2_1_08_16fungal (PacBio error correction) | ecosystem: Environmental > Terrestrial > Soil >...
ACAAGCCTCTGAGACGAAAATCTCTTTATTTTTTCACAATCCTCGCGCCCTAAGACACGCTATCACTCTCGAGCCGCTAACAAAGCACAATGCGCACTCTGTGTACCTAAGCTAGATGAAACTTCGTATCTCCCAGAGTCCAGGACTGCACGCCCACCAGAACAGCTACACGCAAAAGATGGATAATACGCAAGAGAAGAAAATCTAGTACACCCAGAAGAAATTTAGGAGGTCTTAGACTCATAACACTGACCTAACCACCTCCCGAGGATCAAGGCATCCAGCGAACGGAGACTGAGCATGACAAGCACACCACGCCTCGGAAGTACGACCCAGTAATCCAACGCGCGGCTCTTTTGCGGTAATAGTCGTCGCTGGCCGTGAACCCTGTACGCGAGGACAACTCTTATAGGAAATGACAGCAGCCACCTCAAACCAGATCACGCCCCACGGCTTTGCACCCAAAACGTGCCGCACACTCTCCGGAGAACGGCGGGCTGTTGACGGATGGCAGGCCTCTCAATCTATCACACTCCATGAACAAGAAGAAAGTACACTGAGAGACACATCAGACAGCCACGCGAACAGTCAGGAAGGTGAACATTAGTAACTCTAGGAGGGCTCCTAGACCCCGACAACCACGTAGGGATCCTACATACTCACCATCGCCGCAGTATAGGCCTTTACGTCACGCGAGAGTAATCCTTACCGCTATAAGGAAGACGCACGTGGGAGCTCGAGCTACCCTCCTCCCTGTATTACAACTTGTATTCTTCCTAAGACCTCCTCAAGACAAAGCAGACGTATTCATAAAACACAAGCGGCGGAACCTGAGACGGCCCCACAAGCATCAAACTTAGGCCTACACAGCAGAAGGGGAAACAAACGAGCATGTGGCGCGAAGCGCTGATGAAGAAACACCGCCCCGGCACCGGAAACAAATCAGACCATGAAATAGGACGCTCCGGCCAGGAAAAAGAAGGGGAGGAAACAACCACGACGCAAACTCCAGGGAAAAAAAAAAAGCAGTGGCGTGGAAACCTCCCGGAGGGCCCAGAGAAAAGGGGGAAGGGCAAAGTTGCGAAAAGGCAAACTCGCACAGCGCGAAGGAAAACGAAGGTAACTCCTCAAGTAAGCAATCCACCAGGAGGGAGATACACAGCCGCACAAAAGACCCAGAAGGGCACGACTAGAGCGTACGGTATCTCTTCCGAGGTCTAAACCAAAACAGAATACCTCCACCATCCGATCGTTATAAAAGGGGGAGAGAACACAGAAAAAAAAAGACGCCGATGGAGCGCAAAAGGGAAGAGGGGGGAAAGAAACACTGAGTAGGAATTGAAAAGCGGAGTGAAAAAGGAAGGCAGTCGTAGGGGAGGGGCAAGTCAGCGGAGAAAGGGCATGTATCGAGGGAAAAAGGGCAAATACAGAAGCGCACAACTGATGGAAAAAGGGGTAAAGGTCTCAACCTAAAGGGCGACGCCACAACCTAAGCACGAACGCGAAAAAGTTCGTGCATCGAACCAAGAACTTTGTGGGAAGGGAAAAAGAAAAATTGGAAAAACGATGAAGCGTTCCGGTGGCAGGACTTTATGTTGCCGGAGGAAGGCGGAAAGGTTCCGAGGCGGCATCAAAAGGGTGAGAGGCAAGGGGAGCAGGTTCAGGTGTGGGTTATCGGCCAGAGGAGGGGGAAAAAGCTGGGTCTGAGAATCAGGGGGGGGGACTTGAAGTCCTTCCGGGACGCGTCGGACATAACCGGAACCGAGAGGTTGTCTTGAACAGGGGGACAGCAGAGAAAGGTCGCATTAGATTACAGACGAAAAAAACCTTCCCTGGGGGAGCCATTCGCAGCAAGACGCTGGGAGCGGGGGCCCTCCTATAAAAAGAACATCGAATCGCTTAGCCGTACAGAGAACACATTCCAGACACGAATAGCCATGAGCGCGCGAAGCTCTTAATTTCAGCAGCTCGAAAGAAGAACTAACTATCTATCGTTTGTTCACTTAAAACCGTATGAGTGCTTCTGCGAATGCATCTCTGCACTCCTTCCAGAGGTCTCAAAGAAAGTTGCCTCGTAGTCCAAAGAGAGTAGACAACAGCCTCTTAGACCCAACGGACGTCGAGATAGAGATAGCCACACTTCATTCGCCCGCGGATGGCACCACCGCAACTACACAATAGCAATTTTCTACAGTAGCTATCCTGAGAAGGAGATAGAGAAGATGTGAACCGAGGCCTGCTTCGCGTAGAGCCGAAGAGGCTTACTCACACCTTAAGCAACCTATTAGTATGACCAAACCTGCTTCCCGACTATAGACACGCCGCCAAACAACCTGACGCATAACATAGGAGAGACCAACACGCGTCCCACGCTAGCCGGCGCTCGCTTCAATATCAGACTGGACCCATGAGGACGCTGTTATTACGTCCCTACGCGGTCAGTAACGAGGAGGAAAGGCACGCGCCCCTCTATACGGTGTGCCTGGATACACAGGTCGAAAACGCACGTTTCGGGTTGGTTGAGTGGACAAGACAGAAGGAAAATCTAGGTCGGTCGAATCAGTCCAAGAACATGAACCATATCTACTACTATGGCTACACGAAAAGGCCAAACGCGGTGCCGTGCGGGACTGCACTTTGAAAAAGCATGAACTCAATATCATGGTCTCACCTAACGAAAAAGCACTCACTTTTCAAATGGATGAGTCACTGTCTGGCGAGTCGTGGAGGGACTCGAGCGTTATCGACGACGGGTCACCAGAATTACGCTCGTAAAATGCCCTCCGCGATCCGAGGCAGGTATCCGCGGGGTGAAGCGGCACGCATCCGGAAAAAAACTCCTGCAGAGATAGCAAAATGAAAGGGGCTTGGGGCTGTTGTATAGGTGGCCGAAGACACTCCATACCAGAAGAGGCTAACATACGCCTCAGAAGGTCACACCAAACTCCTACGGAACGATTCAACCCTGCCCTTGGGAAAGAAGGCGGATTTACTACAAATGCACGTAGAGTCGCTCCCACAGTAAGAAGAGCCGGCAGGTGGGACATCCGATGCTGAAGAGGGCAAGGTCGTAAGCGGGTCGTCAGTGAAAGAAGGATAGAATAAGTAGCTGACGTCGTCGGACTCACGGTCTAGCTACACTAGAGGCGGGGTCTAATCGTAGTTACTTTCAAATGAGAAAGAGTTCGGTTTTCTCCTACGTATCTCCTACATATAACTCCTGTCTGATATGGGACCGTAGTACATGAGAAAATAACGGAGCGGTCGGCGGCATAAGCGTCGATTAAAGACTACACATGCTCCAGAAGCGCAAAACGAACACTCTCTGGCCAGTAGAAGTTAGAGCAACTCCGGAGGAGAAACCGTCCCGTCGGCCGGGGAACACGGAGTAAAAGTTCGCCCAGATTCCTCGTTGTTCGACTTAGAACATAGCACAGTGTCGAGCGCTACCCAGCGGCAGAAAGGGGAAGCGGGGTTTACAGCACTATGTAAGGCCAAAGATGTTATTCACTAGATTTATCAACTGTCATCGTAGGTGATGCGCGAGGGTCTGTGCATCTGAAAGACGGACGGATAGCTTCAACCTGGGTCTCCTCAAGGCTCGCTCTATCGCCCAAATTCGGTGACGCACGAGCTCTACTCCTCCCGCGCACGTCTAAGTCAGGAAACGCATTGGATACCTCTAAAAACGTAGGAGCGCGTGTGGGACGGGGGGGGACGGTCGCGGGGCGCGTGGAGCAGAGGTCTGGGGTCGAGTGGTAGGGGAGGGGGAGGGGAAGGTTCAGGGGGACGGGAAAAGGGCGGGGGGGGGGGGGGGGGGGGGGGGTGGGGGGGGGGGGAGGGGGGGAGGGAGGGTCCCGCTCTGTGTGGTGAGAGGCGGCTGACAGGGTAGGGCAGAGGAGGCTCAGAAAAACGAAAGGCGCCTAAGGTCGGCTTACAAGGGGGCGGGAAAGGGAGGGGTATCATGACTTGTCAGTAGAGCTTGGGGGACTACCGCTTACAGGAAGGTACAACGTGGAGTACTGGGCGGGAACGTTGACGGTTCTGAAAAAAAACAAGCAGGCAAGGAAGTGAAACTGTCTCAGAGTTATGGGTGAGGCGACCCAAGGAAACAATGCGCTACTGTGAACGGACGGTCGAAAACTGTAGTCACTAAGAGGAAAAAAAAGACCGAAAACCGCGAACCGCAGAGGCGGACGTCACAGACAAGGGCACAAATTTACTATCTACGCGCCGAGAGGAAGACACAGAGACTTCACTACTACACGCGAGCAAGAACATCGAACTGAGCCCCCGCCGACTGAGATAGCCATAGTGCATCTAAGAGGATTCTCTCATCACGGGGGCGCGGCAATGTAAGCTCTGTGCTAAGGAAAGAGGACCGAAACAGAGTAGAAGTGAGCTTATTCGTGTGTAATCAAGGGAACAACTGGGGAGAGTGAGAAGAATGTACACCGAGTGGAACCGACCTCATGAGAGCTGCCCTGACGAGCGTGGACTCGGAGACGGGCAAGTGATCATGAGAGAGTCGACAGCAGGATCGTCACCGGTCTGATAGATTACTCAAAAGAGAAGAGGGAAATAGAAGAGTAGGAAGTCAACCACGGACTGAGCCAAGAGGGTCATAAGACTCGTCTCCGGTCTCACTTGTAAAGTATAACCGGGACTTATGACCACTTCCAGGAACGTGAATTACACGAGATGGGCGAAGTTGAGGCAAAACAGAGCTCTCAGGCAGGCGCAGAGAAGATGGGCCATTGGTGAAAGAGACGCGTGGACTACGGTTCAGACTGTCGGTTTTGGGAGAGAGAAGCAGCGGTATGCTTAAAGTGGGGGGGGAGGAGGCGGGGGTTCGCGCGCGTCGCGACGTCAAGAGAACGGGGGAGGCACCTGGGGCACAACCGAAAAAACCCCATCGGACGACAAGGGAAAGGAGGAACTCTCGGCCACTACAATCATAGACAAAAACAGAACGCCAACGATGTGGGTCCGGACAATGAAACCCGAGACGCAACGAAAACCAACTTCGCGCCACGCGAACAATAAAGGGTGCTCAACAAAGGGAAACGCTAACGCAACCCAGGAAAGTCCACGACGGGGAAAATGGTTCCGGGAAGAGAAAAAATGAAACCGGCAGCAGAGCGGAGAAAGCGACGTGATCGGAAAAATAGCCGAGAAAAAGAAGGAAGTCATGGCTCGGCGTCCACCCATCACACCAAAAAAGCAGATGTAAGTGATGGAAAAACATCCAGCTCAGACGAAAAGGGATCCAAGGCAGAAAGAGAAAAACGGGGAACATCGCCGCCACACAACCATAGCAGTAATGTACGTCAAAACTCCATGGCGTCGCGGTTCGACAGGAAAATAGAACAAGACCTTTGTCACGACGCTCCCGAGGACCACAGAAAGAAAGAAACACGGCGCACACACACGCCTAAGCCACACAAGGGGCCGCGCTCGGAACGTCGAAGAGGGAGGACCAGCCAATCCAAAAGTCACCTAACCGAGCGAAAAAAAGAACGCCGGAGAACGCGATCCAGGAAAAGGGGGGGAGAAAAAAAGGAACCGAGAAAGAGGAAAGATCCTGCGACTAGCGAAATAAGCAAAGACGGCTGCTAGCAAATCAGGTACACAGGGAGGGGGAACGCGAATGTACAACTGGAAAGGAGGACGGAAACGCGGTTTCCAGCCATCAGCCAAAAAGGCCGACCGTACCGGGACACGTCTACGAAAGGCACGATGGCTTCGACTACAGCTGGGACAACTGCGCGAACCCACAAAGGACCAGAGGCCGGCTACCCGCTAAAGAAAAGGGAGGGAAAGCAAAGGGCGACAAAGGGAGGATAATCGCCAAACCATACCGTCAGGCCACGTAAATGAAAGGAAGGAAACCGAGGGGAGCGCAGGCACTCAAGCTTGGGTCAGATGCCCGCAGAAGAAAAAGGCTGAGGATCAAAAAGGGGGGTGTGGGCTCAGCATGTGGTAGGACTGCGTCCTTTTTTATCAGGAAAAGAGGAAAGGAAATTGATAAGATAAAGGACCGGGATCGCGGGCTCATTCCCGCCATCCGAGCTAAAGAAAGAAAAAAATCGGTGGAAAGACATAGTTGCTCGAAGAAAAGAGTGAAAAAAAAAAACTCTGCAAATCAGGCGTGTGGGCAGAGGTGTCATGACGGGGGAGGAGCACGATCGTCAGGGGGCGGGGGGACGACATTTCGACCGCCGGCCCAGAGCGAAGAAAAGGAGTCAAATGAAATGCTGAAGAAAAGGGGGCGCTCTCCCCCGGGTTAGAAAAGGAAAAGGGGGGAGCACAATGGCGGCGAAAACGGTTATCGGATCGATGGAGCGCATACCCAGCAATTGTTCTCCCCAGGGGAAAGAAGGGAAAAAAACGATCGCAAAAAAAGGGTTCAGCGTTCAAACGCCACATGCACGAAAAAGTCAAACCGGTGAGTGGCCGTGTGGCTTTCTGGCGCGCAGAAAATGAAATGTCAAGAACGGGAGTATAAAGGGCTGGAGGAATGAATGCCGGGTGGGTATGCATCAAGAGAAAAGTGTGGCTTCGTGCCAGGATCGCACGGACGTAGTAGGGAAAGAAACTAACAGTCCAAACGGAGGAAGCCCCCTGTTCCTGCTCAAACGTGAGAAAGAAAAAGAGTAAAATCCAAAGCGCCTCGCGGTCGTTCTGGACGAGACGTTGTTGAGGCTAACACGCGTGCCCTGCATCAGCCGCAGGGTCCTCGGCGGAAGATCATAAGACCGCTGTCGAAGGGGGTCCCACACTGGTTGGCGTCGGCCCAAGCGAAAGAAAGAGGAAGGGGTAGCAAAAATCTGCGTCTGAGGAAAAGAAAAGAAAAGATACAAAAAAAGAAAAAAAGTGGTCAATCGGGCATGCGATCTCGGATCGATCAAAGGAAGGGCTCCAAAAGCAAACAACAAAAGAAGGAAGGGGAAAGGAGAGATCGGAAGGACTGCCAGATCAAGAAAAAAAAGGGGAGACAAGACGTCATTAAGTAGAGAAAAGAAACAATCCCCGAGATCAAGGCCTTGGAGAAGAAAGAACGAAAAAACCAAAGGGGGCAACCACGGCTACCGCGGCGCAGACGCTGAATAGCACGAAGAGGGAACAAGAAGATTGAAGTTACCAATGACGAACACACGAAGAGTCAAAGACCAAGAAAGAGAGGTGAGATGGTGTCTCAAGGGGAACAGAAAGTACGCACTGGTGACGGTTCTTGCCGAAGGACACGCGCGAAAAAAGGGCACAGAACAAAAGGGGAGAGGATCTAGAAAAAAAGAGACCAGACAACATAAGCCATTAAGAGCCAGCTCCTGAAAGACAAGAAGGAAAAAACAAAAAAGGCCCTACGGAAACACGCCATGGACCAGTCCGAACTAATCGGGAGGGCGAAAACGCTCCACCTCGACCTGATCACGGAGCGAAAAACAAAGGCAGGGAGAAAAAAAAAATCTAGCACGGTCGCCGCATTTAGACACACCAGAAGTTAGGGAAAGAAAGACACGTCATAACAAAAGGAATCAAAATTTGACAAACGATCGAGGACGTTTCAGGAGCGTAAAAAAAAGAGCGAAAAACACAGCCAACCAGAAAAAGAATCCGAACCCGATGCCAAAAGAAGGTGAAGCGCGGAAAAAACGAAAAATCTTCTCGACTAGCACGATGTCATTCCTCCGAGAGGAAGAGATTAATCATTATGGAGGATAGATATCGCGAGAAAGGCATTGGGACTTGAAAAAAGGGTAGATCAGCGAGCCGAACCGGGCAGCCTTACCCCTGAGTAACAAAACAACCTGAAAGCAAGGATGAACTGACTTTCACGAAACAAAGCGGTTCTTGGCTCTGTCGCTCGACGAGGGGAGAGGGAAGGCAGGGGGCCGGACGTTATTTTGCCGCGAAAGAAGGGGGGGAAAAAGCTGAGTGCAGCCATGTTCTCGAAGGGTGAGAAGGAAGGGGGGAAAGTTTGGTTGGGGGAGCAGAGAGGTTCCAAAAACGCTGTTTCGAAGCAGAAACTTCCAGACGAGTAAAAGTCGGGGGGAGGGGAGTTCTTGCACATCCAAGGCCATCAGTTAAAAAAAGCATGGAAATAGCGGAAAAGAAGCGAGTCGAGCAGAAAGACTACATGAAAATAAGAGGGGGGGGGAATCTACTTAATCCGCCGGCCTCGGCGATTGTGGGACGGGAGAGGCAAACATATCGGTGTAAAAAAAAAAGGGACTTCTATCGCGCAAAAAGGGGGAAGAGGGAAAAGGAAAAGGGGACGGAGCCTGACGCGTGGCGGTAGGCCGGGCAGGTTTCGCCTGGGTGTGGGGGCGGCTTCGTTGCCGTTAAATCTGGGCGGTCGTTACCAAGAAGGGGGAGCCGGCAAAGGACAATAACCGAGACTCAATGCAAAAAGTTTGAAAGACTGAGAAAAACGGCGTCGATGGCGTCGATCGTCAAAGGAGATGCGGCTAGAGGGGGTCGGGGGAAATAAAGCTTTCGGCGGAAAGACGACAGAAACGGACATCCATGCCTAGTTGCTCAAGAGGGAAGGACCTCCAAAACCACAACTTCTCCTGGCCGTCCCGCGATGGCGATAACGAGAATCGCGGAAGAAAACCGGGGTCCTTGACGCGGTGCGGGTGAGACGTTCGGGAAGAAAAGCCGAGGTGGACACCTGATAGTGAACAGGGGCGCGGGGGGCATTGATGAGAATGGCAATCTGAGAAGACCGGACTCGGTCGCACGGGAACGCCAAACACGTGTCCACATCAGGCAGGGTGGTACAGTGAGGGGAACGTTCAACCCCACACTTCGCGGGGCCGCAAGCCAGAGGGTTGGCAGCGGGTTAGAACTGCATTGAGGAATATAAAGAGCTCAGAAAGAAAACAGCAAGAAAGAGTCCACGATCGGGATGGGGCGGTGGAAGTCGGTTTCGCGGGGGAAGAACCGAGTACGGGCCAGGCAATCAAAGAAAGGACGGGATGAAATTGCTAGCTTTGAAAAGAAGAGAAGGAAAAAAACGTTTACTGGTCTTCGGAGTAAAATAACGGAAGACATAAGACCAGAGGAGTCGCTTCCCCACCGAGCAGCAGGGGGGAGTTGGCTCGAGTTCCAATCCCGTTCACAGTGTGGAGCGCGTCCCCCGTGCTCAACAAACAAAGAAAGAGAGGCAAAGAGAAGGACATAACACCACTAAAGGAGAAGGAGAACCCTTCCACAAGAAACTCGGGGGTGCCAGGCGTGAGAAGGCGAATGACAAGGAGCAGTGTTCACCTCGCGACGCCTGAACAAGGGTATGAAAGACGTGTAAAAAGGGAAAGGGGGGAAGTGCAACGCATCGCCGACGGTGCAAAAACCGGACACCGTCAAACCAAGACGCAACAGTCCTGAAACAGAATCAAACAAGACTACTCAGCTGAGAGGCGGTCCGGAGGCGAAGAAAAGGAGGACATACCCCTTCTGATACCCAGCAACCCAAGCAGCGGCGTCCCACACAGGAAGGTAGGGGGGGGGGGGGGGAAGCAGGGTACAAAACAAAAAAAAAAAATCGAAATACTGTTGCACCGTCGCCGGCGTGGGTCCCCGCAACGGAGTTCCCGGGAAGCACCAAAACCGAACTGAAAGAGAAGAAGAAAAAACAGCGCAAAAAGAAACCACCACGCTGTTGGCAAAAAGGAAAGAAGAGAACGAAAGAAAAAAAAAACACACGTTAGGCACGCGCGATCGGGGGGACGGGAAAAGAGCAAAAGCCACAAAGACTGCTCAGGGGGATCACCCTAAGACAAAAGAATAGAACTTATTATGTCCGTGAGGTAGGGAAACAAGCCAGCTACGCCGAAAAAAGAAAAAGACGACACTCTGCACGCGACGATCGTAAAAAAGCGCCTAAAAACCAAACAGCATTAGGCATGACGGGCAAACTGGTCAACACCGGCCTGTCGGACGAGAAAGAGGTCGCTAAAAAAAGTATCGCTGGTCACGACCCGTCTGCCCGAGGTAACAAGCGATCCGAACAAAAAACAGGCGCACAAAGCCTGCCACTACCTGACAGCTAAAAACAAATGGGGCGCAACCACGGAAAACGTCAGAAAAAAAAGGAAAGATCGACGAAAAGAAAAAGCCCTAGCCAGGAACGAACCGACCTAAAAAACAATAGCCTAGACGGCGGAAGAAGGCAGCTGATATATCACGCCGCCCAGCGTCTGCGAAAGCACACAAAAGGAAGGGCAGAGGGTCATCCTGAAAAATGGCCGCCGGGCGCGGTAAACAAGAAAGAACTGCAAAAAGGCACTGTGCCGGACGAAGCAAGGTCAGAGAGAGAAGTGGCCGCTGCAGTAAACTCTATAACACCCCCCAAAAGAACCGAATAGAACAAAGGCTTCCTGCCGAAAAAAGAGGGAAAGAGAAATCAAAATATAACAGCACGGTAAACCGGAAAAAGCTTACACCAACCAGTCAGATCCGACAATAGCACATCAAGCTTGGGCCTACACAAAGGGAAGAGGGAGGGGAAAATAGGGGGGAAAAAAAGTCGCAGTTTGTTAGGACGGGCGGAAGGTGAAGAGTGTCGAAAAAAAGAAAAGGAACGGCTCGCGCTCTCGCGCAAGACTAAGCTGGAGAAAGCGATGTAAACATAGAAGCTGAGAGACCGATTTCGCCGTGCTCACCGAGAAGAGAGGGGGAGATAGTTGGTCGAGGAAGAAGGAAGGATAAGGAGGAAAGGTTTCGACCGGAAGCACCGCAGAAAGAGCTAGCGACGTGACCATGGCTGGCGCCAGCGGGTTATGCGAAGGACAAAGGAGAGAACTGATGGTGCTGCACTAATGGGGCGGCGAACGAGAAGAGGCGAGGAAGGAAAAAAACGATTGTTCGCCCTGGCCAAGAAAAGGGGGAGAAGTACGAGTCTCCCCGGGGCACGTTAAAATAAACTGCTGCGCATCGCCTTGGAACTGTCAGAAAGAGGGAACGGTCAGCACTTCGTCCTTCTCCGAGATTCTATTCTGGGAGGAGTGAAGAACGGGGGGGGGGAAAAGCCGCATCAGCGCATCACCGTTTGTTGAGCGCCAGAGGAGCGGACGTACATCGAGATACAAACCCACCGGCCACCCCTTCCTGCGACAAAGAGATCAACCAGGCTACAAGAAGGCGCGGGCAAAGTACGAGAATTTTCGTCACGCTGACAGGAGAAATTAAAAAAATGCGTCATTAGGAAGGGAGATTCGGAATGCTGTAGGCGCCGCGGTCGTCAGGGGGGCCACACGGGACAGTAAACCACCGTCGCGGAAAGAGTAGCTAAAATGATCCTCGGCGGCTTCTTCAACACAGAAGCCCTAAAAGGGACGGTCGTGCCGAGGGAGCAGAGCAGAAAAGGGGGGGCAATGCTTACAGCCTTGAACG
>Ga0179593_1283679_pt1 | contig 11400 bp, 9 predicted proteins | sample CZODoug2_1_08_16_FD_185931 | JGI IMG/M metagenome (GOLD analysis project Ga0179593, IMG submission 185931) | Vadose zone soil fungal communities from Angelo Coast Range Reserve, California, USA - CZODoug2_1_08_16fungal (PacBio error correction) | ecosystem: Environmental > Terrestrial > Soil >...
GGGGTGGGATTCCAAAAATGGGGCTATAATCATATTCACCGTACGGAGGAAGGTTATGGGAAGGCTTGTTTCAATTCTCTTCTATTGAAGGAAGGGCTTCAATTAAAAGTGGAGACAGAATAAGATCAAATGCTAAAAAATCGGCAGATACCCGGACCATTTGGCGAGATAGGAGCTGTGAGGATTTCGGGGTTCAGCGATATCGAAGGAAAACCAGTAGGTTTCAAAAAATTTGGATTCCGAATCAGGAGCACGAGCCACGTGAGTAGGGTGAGGTGTCCCCCCTCTGGGGGATCCATAGCTCAAAGCGTGTTGTGGGATAACCGGGTATAAAGAGACGCTCGATCTTGTCCTAGAGAGGGTGCAAGAGGGGGGAACGGTTCCCTCTTGGTTAGGTGACTTAGCGGAGGTAGATTGTCGAGCGGATGTTGGGTACGAGACGGGATTGGGATTCTCCTGGGGTGGGGACGCGGTTAATGCTGTAATCGAAAAGATTCAAAGGAATTTCACGGGAACCCCCTCCATCATGAAGGGGAAAGGGGTCCAACTTTCCGATCGCTTGAATTGAAGGATGAGCCGGTTGGGAAACATGGCCGACTATCTGCGGGTCCTATATCTCAGAAGCACGTAAACTCCGAGGTCAGAAAGCGCCAAGCATACGGCATAGGGAATGTTTTCAACAAAAAAGGCATGTTATAAACGAACTAAAGAAGAACAGAGAGGTGGTGCGTCAAAACTTTGTAACTTTTGCGGGGGAGATTGTTCCACGGAGAGGCTAGGGGCGAGAATACCCAGCTTCGGGACACAATTCAGGGATGACATTGAACAGGTCGCCGGACGTTCTGTCTGAAAGAAGGGCCATAAGTATTGGACTCGCGCAGAAAGCACCATGGGCGTGAGCGGGGTAAAATTATAAAGCGGGCAGATGAGGCGAGGCAGAAGGGGGGGCCACCAAAAGTTAGATAACAAAATAAATGGGGTACAACTTAGAGCGCGAATAAAACGGGAATGGGGCCGTCCGGGACAACGTCATCTCGGGAAAGACTCATTGCAAATGAAATAACCCAAGACCAGCAAACCACATGTGAAGAGAACCTCCGTGCATCCATAAGTAAAGAAATGCATTTAAGGGTACAGTTGGGCCGTCTTACTTCTTGGAAGGTATTGTCGCAAGGGGTAGGCCCGAAAACCCTTTTTCTCTCACCAGGGATGCCTCCCGAACTGTTGGAACGCCAGGATGTCTCCGAGGTCAACGGGCGATTTGCATACGGAAGGAAAAACACTCGATCTTAAAAGGCCGGGTACGGAATAAGGGAATTAACCGGCTGGGGAAAACATGAGGGGGACAATTCAGCGTCCAGGGAAGGTTCGCAGGGAAAATGGCTAAAAAAAGAACGCCGAAAAGCACCGATAGATCGACTGGGCGACCTAAAGAGAAAAAAAAGGGGGGGGCCCCCTTACTGGGGAAACGAGCATTACGGCGCGAGGGGGGGGGGGAAAAAAGAAAAGCACACAACACACCTTTCAGTGAAATAATCATTATTTAACCTCCTTCGGATAAGGGCAGCCTTTCAAGTGAAGATACAACAGGGGAAAGGGCTCCTCCTAGGGCAAAAACCCTTCGATTAAAAAACAGGCCTTGATGGGGGAAAGGGCTCATATCACAGGAAAGTCTCGACGAAAGCGTTGGACGTAGAGGGAAAAGAGCGCGCGGGGAACGAACAAAGTAAAGAAAATATCCTCGAGAACGACGAAGCTCTAACCTAGTGACAAATCCGGACTTCTGGGGACAACGTGAAGTCCCAAGTTGAAAGGTTCCAATGGGGTGAAGCGCTTCTCGGTTCGCCACTTGAAAATCGTAATTTTCTTGGGGCATCGGTCTTATAATTTTTCTCCACCTAGAGCCCCGAAGCTTACTAGGCAACAGGCTAGGTCCTATAAAATATTCTAAAGGAACTTGTTACGCTGGTCTTTAGGGGGAAGTTTTAGGGGCCGGTTAAGTAAAGCCAACGCCCTTGGGGTTGGGGTTCCGCCATACATTGAGCTACCAAAGAAAGGGAAAAAGGGAGTACCTGGAGCGGCGGAATGGGGGGCCGCACGTAATCACTCACAAAGTGTGGACAGCTTCCCTAACAACGGCCCCTGGAGAACGTCTCAAGAGGTCAAACAGGGCAGATACGGTTTTATATCACTACAAAGGGAGGTCCTCAGAATCGAGCACAATAAGCTTCGGATCAAATGCCACTGATGTTCACACGGCAACTGTTCAGCTGAACCCTAAGAGGGTTCCCAGACTTGCTTGTGGCGGCGCCAGGCCACTGCCTCACTACTTGCTGTCAAAATGTCTCTGAAACCTAGAGGGGGGGGTCCAGAATGCTGGTTTAAATAAAAACAGCAACAGCATGGGGGAAAAGGAAAATAGGGGGGGAACCCCCGAAACCGCAGCGGTGGGGGCAATCAGGGGGATCTGCGCTAACGGGTTAAAAAAACGAAATCTTCTGGGGACTGAGAGCCTCAAGGGATGTTTTAACACAGCTCCATCACGGATAGGCAGAAAAGCAAAGCGCTACAGTAACGATGTGCGAGGTAGGTTGGGTCCTTTTGGACTGAAACGAGGTGGAGTTGTCCATATGTGTGGTTCCACTACGGCAGAGAGGAGATGTCCTCAGACCCATGTTGTTAAAACGAACCAGCTCAACAATCGAACGCGGAAGACCAAAAGACCATAACTAGTGGTATCCTGACTTTCCCGACTACGATTGGAACCGGGCCCGCGATTTCGAGCCGTGGCTGGAGAGCACCGGGGGGGAAACCCCGCCGGCGAAACGTATCCCTTCTGGGGGGACCTCTGGGGGGGGGGGACATAAGGAAGGTCATGGTGAAGAATGCGGCTGGTGTCATCCCCTTATCGCGGGGTATCTTGCGGTGTTAATACAACGAATAGCAGTCAACACCAACCAAAACCTCTATAATCAACACAAAAAACGGGGGAAAACTCAGAGACTTATCATGACTCGACTAAAAGGGAGAAAGTGGAGAAGAAAACGTTCAAAAAACATGGTCTTGCGGACTCACGCCTAGAGGGACATGTGGATTGGCGGGTTTGATTGGACTGGCAAAATGCGCCGATCAAAAAGGCAAGTCATGCCACGAGGGGGTCTGTCGCCTCCAGAACAATCGGGATGCGGAGCGAGGGCAAAGCGCTGGCGGCGAGGGAAGTACCAGGACTGGGCGCCTTCTACTAGCGAGGGAGAGGGCAGTTCAACGAAAACCACCATCTAAAAAAAGAAACGACGGGCACCCGGCTAACCTTCAATTTGGCGCCGCCCGTGAGAAAAAACGGTACGACTGTGACGTGAAAGCTGGTGCAACATGGGAAAAGGGAAATATAATCGAAAAAATAAATGATTGTGCAAGACCCGCGCAGTCGGGAGCTAAAAGACCGGGCAGGATGATTTTGAGCACCTAAAAAGGAGAAGGCGAACCCAGTGTAGACGCTCATTCAAAGGGAAAAAAACACTGAAAAAAAAAAGTCCTATAAGGAATGAGCATGAGTGCTGCAGGGCCGCTGCCCGACTAGAAAGGTGGGTCCAAACGTCGCGAGGCATGAATAAAGGACGGTGTAACATTCAGTGAAGGGGAGAATTCAGAATATAATACGAGTCAGAGAACGGACGGAAAGGTAAGGAATCTCAACAAAAACCGGGATGTTCATGAACTTTTTCCCTTGGGAACGGAAAGGGAGAGTGGTGGAACCGGGGAAGCATGCTTCAAAAATGTTCATCGGCGGTGGGAGAGGTCGGCAAAACTTACGGGTGAACCGTCACGCCGTTTGCAAATATTGCTATAGCGTTTGTTCGACATGGGGTTCCAAGGGGCTTAAAAACCATCGACAAATTACGGGTGGAATAAACCAGGCCTAGTGGGCAAAGGCGGTTAGAAGGCGAATAACAATGGGGCCTCGGGAACGAGGGGAAACTAGGGGTAAGACACGATCAAGCAGATTAAAAAACGTATCAAACGCAGAAAAGGAGGGTTCAGACAATTTCACTGCGGTACGACCATGTTGTTCCCAGAGCAAAGGGGGAAACGGGCAATAGGGAGAAGTCCATGCACTTGGAACGAGGAAAAAAAAAACGAGCGAAGGGGAAAGTCTCGGTTCTAACGCCGCGAGCTATCCGACCTTCGGCGCCACCGCCCAGCCAGGGAAAGGTAACTGCACAAAGATCTCTAAGAAACAAGCAAAGATGAGCTAGCAAGGACGCGTACTGAGACCGCAAGGTCGGATCGCGTACTGATTGAAGACGGAGAGACGATGCTCATGAAGAGGAAGAGAAACCACCGCAGGGAGGTCCCCCGACTAGAGTCCCGTCGAATCGAAAGACAAAAAACAATTTTTTATCGGTAAACCGCCATGAATATTCAGGGAGGGTGTGCGAGAACACTTGCGTTTAGAAAAAAGTCGGAAAAGAAAGAAGTGAACGGAAAAAGCAGGGGGAAAAGTAAGTTCCGACCTGGTGAAGATCGTTAAGTGGGTGGAGGGATGGGACAGTTAAGAGGAACGGGGACTAAGCACATTGGTAAAGAGGATTGATCAATTTGCACAATCTAGTAGAAGGGGGGTCTAAAGCGATGAGTATAGGACCAGTCCGTGGGGGAAAGGGGACGTCGAATTCGTCGGTCTGGTAAAAAAAAGAAAACATGGGGGGGTTGGGGGGGAGTGGGAGAATGGTCAGTTTAGGTCCATTGCAATTGGTGGTAACCGCGAGACCCTCATATGATCGGTACAAGGAGTACCAGGTCCCCGAGGAAGAGCGATGTGGTAGACTAGTTGGGAATTAGGGGGAGGGGGGCAATGATCATTATAGGGGTAAAAGATCAAGCTGGGCTTGCTTTATTAAAAAAACGAAAGCCATTACTTGTAAGGGAAGGGCTTGAGCAGAATAATGCTAAGTGCTGAAAAAGTGGGCAGAAGAAAGGGAAAAAGAATCAATAACGACATGCCTGAAAAAAGCCGACCAAGCAAAGGAAAAATTGTGAAGCGAAAAAAAAGAGGGATCTGGGTTCGGCTCCATCAGGGGGGGGGGTATCTGCTAGTCCTGGATGAATGGCTCTTAGAGAGGGGGGTTATAGGTGTCCGATGAGAGGATAATAGTACATCTAATCCGCAAGTGAAGGAAAGAAGAACATTTCCAATGTCTCAAAGTTGGAACCGTCTAAGTAAAAGTGAGTTTTCGGGGTTCAGTAAATAGGCCAGCTAGAATATTGAAGTATAAGGCAAATCGCCAGTAGAAGAAATCGATCGAGGAAAACCTGCCGGACGCCTCCACTTGGGACTAAAGGTCCGAAAGAGGGGAGCCAGGTAACCAAAGGGCATTAACAAAGGGAAAAGAAAGAACCCGTTGACAAAAAAAACAGGATTGGGCGAATGGAATGGAAGAGGGGCGGAAAAGCCTACCTGCAGGGGCGTGAAACTGGGATTCCTGCAAATACCCACTATGGAAAGGAAAGGGAGAGTTCGAGCTAAAACATTTTACAGAAATTATTGGAGGGAAAAGAAGAAGGGGAGAGATCTGGAAGAGGCCCAATCATTGCAGGGGAGGGAGACCATTTCAATGGATAAGAACGTCCAATACGACGGTCATAATTACAGACACCTACAATACGAGACAAACAAACTAAAAAGGGCTCAGCGGTGGAGGAGCTGGAGGTAGGAGATCAAATGTGTTGGGACACAAAACCTGAAGAAGATGGAATTGTGATCGGCGAGAGCTGTAGGGTAACTCCTGATATTGGGATGTACTAACCGAGGAGTCATCCACTAAGTAAAAAAGACCGGGAAAGAGGAGGGAACGTGTATCGTATCGGGCAAGTGCTATAGAGTGCACTGGAGAAAAAAGGAAATGTCGTGAGTCGAAACCACAAGAAAAGAAAGGATTCCCCCCCAAAAAAAAAAAAAAAAAAAAAAAAATTTGTTCAATCAGTAACAATTGGGGGAATTGCCCATGCGAAGAAAAGTCATCTGGAAGCGAAGAGAGGAGGGGAAAGGGGAGAATTAAAGAATTCTTCACACCCTCGAGCCAGAGGAAACAGGCAACATGGGGTTGGATTGTGGAAACAAAACCAGCCCACGGAAAGTTACAGAATTGACAGAAAAAGGAAGAAAACCCCCAGAAGAAAAAGGGAAGAGGCATCCACACACCGTGATTGAGGGCGGGACGACTGGCCAGTGAAGAAACGCAGACTGGGTCGTCTCAGAGAGGTTGCACTTATTGTGCGGAAAGAGAGGGCAAGGCAAAAAGACCGTTCCAGGGGTGCGGGAAAAGTGCCAGAAGCAGCCAAAAGCTTGCACTCACTTCAATGAGGAGGGGAAAAGAGGGAAGAAGGTTTACCTTGATCCGGAATTGTGTGAGGATTCCTCGAAGACGAAAGGGAAAGTGCGCCCCTGGGGGAAGGAAGAGGATGGTGAGAAAAAAATTATCCACGCATAGGGTAATCATCAATGTTGAGAAGAACCGTGTGTTACCATGGGGGGGTAACGAAGCCGTCTAGAAACAAAAAAGAGGAAAAAGCTTTCTTCGACGGAAAAAAAGGGGATTGCTTCATGTCAATTCTATCGGGAGAAGTGCCGGCCGATACTGTTTTGGGGCGCCACTGCAGATCAGCGGTCAAAAGGCTCAGGAACTGAAAATTCAACGAAAACAATTCCCAGAAAAACCTTCTCGAGGTCTCACTCAAAAGAAGGAAGGCAGGGAACGCGGCGCGATGTGCGACTCGCCACCAACGAATTCTTGTAAATGGCAAGGAGAGTCAAACTCAGCAGAAAGGCCTCAAGAAACCTAAAGGACTTCGAGAAAACAAGGAGGGGACTGACCTGGCATCGCATAAGTGGAGCAGTCGAAGCCAATGACAGGGGTTGTGGGAGGCACGGGGAGGGGAACCAATGCCGAAAAGTTTTCCGTCTGGTCTTGGCTGTCAAAATGCAAAAAAAGGTTGGGCCGGTGCTCGAGGAAAAAAGGGGGCGGGCCCTAATTGAAAAAGACGAAAAGTACGAGCTGACGGGGAGTTTTACACAGACGAGATACGGAGCTCGCGGGGCCCATGCTCAGTCAAAATGGGGGGAGAGGCTGTATAAAAAAAAAAAAGAAATGCGGGGGAAAAGGAAATTCAGGGGGCAAGAAGGTGGAGACATCAAGAACGGAAGTTCGAACAGGGGTCTCCAACTCGCCCGAAAAACGATCACGATAGCACGAACACTCGCAACTGGGGACTTGGTGATGAAGAAGGAAAAGCCACTCCGAGAAATGAACGCTCGCACGAGAAATACCATCCAACGCAAAACAGTGGCGGTTCGTAAACACCACCGTGCGAAGGAGAAAGGACAAGCAATCACCGTCCAACATAATTTTATTAGCAAGGTAGGGTCGTCAAAAACGCGGGACGATTGAGGGAAGGGTCGCAATCAAAAATTTGTTCACCCAAACTCGACAGGCTGCCAAAGAGCCGAAAATGCTGGGGACGAACTATAATTTCGTATGTGAAGCGAGTAAAATTAAATGGCAGCGGAGTGTTTCAATTTGTTCTTTTGAAAGGAATCAGTCGGGAAGAAACGTCACGTTATTGGGCATGGAGTCTAAGAACCTCGAGGAGTTGGGACCAGTCCAAAAGCGAATTTGGGGAACAAGGTCAACCGGTCCAATAGTCTCCGAAGGTATTTGGGCCATAGGTCAGGTCCCAGATAAATCTTGGTGGTTCAAAGGTCTTAAAAGGACAGGATCTCAGCGAGAGGCTTTTCGTCAGATCGGGATGGAGGCTACTGGGGACGACTTGGATTGGATTGTTATGTGGTGCCTATGGGGAAGAAGCACTCTTCCCAGTTCAGAGACTGCCGTCGTTCCCGGGCAGCCCGCCTGGGAAGCAGGATGACTTAGCGCTTTGCGCACCTTTGGGTTTCGCGATCTCTTGCATTTCAATCTTCAATGCCGGCTTGGGGGGGGAAGCATAACGATGCGGGGGAAAAGAAATCGCGTAATCATCCAACCAAACAGTCTCAGGAAGACAAAAAAAGTACGGGGAGAAACAAACCAGACGGTTTAGACTACTAATATCAAACTAACTCGAAACTCTGTTTGGGGGGACGAAATTCACAATTTGGGGAGGGGGGGGGTCCGTGCTTTGAGTCTTTGGTAAAGCATGCGTGGGGAATTTTATCAGGCCTCTCCCCGCGCCCGCATTACTATCGGTCCAAGCTCATCCTGTCCTCCCTCCATTCCATTTCGGGCCTGTTTCCGCTATCAGGTTACGCGGAAGGTAGTGGTGAAGGAGGGATAGGCCCTGCTTGAGAAAACGGAGGTTCATCGCGGAAAATTATGGCGAGCGCGGAGATAAGGGGCGGCTAATACAAAAGAAAAGTACAAGAGGTGGGGTAACGGTGGAGCGATATGTCTAACGGATGGCAGTACCAGGGAGGCTGTGGGAGCAGTGAGAAGAGGGTCAAGAAGCACATGGAGACCAGGAGCGGGGTAAACTCGCTGTTACCGGGCTTCCCATGTCCACTCTCGTTTCTGTTTGGGGAGGTGGTCCCGGCCCTGGCCCCCCCATATATATGCATGGTCTCTTTTTTTGATGTGGCTCCAAAAGTTCTCCTCAGCGACGTTCTCTGAGGGGTTAAACGCTGTGACATCAGTTCTCTTACGCTAACAAGTCTACAACGTCGCAAGCTCTCCGCGGGGGGAACCCAGTCAAGTGACCAGCCTTCAATGGCGTGTCCATTCTCCCATTGTCCGCGGGTCCATACCCCACCCCGGATCAAATAAACCACCAACCGATGGGAGAGAAGGCCATCATAGCGCGATGGGGCTGGGAAAGGGGGCGGTGGCCTGATGGAAGCGGGAAGGTAATCTGAGATTGTTTCGTCCGTGTCTCCAGCCCGGTGCCCCGGTGCTTGGCGCCTTCGGCAAATGCTCATTCCCAAACTGGGTCAGCCTTGAGTCTTCAACCCGTGTTTCAGTCCGGGGAAGCAAGACACTTCTAGCTTCAAAGCAGGGAGGGAGTCGTTGCTTTGTGGGAAAAATAGCATGGATTAGGGTCGGGGGAATGTACTAAGTTTCGTGGCAAAGCCAGACTCTCTACTAGACTCGGGTTAATCGAAAAGTTCTGTTCAAGCAAAGAAAAAAAAACTTGGGCCCGTCCCGGTTTTTCAGAAATCCACACGGTCACAACAGTGTGCAGAACCTTCCTTCCCCCTGAAGGTTCCCAACTAAAAGGACATTCGTTTTGATCGTTGCTTTTTCACCTCTATCCTTCAATGGAAGCCATCCGTCTCGTATGGGACTTTTTTTCAAATGACCTGGTCGTTCGTGGTAGGTCCGAATGGCCCCGTAACGCATCGATTCATTGACCTGATCCAAACCGCATCTTAGAAGGGCCATTGACATCTTCAAGCCTAGGAACGAAAAAAGGGAAGCTACGTGGGCGCATTTGTGGAGCGCAGGTCGGGGTGGGAAGGGGACTCTGACTGACCTCCAAGTGAAGGGGTTAAAACGTAGGGGGGGCGTGCCCTGGGCGTGGAAATTTGGGTTGCAGGTCGTTTAAAAACTTTGCGGACGGCCTTGTCAGAGACGGCCAGGTGAAGCGGAGAACGGCTCAGTCTGAAAGAAAACTCTGGTGTAGCTTCGATACAAGGAAGGTATGAAAGACCACATCAGGGGAGTCCTGGCAGTCCGAACAGTTTCACGAACAACGGACGTCTGGAAGGTGTTGGGGCACAGAAAGCAAATCCGTTGACGTGGGATCGCAAATAGGCGCCGACGGGCAGGGCCCCGGGGGGGGGCGAACGGAAAGGAAACGCCAAGACCACCAAAAAGGATGTTCAAGGCCAGAAAGCGCCACGCAGTACATCGAGATCCGGGACCAGGGAAGCAGCGTTCGAGCTAATGTCCTAAAGTTGGGTTGGTTGACCATGTCTTTAGGGGGAGACCACCGTAGGGTCCGTGTCCTACGTCTTGGAGGGGATCCAGCTGCGGTGTGTGGTCGGGTCCCCAGGGAGGGGGGAAGAGAGGGTGGGGAGAGGGTCAGTTAAATGGGGAATTTTGTGTCCACCGTCCGCTGCCTTACTAGAGGGGGAAGGTCTTACCGGTCATTAGAGGTAGAGGGCACTCTAGTCGGGGGGGTGCTGGCATAGTTTGATCGTGGTTGCGACCTGGAACCAGGACACATTCGGGCACAGGAGATGGTAGAGGCACGTTCTTAGGGAACTGTTTAAGATGGGTGGGGAGGGTTGGGGGTGGGGGGTCGGGGAAGGTAGAATAGGTCGGTCAGTTTTTTACTCATCTGGAAAAAAGGAACATGGAAAACTCTCGGAAAAAGAGGATATTGCAGAATTCAGGGTTGATCTATCACCCTGAGAAGCTTGTCGCTGGAGGGCACGCTACACCTAAAGCAGAGATTTTTTGGGGAAGCATGCTTCACCTTTGGCAAACAGCTACACTGCCTTTCGCTAACGTAAACCGGGGTCAAGAAAAGGTTCATGCACATGGGAAGACACTCTAGGTTTGATCAGAAACCCGCGACGGGTCCGTCTTCGACCCTCGGAGGGGGGGGGGGGTGGGGGCTGGGGGGGGGGCATCCGGGGGGGGGGATCGCGGGTGGGGGAGGGGGGGTCGGGGGGGAGCGAGACATGACACGAAGTGTGGGCAAAGCACGGAGGGGGAAGCGAGTTTACGCCTCGCGAAGGGACCAAAATTAGGTGCCGGGAAAAAGAGTAAACCATGGATGCACGAAAAACGCAGAAAACGCAAAACCTTATGGGACGAGCGGGAAAAGGGGTGGGGGGCCAGAACGGGGAGGGGTGAGCGGGTTCATACACTGGGGTTCCCGAAAGACGGTAGGTGCATCCCAAAGAAGAAAAAGAGGGTGCAATCAGGGGCTCGCGCCTGCCGCGGCGTGAGGTGAGCACACAAGCCGACTCGGTCGATGAATAAGCAATGAGGAAGGAAATTCCAGCACAGGCGGTAGCTCCCAGGCGACCAAAAAAAATTTTTTCAGAAGGGGAAGGGAGGACCTGGGTTTGCCTAACTGATTGTGGTCGAGGTAACCAACGGACGGCCACGCAAGGGGAAATAATCAGCGCCAAGAGGGGGGAAGGGGGACGCAGGCGCAACAGAACCGGACCACGCGAAACGAGGGGCAGAGGTCGACGGCAAAAACGATGATTTCCTGGGCGACGAAAGATGGGCGAGGAGAATAGAAAGGGAAGAGCATTAATCAAACGCAAAAAAGGAGTACCGTATCCATTTAGACATAGGGGGGCGGGAAGAGAATCACGGGTGAAAAGGTAATATAAGCACTGCGCTGCTCCAGGATAGGGCGTGAAAGGCGAGCAAAGCGGGGGCAAAGGGT
>Ga0179593_1308233_pt1 | contig 11400 bp, 12 predicted proteins | sample CZODoug2_1_08_16_FD_185931 | JGI IMG/M metagenome (GOLD analysis project Ga0179593, IMG submission 185931) | Vadose zone soil fungal communities from Angelo Coast Range Reserve, California, USA - CZODoug2_1_08_16fungal (PacBio error correction) | ecosystem: Environmental > Terrestrial > Soil >...
AGGAGATGAACATCTAGAAACCTAAGCCCATCTAAGCAAGGGGAGCAACAGTGAAAAAAAAAGGGACGAAAGTTGGACCTCTCTCGGAGAGCCTACCTAATGCCGGCCCTACAAACGGCTTTACGAACGTCTAGAACCCTGCTGGTAAAAGAAGTTACGAGGTTGTTCGAATGAGAAACGAAGGCGCGGAGAATTCCTCAAAGGGCCTTGCCCAATCAGGAAACGCCAGCGGCACTCGGAGATGAAGGGCTAAAACAATCGGCTACTAGCACAACTGAATCGACAAGAGTATAAAAACCTGTTGCGGGCTGCCTCGTCCGGGCGGGACATGAGCTGTCATCCCGCCGGCGGATTATAAATGATAGCGGGAGACACTAATAAGAAGCACATGAAACGTACCATAGAGATCAGTCTACTTCGTGGTATCGAATTACAGATCAGTGTCGCTCTGAAAAAGAAAAGGGCGCCTTCCAAAAAAATAGAGCACTTTCTCAGAAGGGGAATGGCACCATCTGGGGCGGCCTCTAGTCCATTCGGGCATCTCCTAGAGGACTTCCAGGAGTCGAACTATGACTTCACGATGACAAATGGGTTTGTGGCTCCGAAGAAAGAGGGAAAAACCGAGCATGGGGGATGAGAGGCGATGACATATCAAGTCTCAACACACGGGGGAAGAAAAAGATATCTATATGCCGTCAAGACACCAGTAAAGAAGCTCGTATAAGGATCGAGAGAGCCAAAAAAAAAAGTGAGTTGAAGGGGAACCGAAGTTAATCGACTACGTCCTTCCTCAATTGCCGAAGGGAAATGGGAGAAGGGAAAGAAGGGTCGAGCGGGCTTCCGAAGAAAAAATGGGGAAAAATTTCGTTGGGACAGAATCGGTTCAGAAGCAAAGATCGTGGCCCCTTGGAAGAAAAGAAACAGACCCTCACGCAGAGCATTCGCGTCTGGCAGTGGGATTCAAAACGTCTCGAGGGGGATGTGGTTCGTTGGGGGAGGAAGGGGAGCCGTAAGAAAAATGACCAGCGAGAAGAGGGGAAAACGGGCTGTCTTCCTATACCTCTCGAAGAGTCTAAATAGACTTTACGAGGGGGCCGCAATAAAAGGGGGGAAGGGAAGCAGGGCCCCAAAACACCAGCTGGGGTAAGGATCTATGAGTTATGAGAGCGCGGGGTCGATTGGTTTCGACGGAGTAAAGAGGAAGGAAAGCTTGGAGATATGTAGGATGAGGGAAGGAGAGAGACTTCAGCTCGAGAGGGAGAAATCTTTATCACCAGCTAAAAAGGACACTAGGACACTATCTTGACTAACAGACTGGTCGTAAGGAAGGAACCAGGAGAAGGAAAGGGGACTTCAAATGATAGCACGTGCGAGAGTTCAAAGGAACAGGAGAGAAACGGGCGGACCATAGGCGGATATATTGTAATTGGAGTGTTGGATTATTACAAAGGTGAGTCAGGAAAAGAAGACCCATAGAAGAGACTGCTGGGCTATGTTGCTACGATTAAACACGGATTCTAAAAAAGTGGCTCCTAATCCCCGATAAATAGTGAGGGCAAAGAAGAAAAAGGCCGAAGGCTAGGCGAAATGGGGGGAGCGGGGACTTCTCTTTCCATCTAGGGGGTGCTTTCTTATGGGGCATGCGTAATAGGTCACGCTGAGGATGATAGCAGAAAAGGCGTTCGTCGACTTTGCCGGCAGTTTTGTGGCGTAAAACTAAGGGAAGAACCGTGCAGGGGTGGAGGGTGGATGAGACAACAGGGGAAGGAAGGGAAGGAAAATGAGCTTGTTTAGGAGACCCGAAGCGGCAAAAGACTGGGCGGATACACTCTTCAGACTTCATCTGATGGGGTGGGGGGGAGGGGGGGGTCAGGCAGAAAAGGGGGCTAATAGGGTATCAAGAGAATCGAGGAACAAGGGTAAAGCCAACTCAATCAAAGTATCGAGATGAATCAAGATCCCTACTCGATATCTAGGGCAGACTGACGATTCTCGCTGCCAGGAAAAAATAAGATCAATTTCAGAGAATCGCACAAGCGAGTGGGGAACCCCCCGTTCGCCGCATAAACTCAATAAAATCTATGACAGGCACGATCGCGGTCGTGGAAAAAAGCAGAGAGAGAAAGGCGCCACGCGAATGCTCAATGCTGAAAATCAAGTCGGAGAAGACCGAGGAAGACGGAGGGGATCTGAGATGCTTGCCAAAGGAGGTAATACGTCCTGTGAAAACGACGCGCTCAAACGGAGCTTGGAACGTAGGCATCGCCGTGATCTAAAGCGATCAAAGATCGCGTCATGCGCAATCCATGAAATGCGATAGTACTAGTTAAGCGACGTGGGATCTCTACTTCACACACCAACAGGGCGTGTTCTGGAAAAAAATGGAGGAAAATAAAAGCGTCAGGAGCGGGGGCTCTACCTCACCCACTCCGTATCTCGAAGGGCGTTAGACCAAGCGGGACTGTTCGATCAGGAATCGGGGGGGAAGGCGGAGCGACAAAATTATGGAAAGGAGAGCGCGAGAAAAAAGAGAAACGAGGGCGTGGGGTGTGGTGGTCGAAGAAGGGTTTTCTCTACCACGGAGGGGTAAGAGAGTGGGTGCTTCGATGGCTGGGATTTAAAGGTGAGGAAAGATGGACAAAGCGAAAAAATCTGCGAGAGGAAGAGACGGGCGAGAACGGAGGAAGAGTACAGGGGCCTCTATCGAATACAGATCCGGGACCGTAAAAAAAGATTTTACGGTCTGCAGGAGGGGGGTCCAAGAACCCCTCGAACTCTATTCTCGAACTAAACTTCTCCGAGACAAAGCTGGATGAAAGTGGGAGAGGACGTTTCGCGAGAGCGGAGAAGAGAATATGAACGGGGACGAAGCTGGCAACTTTAGCACAAAAAGGGACTAACGATGCTCTAAAGCTTTCGCAACCTGACATGGCGTGAAGGAGTCCGAGGAGGAGGATAGATGACAGGAGGAAAGGCAGAAAACGCGACAAAAAACAACGAGGGGAAAAGAGAAACGGTTAGTCGTTTCTATTATCTTTGTAACCCTCCGAGCAGAAGAGAAGAGTGACCATCTCGAGAATAAAACCGAAAGGTAACGAGACTTGGGAGCTTGAGTAAAAGCGGCGGAGATAAACGGCTGGGAAAGCACACAAAAAAAAGATGACCTCGTGCAGTAGATCAAAAAAGTTTCCTCGAGAAAATCGCCGATCCACGGTTAAAGAGAAAAAGTAGGAGAGGAGAGGCGAGGAGGGAAGAGGGGGGGGATGGAAGTTATCGCCGACTGCGACACTACTACACAGAGGGGGTTGGGGGTCGGTGACGAGAATTAGTGAGAAGGCGGAAGAAGACAGAGTACTACGTCCAAAAGGGGGGCCACCCACAAAACCCCCCAATCTTCGGGGAGCTCCAGAGAAGGGAAGCACCCGATGCCACTCGTACGCAGAGGTTGGAAAGAGAGAAACTCTTCGAGGCTCATGTCAAAAAGGTTAAACCCCGACCACCAACAAAAACAAGGGAGGGGTTAAAATGATCGTGGTCGGTTGCTCAGGAGATCCTGTAGCATGAAGGGGGTCGGAGAAGACCGCAACTGTAGAACAGGGAGAGGGACTGCGAACCCTTCGGACACGCTGTTTTCTTGGAGACACGAGAAGGAAAGGAGTGGGCACGAAAAGACTAGAAGGAACACTTGAGGTTGTGTGAAGAATCGACGTCGAAAGCGAGTACTAACGGCAAAAGGAAGGATACACCAGGGTCCCCGCGGTAAAGTGTCCGGAAACTCGACACTGCTAGAGCAGGAAGGAACCGAAGAGTTTATCGGGCGTCGTTGGCAAGAGGGAGGAGACTGCAACGAGAGGATCAGATGCGAGACTGCTGGTTCAGAGGGAACGTGTGCCATGACTGGGAGAGAGGGAGCAGAGAAGGGGTTCAGTGATTGCAAAAGGTTAGGAAAAAGTGAGGATCTGGCCGGTACGTCTTAGGAGGAGGTACTTCGGTGACCCGTGGGGCCCATTCTGGGGAAGAGCACGAGAGGGTCCCTTGGGGGAGGGATTGTTTCCGAACGGGGGGAGATGCCCGCGCTGAACGTTTTCAAAGGGAAAGTTGCTCATGAGATAGAACGGGGGAGTAGAAAAGGGCGTCGAAAGGCTGGAAGGGGGGTGAAACGGGCCACTACCCACGTTCCGCTTCCACACGGAAGTCATCGAGGGGGAGCAGAACAAACGCGTCAGTCAAGAGGAGGGGGGGGGGCAACCACTCATAAAATACTCGAATGCTTCAACCACAAAAGGATAGTTCAAATACGTACCTCAACAGGGAAATCTACTTCCCTTCACTAGAAAAACCGGAGGCGAATCCAAGAAAGGGAAAGATGACCGAAGTAGAGGACAAAGTATACGTTAGTGTTTATTGGGACTTGCACTTAACTTATACGGGAGGAAATCGGCGACAATGTGTGGAGAGGAAGGAGTCCGAGTGCATGCAACTGCGAGGGGCGGGGAGCCGCAAAAAAACTTCATAAGATTAACTCTGGAAGAACAACACACACCAGGAAAATCAGCCTTGGGCGCCCTGAATAAACATTGGGCGGAAACACGGTACCCGGTGAGAAGATGGACTCCGAGGCTGGCACGGGGGGCTACGTCCTCGAGGAAAACAGAGGTAGAAAATCGTGCAAAGGGCCGGGTCGATTGGAGGGAGGAAAAGAAGCGAACGAGGCGGTGAGCTCAAGGGTAACGGTTGGCCCAGAATGAAGACAAGAAGGGGAAAAGCGGTCGAAAGGGGGAGGGGCACGCGAAACCAATCGCCAAAATCCTCGACTCAGACGTTAAATCATCAAGTTCCAACCGTAGGAAGAGGAAGAGAAGCATCGGAGGGAAGGATCGGCTTTCAACAGCAGCCCCCCGGGGGAGGACGTGGGAACACCACTACGACATCCGATAAATGAAAAGAACGGAACTCGGAATGCCGTCTAGACGGAAGTAGGTCGAAAATTACACATCGGTCTCTGGAAACTAAAATCACTTAACAGATAGTCCACCACTCGATGACCGAGTCTGACCAACTGCGGGAATAAATGTATCTCAACAAAGGGTTATCTAGGAAAGGCAAAGAGGGAAACGATCAAAGCGTCATTCCGACGTGGACTCCGAAGAGAAGGAAAAAGCAGAAAGGTGGTAGTCAAGACTAAGTCTCAATCGAGCAAAAAAAGATTAGGTTAAGAGGAGGATCCTAGAAACCACCATGCCGTGGTTATCAGTCGTAAAAACAAGGTTGGAATTCTCTCACAAGAGGTTCCTTTGGAGGGAAGTAAAAAGGGATAGAGATGGCGCATAAGCGAGTCAAGACGAGAGAAAGAAGGATTCTCGGGCGAGTGGATAAGGTAAGAACGTGAGGTTTGCATCCACAGAAGTTGGCCTTGAGAGAAATACCAGAAAGTCAGACTTAATTCGACGTCGTTTTGGGGTCATTCTAGATATGTGAATGTGCGCAGGACGTCAGAAGGAACGCGCTCCTCGAAGGGCATGCGCGTTAAGAAGATAATAGAAAATGGCAATTTAGCCGACGGGGGGGGGGAGGAAAAGGTCTGGGCAAAAAAAGTTCTTGGAGAGAGAGGAGGGGGTTACGCAGGAAGCGAGTCAAGATTTGAGAAGTGAAGTGAGGCAAAGCGTGGAAAAACCTACTAAAAGTAAGCTCGTTTCACTAATCCAGAGAACAGGGGCCCCTCCAAGATCGGGTCCCAGGGTCGTAGGGAAGTGCCAAGGCGACCTTGGGAGAGAACCGTCAGGTACCTATGCGCGAGAACTGGCGACCACGGCAGATGTGCGGTGTTCTTCCTAGTTTCAAGAGAGGGAATCGACGCACAGTGAGGCGCGCGCTGTATCGCAGTTGAAAACATGCGACGCTCACAATTGGGAGGACTTCCCCGATAGGGAGTAGGAAACCCACAAAGGGAGAGATAGATAAGGTGTAAGGCACGGGCGTGCAGCTTGCAATTGGAGGAAGTACTTCTGTCGTTGATGGCCGGAAAGGTTGGGAACGTCGAATCGGGTAGAAGAATAGGGTGATTATTGAAGGCACGATGATCGCTCTTGAGATGGTTTTGGGGAAGAAAAGCTCTCAAGCGGGGAGCGTACCAAAACTTCGAAGTTCATCTTAGTGTCGGTACTGGGGGGTGGAGGGAACCGGTTGAGGAATCAAGCACCGGGAGCTGTATAAGGATCAACGGGCACGGGAAGAGGGAAAAGAGCGACTAGGCAAGATTCAAGTGCAGATAACATTAAATGCACGCTCGATGCCCCCAGACATGGGGCATCCGCACCGAAAAATGCAAGCACGATCGCGGGCAGGGCAACAAACGGAATCTAAGAAACGGCGAACAAAAAGGATCAAAGAGGAGGGCAATTCAGACGGACAACCGGGCTCGGCATCTGATAAGAGGCACGAAAAGGGGGGGGGAAAATTAAACGGCGAATACAGGAAATCTCAACCGGTTAAACTTACTGGGCACTCGATGTGCGTTATGAGGCAGAAGGGTAAAAACCCTGGGATGATCTTCCTTGGGAACGGACGAGTACTACGTGAGCTGGCTAGAAAATTCAAAACCCGAGTAGTATTGGGGCGGGATAGCAAGACACTCGGTCCGTATAACGAGGTAAAGAGACTCAACAAGAGGGTCAACCCGTATGAGAGGTGAACGATGGTCGGGTAGGAGAGTATACGACCAGTGCTTACGATCAACCGAGCACTATGTCAGAAAAAACGGAAAAGTCCGTGGGTGGGCTGAAGATGGTCTCTAAACTAGGGCGCGGAACCGGAAGAGGGTCTTTCTTATATAATCTAGCTTGAGCAAGAAGGAAGGAATTATAGTCTAGAGTGGCGAATGGCGCATACCAGGACTTATTACTCGAGTAGTTACGAGAAGGCAACCGAGTCACCAAAGCTCAGGTGTAGTAGGAAGAGCAAAAAGATCCTCTGGAGCATCTACAGGCGAAAGGAAAGTAGAAAAAAAACTTTTCTAGGGGACGTAGTGGATAGAAATTTAGCGAGAGAGTGCAATCAGGGGGGTCGCTACACAACACCAGTTGATCTGTCTAGCGCGCTATCACGATCATGGAAAAAATCCAAAAAGGGTCGGGGGGGTAAGGACAGAGAGGATGCGGGGGAGCAGAAGACGATCCTCGCGCCCAAAAAGTCTGTCACAAAACCACTGCGCGGGAAGAAAATTTCGCGTTGGAAGAGTCGGACCTGCTCAGCCGCGGAACATCGGAAGAAAAAAATCTGAGGGGGACCCTTGAAAACCGACGTTCGGGCTTGAACGGCGAGAGAGAGAAAAAGGGAGGGTAAATGAATCACGACGGACAGCAATGACCGCCGTTTGGGGGAAGATATCGTCGGCCAAACTACGTTCACAACGAGCCGCACGCGACGTTTCGATCAACATCGAAAGAGTTGTTACTCGGGAAGTCGACACGAACTGTTTCGGAACGGATTTGCGAGTAGCGGAAACCGACGCAGGACGCACTCGTTAACTCTGGGGAAAAGTCTCACTATCCCGAATCTCCACGTATAAAACAATCCTCGCGGGCACAAGGAACACCGATTGGTTGGGGAAGAAACCAGTATGCGAAAACCAACGGACACTCATAACCGAAAACTGAGTCGTTGATCCGAAAAAATCTCAGGTCTCCGAATCTGATCATATCGATCTACCAGTAGTGCAGGGATAAAGGGAGATCCAGGGGTATGTATACCATCGAAGAACCATCCGCCACTTCCAATAAATGGCGGGTGTTGAAGGGCAGAAGAAAGAGTCGCTCGAAACGGAGTACTACCGTCTCCAGAAGGCAAAAAGGGTCACTCGCACGGAAAAGACAAAAGCTGAGAGGGAGAACGGCTGACAGCGTTCCCTCCGCGAGGTGGAGAGAGTCGGTCACGCCTTCGGAGCTGCCATTCGAAAGCCGCCAGCGAGGAAAATACACGACTTGAAGGGTGCAACTGCAAAGGTGAGAAGAGGGTCCGAAGGGGCTCCTGTAGTGATCGATGTGCAAGTGTTGGGCACTGAGGGGCTTGAAGGGCTCTCGGCGGGAGATGGAATTTCGTTCGGGGCGCATGTGGTGCCCATAGTGGGGGAGCTCATTCCCGCCACCCGGCGGTTGCTCAAAGGATAAAGAATAGGCGAATCGCGCGTGAGAAGGAAGTGACCCGGTGCTCAGCGAGGAGACACGCGAGGCGGCAATCGGCCTAGAGGAGAGCAAACTCGAAGGCAACCAATGCCCACCCGAAAACGACAAAAAATATCACATACCACACAGAAGGATGACGTTCCTAGGAAGGGGAATGTTACGCGAAAACGGAGGAAAAACGTCGGGGAACCGACGGGACAGCCGCCTACCGATCATTTCGCGGGGCAAGAACACAGTTCCTCCATAAGTCAGCAACAACAAAAGACGGAAAAAAGAACGCAGAAGAACGAGTAGGCAAAGAAAGCCTTGGGGGACCGAAGTCCATACAGGCTAACAGCGTTCTTCCTGGCTTGTCCTGCCAATTACGCGGGGAAGAGAGAGGAAGAGGTAAGCTTAGAGGCAGCCAACTTAAGAACCAGCAGGCACCGCTGTGGGGCCGTCGCGATGGAAAATCTTGAATACACCGCACCCCAAGAGTCATAGGAGCCTGGAGAAAGAATCGAGAGCACCAAGACCGGAACAAGTTGAAACACGCGACGGACAGGGGGGGAGCATCCGTCTTGGCGGGAGGAGGCAAACTGACACTTATTTGTTTATGACGAGGGTCCGGGGTCGATTTAAGGAGAACGACTTCGCCGGGGCCAAACATAAGTAAGACAGCCCTTGCCACACAGAAGGTAGAAATCGGCGAACTTAGGGATAGAAAGAAAAACAAATCCGCGCTCAAACTAATACACTAGACTTTCCAAAGCTAGACCAAATTAGAAAACACCGTGTCAGTCCTCTAAGACCTGTGTTATCAAAAGACTGCCCATCAAGATCTAGGAAAAAGGCAGGGCCTGAATGAAGGCGACGCGAAGAAAAGCAATCGAGATACGTGAAACGCTGTGGAAAAGAGGGACGAGATGGAGTTAAGAGCGGACCGATAGGTGGGTCCGCTTAAAGAACGGTCGTCAAGGGATAAATAAGAACCGGTTCAAAAGGGAGCTGGCGGCCAAGATAAAAAAGATGTAAGCTCGATGATATAGGGGAGGACCGGACGGTCAATACCTTCAGCGCAGACACTCATGGGTTTGTCATATAATAATGGTACGAGGAGTTGGGTCTTCGAACCGAAGATCTTCGGAAAAAGGGGGGAGAGGAAAAGAGATTAGAGCCTAAGGCAAAAATGCCTCAGGAGGTACTCTGGATAGGAGACAGATTAGAAGGAGGGACTCGGTCATGTAAAAAATTTACGGGAAGCATTCCTTTTTCAAGCGCATGAAAGCGAAAGTGGGGGGGAACGAATCGGTCGAGGTGGAGAAAGGAGACGCCTCTTTAGGACACGGGGTGAGTTAGTTGTACCTACTGACTGAAAATTAGGCAGTCGCGTTTCAAAGGACACGCGACTCGATGAGGCTGGAGGAAGGCCCCAAATCAGACTCTATTGATGGTGAGACCTGAATAAAGGGAAAGAGGCACTAAGGGGCACTGTCAAGGAAGGCAGGAAACAGGTGCGGAGAATCGGGGGGAAGATGGAAGGGTTAGTAGGGAGAGTGGGTTTCGCCGGAGTCCAGGAGAACGGTGGCGAAAGGTAAGTTAGTGGAAGGCTATCGGTGGGAACTCAAGAAGCTCTGGGGAAGGAGAAAAAGAGGGGACAGGAAATCGACCGGACCAGAGTCACGAATCTTTACGGAGGCATTTCAGAGTGTCTCGGAAGAGAGAGCAACTTGGAAGGAAAGCTTCGATGAAAAGGGAGGAAAGAGAGGAGATGGGAAGTGGAGTTACTGAGGAAGTATTCTTCGACACCTCAAGATGGACTGCATGGAAAACGGGAAGGACCTTAAGCCTACAAGGGTAGAAGAGATGAAAAGATACTTAATAGTGAAGGACCAGCTCAAAAGGGGAAGGAAGCGTCTGTAATGTGAGTCACTTCGGGGGCATCGTTCCCTTCTTACTTCCTGGAACGCTCCTGTCGCTTAAGGTGGAAGGAGCTGGTACGAAAAGGTGATGGGTGGGAAAAAAGGCTGAGAGGAGGGCTCTGGACTGTTCATAGTCCGAGAAAGCTACAGGGGGGGTAACACAGAGTCTATTAACTTCTCTTAGATCGGACGTAAGGGGGCGAGGGGCGCGACAGTGATAGAAAGACAAGAGGGAGACGATTACCGATAGACTCCGGCGGGACGAAGAGCAACGAAGAAGGAAACTGCGGGGAAAGACTCTAGAGTTCTCTCCGATCAGACAATTGGACGAACGGAAGAAGAGAAAAGCGAGGGGGGAAACCCCCGGGTCGCAGAAAATGGGACTTCAACCGAAAAATAATCCTGAAGGAGGAGGACAAAAACGAATGAAATACGGCGCAAGGAGAAAAGATGATAAAGTAGGGTCAGTCAGACCCTGGTCATGCATCTAGGGAGGAGGGAGGACGGGAAGCTCAAGTGCCGTGAAACAAGAAAAAGAGGCGAGGACGTACTGATAGGTCAGAAACGCGAGGTCATAGGAAGGGGCGCGCAAGGGGGAAAACTGAGAAATAGGAATTGTCGAAGAGAGAGGAAGAACTGGCGATAGGTCGATGCTTCACCCCCCGCCAATTATCGAAGGCGATAGGGGCGTGCTAAACAGGGAAAGGAGAAGAAGTGCGAGACCTCAACAAGGAGTCGGTATCAAGGGGGGCCAAGTCGATCTATCGAAGGGAGAACAAATTGCATGCGAATGTTAGAGAAAAAGGAACTATTCAGAAAAGATAGGAGTGGAAGGTTTGTGGTGTCTAATAAAAACTCGGCTGCTTGCCCGAATCCGAAGAAGTGGGACTGGCAGTGGAGAGATGGGGGGGAGGCGGGAAAGGAAAGATGGAAGGAGGGGAGGGGAGCGAAGGACATCGAAGAGCTGGAAATCGAACGCGATACGGAGCGAGGGTCAGTATATGTCCACGACACGTAAGTTTGGTGGAGCAGGGAAAACACGACAACGGGGGGGGGGGGGGGGGGGGGGGGGGGGGGGGGGGGGAGGGCCTCCGCCGAAGAATAATGAAGAGGAATTGACGAACTATCTAGAGGACAACTAGAGAAAATATGGCAACGCCTCGCTTATATTTGAGGGGAGGAGAAAGGCTTTAAAACCCGCCAGTGGAGAGACGAGGAATAATAACTATCATGAGGACGAATCGAACTGAATGGCGCCGCTAGGTTTACTAAGAGTAATTACTCCCGAGCATGGAAAAAAGGAAACTCAAACATACAAG
>Ga0179593_1385435_pt1 | contig 11400 bp, 11 predicted proteins | sample CZODoug2_1_08_16_FD_185931 | JGI IMG/M metagenome (GOLD analysis project Ga0179593, IMG submission 185931) | Vadose zone soil fungal communities from Angelo Coast Range Reserve, California, USA - CZODoug2_1_08_16fungal (PacBio error correction) | ecosystem: Environmental > Terrestrial > Soil >...
AAGGATTTCTATTGGGGGGGGGGGCGGATGAAGGAAGAAGGAATTTCACAAAACTTATTCATTGAATCACTGCCACACTCGGGGACTGATCTAGCAGGAAAGGAGTGTAAGCCGGCGGAACTTCTTTCACACGCTCTCGCGCCTGAAGCGAAGGCGCAGGGGGTCGAGATCGAGAGACTATGAAAACTTTTTTGAGGATGGGGGGGGGGATAAATGGCGGACGAAAGCACAACTGCCGTTAGCAACGTTAGATCTACAAAAGAGGGACAAGAAAAAAAGAACTAAACGTCAAAAGTAGAGAAGCCAAAAAACGAAAACGGGGCAAAACGGCAGAACGAGGGGCCGCCTGGCGGTACAATCTCACATCGCGGAGTGGAAGGGTTTCCCATCTGGAAAGCGGTAAACTGACCTCGTGGCAACAGAAAATGAAGGGGGATACACGCCCGAAACTTAAAGACTAAGGCGGAAAGAACCATTTACCTCCTGCGGGGGCTATGCATTATGGGCGGGTGTGGCGTGGGATGAGAAGGAGTGGACGACACCAAGGTCCCTGGACCACACCATTCCGGGGTCGCTGGTGTCTTCGAAACCAGAAGTAATTCTGACGGTTTAGGCCAAGGGGTCTGCCTAGTTGAGTCAGATCTTTGAGGGTACTTTTTGGGTGATTTTTCGAAAGCGGACTGTTTTCGTTCCGGCTGAATCTTACCAAAAACCGATGCCTTGCGCAGGTGCCTTGTGGCTCCGTTTATAAGCATCGGGCAGGGGGGATCGGGTCGTAAGAAAAGGGGGGTGTTTGGAGGAAAGAGAAATCGCGCGAAGAAACCCAGGGAGGGACTGGCCAGAGGAATAAGAGAAACCGACGAAAAGAAATCAGAGAGAGGATGGGAAAAGGGGGGGTTTAAGTACAAGGAGAGAGGTTGTGAATCGAAAAAGGGGGACATGGAGGTCATTAGTGGGGAAACCTTAAGCAGAAGGGAGGTCCGCGAGACGGGACCGGGTGGGGGGATGTAGGGGGAGGAGAGGAGGAAGCTAAAACGTCCCCTGTCTGCGCTCGTTTAAGAACCCTGTAGCGGGGAAGAAACTCAACAGGGTGACCCAGGCGCTACAAGGCGGCAGGTCGAGAATGGGGATGTTGGGCAGAGGCAGGGAACGCAGCAAAAGGAAAGGCCGACGCACGGCCACGAAGGACGAGGAGGGGGGTGGGGGGGGAGATGGGGGGGGGGGGGGGGGACGTTGGAGAGTCAAAGTGGCTCAGAAAAGTTGAGGCCTTCCTGTTCAAATGAGAATAAATAAATGAACGCCGAGGGTGTGGATGGAATCTGTTCGGTGATGAAGTCACCAAAAAAAAGACATTGTCCTGAGGCAAGGGTAAAGTGTGTGGTTAAACTATTTCGTGGAACTAATCGGGGAGGTAAGTTTCACAAGACGGACGCTACAGCAAGATGCAGGCCAGATAGGGTTTCCAACGGAAAAGTTGTATACGTAAGACGGGAATGCGGAGCGCGGAAGCTGTTAGAACGCGGACTTCCAAAAAAAGTCAAACTGCCTCATCCGTAAAACGGGCAGAGGGGATCCAAGATTAACACGGCATCCGAGGGGAAGAAATCGGGAGCGAGGTGGAGCGGGCGTCGAGCGGTTCTTCTACAGGAAAGGGGCAAAGCACCAACAGAAAAAGGTTTAAGCAGGGGAAGACTAGAATCCCGGGGCATCCACAAAGGAGCGGAACACGTTTTCCAGTAAAACGCACAGATGGAGCGAAAAGGGAAAAAGGACCTCCCTAAAATAAAGGGGGGGAACAAAGGGAGAGCCGGTGAAAGATGAGGGCGTGAGAGGAGGGTACCGAACTCAAGTGGAAGTGCAAAAAAGACTTAGAGTCGGGGAACGTCAATCAGATCTCACACACGGAGAGAGAAACGAGAAGTATTGGGGGTGGGGGGGAGGAAAAAAGGGGAACTCGGGGTGACTAGGTCATAACGCATCCAGCCAACCGGAGGAAAAAGGGCGCACCCGTGCGATTATTTAAACAAGTCTATCAAGTGGGTTGGGGGCAGTCCAATCCCTCGGGGGGGGAGTGACGGAAGAGGGAGGGAAAGACAGTACGAACTGAGCCGTGGGTGTGATACGGATACAGGGAAAGGGGATGTAAAACCTTAAAAGTTGGTGACGGGGTGCCCGTGGAAAAAGCGAGCGATACAAACAGGGTCGAAGTGCGAGAGAGATCACATGCAAGGGGGGAAAAAAAAAAGGGGATACGTAATTCGCCGGGGGAAAAGAGAGGAAACTGAACGGGGAAAGAACGAGAGCTTCTAAACAGCAAGGTGGCAAGCCAGAAACACCTGCGGTCGGGATATCAAATGCCGGCGAAACCCGGATCTGCTGATGTGGGAGTCTCAGATAGGGGGGGAACCGAACAATTGGACGGAACGTCTTGAACCCAGCGTGACGATTCTTAGCACCCCAACCGGGAAAGGGAGGGGGCAACGGGTCCGGACGGAGAAGACACCTAAACCAAGAATTTCCAGCCATCAACCGATCAAAGTTATTATGCTCATCAAGCGACGACGCGGGGGGACCCCCTACGAACGCGGAGGGAAGAAGCCAAGGCGGACGATCCAAAAACGCGGCCTATCACTGTTAATTGCCGGGAGTTGATCTTTGTGGTAGGGGGGACAACGAGATGACAACATTAAAAACATTTGAAGACGGTGAGAGCAAATGGAGTTAACATTGAGCAGACGAGGACTAACAAAACGATCGGGGCGGGAGATGCGAAGAAAGGGAAAAATTCTAATCGGATAAGAACGGGCTATGTAAGAAATACACCAAAATGCCGCATTTCCCAGGGGACGAGGAGAACAGTTGTCCTGAGGTAGGAAAACCAATACGGGCTGAACCGGGCAATCTTCCATCGTAGGTCCTTTTAAAAAAAAAGTAGTAAGGGGAAACGTAAGCCCTTATTGGCCAGTCAATGAGTCGGGCGCGCTCTTACTTTACTTGCAGGCTTAACACAACGTACGTCGGAACTAAATAAAAAAAAAAGACATGGCACGAGGAGGGGGCGGCCCCAATTCCAAAGGCGCGCAATGTCAATCGTTGAAACGCAGTGGCAAGCAACCAACGAAAAAAAAATATCCAAACGTCACCTATCTAAGAAGAGAAAAAATGGCAGCACCGATAAAAATCATCAGGATAGAGAATCCGAAGGAACGACCAGCCACAACGGGCCAAGTGGGGGGGGCAACCAGGTACCGGTGGATCCGGACAAGCTAAAGTAAGCAAAGAAATGAAGAGCCAGCAGGGAAGTAGGTAAAGTCATTGCGACAGCGCGTCGTTCCTTTGGTCTTCGTGAAAGGGGGGAGTTATGATGACCGCGTCTTTACCAGCAGCGGAGTGGGGGAAGATGTGCACAGTAGCTCCTGGGGTGACATTTTTTCCGCACCCTCTTCAATGCTGTGCCGTCGCACCGGTATCAATCTTTTTGTTGATTCCTGAAATCTTAAGAGTGCTCTTAGTTTTCGAAAAACGTGGGTGCGGACCTTAACGGGAGGGCTTTCGGAACGAAGCGGTGAGTTCAACAGAAAAACGAGCGACGAAGAAACAAGCGAACCAGCGAGCCAGAAAGATACGCCCCGAGGAATTGCAAGGAGAGCAGATCGGTCAGGGAAAGACGGAGCGCTAGGTAGGCCGCAATCCAGGGGGAAGGGGATTGGCACGGAGTCGAGGTAGGGATGAATGACCGGTTCAACTGTTGGGAACTGAGGGGAATTGATTCCGGCATGAAAGATAAAAGTCATCGATCTCAACCAACAGTGAAGAATATAGATTAAGAAGGGGTGAAGGGAGTGCAATCCAGCCGCATTTGAAAAAAAAGTTTAAAAAAAAGGAGCAGTAGAAAACCATCTTACGCACTCCACAAAGGTCGGGAGTGAGACATAGACTATCGTTACGGGACTTTCAGTGACGCTGAACTCGCTCAAAGGGGAAGGGACTATTCGCGGGGGAAAAAAGGCGCTAATTATCTGTGGTCAAGGAGGGGGAAAGGGCCAGAAAGAACTGACAAGCGTTAGACTAAAAGACACGCCCGGGGGGGACCCCAGACGACCAAAACGCGAAGAAGGAGGGCATCGAAGATAAGGAAGCGGCAGACCGGATGCTGCAAGGGGGCGGCCTCGTGGCAAGACTTAAAAGGGGGAGTAAACAAGCTGCACCATCGCTGATGAGAACAGCTTCCAAAATCGCGGAAGAAAGAGATTCAATATTAATGCGAAGCGAACACGGAAAAGGCGCGGTTTCAGCAAGACAGAACTCCTGATGAAAGTTCCTAGGTGGGGGAGGGCTTCGACGTGGGACGAGAATCAACCAAATGGTAAGAAACACAGCCGTGGGCTGGTGAGGAAAGAGGGCCAACGAAACGGTTCGATGGACTGGTTGGAGCCCTCGGTAATTCGGGATTCGTTTCATAGGTTTAACTCATCCTGTGGGTTTAGCGGGGTGTTCTTCTCAGCTGAAAAGTGAACGCTCTTGCACCCGCCGGAAGGCGCTGTCTTTTTGGAAGGGTGAATTCTCATCCCATGAAAGTAGATTGAAGGACGGACTTTTTGTGAGGAAATTACGCGCGCCGAGAAAATTATTGACTGGCAATAAGGGCGAAAGGGGAATCCTGGGGACTAAAAAAGGGGGACTAGTGAGACGGGAAGACAAGGATGGAGTGCAAAGGAGATCAAGCTGTTACTCGCCACCCTTGACAAAAGGGAGTGAATTTTGGCAAGTGGGGAAAAGGAGCCCGTGAGCCTCGGGCCGGTCCCGATCACTGACAGTAGCCGGGCAATGCCGTAGCAAGAAAAAAGCTGCTCCGGCATGGGGAAGAAAAAACGCTAGGAGGGAGGGGTTGCTCGCAGCGTGAATCGAGTCTTGCGGAAGCACAAAGGGGACGCCAAATAGACTCGCTCTGGCCAGCGGAAAGTGTGGTCCCGAGGGGAGAATTTAGAAGAAGACCGTCGGGGATGGATTCCCTAGGGGGATTCAACTTGGAATGGGGGAAAGGTAGGGCAAAAGTTGAAGTGGGCTGGAACGGTTCGGTATGCCTTAAACAAAAGCCCCGTTCCCAGGAAAAAACGACGAAGTGAGGTGGGGGCGAAGAGTGTCTGGGGAAGCCGAGGCCGAAAATGTCCTCGGTCCCAAAAAGGGACCGCCACGAGTGAAACGAAGGGGGTGAGGGGAACGCCATGGGAGAAAGCAAGCCAAGGTCCTGTCATGCGAATCTGGAAATGAAAGCTTAGGAAGCGCGGGTCGTCAACAATCAGTGGCCATCGAGATAAACCGGCGATGATGCGTATCCCGCTGAAGATGAACCTAGAATCGATAATCAAAGGCCGGGGGGTCTGGTTGGGTAGAAAGGCGGGGAGGATCATAACGGGCACAGCACCAACGCGAAGGGCCAGCCCTGTGGGTCAGTACTCTGCACAGGCATCAATCAAACCATGACGAGCAAGGCAAGTATGAAGTGCATCAGGAAAAGAAGAGATCTCGCGAAGTAAATGCCTCCCTCAATCCACTGGAAGCGGAACAACAAATCGCAGGTGAAGTCGCAACCTGCAGTAATTAGGATTCGTTGTACAAAGGAAAAATGGAAAAAAAGGATCTTGTACGATGGAACAGCCATCTAGAGAAAAAACAACAACAGAGGCGGATTTTATGGTGAAATCTGTAAAATCGTGACCTTTCCCGGTCGGTAAGAAGGAGAAAAAGCGCAAAGGATGGGGAAAAAAATTAACGTGCTATTAGTGTGGGAAAACAGGAGAAATCAAGGGATATGTGGGGAAAGGTCCATAGGCGTCGCGAGGTAAGAACTGTTTGGGGGACCGGGGACAGAAACTTGAGGCAATCAAAGGGGGTTTTGGGTTTTGTGGATGATGAACCTAAAAAAAGAATACTTAAAAGGGGGCAGAAAAGTCCAAGCTTGGGGGAGGGTTAGCGCCTCCGAAGGGATACAACAGAAAGGACAATAGTGCTGAGGGCGCGGCCATAAAAGTTAAGATTGAGAAGAATCGGAAGAGATGGGGTAAGACGCTGTGAACGGGTGGGGAAAAATTCAAAACCCGGAAAAAAAAAAACGGATCCAATTTTGGGGGGGGAAGAAAGAAAAGCAGGCGTCGGATATCAAGTGCATGCCGAAACCCTTATGATAAAAGGGGCGACTGCGTGTTCAGACTCAATTAAAGGCCATCTTCTTCCAACTAAGTCCCAGGAAAACCCAACCTTAAGACAAGTTTACGACCCAGGGGTGCTTTTTCACCCATGGAAGGTGGGGAAAATCAACGGGGGGGGGGAACAAGTAATTTTCCCACCATGTCAACAGAGTTGTTCCTCATAAAGCCTTTGTGGAAAGGTGACGGACACTGAACAGAGTAAATTGAGCCAAGTTCCGAAAAATCCAACGGCCTCCAAGTCCTCCACATGGGCTGTCCAAAAGAAGCGATAGGGCGGGGGGAGGGAACGGACCAGACGCTTATCAAACAAAGAGCGCAAAAACCGACTGGGAAGATGGGTAACCATGGCTTCACCAGGGGAGAAGGGGTACAAACCCGCTATAACAAACCGGGCGTACGAGAAGAGGAGCCGAAGAGCATAATCCACGGATAAAGAATCAGTGCCAAAAAAAAGACCCGTTTTCCCGCCGGAAGGTGTCCTGATGTTGTAAATGGACCGGATGCAGAGGATGAGGAACCTGTGTCGGGGTTCGCTTCGGAATTTGTGACGGGTGGAAAAGGAATATTCACTATTAAAGGTCAAGGCTTCAACACAAAAAGGGGGGTAGATCAATGGCACGATAAAAAAAAAAGAACCCATGAAAACGCGGTTTCAGCCGGGGCCCGTACGGCCAGCCAGCGGGGGGTACGACCACGATCACCCAACACAGATATAAAGGATCATAGAACTCTCTGCAGCAAACCGCACCGCACGTCCGAAATAAGAAACGGCGGGGAGGCCGCCCCCACAAGCAACAACAACCAAGGGAGGCCGGTGGTGGGACCAGGGGTGGGGGGATGTGGCACACAATGTCGCAAAAACGAACATAGCATAGAGCAAGAAGGGGGTGGTGTCGGCACGCCTCTTAAGGCGGGCGTAGACAATTTAATGATTGACGCGCGTTTTTACGTGGGTAAGAGGATCTGCCTAAGCGAATGTTGAGATGGTGACACCCCACCCCCCGTAGGCGGAAACAAGCGGCGATCCGTCACTGCTATTATCGGCCGGTGTTGGTTTCGGAGAAAAACGGAAACGCGCTGATTGTGGGACATTAGAATTCGTCGCTTTGGCGGCAAAAGAAAATTAAGGGAAAAAGGTGGCTGGCTGGCTAGACGCTGTATCATTTCGACACGACAACCATCGAAAAAAACAGGGAGGGAGCATCAGCGGACAGAACGGAAAAACCGCGTCCTTCGAGAAGTGAGGTGAGAGGGATGGGTTACACGCTTAAGTAGTACAAGAATGCCGCCAGTAGTGGAAAAGTAAACGATGAGTATAGTCCGGGACACTTTGGCAAGGCAGACGGCTGCCACAAGAACTTACATTCTCTAAAAAACGAAAAGAGAGAGGTAAGAAAGTTGACGGGAGCAATAGCACCTGCAAAGTGGAACCTGAAGCAGTAAATCTACTCCACCCGACTGCCTCATGGAATAAGGTTCATGAGCAGGCTTCGTTCCTGATAACTACTCACGCGCCGGAGGACTAGTTAGGCTTCGCTAGCGGGGATCGAGAGAAGTTTTGCCTAGTAGTCTGGCGTCGACCTAGGGGGAACCTGAATCACAGCACGTCGTAATAAACTAACGCAAAGAAAAGTAGGAAAAACCACGTTACGAAAAAATCCGCGAAACAATAAAAAAGAAGATCGACAGGGAGAAAAAAAAGATAATAGGATGTGTCACTTCCTAAAGGGCCGCTTCCGCAAGAGACTTGAACAATCTCACCATAGATGGGTGGGGGGAACATTCCCCACAGCCGTAAACTGAAACGCGGGGCAACATTAAAATCTGACCAAACAAAGGGCTTTTCGCCAAAATAACAAAAAAAAAAGAAAGTCGCTGGGAGATATGACGTCGTGGCTTTGATAGTGGGGGACACATCAAACACCGATGGAACCACACCATTGAATTATCTGGGGGGCCCTAAAAGACGCTCATCTGACGTGTCAGGCCGATTGCTGCCTATTCGTATAGAAGTGAGAAGACGTTGGGGGGGGTGATAGGTGCGTATCAGTGGAGGGGGACGGCACCCTCGCGCGAAAAAACGAGAACTGCTGCAGGTGGGGAGGGGGTGGGGGGGGGGGAGCCGTTCGAATTCTAGCGAAAAAAGGCGCTATTGGTACGATACGGGTTGTCGCAAGAAGGAAGGATAGAACGGGATGACGTGCCGGAAAGGGAAGAAGAGAATCAAGCCGAAAAGGAAAGACAAGGAAAGTAGCGTTCAGACCATGCGGGCTTGCAAAAAATCAGCTCAGAGACCGGCCTTGACAATGAAGGTGTCGATGATTTGCACAAGGGCCCGGGGTCGCGGGACAATTCGAGAATCATCGAGCAGCGCCACGGCGAGGACCCCGATCTCCGGGGGTAGGTCATCTTCGCCTCAAAGAGGGCTGCACGCGAAAAAAGTTGGGGAAGGGGAGTAAGGACTGGAATGGGAACAGCATAGGGACCGCCATCAAAGAAACCAGTCATCGACCGCTCTTACAGGGAGAAGGCCTCGTTGGAGAGGGAGGGAAAAAGCGGGGGCTCAAGACGCCGCTAGGGAGGGCGGGACATTGACAGAATTCAAACTGATGAAGAGACTAATAAGGATACCTGTGAAAAAAGTTGGGAAAGTGGGGGTCGGTGAGGGAACCAACCTCCCTTAAAGAGCCCCGAAGAGGGGGGTTTTCAAACAAAGGGCTGCGGGAAGAGGAAAAAGTTCGAGTGGCTTCAGGGCACAAGATAGAGGGCTAAGCCAACCGAACATAAGAAAGGAAGGGCGAAAGTGCTTGAATCGACGGAGGGCGCATGCGATATGACCACACGTGAGGAGGTTGCAAAGGGCGGGGAATCTTCCCACGTTCCGGTCAGGGGGTCACCGGGAGAGTATTGTATCCATGCTGGCCCGGCAGAGAGCGGTCAGCCTTATGCGAGTAGGGGGGGCGAAGGGCGAGTAAGGGGAGAAGAACGGGCCACGCACCAACGCGAGAAGGGTAAATCCCGGTTGTCAAATGGAGGCTCTCTGCGTCATCATCCACAACCATGATCGTCCAAAAGAGGGGAAATTGCAGACTTCGGCAAATATCCCAAGCGGGTATGACAATGCATCCCCAAAACAGGGACACATTAATCGCCAAATGAAGGGAACAAGGAATTGCCTGGCTGGGGCGGCGACCGAGTCCGGGGGTTCAACAGAGATTCGGGTCGAGCGCCAAAACCCATAGAAAATCCCAACAACAACAACGGGTAGGGATGAGATGAAAGGGGGGTGTGGGGTGACTGTCGTAAGAATGTTGAAACTTCACGTCACACGGGTAAAAACTCACCAGCCCCGAAGAGACTTGAAAACCGTTAAAGGATGTGGGGGGGGTTCACAGGGGGATCAAGGGGATTTGGAGTCAGGTCACCCCCTCGTCGATACAAAGGGTGACGTAATGAAAATTAGGAAATGCGAGATGGTGTGGAATGAAAACGGAAAAGAAATAGCTACTTAAAAAAAAAAAACAGGAGATCTTTAGGTTGAAAACGGTGAAAGTAAAAGGTAGCAGAAACTCTCGGAAAAAAACAGAAACCTAATGCGGAGAAGAAAACGATGGTATGGATTACGAAGAGAGTAGTGCCGTAAAATGAAACGGAAATGGGGGGAAGAAAAGCGATAGGGCGGGCGCACTGTGGATAGGGAAACGAGCCCTGACGGCCAATCAAAAGTGACCGAAACCCGTCAGAGGAAAGAGTGGCGGTAAGCACGAAGGAGTCTGGGAAAACATTTTGAAGACAAGGACAGACCACACCAAGCACGGTACCAACAGGACACTGGGAGTTTTCGGGGGAAAACGAAGGAGTGGGGGAATCAACCGAAAGGGGACAGCAGCACAAGGTCCGAAGTGGGGTATCAAATCCAACAGGGTGAAGATCGTATAGGGCCCTCCTTACGGACAGTGAGCGCTGCGATCAAGACAACGCGGCCCGACGCAGGGTTGGCGAGCTATATGAAGATGAGGAAAGGGGTGGGGGTAAAAGTCCCAGAGCAGGACTTCCAAGGACAGCCCATAGAGAAAAGCGAGATTTGACACGGTTAGGGCGGAAACACCATTTCGTCCAAAGAGACCAGGCGAAATCAAGGGGACCAAGGAGAAAAACGAGCGAAACCGCACTATGAGAGCGGAGATCCAAAGGCCGAACTTTGCCAAGAATCGACCCGGAAAAGAAAAAGGGAATGAGTAAGCTGAATAGGTCCTCGTTGTGTAATCCAAACCGGTCAATCGAGATGATTTAAGGGGGGGGGGAAAAAGGGAATTCGGAATTGACCCGTAGGGGCATAAATACTTCGGCAAAACTAGTATGGGGGGGATGGGAAGCTAAAACGACGAGAAAAAAACCGTATAAGGACATGCAATGACGAGAAGTATAACCCGGAGGGAAGCCCAAATGAAGAAGTTCAGGCCGGGGGGGAAGAAGACCGCCATAAGAACGAGCCACCACAAACTCCGTTAAAGAAAAATCATGAGATCACGAAGGCCGGCAGAAGCGCAACACAGATAATAACGTCGTAGGACGCCCAGCGCAAAAACGGGCCCTGGGTGGTCAAACGGGTGAATCGTGTGTCAACGAGGAAATCCACCCGAAATGAATCAGGGAAAGAAAGGAGGAAATGTTGGATCGGGATAACGCTTGCGGGTCGGCGTGAGACCAGAGTTATGATTGACATACGGAGGGGGGTTAACAGAGTGGGTGCAATCAGCTTTGAGGGGGGGTCCAGCCCCGAAGGGGAAGAGGTAAGTTAGGCCGGTCAAAGGCATCAACGGTAGAGAAAGTCAGTTTTAAAAACGAAACGAAGGAAGCTGCTTTGGGGACGGGGGGAGCTTAAAGCTTTCGCGGATTTGTCGTCACGGCGCGGCGTGAATGCTTCGGCGACAAGGGGATACGGTCGAACGGGGGGTCTCCCGAAGGCAAGTGATAAGAGCCTAAAGCGTCCGCAAGAACTCAATGAAAACCCCTGAATTCAGGCGCGTCTGAGTTGGTGCAGAAAGAAGTGTGTAAAAACTGTGTACGGGTAGTAAAGGGAGGGGAGAATGGCCAGCCCTTCAGAGTGTTGAAAAGATCGATGAGTTGACACAAGGGACCAAAATTGGGCAGGCAAATGAAAGGGGGATTGGGATCCGGCCTGAAACGA
>Ga0179593_1319461_pt1:0-5000 | contig 11399 bp, 13 predicted proteins | sample CZODoug2_1_08_16_FD_185931 | JGI IMG/M metagenome (GOLD analysis project Ga0179593, IMG submission 185931) | Vadose zone soil fungal communities from Angelo Coast Range Reserve, California, USA - CZODoug2_1_08_16fungal (PacBio error correction) | ecosystem: Environmental > Terrestrial >...
ACGTCCCAAGGCTGCTTTCTGGATCTTGTCGGTGGCGGAACTTTATTGGGGTTACTTTTTGAGACATTGTCATTTTGCGGCTGGTGCAGGTGTTTCGGGGCTAACGAAAGGGTAACCTTTCCCTTCTGTAAAAGGAAAAGGCCCCAAGAATGAGCCTTGATGACAAAAAAAACCGCAGACACCGGGCTGTGGTCAGGGGACAAACGCGGAGGAAAAAAACTAGACTGAATTTCTTACCTGGCGAGGGATAAATCAGCTTGGAGAAAAATCACACACTAGGAGCTGGAGCCAATGACCTAAAAGGAATTGGGGAAGAAAGGGAAAAAATAAACATGGGAACCATCAAAAGTAAAAATCAAATTCCTTCCTTCGGAAATCATATTCGGAGCTGTGGGGGTCAGCGCGTCCGGGAGAGTAGTCGGGACCAAGTTTAAGGAGTGAATCTGAAAAAGAGGACAAACATAAAAATAGGAGAAAACCGCAAGGAGGTGTTTGAGTCAGCGGGGGAGTAGTGAGTTAGGAGGGAGAGCTAAGAATGGGGAGAACAGCAAAATTCATGGCTGTGGGGGGAGAGTCAAGCACGCATATCAAAAGGGTAGAGGTTGTTCCACATCAGGGGGGATTAAGAAGTCCGGTGGGAAAAAAACTGTCTCAGGAGGACAGGGGGGGAGATGTTGTTCTTAGGATGAGACTTGGGCTTTTTGAGGGAAAAAAAATCTCTTCACCAAACAAACAGGAGGAAAGAAATCTAAAGGAGGGGACGGTTCCGAAAAGGGGGGGAAAGGAAATCAATCCCCACTCCACTTGGGCCAAGAAGTCGTAAAGAGAAAATGCGTGGGAATCCAGCTAACTGGAGTAAAATCCTCCATGGGGGGGGGGGGCGTACTGGGACCTAAACAACGGCCTGGGGAAAGGGGGGGAGACGAATGGGAATACCAAATAACAAGACCAGGAACAACGAAAGAAAAATGAACAGGACTCAACAGAAGGTATGGTGGGAAGCGAGGGGGGGAAGGGCAGGAGTGGCGGGGGAGACACGGCCAAGTAAAGGGAAAAATTAGGGCAAATATTTACGGGGAATCGATTCCAAGAATCGGGACGGCATCTGAGGAGGAAGAGGGGGGGGGGGGCTAATTAGGGGGGAGGGCAAAAGAAAAGGGACACAATTCTTTGGGTGAAAGGGGATCAAGCGTTTCTACAAGAGGGGGTGAAAGGGGGAGAAAACTCGATTCAGGGAAAAAGTACTAAACCGTCTTTCCAACGAATACAGAGGGCGAGTGAAAGGGTCGACGCCAGCACCTTGCGGGGGGTCGTCAAGAGAGGAGGAGAATAATGGGACTGGACTTTAACTAAGGCGGGAAAAGGAACGCGAGAGAGAAGGAAAAACCAGAAAAGCTCAAAGACAAGTTCTAAAACAGCAAAGTGAATTTGAAAAAAAAGTCGAAATCAATGGGGCAATGCTTGATTAAGAGATTTGGAAGGGTCACAAAAGTCGCAGAAGCGAGAAAGAAACGAAAAAGGTAAAACAAAGGAAACAGGGGTGAGGGGGGAATGGGGGGATATGGAGACCCTTCTATTCCACGGCGGAGATGAATAGAAAATAAAAGTTCCTCAGAGGAACTTGACAAAGAAGACGCGGCAGGGTGCCCACACAAGGTTTTATTTCGTAGAAGTGGAGGTCGGGTTGGCAGCGATGCGAAGGTAAAAAGAAAACCCATTAAGACAAAGTCGACAAATTAAGGACGGAGCAAAACCTGAAATAGATGGGAGGGTTCACGGGTAAGGGGGACATATAAAAAGGGTCGGGGGAAGGGAACGATGAACGAAATTGCGGGTTGGGAGATAATGATCGACACAACAGGAGGGGGCGGGGGTTTGGGGTAGGGGAAGGGTCCGAAAGAATAGGGAAGGGCGCTCAGGCCGGGGGGGTTATATCTTGGGGGACAAAAAAAGGGGGGTTGTCCCCCCACAACCCAGCCTCGATGGGAAGAAAAGACATAAAAAGGTGAAAGGCCGGACGAGAGAGGGAACTGGGTTGGGTCGGGGAAAAGATCGCTAGTACACGCTCGGCGGTGTTCTCAATGCTACAGTGGTCGCGGGGAGGAGTTCACGAAAATTGCAACCTTAGGAACAAGTAATTATTCGGGAGGGTCCTCAGGAGTTAGAGGACACGTGTGGGGAGGAAAAGGGAACACTTCGTCGGCATGTTCAATGGATCTGTCAAGGAGAGAAGCTATTCGAGCTAGAAGACTTAGCCCATACGGCTTCTAGTTTCGGAAACGCTGGAGGAGGACCCAGGAAGGTACGTAGGGACATAGTGGAAGGGAGAGGCGGGTCTGTGGCGCGAGATTGGACTGTTGGAAAACTCTGGGAAAAAAAAAGAAGTCTTCTCTCAGCCTACTAATTGAACGAAAAGGGGGGGAAAGGCCAAATGCAGTCGGGAAACTAGCAAACGGCTGCGTTTGTCGGGTGAGTAACATGGAGCCAGGGGGGAAAAGTCGGGTAACCCTACGAGGAGAGATTCAGGATAAAAAATGAAGACCGGGACGAAACGCGTTACACGGGGGAAAGCACCACTCAGCAGGAAAGCGATACAGCAAAAGGTAAATCATGAAAATAAGGATGAGAAATTCGGGAAAGAAGAAAGCGGATATAACTGACTAACAGGAACCGGGTCGGAGACAATAATTCACTATTGGTGGTTGAAATAACAAACAAATTCTTCAAGGGGAATTATGGGGGGGTGGGTGTTCACGGCAGGACGGAGGAGCGGGGAAAAGCCCTCAAGGATGGCGCCCTCGGCGTTAAGAGAAAGAAAAGGAAAGTATGCTTCAAAAGTAGGCATCTACTGCCGTTTGAAACAACCGTCACTAGAGGCCGAAAACCGGCCAGATCTTGGGTTTAGAGGTGGGGGGGAACGGGCCGGGATGACAATGGGGCTCGGTTATAAAGAGAGAGCCTCAAAACCAAAAAAAAAACAACAAACAAAAAGAGGAGGAAAAGGGAAAAGAGAGAGATCAGGGGGTCCAACGTGGAAGAACTCAACAAATGGGGGAAATCAATGATCCGTTCCCTTGGCGTAGGAGCAGAGAATGGGAGTTTTAACAGGGGGAAGGAAGAAGCAATCGGGTGTCGAAACCGAAGAAGAATCTAAGGTGTCTTACCGAAGATGCCGACTTGAGGGCTTTGACGAAAAAAGCAGCAAAAGGAGACGTGGCCCCGGAGAAATGTGGGGGTGTGAAACCCCGCGGAAGACAGGGATCCAAGGTCGAGATCCCGGGTAGAAGGCAGCCTGTGGGAATCTCGCTTGGGAAGGGATGGAAAATTGGAAAGCGCCGAAGCAGCGCTAAGCATCTTTTGGAACAGGAAGGGGGGGCAAATAGAGGGGCTGCGATAGTGTGGCTGGGAGGAGGAGGCGAAAACAATGGAAACAGGAGCAGGGAGATCCCGGAAAGAGATCTCAGAACTGGAGGGGGGGGGAACGACTGTGGACCACCAAAAGGGAAAATCGAGTTGAACACAAACAGACAAAGACCTGCAGCCAGTATTAAAAAAAAGCTACCTTGCAGTTACCGTAGGCCATAAAATCGACCGTCTTTTGGAGATCGCATCCCAATAAGCATAAATCAAACGCAACAAAGTGAAGAATGAATGAAAAGGAACACGGTGGCGATCATCCGTGGGGACAAAAGAAGAACGGCGGAGGCGTTGTCGCAGCGCTGAAAGAAGGGCCAGAAAAAAAAAGAAATGGGAACCAAAAGAAACGAAAGTTTCCGACTCGGGGGGGGACTAAGGTAAGAGGCGAAGAAGGACCACGGCGGGTCAACACTTGGAAAGAAAATTGCAAGGGGGGCGCGAATGGGAGCATGGGGGGACATAACACTCTTTTATATGGGGGGAAGAGCCATGAAAAAGAAAAGAAAGACCTTAAGCGTCCAAAGGGGGGAGCGCAAAAAATGTTGCATGAGAAAATTGAAGATGCTTTTGGTTGCAAAAAGAAAAAGTTCCCGGAAATATCTGAAGTTAACAGGGAAAACAAACAAGGGGGGGAGATCAGGGGTGCATATATCTATTATACCAATTCCAGCAATGAAAGGAAAGCAAGGGAAGGAAAGACAGGTCTATGGAAGGAAGGAAAAGCCAGTATCGGGTGGACTACCTTCCGGTCTTTCGGGGGAGGGGGTTGGTTTTCCGGAGAACTACTTAGCCAACGGGAAAAGGGGCCAAAATCCTAGAGAAAGAAAATGCGGTGGGGGAAAAGGAGCGGTGTAGTTATATCGGGGCCCGGAAACTTGGGGTGCGAGTTCATAGACCGGGGGGTCCATCTCGAGCGGACTTGTAGGAACGAACACAGCGAAGGAAAGAAAGGTTGGGGGACGAATCTCTGCAAGGGGAACCGTGGGCGAACACAGGGGGAAATAACGAACGAGCGTAAATAAATCCTTCTCCCCACAGGTAGGGGAGGAACGTCTTGGAGTGTTGGGAGAAGTGCAGGGGCCGACGCCAGGGGTTTGGCAAGAGCGAGGGAGCCAGGTGCACAGGAGCGTTCGCAAGCCAAAAGCAAGAATCCCTTTTCGAGAACGGGGGGGGAAAAACCCAACAAGCACGGGCTGTCCGGGGCAAAGAGAGGAAAGACACGATTGGGAGCGGAAAGTCTAGGGAGGTAAAGATGCTTTCGACAAGTTTATGAAAAGGGGCGTATAAAGAGGACGGGACGAGGGGACAAAAACAATGGTTAAGGGCCCGCAAGCGAAAATGAAAGAAAAATCCCAAGAGTAAGGACGCCAAAGATGCCGAAATCTAAAGCGAAGACGGGCGTGGAAAAGTCACTCGGGAGCCAAAGCAGGGAATAGGACGGGGGAAGTCGAAAAAACGCGCCCAAAAACTATTTGGAAAAGAGAAAAAAAAAAAAGCTCAATAGATGGGAGGGAAAGGAGGGTTACCGGGCAGGGGTGGCTGAGTCAATAATGAGAGAAAATAATCCTATTGGTGTCCGTGGT
>Ga0179593_1319461_pt1:10000-11399 | contig 11399 bp, 13 predicted proteins | sample CZODoug2_1_08_16_FD_185931 | JGI IMG/M metagenome (GOLD analysis project Ga0179593, IMG submission 185931) | Vadose zone soil fungal communities from Angelo Coast Range Reserve, California, USA - CZODoug2_1_08_16fungal (PacBio error correction) | ecosystem: Environmental >...
CTTGCCGAAACAACCTGGGGGTGAAAACGGGAGATCAGTTAACTATCTTAACCAAGGTATGAACGTTGCAGAAGTGGGGGCCCAGAAGGTTGCAATAGAAGGCGCTATTGAGACAGTCACAACGCCGCTGACAGGTGGGTTCTATATAACTTTCCGCCCAACCAAGGCAACCGTATTGAAGAGGAACACAAATTCTGATTTGGAGGGAAAGACGGGGAGGTTGTGGTTAGTAGGCAAAAAAGGGCTAGCGCCTTCCCTCCTATATTGAAACACAAAAAACACTGGCAAATTGTTGGGAGATAGCGAGTATACCCCTAAATTAGTACGTCCACCGCAGGAAACAACTTGTCTGGACAAAAAAGAATGGCGTATGGCAAAATGTTTTGCTTCCGCATCAGGAAGGGACCCGGGGGTCGTTAGTGGGTGGGCAAACGGTCCCTACGACTTCACACGGAGCGCCAACTCAGAAGAAACAAGCAGAATGGGGGGGCCAAAAAAGGACCGCTTCTTTGGGCGTTTGCCAGACGTTCCGTAAAACTTGCGGTTGAGTCACCCTTGTTAATTCAAACATCCGTTCGGCCGGAGGGAAAATCCCAACAGCGCATCAAAGTTGTCAGTGGTGCAAGGGTTCCGTTGGGGCCTCCGCGGCCTGAGAAACGGTGGAGAAAAAAAGACACTAGCGTAGGATCGCAGTCTCAAGGGCATTCTTGTTCATTGGGGTGGTAGTTTGATAAGGAGTGTTGAGATGTGAAGTTTGGAGGCGAGAGCGAGGGAAGAAGTGGCAAACCAGCAAAGGAGGTTAAAGCGAAAAGCCGTCTCAGCTCCGAGTGGCTCCGTGACAAAACCCAAAAACAAAACACGGCTGGTCTTCGGAAAAAAAAATTGAACTCTCGGATTGAGAGGGGTAAATCTCGGGAGAAGTAAGGAAGAAGCGGGGAGAAAATGATACCGGAACGAATGAGCGTAAACCCGCTACAAAACGCATGGGGTAAACGGTTCAACGGACGCCCGCTCAAACAAACATATTAAAAAATCAACAATATTGACCTTCTCAGCGAAATGCCGCGCGGATCATTCGGTCCAGAGCAGAACTCAGGAAGAATCGGCCAGACTATTTTCCTGGGGCCGGAGTAGCAATGAACGCAACAACTACAAAGTAGACCCAAAAAAGCAGACAATCTCAGTGTGGAAAGAAGACATGCGGATGCGTTAGCTGGAAGGTTTATGACGGGGGGGAAAAGGTCCGCTCACAGAAGGAAGTCAGGCGTGGTGGATAAGGGGACCATGATACAAATGACGTTGGACCGCTCTTATAGGAGTCCCAGAAGAGTCGGAAATTAATCCAGAGAGGGGGGCATAATAGGTTTGAGGGTAGAGTGATACCGGGGACGGGAACCCG
>Ga0179593_1459637_pt1 | contig 11399 bp, 7 predicted proteins | sample CZODoug2_1_08_16_FD_185931 | JGI IMG/M metagenome (GOLD analysis project Ga0179593, IMG submission 185931) | Vadose zone soil fungal communities from Angelo Coast Range Reserve, California, USA - CZODoug2_1_08_16fungal (PacBio error correction) | ecosystem: Environmental > Terrestrial > Soil >...
GATCAGACGGCGAGCTAGAAAACATTTTAGGAAATTGTCATAGTCAAAAAGGCAACAGGACCCGCCTACCTGACCCGAAGGAGAAAGAAAAGCGGTTCACGCAAACGCTCAAAATCGCCGCCTGGAGAAAAGTCAAAAAAAAAGGGTGCACCCCCCTGGAACAACGCTCGGGATCTGGGGAAAGTCACTAGAGTGGGTGCAAAAAAAAACCTGCCTCCCTTACCAGCATAAACTAAGAAGAAAAAAACAGCGGAGGGCCTCGTTCCGGAACCAAGAGAAAAAGGCTCAGCGTCGGAACATCCAGGAGGTTCAGTAAAACCGCCATTCCGTGCGGGTCTATGTAGGGCTCCGCGAGTGATGAAACCACCGCGCCGGCAGCTGGCCGAAAAGTAAACCTGGGATCACTCGCTAGGCAGCGGGAAAAAAGTGCTGCCTTCTGGTCGGTGGGCAAGGGGAGGGGGCGAGGCAGAGTCGTGGACCGCCACGAGGCCGGCCGTCGGGGCGCAACTAAAATCGGTGGGCCACCCTGAACTCGTGCATGGGGAAATCAAATTCCGATTGGAAAGGGGGGAAACGGGGATCTTAGAATTTGACTGTAAATGGCAGGACTTAAATTAAAGGGCCTGCAAACCGTTGCGGCAGTTATGAAAAGTGCCCTGGACTGCGTTCACCGCGGAGCAAATAACCAACGCTAAGAAGGGCAGCAACTTGAGGAAAGATCGAGAGCTTCAGGGAGAGGCAGCTCTACCACCCCCAGGTGCGATAAGAATACTTCGAGGTCGGGGGCGGAAATAAAACCGGCAGCTGGACCTCGACACTATGCTGGGACGGAAGGGAGCTGAGGAAAAAGCCGCAGTGTGACGATCTAACTCGGCGCTAGAACTGGGCAATGGGAGATGTGGGGGTCCGCGAAGTAATCGGAAAAGGTAGAAGCTGCTGAAGATCAGGCAGTCTGTGCGATTCCACAAAGAGGGCAAAGAAAGTTAAGAAAACTCAACATAGTCGGATGGGCGGAGGAGTCCCCCAGAGGAAGGGGGTGGAAACGCTGGGAAAAGGGGGGGTTGAACCCCGCCAGAAACCTAGGAATAGTACTTGCGCAGGAGGATGTGTCCTTACCTAAATCGGGGGCCAAAGCTTGTGGGCGGCTGCAAACGAGTGTATCTCCAATTTGTTACATACGTCTAACTGGGGAAGACGATCGTGTAGAACGGAAGGGGCCGTCTGACGGCGGGGAGCAGCGTCGTGGCTTAATAGACCGGAATCAGACGATCCAACATTCCGTAAGTCCGGGGACGAGGGGGAAGGACAACGCTTCGCGATGGCGCAAAAGAAAGAGACGGGTTGCGGCGAAGCGTATGCACCCAGGGTGGGCCCGACGGACAGCCAGCCAGGGAACCGGAAACAAACTTAGTGAGGAATTCCTCGCTCGACGTCAATGGCGCCGGGTAATGTTAGGAGGAAAGCAGATCAGAAAGATGGCGTTGTGTAATGTGTGGGGAAGCGTAATCAGCCGGCAGAGGAAAACGAAGAGCGTTCTCTCCTCGACGTCCGATCTTCTTACAAACTACCAAAGACAGTGCGACGCAGAGACGGCAGGGTGCTTCCTCTCAAAAGGTCTGTGCTGGCTACTGGCATTCAGGAAGCGCCCCGGCGGAAGTGAGAAACCGGGTGCCGCCGCTGAACTAGGAAAGAACTTGGGACATCTCCATGTTCTTAGCAGCTAGAAAACAAGCCACCTGGTGGTACAAGTAGAGATGAGAAATCCAGAGGCAGATCTAAAGGAGCCGTAGTGCGCGGGGCCAAGGGGCGACTTCGCACTTTCAAGGTTGCAGGAGTCCTGCAGCGTTGAGGGGACTCCGACCCTCGGTGCGGTGGAGCCTCGCCGAACGATACTTACGCCTCGCGAGGAATCAGCCGCATGTGACTGCAAGTTAAGTGGGCGAAACGACAGAGCTCGTATCCCAGACTGTCACACAGGCGAATGGGCACGGAAATCGATGACCCAGCAGAGTGGCAGCATCGCAAGCGGGACAAGGATAACGCTCACTCCGGACAGACAAAAAACTCGGACTGAAGATGTCCCCACAGGGAGACGGATGAAAGAAGAGAATTTTTCGATCTTCAAAAAAAACACCAACGGAGGGGAAGAAAAAGAAACGCAGCACCGGGAACCGAAGTCTGACTGGGAGTGGCGTGGTCATGGTCCGGAAGGAGCGCGCGACGTCTCCCTGCAAGCGGTGAGGCTGAAGAAAAAAACAGGAGGGGGGGCAAGAAAGTTCGTTACCACTTCGTCCGGGTCAGAGGGCCGCTCATCTGCAAGGCTGAGGAAAAGGGTCGCGACCAAGAAATGCAATAATGCCGGTGCGGTAGGCCGCGTAACTCAGGTATCGGATTGCGGAGCGGCAACGCAAGGGCCGCACTCGCGGTACGTGGTCGGGAAGCTTAGAAGACTTCACGGCCTGGGCGACGAGACGCAAGTAGCAAACGCCAGTAGAGTCGCCCCGTGAAGTGGATCGACACGTTACCGAGAACAACATGGTTGTTTCGGAGTGATAGTGCCTTCTGATGTGCAAAGAAAAGGCAGGGGAAGAACGGGCTCAGGGTCAAAGTGGGCGTCGGCATTTGAAAAAGCGCGCAAGCCCGAAGCGTCATGACGCAGCGGGAAAAAAGGCCAACCTAAAAAAAGTCTGGCGGGAGCGGAAACGCAAAAAAAAACTCCGTCACGGAGTACGCGTGGGAGTCGTACCAGACAGACATCGAACAGCCTAGTCCTGCCCGAAATTAGTAGAGGGGCTAAGAAAAAAAGAGGGCTGAGTATCTCCCAGTCACAAACCATCATGGCCGCTGTCCGAAAAAAATTACGCCGTCGCCTCGCGCGAGAGTGCGGGACCGGAAAAAAGGGGTTCGGGCCGAGGTCGGCGAAACAGCGGGTTTTCACCACGGTGCAGTCGGTGACGCGAGCCACGGCGAGGGAACTTGCGCAAACACAGCGAAAGTAGTTGTCGAATGAGTCGCCGAAGACTCGAAGTGGGGGGGGGGTCAAGTTTCTTGAGCTTGACGGTCTCGGATCGCATCAAGCGCTAGCCAAGACTCGGTAGTGCCAGAGAGATTCCCACAAACGGCCAAACGGCTTGAAGCGACACCGATTGGTCCACGGAGAACCAAGCCTGCGCGCATCGGACCACCAACCCAGGCTCATGAAAAAGCATCGACCTAGTGTAAGGGGGGACTCATCGGGGTCCCCCCGAAACGGGGCGGACGGGACGCAAATTTCAGGGGCGATGTTTATATACACACACAAAAACCCGGCTGAGGGGGGGCGTACAAACTTGTAGTGACGCTCCAGCACGCGAAACGTCGAGGTAAGGGGAGAACCGATCTGGACCCAGCGGACGAAGCAGTTCCCCGTGCAGCGGCTGCGGCGCGAAAGGTCGAGCCTGCACCAGACGGAAGCGTAGTTCAAAGCTTAACTCTGGTAGCCCGACGGGAAGTCAGCTCGCTGCCGCGCGAGACCACACACAGGTGGTCGGCGGAAGAACCGAAACTTCTAAATGAGGGGAAGTCCACCCACCCCCACCCCGCGGCCGAAGCGGCGCAGGGAGAGGGAGCGACCTACTCGTCAAACGTCCTCGGCCAAACAAAAGGCACCCGCAGCATTCTACACCCGGTAGCCGCAAAACCTTCGGCGGTAAAGTAAAAAATGCGACAAGTAGCAAGGGAGAAGGTCTAATGGCACTGTGCGAGGCCTCCAATCAAGGTTAACGCCGAACCGGCAAAGCCTGGGCGCGTTCACGAACTGGAAGGGAACCACGCCAGTGCGCCCACCTCAGAAACCCTGTGTTTGGACGATCCCAAAATATGGAGAGGGGAGCTGGTCCCGTGGGGGACTGCCGACCGGTGTGTTATCATCACGCCGAGTTGAACAATGCAGGAAGCAAGATCGATCCGCGTGAATCAAGGGGTGGGAAATCACTTACAAGTGGGTGAGCGTGATGGGGGGTGCGACTAAGCAAAAGAGAGTCGAGAAGAGGAAGGCGCTTTTTACATGGTAGGCTAAAAATGCGCCCACCCTGGAAGGAGCTGCACGTTGCGTTGTACACCGGAGACCCCAGGGGCTGGGGCCGGAGGGCCGAGGAAGGGAACGTTCGCGAAACGCAGGGGATCGGTCCTCAGGGGCGCGCCGTAGTCCCGAGTAGTTCGAGACGAAGGACGTGGAAATGGAAGTGTTCGAAAAACTGAAGGTAACACCCTAAAAAAAAAAACAAAAGGAGGGGAAAATGAAAGGAGATAGCGGATCATGAAAGGGGTAACGTTGGAAATAAGTCACCGGCTGCTAAAAGCAACTACGCGAATACGGGCATAAAGAGACTCACCTGGAGTCACGCGCTCACGAAAAATAGCAGCCGGCAACTCTACAAAAATACCGGTGGCGAGCACCGGACAAGTGAATAGGCAGCAGAATAAACATGTGGACAATTCCTGCCCTGACCAACCAAGGACGACTCGCTACGGGAAACGAGCAGCGGGCAAAAGCCGGAAGAAAAAAAACCAACAAAAAAAAAAACAGGGCGGGTCTCCGGGGCAAGCTAGGTTCTAGGTCCCTGCCGGGGTGACGCGTACTGGCGGAGGAGCAGAAAACAGGGGGCCGAAGGAAAGGCTATCTCACATGGAGCAGGAGGAGCAAGCGGTCTGCCAACAACATGAAGCAAAAAACTGCTGCTGGGCGTGGAGAAGGCGAGGAAACGCCCATCTTTTTGCTCCGGAAAACCTTACGGAGGGGAAACGCAGAAACAGGGAGCGTTTGGGTCCGGGGATAAAAGTGCGGAACGTGCGGGCAAGTTGCGACCGGCGATGGCAGCAGGAAAATGGTGAAAAGAAGGCCTCAAAAACCGGCGCCTTAACAGGGGGGCCCTCCGCGGGTTCACAGGACACGGGAAGGAAAACATAGACCTGTGTGACTGATGACGCTAAGAACTGGAGGACTCAAAAAGCTGCCAAGGGTCTCACCACAGTGCAAGGGGAGACTCGCAAGGCGCGCGCTGCGAGTTCGGGGGGAGGAACAAGACCATCAAAGGAACGTACCCTAACGATTCGGACTTGCGATCCACGATCGTCGACGAGCCCTGCTAGAACGCCAGCGACGAGAGAAGAAGACTGAGCAAAATCGGGCTGCAATGTTCAACGGAGGACCGACTCAGGAGCTGCTGGGGCTGCGGAGAAGACTTGTGAAAGATAAACATCTTGCGTTCAGTGCTGTCTAACGAAAAAAGAAAAGGAAATCTTCGTGGCTGCGCGGGCAGTCCAAACCGGCAGCGGTTGACGGTGGGGGGGGGGTTTTGCAGGAGAGTAGGGGAAACTCGCTGAAAATCGGGGGAGGAGGTAGATTATCCTAGAGGGTCCTCTTGAAGAGAAGTAAGGCAGAACGCAAAACAGAAGTTTGCTGCAATTGTGCGGTGACGGGACTTCTTTACTCCTCAGCATACCAAACGTAGAAAGAACGAGCAGGCGAAGGCTGGGGAAAAGTCAGGGATCGGAGACCTTTAAGTCCTCAGAACGTGAGAACCCCCCAATTACTTATAGTCCGGCGGAAAGGATGAACCGAAAAAGGTGTGGAAAGAAGGGAAACTAGCGTGCGCGAACCGGGCGTATCACGACAAAGGGTGGCCATAGGCGCCGCGGCTGAAAGGGCCAACAAGGGGAAAGAGGGGGAAGACTCTCGTGTTTAACGTTCCTCTCTGGAGAGCGCTCCGCTCAAGTGCGGAAGTACACCAGAGGGAGCGGCAAATAATAACTGGGCGGTGTAGAATGGGCAATGCTCATCCTATCTCCGAGAAATGAGAACTGCCGACATACGCGGGCAAGCATCCGTACGACACCAAAGAGAAAGGCGGACACTACTGAATAGTGAGGGGTGCAGATCCGAACAACGCGGAAGGGGGAGGGCACGTAAACTCCGTTCATCGGTTGATTAAACGCCGCCGCTTGTCAGTAGTGAGCAACCTGGGCCCTCTACTCACTGACGCCGGTAACGAAACTGTTGAAGTCTCAAAGACTGAAGTCAGGAAAAATCAAGCAGGCACGGAGAACCTTGCACCAAGTCAGTGGGGTCAGGTTCAAAGGGAAGGGATGCAGCAAAGACGACAAGGGAAAAAAGGAAGCGTATCACGCGACTGATGCGAGGCCAAGTGCTCTTTAGACCAGGCGTCGCGGCCGGGAAGGGGTCAATCAATAAAATTACGGTCAAAGACGCCCGCGGTGCTGGCGAGAGCCCTCAACTATACCGGGACGCTGGAGTAACGCATGGTGGCAGTTGGGGTAGCTAAAGCAAGAGAGAAGGAGAACAGCTCTGCCGAACGCCCGCGAATGCACGAATGAGTCGCGTGGCAGCATCGCACCGAGGAGGGAGAAACAGGGAGCGAGGGCTCAACAAACCGATAAAAGACACTCTCGCGCCAGGAGATCGAATTCCCATGCGGCGAAGCAGGGTGAGTCGGGAAGCGTAAAACAAAACAACAGGAGAGGTATGAAAGAGAAGCGGAACAGCGCAAGGGAATGGACCCTGACGTCCAAGAGGCGCAAAGGGTGTCCAAAGTGTGGTGAAGGAGAGAGCAAGAAAAGACAAAAGAGGCAAGCGGGTGCATATGACTGGGCCACTCGGTTACATATGAACTTTAAACCTTCAGGGAGGGTAGGAACGGGCTCAATCCGGCATCTCAGGGACATAAGAAAGGAAGCAAAAAAATGCGCGATTCACGCGAGCCTGGTCTATCGGGGGGGCGGAGCAGAAAAAAAAAACGGCGAGGGAGCCGATTGCAGCTTTAGCGACTCCTGAAGGAGTGCAAAAGACGCGGAATAAAACGCCAAGTATAGATACTGGGAAAGGAGGTAAAGGGTAAGAAAGAAATAGGAGGGGGCAGAAAGGGGGTAAAAAGAAAAACAATCCTTGCATACAATCAACAATACGGGACCACAGTTTGACTTGTTCAGGTTCTGCAGTGAATTAGGATTGAGAAAGGAAAGTCAGGAGAACAGGCACTCGAAGGGGAGGACACGGCCCTTTGCTGCGAGACCCAGGCGGCGCCAAATTGAAAAGCAGCTTGCAGAGAGTTCCACGAGACAGATGGAAGGCGCTGAAGGGGAAAAAGAAAAGAGACGTAGAGTCGCGTCTGGGGGCGCACAAAAACCGAGCCCTCGACTCCGAGCCATGAAATAGCAGGAAGGAGTGCTATCGGCTGAGGAGAGAAGGAAAAGGAAACGACGGCCAAGATGGAGGTAGCTGCAGCAACCAGCTTGAGGAATGTCCAAAAAATCGAAGCTGACGGGACGGAGGACCTGGGGGGGGTCAAAGAAAAGGAGAAGCGTCAGAGCTACGCTGAGTGAGTGAATGTCAGGCTCACTTACCGGTCGCGCACAAGCGGCACGGGGCAAGAAACATAGCTTTATGAGGGGATATGTACACCGATCTATTGAAGGGGGAAACGTTTTCTTTTAAGGGGCCAAAGCTAGGTATAAATCCGGGGGGGGGGGGGGGGGGGGGGGGGAAAAAAAGAGAGGATTAGCAATCCTGGTCTAGGCCTCTCAAGATGATGTAACACATAGAACGTTCCGACGGGACAAAGACCAAAGAGTGGAAAACGACTCAACAGAAGGCAGGAGTCTATTCCGCTAACGAAGCTCATCAGCCGACCTAAGCCTGTCCTTTATGGAGAGCGGGCACAAGAGGGGGGAAAAGGAAAGTTGAAACTAAAAAAATCAAATGCCTTTGACTGTTTGGAAAAGGGTGTTCTCAAGGGGCCCGAGGAAACACACAAAGAAGGCTAAAATCGGGTAAGAGGAACGCGAAGGGGGGGGGGCCAGAAGAGGCTACAGAGAAGGGGTTCGGTCATGACAGAGCAGCACAAAGACCTTGGAGAATCAGGGCAAGCAGCATGGACGGGAGGGAGACGTTCTTCCAGAGGCGAGGGAAAACCTACAAGTCGAGAAGACGGAGAAGAAAAAACATTACTACCGCGGTGTGATTTACAGAAACACTCAAAAGCGGACAAAAGAGGACCCGGCGTTCGCCCGCTACACCGCACCTGGCAGGGGTCCAGAGAATCGACAGACGAGAGTCAACGCGCGGGGTGGGGAGGAGAAAGTGGAGGAAGAGAAAAAAGGCATCTTTAAACATAGGTTAATCTACAGGCAGTCGGTGTAACGCGAAAAAGAGGGAAGCACGCCCGGCAAACCCTGCAAAGTAAGGGGGACAGGGAACGTCTGCGTCTCGAAACAACTTGCCGTAACTTCAGCAGATGCGAAGTCGCGGCCGGCCACCACGCAAAAAGTTCCACGCCAGAAAAAGAGGGTTGTAAAAACGCCGGAAAAAAAAAAAGAAAAAGCTTGAGAACAAGAAGGAGCACCGCTGTCGGGAAACCGCAAAAAGCAAAAAAGTCAGTGGTGCCGCCGTTCCTGAAAGAGGTGAAGGACAGGTTAGAGAACGGGTTGGGGCCAGACCGCCGGGGTTATCAGAAGCGAAGAGCAAAGAAAAAGAGGGAAACCGGCAGGGAAGTCAATGGCCTGGATGACGCCGGCACGAGGGAGGTGGTTGAATTAAGAGCTGCCCACGCGCGAAGGGGTCGAGCACTGGATTCGTCTTGGGGTCAGGAGAAGAAACCAACGATCTGCCCGAGGCACTCCGCGTGTTGTAAAGAACAAAGGTGTTTGGGGAAGGAGGGCACGGCGAGTGGGCTGAAAGAGGCGGAAAAGGGCGAATCGTTCACCGACGGGAGCGAGAAACGAAGAGGAATAGAGGAGGGCAACCCGTTGACGACTGACATGCCGAAAAGTCATGGTCAGGGGTCGAACTAGCAAGAGATTCCACCAAGGATAGGAAAAGGGAAGAGATGAGAGGAAGCACAAAAAAACATGGGGGAGGCAAAGGGAAGAGGAAAAGAACGTGAGGAAAAGGGGAGAAGACTCGCGACTACTTCGCTCTCTCACCGGACACTCCCTTCTGGGGGTTACGGCAGATAAGGCAGCCCACTCGAAAAAACTGCAACACAGGCGGAAATGTGAAACCACAGAGGAGAGGGCATTCTCTATCCAGAGCAGATTCAGAGCCCTTCCAAGTGCGACGACTCCGTCTGATCACCTGCTCGTGAGACTTTTGTAAGACGTTCCGTGCACACACCATCACGTCACAAAAAAACGTGCTCAGTCACACTTCTTCATCCGTAGGCAAAGAGGGATATATCGGAAACAGAAGGGGGTTTCAACTTGTGAACGGATCGAAAGGGCATTGTAAGGTAACACAAATCGATACGGGTAAACGGGCACAGATAACAAAAAGGGAAAATCTGATCAGGAGCGTCTGAACACCAAAGCATCGTGCGGGGATCTAGGGGGGGGCGACGGGGAGGGAGGAAGAAGTTCGAAAGCGCCCAGTCTCCAGTTCTCAAAAACGAATCTGAGTGTCCCCGCCGTGATCGACGTAGAGACCGGAGGGGGGAAAAGGAAGTGATCGAAAGGTGTGAACCCTCCAATGGGGAACGACAAGATAAGAAGGCCTGACCGGGCTAAAAAGGGAATCTCCAAGAATGTCAAATGAGTCTCGGAAAAGTCTGTGTGGAGACAAACGGGAGGTGCACTCAGGACAACTTAGAACTAAAAAAGCTAAGATGAAGGAGTAAAGTCGCTCTAACAAACACACTAGGGGTGGAGTTCGTCACGACGGCTCAAGGCTAGAAAGAGGTTAGGGGCGTACAAACCTGTGCTGAAAAACCAAATCGTCCGATCCGGACGGGGTGGGGAGGAGAAAGGGGGGTAACTGACGCGCTGCAGTGCACGGCATCCGACCTGCGGCTCAAACGGAGCAAAAAAAGGAGGAGGGGCGAATGCGCCTACAAAGCGCAGGGAAGCTTATCATAATGACTTAGATAGAAAAGCTGTGACGAGAAGAATCGCTTTTCAAATGGAAACTGTGACTAAACTCAAGAAGGAATGCTCCTTGAGGAGCGGAAATGAACAAAAGACGGTGTGAACTGTATTTAGTAGACGGACAGGCTTCGGTTCGGGGAGGGTGTGTTTCTTCTTTCTTGGGTCGTGGCGAGGAATACTCGGATCGAGAGGGGCGAGTAAGACGCTCGGCAAGCTATTTAGCAGGAAATATTAACCATAACTCTCCCGTGGTCAACCGAAAAGATCGTAAAGGACCTAGTGCCGAGAACAGGCGGGGAAAGAAAGAGGAGTGGAGGACAACTTCGAAAGGGTCAAAATGAAACTTGATCCCAAACATCTTCGAAAAAAATGTCTGAAGAGTCCCCAAGAAGGAAAGGTGGCGGACAGTGTACAGACTTTCTCGACCAACAAAACCTTCGTAACTGGGCGACTTGGTTGGTTGTCCAAAGAGGGAAAAGCAGAGGGGGAGGGGGAAGGAAGACGAAGGGGGGCCAAACTTAAAATGGACAAAAATCAGGACTCTCAGCCGAAGCATCAAAGGGCGGGGGGGGGGCGGAAGAGTGTTAAGTCAAAATCAAGCCCTATGCGTTTGGGTTATGGGGAAAAACTGGACCAGCCGTCGCCTCGCGGATACTAAAGAGGGAGATAAAAGAGGGAGGTGAGTTGGGCTGTAACAACAAGGAAGGTGCATACTAACGAGTACGCGTGCAGCATCGATCAAAGAAAGCTAAAAGGGGGGTCGGGGGGAACTGGGAATTGAAAAAGGCTTTCGGTGTCCTCCTTCACTCTGGAGGGGAACAAAAGTGCCCAGCGAGAACAGGAGAATGACATTCAGAACTGAAAGCCCGGGAAAAGAAAAAAAAAGGAAAAACCAAAAACACCCAACTCAAAAAAAAAAAAAAAAACCACCAAAACCCAAAAAAAAACACACCCACAAGAAAACCAAACACCACAAAAAACAAAACAAAAAACACAAAAAACAAAAGAAACCACAAAAAAAAAAAAAAAAAAAAACACACAACCCAACACAAGTCCACCGGGGGGGGGCATTAAAAAAAAAAGACGCTACAGGATGAGAACTCAAAGGGCAAAGAAGAGCTCTACGAAGCTGGAACAAGACGCTGACACCGCTTCGCACGTGGAAGTAAAGGGAAGGAAAAGAAGATGCAAAAACCGTACCGCGCGTGAACGGCCCGGGGGAGGGGCGCAAAAAAGGCTAAAGAAAAACCAGGAAACAGAGCTCGAATCGGAAAGGGAAAAACGGAATTTCTGGACGACAAAAGCTTAAAAGGAGGAACATGAGACGCAGAGTCACCTAAAACGGAGCGACTGGTCAAAAAAAAATCTACCCTCCAGGGGAAAAGTAGAAAGATGCAGCAGGGGGCGCGTCTCATCAACCAAACTACACACACTCTGCAACTCAATCAGACGTGCAGGGCAATGACCATAGCTGAGGTGGAGTG
>Ga0179593_1477183_pt1 | contig 11399 bp, 22 predicted proteins | sample CZODoug2_1_08_16_FD_185931 | JGI IMG/M metagenome (GOLD analysis project Ga0179593, IMG submission 185931) | Vadose zone soil fungal communities from Angelo Coast Range Reserve, California, USA - CZODoug2_1_08_16fungal (PacBio error correction) | ecosystem: Environmental > Terrestrial > Soil >...
CATTTTGAGAAGAAGGGGTTCACTTTGTCTAAAATGTTGGGTCCGGGGAAGAATGGCCGTGAGTCAGAGCATGCAGACGTATTGGGGTGCTTTTATACGATGGCCGGGGTTGAATGAGAGAATCGAAAAATCGAGATTGGACTTACAGGAATGAGGGTGCTCAAGCTGGGGAAGAGTTAGGGAGTATCTTAAATAGTCATTCCGGGGGAGAGAAAGTTCCTTCCGTCATCCAAAAACAGAAAAGAAAGATCAGTGTGTCTCGACAATAAAATCTCGGGGGGATCTCATCTGTAGCAAACTCCCGACCTAGCTAACAAGGAGAAGAAGGAGGTTTATCGTGGAGGATCACCAACCTAAGAAAATTATGGACGCGGTCTAACCAGAATGCAACAGTATGAACGTCTTGAGAACATTAGTGCGAAAGGGACATTTTACACGGAAAAGAGAGACGCAGTCACGGGATGCTTGGGAAAATTTAACGAAAGAAAACCCTCCTATGGTCCTATCAAATGGGGGGAACAATGTGGAGTTTATAGTCCGCCGAAGGGGAAAAAGGTAAGGAGTGCCCAAGGCCTTCAGAGACAAACGCCGGTCCGATGGAGAGCGTGCTGTTGTCGATTTAAGAGGATTGAAGAAGCTAGGGAAAAGCCAAGGAGTGACAACAATTGCAAAAAGGAATCGGTGAAAATTCAAGCTGAAAACCAAACTGAGGAAATGAGAGAACTTCTTGATGTAAGGAGGGGCCGCCGCTTCAGGAGGGAAAAACGTTCTACAAAAACCGGTAAGGGGACCGGGAACCTGAGGCATTCTGCAAAAAGAAGGCAGCAGAAAACACCGTCGAGGAGGAGGGAAAAAGGAAGTCCCTCCAAAAAGGAAAAGGGAAAATCTCAAGGAAGCAAATAAGGGGCAGGTCTCTTTGGTTTGGCCATGGCTCAAAGGGGGTAATGGACTGTTCATTCTTTCCGGGGGCTAAATTCCCATGTCCTGAAGGCAATCAAGTGACGTCTACTACCCGATAAAGAACATCGGAGAGAGCAAGCCCGAAGCATGGAAAGGGAGTTTCTAATAGGACTTATGCTATTGACGAAAGCCAGCGGAGACACTTACTTAGAAAAAGGAAAAGTACACTCTCTGGGGGAAAAAACTGATCTCTCCTTGGTGGGGGGAAAAAACAACCTGAAGGCCGAGACTTGGTGCGCCTTAACTGGTGTGTGAAAGGACCTACCTCCCAATAGAAAGGGAGAGCTAATGTAATCTGAGGAGGGAGGAAGAACAGGGGATACGTACGACCAAGGAGAGTGAGTCATGGGGGATTCATGGAAAAGAAAAAAAACTATCCGTACTATTCCGGAAAGAAGAAGCATGGTCCGCTTTTTAAACTATCCAGACTAAGATCACGCTGGCATGGGGGGGGGTAACACACTGGGGGGAAGAATCTTAGACCTGTTCTATTGGCGTTCCTGAACGTACTACACCAGGAAAAGGGGGTGAGAACTTTCAACAATCCAGTAAGGGGGGGGGACACTTTCTCTTCGAGGGGAAGGAGTTTATATGAAGTCAAGAGCATATCTTCACTAATTGAGAGAGGAAGGGTCTTGTAGACAGGTGACTTTACCTTCTTCAAAAAGGGAACAAGAAACTGGATTTGACCAGAACTTAATTTCCATTAACTCGAAAGAAATCTTGGGTTATGGGGTCAAGGTTTGCGCGTGGTGTGCGGGGGAAGTTGCGATGGCTTTTGCGCGAGGCGCGACCCCGAATTTCAAATCAGGAATGGGGGATTGAACAGAAGTCCAAGATTGGGGTAGCGGATGGATTTCTGGAGGGGTCAAAAAAGATGGACGCACTTTAACGAAGAAAGACTTTTTAAGGGGGCCTGCTGGGAAGCCCGCGGATCGTATCAAAAAGGAGAGCAAGTTATGGGGTCTAAAAAAAAGGCAATCTTACAGGGGAGGGAAATGTCGATTTAACGCAGGAGCAGGCGAGACGACTGGAAGGGGAAAGGCTCAATCCGCACTGACTTCCAGGAAATTCCTCCTGATTCCAAAGGGGAACGCCAACGGGGGGAGAATCACAACTCTTTAGTCACTTGGAGGAAACCAATGATGTTATTAATGTCAGAGGGCTAGTGCTTTCTAAGCGGGGAGAAGGGGTGAGCATTACTCGCTAAAATCGCTTCAGGAGGAGAAAACGTCGGATGGTTGAAAAGGGGGGGCTTTCCGTAAAAGAAGGGGGGGACGCAAGGCTGAATTGGTGGGCTTTAAGGTTATCTCGGTTTCAAAGAGAGGACAGCGAAATTTACCATGGGAATCAAAGAGAACTTTGTTACTCAGTTCCCGCGTAAGGAAGTGGGTGTTCTAACCTTACTGTTGGGAGGGGGGGATAATCGGATTCTACCGGATAGGTGGACCCGCCTCCCAGTTGGGGTCAAGCATGGGAAGAATATGAGACGCATCTTTGGGGAAAAAACTCGAGGAATCCTGGGGAGACATCTAGAATCCGGTGATTATTCTGCGGATGGGGGATGTTGGTTGTGTGGGGGGATTTTGGATCATTAAAGGGGGTCTGGCTCATTTCCTAAGGGTCTTTGTTGAAGGCGTGGTAGAAAAGCCGTTGTAACACCTTTACTTCAGGCTCCTTCGAGATAGTTACTACTGTCTACCACCGGTAACGCGTCGTGTTGTATCTAAAGGACTCTGATCAGAGAGGAGAAGGGGCGTGTGGCCCCTGATCAAAGGATCGTGCCACCATTACCATCGAAAAAGGGGCTTGAGCCAAAAAAAAAAAAGCCGCCTGTTTGTAGGGGGGAAGGGGCGCCGATTCATCTCGGGGACTCTCGCGAGAAGCCCCAAACGAGGAAAAGAGAGGGGATTTTTAAAGTGCGATGTCGGAGGAGGAGGTCCAAAATCATGCGAAGGGGGGGGGTGTTGGACGCGCGCCAGGGACAAGTAAAAGGGAGGGGACGTGATTCCTGCACACGCACGGAGAGCGGTAAAGATGTCTGGGTTTGTTGGGAGACCACACATCCATCTTGTGGATGGGTCGAAGGTATTATTTAACTACTCTAAGGGGGGAAAGACACGGATTCGGGCACCCATAAAGGCCGCAGGAGAGCGGGAAACAACATCACACAACAGCATCAATGAAAGCAGGCCGATAACGGAGGTTAAGCGCGAACAGGGGGGGGGGGAACGGGAGCACCTTCCCGAGGGGGAGAGTCATCGTCTTTAATTCTGAAAGAAGGATCGACAAAGTGAGTTCCGAGTGAAAATCCAATAGGCAAGGGGGGAGTCGACCGGCCAAAAAGTCGTAAACCCTGGTAACTTACTTTGAAGGAAAAACTAAAAAGGGTCAGTTCTAGATCACGCTGCGAAAGGATAAGGGGAAGAAAGGCAGCCTTCAGCGAGGGGAAAGCAAACATCTGGTACACAAGGCAAAGACTAAGACATTTCTCACTCTGTCTTGGGTGCGGGAGAGTAATGAAAGGGTGTGGGTAGATAAAGGATTCTATAGCAAAGAAGAAAGGGGGGAGGCATTAAAGACATAAGTGGGGGACAACAGTGGTCCTAAGCGTCCGAAGGTTGAGCCGCGATTGACAGGCAAAGGAAAGGGAATCGTCAGTTTAAAGATGGAGGGAGTTCGCTGGCCAGGACGGACGCTGTCCTGAGTGCCATACGATACATGTTTTCAGCTCGCGTTTCCAAGGGGAATCCTCACGTTCTCTCAGGGGGGGGGGAAGTTGTGGGATAAAGTAGACCGCTTTCCCGGACAAGGGAAAGCCCACACTTCACAGAAGGAAACCCTCTGAAAAAGAGCCGACTATACGCCCATGTTTACGTAAAAAAGGGGGGGTCAATAATCATACTCGGAAAGGAGGTGGCAATGGGCGCCGATAGCGGGCACACAAGGACAGCTGAATAACAGTTTCAGGAACAAAAAAGAGCAAGCAGGAGGGGGGAAAATAACGCCAGGGGGGTTTTTGTGCAGGATCAGGGAAAATGTTGGGTGAGAAAAAGAGCTATTCAAAAGAAGGTTCGGGGTTGGGGGGGGGCAGAAGGTCAATTCCGGAGAAAGAGACTACAATGAGGTGATCTCCGCTCTTGGGGGGAAGCAGGAACTTAAAGCAAAGGAGGGGGGGGAAGAAAGGCCAAAGGAATGGGTGAATTTCTGGACACTAAAGACCGGGGTAGAGGATGTAACGCAAGCCGCGTGGTACGACGAAGCATGTTGTTCTCAAAGAAAACAAAGAGTGAGATAGTGGTGGAAACCTGGACTCTGAAGAAAAGGGGATCACTTTCGGAGACCTGGGATAGTATTCCATGGAAAAGGAAAAAAAAAATCAAGGCTCAGGGGGGGAAAAAGTCGTAATCTCTAAGTTGAAAAAAGGGAAATACAAAATGTGAGCAGCTCTTACCGGGCGGGCTGGCAAAAAGACGTTCAGGAGGGCAGAGAAGGGTCGGTGAGGCAGTTTCTGGGGAAAAATAAGATAGGTATCATTCTCAAGAAAGAAGGGGTCTGTTTGAAAGGGGGGGGACAGCCCACGTTGTCTGGGAATAGTTGCGGAGAGAGGGGGGGAATTCTCCATTCGGTAAGGAAGGACTGGATGTCTTGTCGAAGGAGGTGGTTCGGTCCGGGTCTTGAAACTAAAGAAACTTTTTACATGGGAGGGGGGGAGCAAATTGGCGCCATGCAGATGGAGCTTGAGGCAATTTTTAAGAAAGAAGGAAAGTTCAATAGGCTGGGGAGGGAATTGAGTGTGAGGCGGCAGGCTTAAGGCGAAGGGTTTTTCTGCCGAAAGAGTCTATCATTTTCTTTTACTTTACCGGGGGGGGAGGGTGCGCCGTTGTTGCATGCGGAGGGAAACTCGGAAAAGCAAGAAGGAGAATGAAGTTTCTGAGAAGGGTGTCCTCATTAGGGGGGGGGGGGGGGGGGGGGGCACGTGCCATTGCAAAGTGCCATTGGGGGTAGGGGTTCTAGCCTTAGGGGGAGAAGAGAGAATGAACTCCGACAACAAAAAAAGGATGAAAAGAGTTGGACCGCGAAGAGGTTGAGATCAGGGTTGGAGATCGGCGGCTCTCCAGCCGGGGGGCAACATGGCGGACCGAGGTAAATTGGCTTTAAGTCAGATCAGACGTGCAACCCCATAAATGATAGAGGAGAAGCGTTTGCCCACTTTTTCCAAGGAGATAGGGTCAGATTGTTACGTGACAAGGCAAATTGCTTGAATAGGGTTTCGGGAAAATAAATGTGAGGATGAGCTTTCCTTGGAAAAAATTTTATCGATGCCGGTTCGTTTTCAGTGGGAGTTTTTCCTTGTAAATCAGGAAGAAAGATCAGACGGTGTGGGGGAGTGTCCAAAAAAAAGAGACGGAACGCTTTTCGCAGAGGAAGACGCGAAACTTGGGGCCGCACAGTCGGGACAAATTGAGGGAAGAATTGCAAGAATGCGACCAAACAAGATTCATGTAAGAGGAGGGGTACAAGAGAGGTACTTAGGGCTGACTGTCGATCTGTACCCAAGGTCGAAGCGGAAGACCTCAATCCAATACGTGTCTGGGGGGGAGGGGAGGGAGAAGAATCGCGAACTTTAACCTCATGCGAAGGGAAGAGGATTGTGCAGGAAAAGTGACAGGAGGTTACGAAGGAGACAATCGGGGGTCAAGAAAAAAACAAACGGAGGAAGGAAAAATAGGAGAGATTGGGGAGAGGGGGTCGAGGGGTTTGTCACTGTCAAGTCAACTGGGGGGCTGGGGCCTAAATGGTTGGAAGAGGCAGGGAAAATCAGAAATGCAGTTATTGGAGGGACTGCTTGCCTCGCGGTAATCGAAGAAAGTCGAGATGGACAATTAAGGGAGCGGGGTTGTTCCTTGTCTGCAAGGGGTTGAAGAGGAAAGGAGGCGCTGGGAGACAAATTTCCCCGGAGGAGGAAGGCACTCAAAGGCTCAGCTCGGGGTTAGAAAAAGAGAGAAGATGATGGAAGACAGGGGGCATACAAACTCCCCGACCTAAAAGGAGGAAAAGATAGGATCAATCTTCTAAAAAAGAGCGACCCGTATACAGAGATACTATTTAAAAAAGGGAGAGAAATTGGACCCCTCTTCCCGGAGGGACCTGCTTCACGAGTACTAGTGAGGGTCTAGATTACGGAAAAAAGTGTCAAAAGAGAGAAGAGAAACTTATGGGGGGTGCACGGGTATGGAGAAAATTGAAAAAAGACAAACCCGTGGACAAAGAAATGGAGAGAAAAGGGTCAGAAGGGGGGGGGAGGATATTCCGACGGGTTTTAAGGGGGGGTGTGGTTCCTTGGACCTAGTAAATATAAAGGGTTTTTGGATTCTGTAATCTGGGGAAGAGGGGCCTCCTAGAAAAAGACGAAAATACAATTTCTCTCTTTTAAAAGGAAGATGAATCCGAAAAGGAAAGGGACCAGAAGAAGAAAGGGAGGGGGGGGGGTGAACGGCCTGCGGTGAAGCGCAGAGTCATCTCTTTCAAAAGGAACAGACCCGGCGTACACTTATAGACAGGAGATTCCTCGGGAAGGGAGAAAACACCGTCGACGTCAAAGCAGGCAAGACCGAAAAATGCATTTACAAGCCAGAGACGACAAGAAGGATACCTTAGCCTCTCTTGCACAGGGCCGAAGACATAGGGCTTGTGGCGGAAAAAAAGGGGGCCGTGAAAGGGAGAAAAAAGGAGTAGACGGGCTAGGAGGCAAAAGTCGTCTCAAAGACAAGAGAGCATAGCGCGATAAATTTCCTTAGCGGGAGGAAAACGAAGGAGGATTAGAATATGGGAAAAAACCTAGCTCACAGGGGTGGTCAAAAAACACGGAAGAAGATTCTAAAAGGTAAGACAAAGCTATGGGTTAGCTTAATCAGGGAAGGGGGGCGCCACTTCAAGCATCATAGGAAAAAAGGGGATCGCCGTCTCCTTGGGAGGGGTTTGTTCCGGAAGTACGAAAAGACAGGATAAAGGATCCCCATTTGGAAAAAAGGGTAAGGAACGTCATCTCCTTACGATGACCAGAAAAAAAAAAGAGGACCTTATAAGATGTACTTAATTGAAAGAAGAGGACTCTGAGAAGTGAAACTGAAGAAGCACGGAGAAAATTGAAAGCTAATCTCCTTCTCAAGGATTGGGGGAGAAAACCCCAGGTGGCATCAAGAGGTAAGGGGGTTCATTTTGCTGCCATCACTTCCGTACAAAACGTAGTGAAGATTCAGTTCAAAAAAAATCGGAAGAGGAAAGGGGCACTTCGAGGGGGAAAAATAGAGTTTGACTCTTTGAAAAGGAAAAAAGGAAGACGTCTCACTGCGTCGTATCTTGGAGGATTTGCGGACCGGAGGGGGACAGGAGGTCAAAAAGCAAAAGATTTCCCGGGGGAGAGGGGCTGATCAACCAGTCCATGGGGGGCAGAAAACTGAAAAAGAAAAAAGCGGGCGGTTTTGGGGGTTAGAATTGTTCTCTTGTTGGGGGGGGGGGAAAGGGGATAGCATGGTGCGCGCACAAAAAGGGAGGCGAAAATTCTGGGAAAAAATGGGAAAAACGATAAACCACGGGGGGGGTCAGGAGGGATGCCCACAAGAAAAGGGAACTGTAGGAAGAAGGATGTGGAAGTGGGTGTCAGGAGGGGTAAAGAGGAGGAGGAGGAATTATCCGAAAAAAGGAGCGAAAACTTTTGGGGGAAGGGGGGAAACTTGGAACTCCTGAAACCTGGCATCTAAACAGAGAGGTGAGAAGAGAAGACGGGGGAAATCTAACGAAAAAGGGGACTTCCGATGAGGAAAAAAGGGGAGGCAAAATGGTCAATACAACCTTGGGAGAATCGAGGAAGGGAAATTTGTCCCCACTGAGGGGAGAGGTGGAAGAAGTAGTCATTCTTGAAGAAAAAATAGAAAAAAAATTCTCAGACCTCAGGAGGAGGGGGGAAAAAGGAAATTCAATGTCGGATGGCGCTTGGAAGGAAGTACAGGGGGGCAGGGTTCGGAAGGAAGAGGACGGGGGAAGGGCGAGTGTTTTCTTATCCTCAGGGTGAATGGGCTAGGGGGAAAGAGGCATGACCTTGAAAGGGGAACATCATTCCTTTGGGAAAGGCATGAAACTGCTTTCCTAATGTGTCAGGGAAAGGACTGCCGCTGATGGAAATTGACTGGGGAAAAAGGGGGAGGAATTCTAAGAGGGGGGGAACGCTCCATCTTCAAGGGGGGAGAAAGGGCCGGGTATGACAGGGCTCGTTAATTTGGGGCTCCGGGTCTATTAATCGGGTTGGAGAAAGGGGGCGTCTTATGTGGGAGGGAATCCTGTTTTTATGTTTGGGAGCATGCTTGGAGATGGGGATTTAGGTGACTTCTTCAGGGGAAGGGACCTTATGCGTAGAGTTATCCAGACTAAAGAAACCGTTACCGGAGGAAAAGAATGGGGGGAGATTGAGGGGAAAGAATCCTCAAAGGGGGTTTTATAATATAAGAATCCGTCTTGCAAAGGGAGAATGAAATCTAAGGTCAGGGCGACGTGCAAGGAGAGAATTCCAAACAAAAGCGCCACTGGATTGAGGGGGAAAAGGCGGGACTATTCATCGCAAGGGGGGGTAAGATCGAGCCAAAACCACCTGAGGGAAGAGAGTTAACATGGAGATGATACGAGGGGTGCCATCATCACAAGCTGGTGGGGGTGGACGAGGGCGGAATCGAAGGTCTTCCCTATCTATCAGTGGAAGAAGAAACGAAGGATTACCCTAAAGAGTCCTTTTGGAAGGAAAAAGTCCAAAGAAATCTTGGGAAGTTGGGAAAAGGGAGTGGGGCAGTAACTACTAGTAAAACACCGGAGGAGCTGATCAGTCCCAGAAAATGAACAGGCAGAGGGAAAATAACATCCAACAAAAAAAACAATCAGAACCCCGGAAGGACAGACCCCTAAAAGGGAAGGATTAAAGAGGGAGGGTCGGAAAGAAGATCAACTTATGGTCGTCAGGAAGAACGGGGCCACATTGACAAGATCTGAGGAGAGAAAAATAAAGGCGGGGTAATATTGATACAGAAGAGATCACACCTTCCTGTCGTAAAAAAAAAGGGAATCTTAAGGGGGGTGTCAAATGTAAGAAGAAAAGAGGGAAAGGGTCTGCTATGAAGAGGAAAAAGCAGAAGGAAGAGAAGAAGGTTAAGGAAAGAAGAGGGTTCAAGGTCTGTTCCTTCCAGCAAAAAAAAGCACATCCGAAGTAAGAAAACCTTCCTGAGAGGGGAACGATTAGGGGGGGATATATTCACTTATTCTATTATCACGAACGAACTACCGCGACCGAGACCATCATTGGGAGCCAATTTACGAGCCGCAAATGTTGGAGTCAAAGAAGGGGGCCTCAGGTAGGTAATCAATGAGGATTCTTCGGGGAAGCAAATTGCCTGGCCTGCCTGCGTGAAATGGGAGGAAAGTTTCAAAGAAGGGCTATGGACCAGGGCAGCACCAACGGGTCTCTCGGTTTCGAGGAAAAAAAGGAGGGAGCGGGAGCGCCACACTTAACATCCTTCGACGAGGAAAGGGTTGGACCAGAAGTAGGGGAGAAAACCACAAGTATCTTGTCCAAAGAAGAAGAATCCTAGGGAGGGGGGCTCCACGTAAAAGAAGAGAAGAGAGAGAACACAAAAGAGGTAGAAAAATCACATTTGAAGGGAAGCACCAAAATCTCCCCCTCTAGAACAAGAAGTCCACTAGTGATGGGGTTGGAACGAGCATTGGAAATTGGGTGGGCTCACCTCGAAGAAGAGTGCCGTTGGGGGGAGAAGGCACTTTCAAGTCGGTAGACTCAAAAAGAAAAGGGAGGGGACGAAGAGAAAAATTGGTTGTAATATATCCTCTAGGGGAGGCGCAGAAGGAAAGGCTCAAAACCAGCGTGCCCAGAATATTCCAGGGAGGGGGCAAGGGGAGACTTCCTAATGGATTAGGACGGCAGGGAAAAGAGAAAAGGGTCGCTGCTGAAAATCGATGGTGCAAAAAAAGGAAAAAGGAAAGACGAACGGAGGAGGACGAGGAAAACGGTAAGATGACTGATGTCTGCAGAAAAGGAGGGAGAAATCGAGGGGAATAAGATTGACACCAGGAATAGTCAGGTTGGTCGAAGGAGGCGTCTCTCAGGGAGATGGGAAGCTTTCAACAGCCTAGCTTCCTTCGGGAAGACGACCGTTCAGTGCCTATAGGGGAAGGGGAGGGCGGATGGGGAGGAACAACTACCTCTAGGCTCAACCATTCTCGTGGGGGATTGGTGCCAGTAGACTTCAGGGTGAGATCATTAGGGAGAAAAGGTCACGAAAAAGGATGGGAAGTAGTTAAACATAATCGAAGGGGAGATTTAGGCTATAGGCTGGAGAGGAGGAATTGGGTTCGCCTATCTAAATTTTAAATGGAGCGGGGGGAGGGTAAGATTGCAAGAAGGTATCAGTTGGCGGGGGGGGGAACGGACCGATCTGGGGCTGCGGAGTGTAACTGAAGTTTCGGAGGGAGTCTAAGGAAGGAAACGTTTTGGGATAGCACGGGGCAGTAATGTGCTCTCAGGGAGGGAAGGTCCCGTTTTTCGGGGGATTTAAAGAAGTTGTTGTGTCAATCGAGGGGAGGAGAGGAAAAGAGGGGAAACGAAAGTGCTCTCATGTGCCTCATTTCAGTGGGGGGGGAAACTTGCTTTGAAAAGAGAAAGGTGGGGGGGACAGGGGGATCAGAAGGGGGGGAGCCTTCGGCAAAGTCTAACGACAATAATTTCATTTGGTACGGGGGGAACTTCGAAGGGATCAGGGAAGACTTATACAGTTTTCAACTTAAGAGCATCCTCCCACAGGGCGGGAAGAGCCCAAATTGCTTAGGACCATATGAAGGGCACTGGGGGTGTTCAATGGTACAAAGAAGAACGGCAACAAGATATGGGCTCTTTTTTCAATGTGGGGAAGCTCAACCATTTTTCTCAAGGCGTGCCTAAGTCTTGGAATAGGGAGGGCGGGTCACTGTGGGGAAAAAAGTCTAGTTTAGGTATAAGAAGGAGGGGGGGAAATGATATGCCGGTGTTGAGGTTGGGAAAAAAGGGTGGGCTTTTGGGACGGTAGAAGGAAGGTCCAGAAAAGCAGAGAGGGGTGTTTTGGAACCGAAATCTCTCCCTTTTAGCCTTCGCGGGGAATTACTTTCAAGAACTGGGGTACGCCCGCTGGGCTTTCCGAGGAGAGACCGTAACTGCAAGAAAAATAGGGAAAACACCCAATAAATGTTGAGGGGGGGGGGGGGTCGGCTCGAAGAGGCTTTCAGGGGGCGACCCCTGTAGAACAGCGAAGAAAGGGAAATTTCTGGGAGAAGGAAAGCCTGAAGAAAGAGAAAAAGGGAAGCGAAAAAAAAAAAAAGAGGGCGGGGTTTACAATCGGTAGGAA
>Ga0179593_1589334_pt1 | contig 11399 bp, 15 predicted proteins | sample CZODoug2_1_08_16_FD_185931 | JGI IMG/M metagenome (GOLD analysis project Ga0179593, IMG submission 185931) | Vadose zone soil fungal communities from Angelo Coast Range Reserve, California, USA - CZODoug2_1_08_16fungal (PacBio error correction) | ecosystem: Environmental > Terrestrial > Soil >...
CACCATCCGCAACGCCCCCCCCACAACCACATGCCGCGCTAAACCATCAACACTCGGCTCCGGCACCGACTGCCCCCCCCAAATCCCCCCGAACGCACCCACCCACGCCCTGCCCAACCCCACAGGACCCACCCTCCCCCCTCGACAAATTCGCCTCCCACAGAACCACCCTCGAACTTGTAAATCGCACACCACGCCAAGCTGCACGGACGCACTGCACACAAACCGATGCTGCGACCCCCCCACACCCTCCCAACCACAACGCCACCCAACCCTCAACTTCCCACGCCCTAAAGCACAAAAAAAACCAAACCCCCAGACCCGCCCCCCGCTTGATACCCCCAGCCCGCACGCAATTCCCGAGAAGTCTCACTGCTCCCCCAACCAAGACCTCCACCCAGGCACCACGCGTCCAGAACCTCATGCCCCCCGTCGCATCATCTCGCCCCAAGTACGACCCAGCTGCCCTTACCGCGCGACACCGCCCCCCAGACATGCCAAGCCTCCCAGGCTGCCCACTCCAAGCACCGCGACCCACTGCCGCAATCCACACCCGCCAATCCCCCTATAAAACTCGCCCCCAAATGACAACCTCAACTCCAAGACCGCCCCTACCCCCCCCATCCGCCCATCTTTCCGAACAATGGCCCCTTCCAACCCGGACCCCTCCCGCTCGAACAGCCCCCAAGGACTCTAGACAAAACCCATCAAATCGCATCACGCGCCTCGCTCGCACACCGCACAGCGCCGCTGTATCAAACTGACATAGGTACCTTCGAGCCTAACCGTAACCGCAGACGCGTCAGCTCCGCCCCTCCACCGCCACAACTCACCTGAGACACACACCCCTATCCCCCCGCTAACAATCCTCTCGACACCAACGCACCTCCCCGCCCCTCGCGGCCGCTACTCGGCCCTCGCCCTCGCGTCGAGCCCCCTGGCATCTCGCCACAGTCCCTGCCCGATGCGAACGCGCAATATCCCCCGCGCGCGTCGCTAAACTCAAGTCAAGCACTCCGACCGAAATCGACGGCAGCGCGAAACTAACGCTCACCGAGCTAACCCCACATCAACCACAGCGGCCCAGCGACCGCGCATTCACTCACGCTACAACTTAATGTGCGGACCGTCCACGGACCGACACCCCACCAACGACGCAGACCAACACCCACTGCACCAACATCCGTCAGACCAGAAGCCGGCCTGACTCCGTGGCGCACACGACCCCTCAATTAACCACGACCCCCCTGCACATGGGCGATGAAGCCAACTCCTCACCTCTCAAACCACAACAACAAAACCAACACCGGAAGGAGCGGCAGCGAACACAGATACGAACGATCTTACCACTCAAACGCCCCCAAACAACTGTCCCGCAAGGCGACTAGTCAGCATCCCCAAGTCCCGTCACCAACCCAAGGACTCAACCCCAGCCAGGCACGCCCCACATTCCGCCCGCGCAGACTTCCAGTGCAAAGGTCACTACCAGCAGCGCCCTTGGATCGTCCCCCCAGTCCACCGCAACACACGCCCGACCCGCACCCGTCAAGTATAATAATAAAGCAAAACCCGCCACGCACTCGGCCGTCCCAGCGAACATGAACCAGGCGGTGCTCCCGCCCGCTGGTCAGCACCCCCGATACAGTAGTCCCCACCCCCGCACATCCCACAAAATCCTCAGCAAGCCCCCGCGTCGAACGAAATCTTCCCGCCCTCGAAACATCCGGGACGACACCCCCACCCAACACCCACGCGGCCCAACCTCACCCCGTTCCCCCCCCAGAACCAAAACAACCCCGTCAGACACGACAGCAACCCCCCCCACTGCCCAACAAACCGCACAGCCGGCACCCACTGCCACAACTAAAGTAGACCGCCACGCTCGACGTGCCCATCGGTGACCAACCCGTACGCCATGCAGCCACCTACGTCCCGTGCCATGTCCTCACTCGCACTTATGCACCACCCACACTCGTTAAATCTCAGCAATTACGCCCCCTGCCCCGTCGCCCCTCAACCCAGCCCCACCAAACCCACACCACCACCCCCCCATCAGACCACCCCACCCACCCATACACACGCACGCGCGCCACCCGCCGCCACACTGCCCCAGTGACAACACTACACTCCATCAACACCCACAAACCTACTGCAGCCTGCGACCTAACCCACCCCCCCACAGGCAAACCAAAGCAACGCACAATCCCGCGCCGTCCAACAACGCAACCATCCCGACACCCGCACCCACGCTCCGCAGCACCCGACTTCCACTAGAAGAGATCAAACTAACGAGCCACTCCGATTACTACGAGCCAACAATCTGTGTCTCGCCGACGCGACGGCTACCCACCCCGCCCCCCAAAGCGCCCCTTCTGAGACCCAGACAAACAACCTCTCAGCGCACATTCCGGGCGTCCACACGACCCCATGGCGCGCCCGCCGCGCTCCAACCGTCCCAAGAAAATCCCCGCGTGCCATCACCCCCAGGCTCTCGAACCACACAGCCAGCCCCGTTGGCAACCATCCTGGTGTGCGCCAATCCTCACTCTCCGAAAGACAGCGCGGCCGGCCAAAATCGCGTCCCCCGGCCTTAAATCCACCCACAGTCGATAGGAACCAAAGCCAACCCCCACGCGCCTTCCCTGTCAGTAGGACAACCACCCATGCCAGACACCAGGTCCAGACCCCCAGCCCCTACATTCCGGGCTCCGACCATCCACTGCAGCGATCCGACGAACAAACCAACCCAAATCTGCGTAGGCTACGCTCCAAGCCCAAGCGCGGCCCGCACCACGCAACCCGCGCAACTATGCTGCGCCCCGCCCTCGATCTCACCCGCACAAACTGGCACAACACTACCTCCGAACGAACCGGCCCATGCCGACGCTGCCTAACGACTAACCCCCAATCCTGCGTCACCCACCTCCCCCTCAATGTCATAACGGCGCTGCGCTGCACACCCGACCACTCAACTCCCCACACGCCCCAACCACGCGCGCCACACCAGCGTCGTCAACACCCACAACACCCACCCAGATCTCTGTGCACTCCAGACACCCCCACCCAACCCGTAAACCCCCCCCACACCGCAACAAACCAAACCGCGCTTAGCCCCACCGACCAACTTACACAGGCCCCCGGCTGCCCAATCAATCTACAGGGCACACGCCACTCCAGACCCCTCCCACCCCCCAGCGACAAAAATCCTCGCAACCCCTCGCGACCCAGCACCACACACAGCCCCCTTCCGACCCGTCAAAATCTCAGCCCCACGCCTCGCGCACAGAGCCCGAACCCCTTCAACGATACAGACCCAGTAACGCAGAAAACCACACTACTACCCAGACCAGCGACCGCATCCACGAAGCCCGACCATCATCGTGGCAGACACGCGCCGCCCAAGCGCAGAAACGTCCCAGCGCAGGCGCTCGTCTATGCTCGACCAACCAATCCCGCAGCCCTTAGCAAAGCGTCGCGCATGACCGGAGTTGAAACCACCGCATCATCGGTTCAAATGCTACACTTAACCTCCAGAATCCTGACCTTGACCCACGCTATACTACCAACGCACCACCCCCCTACGCTATCGGCCCGCCATTTTTGACACTCCAGCCAGCGCGCCAGGACACATCCTCGCAGCCCGCAACGAGACCTAAGACCGCATGGATCACATACCTGCCAGAATCCACGCAACCCAACCCTACACACACACCACACACCCAACTCCTCGCAGCGCCGACCGTCGGACCAATCCCCGCGCGTACCTTACCGCAGGCCTTCAAGCACCCCACCCCAACTACGCCCACGAACACTCAATACGCAGACCCAACTCTAGAAAACATGGCCCCAAACAGCCCAAAAGCAACCGACACGCCTCCCTCACCCTCGACGCGCGCCTGCCCCCCCCGTAATACACCGGCGCAAAACCACTCCAGTCTGCGGACCGAAGTGTGGCGCCCCGCGCCGCTGAGCCCACAGGTCCACGCTCCTCCCATGAAACACTCGCGACCAATAGTCCCCCACCTACGAGCAATTCAAGAAAAGCGAACAGGGCCCCACTACGCACACTCCCAATTATGAGTGCGCATCGCATCGAGTTCGCATAGTTTACTGAACACACAGCACAGCCGTGACTGTACCGCACACTACTCGCACTATCTCCAATTCCCCGAACCCCCCAACCAGACCCCCGGAACCACAAAATAACCCTATCAGCCGCCAGCCACTCCTCCAGTCTGCGCCCAACCTCCAGCTCGGCTCGTACCATTAACATCCAACAGTCGCCCTCCCCGCCCGACCCCTTCCTCCACTCAGCACCGATCGCGCCCACCACACGATCGCGTTTGGGGAAATGATCGCGCCCGACCCCACGAGCGCTGGACAACCCAAATGCCCTGAGCCCCAACACCCCCCCCCGGCCAAGCCTTCTAAGAGCCGTGACCCGCGCGATGCCTCGACACACCAAACCCAACAGCCTTCCCGGACCTCCCCCACCCAGCTGACTAAGAGCCATCACACCCTCCCCGACGCGAAACTGCGATCCCCCCATATCCAACACAGTCCGCCTCAACTCTTCTTACCCACAAAAACCAGCAGGCTGGTGCGATGATACATCGAGGAAAACCAGACCACTTCGCTCTGTTACTAAGACAACCACCGACCCCAACCCCCCCGCCTCTCCCCATATGACACCGCGTGTACCCTCCAACGCCGCCCACCCCGACCCCCAACACATGCTGCAAAACGCGCTCAAATGAATCCTCTTCCCCGATGAGTTCCCACACCTCACCCCGCACCTAACCCCCGACCCACATCACGACGGAAACCCGACAAACCCAACCCCCACCCCTCGCCTCTCGAAACACACACACCCCACTGCAACGCGCCGCCCACGGTGTAATGCGCAACCTCACCGTACCCCACATCACCCCCAGCCACGCCCACCGACGCTACCACACCCCCAAAACAAACTCCCTACATCTCCAACACCCCCCCCCCACACCCAACCCCAACACCCACACTCCCTCGAAACATCGCCTTCGACTCTACTAGCGAAGACAAGCCAAAGCTGCGCTCCCCATGTCCGCGCCCCACCCGGAATTCCCCACCCCCTACCGTCACAACCCACACCACCACTACGCCCAAGACGAGCTGTCAACCTAAGCCATCAGGCTCCGGACCACCACGCAGCCAATAAAACAAACACCTCACAAAAACCCGGCCACTACCCCAGCCCGTCTGGCGAAAACCCAACTACGCCATCGACACGCCCAGACGGCGCATCGGAAAAAACAGACCCAGCAGTGAAGCCTCCCCCGCACGCGCCATTATCCGCACCCGCGCCAAGCCCAAACGCCACACGACACTATCAGCCCAAAGGAACATGGACGCAAATATAAGCCGCCCCCGCACCCATACACGGCCCAGCTCACCCACACCGAAGCCCTTCTAGGAAGCAACTGGCCGGGCCTCCGCTGCCCGCCGATCCCGCAACCGCCCCCCGCTACAGGATCGTATCAACCACACCGCGCCGTCGGCATGCCAGATCCACAACCATCCCCATCCACTCACTGCCGCGAAACCCAACACACCATCGCAGTCCACCAAAGGTCGCACCAGGCCCCGTGCTTCCCGGAACACATCAAACATACACAGCCGCGCCCACCCCGCACCCATCGAATAAACCCGTCCCCTTGTCGTCGCTCTCGCACCGCCTCAACAACCAAATACCCGCGAGACCGGCTGGTCCGCTAACGCATGACGCTCACCCCACCCCCCCGTGCCGCTGCCGGTGGAACCATCGCGCGATTTGTCTGCTCACTCCACACGACATCGTTCCGAAAAGCGCGATCCACCCCGCCCCCCCCACACCGCTAAGGACCGACAACCACAGCTCGGTCCGCCGCGGTGCTCACTCCCCACTCGACCATAGGCGACCCCTTTGTCTGTCATCACTGCACTTCTCGTGTACGACACACAGCCCAGCCCGACCGCCGCTGACGCCCACCAAACGAATGTGACTATTTGCCCAGCCCTACTCGTACAACCCACAACCAACCCAACCCCGACCTCGTGCAGACCCCGACCCTTCGGCGCCCGCCACGACACCCCCCACAAACGCACCCCTCCCCCCCGGCTAGTTCTCGCTTCCCCTCGTCACCCCCCCCAACCCCAGCCACCGGCCCGAGATCTACCGCCCTGTCCCGCCCGGAAATCCGCGACACTCTCCCTAACCGCGCACGCCCCTACTCGACCCCTCCCACATCAAGCCCTTTCGTGTCTCAAATAACTGCCCATCGTCGCCTCTTGTCTAAGTCCTCCAACCTCTGCTCACATCCCAAACACAACGACTCCCCAATCATCTCACAAACCACAGCGACCACCAACCCAGAGAGAGACAGCCCGCGCTGACACAAGCCGACAGACGATCTCCAACAGCCGCAACGGGCTACCACCAATCAGCATATCGACGCAACTATTACGTTAACACAGGCAAAGTCGGCCCTCCATAGACGAGTCCAATTCTCCAAACGGCCCCACAGCAACTCGCCCGGCGGCGTACCGCGGGCCGGAGCACCGTACACCATAACAGCCCCCGCTAAAGAGCAGCCCCGCCCACATACGGCAGCTCACGCACAAAGACCCCACCTGCCCACAAACCCCCACGCGCCCGCACTCGAAGACCAACGAACCTGACACACGCCCACCAAACATACCGCCTTCACCACCCACCCAAAACCCTTATCCCACTCCCACGACAACAACAAGCCACCCTCCCTACCCACTCCCACGCCGTCAAATCAGACCCCCCCCCACCGCCGACCCCCAACACACACAACCACTCCAAACCAACACCCTTCCACTCCCCCCCCCCAAACCTCCCCCTCGTGGGCCGGGGACACTCCGCACAATCTACGAACCGAACCAAATACAGGCGCCGTTACCAACTCAATCAGTTCCCAAACGCCACGACCGCCACCAACAAAGGCGTACAATCACCCACACCAACCCCCCAGCCCAGACTCACTCAGACTACGACCACTCCCAAACCCCCCCCCCCCCCACCCCGCCGCGCCACAACACCCCCCGCAACTACCCACACAGCCCGACCATCTCCTCCAGCTTAATCCGCGAACAACACCACAATTATACCGACCCATCTAACGAAAACCAAGCACCCTTCAACACAAACCACCCCCCGCGCCAACGGCCTTTAATCAACGACGAAACCCAACACCACACACCACACACCGCGCGCTATGAAGCCCTATGATGAATCCAATAGCACCCCAGCCCCTAGTATTCGCCACACCCCAACTAACGCGACTGAAACAAACACCATCGGAACAAACAACACACGCAGCCCGCACCAACCAAGCCTGCGCTCCGCACAGAACAGCCGGTTGAACTGCCCCGCTACCTTCCTCCATCCGAATGAACCCACCCCTCGCCCACCCCCCTGCAATTGCCAACCACCCTATACCAGAATCCCCCAAAACAACCTACCACGCCCCCGTACATCCCACTCACCCCCCACTCACGCTCAAACCTCCGCCCACATCCACGGCACAACGACCACCCCGTCACGCAATAAAACCCCACTTAACCACATCCAACCACACCCACCCGCCCCCCACAATTAGCGCACACCAACGACAACGTTAAGTCTCATCGCCCCCAGCATCTCTCACCCACTGCGTCCCCGTCAGTCAGCCTGTGCACACAACACCAAACCATCCTGTCCCCCACTCCCGGCCGTAGCCCAAGGCGTCAATCCCAACCAAACCCCCAAAAAGACCCCCCACCCACCAACACCACAAAACAACACCTCCCCGAAACACACCAACCCCCTCGCATCACCGCCCCACAACGACCACACCCCAATCTACCTCCGGTTACGTGACAACCGGAAGTTGACCCCAACCGCGCAGCGTAATCGTCCCCACCTCGCGCACCAACCCACATGCTCACAGCGCCACGCAAGCTTTCACAGCCCCCATCCCTCCCCTACACCGACCAACGACCCGCATCTTCATGAGATCTACAACGCGGCACCACAACCCACACACCCCCCGACCGAAGAACCACTGCTCACAAAATACTACCACACGTACCGCTTTCCCCCCCCGCAGTTTTCCGCCCTCGTGAGCACGCCGCGCACCCGCACAAATCCCGCGCCCACGGATGTGCCCCCACCACTCGAACAACACAGACCCCAAAGAGCTCCGAACCGCTCAAACACCCACCAACCCACCCCCCCGTCAGTCTTGACACAAAACCTCGTACGCACCATCACACTACCATCGTCACTCAAACGCCTACCATCTCGCACCCGTTCTGCCAAGATGCCAAAAGACCAAGCCCCCGAGCGCCCCAAACACACACGGCAACATTCGCAGAGCGCATCCGACCCACTCCCCCCTGCACACGAAGCATCTTCTAGGCGCCCCAGGATGCCACAAGCAATGGTTCCCCAGCCTCGGCCGCCGCCGATACAAATTAACCCCCCAAACACGCCCTCTCCGGTCGTCCCAGCCGTACCTCCCGAAGCATCGACAGAACCCGCCACACTATCACATGGCGATTTCCATACACCCCCCACCAAGCCATATTCAACCAAGACCGACTCCCACGTTGAGCCAACTACGCCCAGAACATGCACGTGCGCAAAATCAGACCCACCTGCATGCCGGTGATGTCACCGCTAACAAACTGCTGCCACGCTGTATGATCTACACCCACCCCTCAACCACTTGAGCCTTCAGACCCCCCAGCCCTGCCACATCCGCATCCCGCCCCACCTAGCCCAATCTGCGTGCAATAACCACCAAACTAACCCGCACTATCGCCCCAACGCCCCGGCCCCCTCGGCACCCCCCCCCACCCGCCACGCCCTGACTCGAACCAAGGCCTACGCGCACCAACCGGTCATACACGGAAGTTCTCCGCCGGTGACACACCATTCAACGCATATACCACACAGCCCTCTAACCACTGCCGCGAAACACCCAGTGCCGGACCACTTCCCACGCGCGACTCCGATGTGCCCATCACCGCAAACACTCCACGCCTCACTCAAATCGCCCCAAAACTGCCAGGCGCACCACACGATTCCCTGGCCAGCGCCCATACTCCAGATCAAACAAGACCCGTGACACAGACCGCTGTGATGCCTCCTCGTGACCGCACAACGAAAGCACCCACGCTCTACCCACACCCTCCACATACAGTTTCCATCCCGCACGCAACACCCCAACCATGACCCGGTCCCACTCACCAGCCCCGAAAACTTCACCCCAACGCGCCAAGCCCTAAAAGTACCGCGCCGATCTGCGTGAACTTAGCAGCCACGACAAGCCAATCCGCGCCCAAACCCCAAACCAATAAAACAACACAAACCACAACACCGCAGAACACCAGCCCCAAAACAGCTCCTACCCCGCGCAACTCCACGTCTGCGATATTCCTCGCCCGCACCCTAACCTCCCCCCAACACTGCCACCCGCATGATCCCGCCGAACACAACAATCCCACACCACTCACCCTCACCGCCCTTCAGAACACCCATACCCAATGCCCCACCGAACCCGGCCATCCCCAGACAAGGTGAAACTCCGCAGCCCAAAACCACAACCCCCGGCTCTACACCACCAAGTGTAAAGGCACAGACCCATAAATCGCAGTTCTGCGCATAACGCGACTCCGAAACGAACAACAAGCGGACCGCCAACCACCTGGACTCCTGCCTCAGACAGACAAGCCAACCCGCCGCCCCGCACTGCACACACCACCAGTGACTAGTGCTTTGTGACCGTATGCCTACCACGACCCCATACAACCATCTGAGCTGAACAATAAAGAACCAACCCCCAACCAACACCCCAGCCACATCCCCCACCCCCGCTAGCGCCTCGCCTACGTGAATGACGTAATGCGCGTAGACCGCGCAGCACAGTGCCTTAGCCAACAGACCCCCAACCAAACCAACCGCCGCCCCACCATTCTGCGTGCTCACGAATCAAACCCAATAGCGTAGCGTACTGCCCCATACGCCCCGCCAGGCGCTAGACACAACCTACCGGCCGACCTAGACAACCCCTCCATCCAAAAATGGGTCCGGAACAACCCTACCCACACAACCGCAAACACCATGCCTGCGTTTATCCCGGACAGAAGCGCCCACCCACAAAACAGCGTACTCTCTCAGAACCCCCCGTCAGCCCCCTCTGCCAACTTCGACCCCCCCACCCAAGCCGCCCCCCCACATACATCTCCGTAACAGAACCCCCCGAAAAAAACCAGCCCAACCAGCTTGCCGCCAAGCGGACTATCGCAGACAGCCTGCTCCCCCAACACACACATCCCACCAACAACCCCACCACGCCACCACCAAACTACACCCACCCCGTCCACCGCGCAGCCCGTGTCGAACACCCCTTCCATCGCCCCACCCACGGCACCCAGCAGGCCTATCCTCCGCCCCCCGCCCGATGTGCTGCACCGGACACCCCCATCTGCAACACACCACACAGCACCCTCACGCTGACTCCCAAGACGCCCTGCCGTGCACAACGACCAATGCACGCACCCGCGCTCAGGCTCAGCCCTACCGCACCCCCATGACATCCCAGACCCTCACCCACCTCCCGCCGCCGCTCCGCCACTATTCTACTCCGGCTTGACGCCCTGGACCAGCCGCGATCGACGCCCCCGGCTTAAAGCCGCGCAATGAGCACGCCGCTCTCGCCAACCGTCCAAACCTCGTTGCGTCAGGAATCGGCCGACCCGCCTACCCCCATGCGCGCCCAGGGTCCCTCACAACCCCAAATCCCGAATCACTCAGCCCACCTCACCCTCACTCTCTCTCCCCCCACCACCCCATCCATCACCGACACAAGCCCAACACCACTCAGCAATGGCGAACTACTTACGCTGGCCGAACGACTAGCGTTCAACCGACCAACTTTTGCCTGCACACCGCGAAACAATCAGCCCTTTACAACGGATCGCCCGCGGATCGCCCCCCGCTGTTTCGACACGACAAACCTATCCCACCAAACCAACGCCCCAACCCAACCCGGACATGACAGGACCACTACCTACCCGCAATGACTCCACCCACCCTCTACCACCCGGACAGGACCCGGCCCCTCTCTGCCAGTCTACGCACACATACAAAACCTCACTGAACCTTTCGCCGAAACCATCCCCCCTGATCGAACGAGGACCAACCACCCACAACGCGACGCCCAAGACACCCCGCCAATCCCCCCAGACGCGTCTGCCCTTGCCGCAAAGTCACCGGCCCCTCGAAATCCCGCTTCGGCGCCACGACAACACAATACATTCGCGCCCTCCATGCCGACCCCTGCGCCGCGAGAACAATACGCAACCCAAGG
>Ga0179593_1753135_pt1 | contig 11399 bp, 16 predicted proteins | sample CZODoug2_1_08_16_FD_185931 | JGI IMG/M metagenome (GOLD analysis project Ga0179593, IMG submission 185931) | Vadose zone soil fungal communities from Angelo Coast Range Reserve, California, USA - CZODoug2_1_08_16fungal (PacBio error correction) | ecosystem: Environmental > Terrestrial > Soil >...
AGTGTGGCGAAGTTCGCATTTTTGCGGTATGTCGCCCGAAAAAAAGAAAAATTCGGCTTGCGGCCAGACCGGCTGCCATTGGGCTTATCTTCGACGGCCCCAGACGTTTCCGCTTGGCGGTCGACATACGGCGCCGCTGTCTTGCCAACTGAACAGGAGCCGTGATTTTGTACAAACGCCGTATCCCCCTGCACGCCCGGAAAGACTGCTACCTTCGGCCGGACGTCACTCTTACGTATAGAAGGAATGCCAAAAAGAAGGAAATCCTAACGCGGTCACTCCGTTCCCCGAGATGAAATCCTTCCAATCCGGATAATCGCCGCGTCGCTCCACTGGACCATGCACGCTCAGTAACGCCAAATCCGTTCCTCTCGTTTCCGACGCCTGACGCTCACGCGCTCTGGGTTCCGCTAAACCCTCGAAATTCGCTGAACACCCGTGAACCACAATGGAATTGGTGACGTAATGGAGTCTGAGAAATCCGAATGCGGTCCGTGTCACATTCCGGCTCGTTCTTTTGACCTCGAGATACCGCACCGCCGTCTTGTCTCCAGGTTTGCTTCGGTTTTGCCTGAGCAACGCCGGCTCCATGCCTGCCGCGGTTTGCGGCCTCCGTGCGCTGCGCTGGCGTCAGCGGACTTCTCGATTCGGGCCCTGTTGCGCGCGGCATCCGGCACTTCCCGGGCGCTTGGCCAAGCAACCACCAAAAGTAGGCTTGAGCTGCATCCTTTCGGACGCCCCTGGCCTTTTTCATACATCACGCCCAGGTTTGTACTGCGAATCACCATAACCCCTTGCGCCGCCGCCTGCTGTAAGCTTTGAATGCCTCTGCATATTTTATCTCGGCTCCGTCCCCGAAGTTAGAGTCGCATTCGCCGATTCTGCTGTGCTGAGGCGTTACCTTGGTCGGCTGCCCGTTTTGAACCAGGGCAATTGGCTTGGCTGTCTTGTCTTGGGCCACCCTCGACCGCGGTGGTACATGTGGTTTTGCCAAGGGCGACTTTTCCTGCCTGCCGCCATAACCCCTTGTTTCGGCGCCTTTGCCTATAACCATCCCAAGGCAACGCGTCCTCCTGCTCTACCCCCTGTCCCGTTGCCTCACAATGAATTCCCAGATCTCAGTTGCGCCCTTGTGGATTTCCCTTTCAGCCGCCTTTTCGATACCAATTCACATGCGAACGCTCTGGTTCTTTCGGGAACGCCATCGCCAATTGTTCAATAAAGGACTCCTAGAGCCGGTCCGCATTAGAGAAAAAAGGGAATACCCTGGTCCCCTGCGCCAAATTTTTTATTTTTTTTTTTCCGGCCCCTCCCACCGTCGTCCCGCTTCCGTTTCCTTCTCTTCGTCCCCCCCCCCCCCGCCCCTCCCCTTGCCCTGGCCCCTCCCTCCCTTTCGTCTCTTTAACACAAAGGCCCCCGTTGTCCCCCTTTTTCTATTATTTGCGTCCTATTTTAATCCTTCCAACAGGCGAAAACTGAAAGGCCCGCTTTTGAGCCCCACGCCCCCCCCCAAGTTTTCGTCAAATAGGCAATGAAGTGAAGTGGGGGGCCGCCCCCATCCACCTTTCCCCCCGGTTTTTTTTCAAGGAAGAAGAAAAAAAAAAAAAAAAGCCCCCCTTCGTGCCCAAGTCCCATGGTTTTCCCTAAAGCGGCGAAAGCCCCCCGCCCGGGGGGCCCCCGGGGGTTTTTTTTTTTTTGGCCCAAATCAAGGTTTCCCCCCCCAACATCCGGCCCCCCAGACCAGAGTCGCCATGTTTAACCCTTTTTTTTTTTTGCCCTGGGTCGGCCGAACCGCTTTAGGGCCGGCCGAAAAAAAAAAAAACAAACAATTTTGTAAGGCCCGTTTTTTTTTTTCCCGGTTTTTTTTTTTTTTTTTTTTTTTTTTTTGGGCCTTAATTTTTTTTTCGATCTTTTTTAAAGCCGAAGACCTTTTTTACAAGTATTGGAAAAATTAGCCCTAAAGTAAAAATTTCAACGGGAATTAACCGGGTTTTTTTTTCCCCCCCCCCCCCGGTTTCCCCGAACCTACCGAAGCCCAACAAATCCCGTGTCCGGGGCCCCCGGGTTTTTTTTTTGCCCCACCCGTACAAATTTTTTTTCCCCCCCTTGCCCAAATCGTCCCCCGGGGGGGGTAACGTTTTAAAAAACTTGCGGGGCCCGCCCCCCCCCCCCCCCCCCGTTCCCCCCCCTTGTCCCCTCCCTTTCCCCCTGGACTTCTCCCGATCGCCCCCTTTGTTTGCCCCCGCGTGGCCGTGCAAAACACGCCCCCCCCTGGGGATTCACCCGCTGTCCCCCCTTTCCCCCTCCCGGAATCAGCAATGGGCGACACGATTCCCATGTTTTTTGTTTTTCCGCCCCTGCCCCCCCGTTTTGCCGGGGGAACAATTCCGAAAAAAAAAAAAAATCCGGCCACGGGGGGCACATGTAAGCCCCCAGCCCCCATCGAAGACCAAAAAAAAGATCCTGGCCTCAAGGAATTTCAATTTTTTTTTTCCCCTTTGGCGCCGCCCGCCAAAAGCCCGCCCCTCAACAGAAGCCTGAAGAAATCTCGATTTAGGCCCCCCGCCAAGGGGCCCCTTTTTTTTTTGGCCCCGCCCCTTTGAAAGGCCGCCCCCCCGGCCGAAAATCTACCCTTTTCCCGGAGCCTGGTTTGACGCTTTTTTTTGATGTCACTTTTCAGGGGTTTCCCCCCGCCCCCTGGTTTGGCGGCCCCTGCCCCCCCCCCAAAGTCCCGCTCGAATTTTTTTTTCGGCCCGGCCCCCCCCCATCCCCGTCCCGAATGGAAAAAACCCACCGGTGCCCCCCCCTTTTTTTTTTGAAAAACTTGATTTTCCGCCGCCCCCCGGAAAAAAAAAAAAATGGCGGGTCCCAACGGGACCCCGCCCAACCTGCTAGTTGCGATTGAGAAACGTTTCCCCCCCAAAGCCCCCCCCCTCCGAAGGGAGAGCCCCCCCCCGGCCCCCCGGGTTTTTTTTTTTTTTTTTTTTTTTGCCTGGGGGCCCGGGGAATCGTGCCGGCCCCCCCGCCCCGGCTCGGGTTTTTGGTCCCGCCCCCGCCACGCCCGCAGTTTTTAAAGCCCGACATGCCCGCCCGGCCTAGCCGCCCCCAAATCCCCGGAGTTCCCACACATCGCCATTGGGGTCCCCCCCAATTTTTCCCCCCGTCCCCCGGTAAAAAAATTCCCAAACCGAAGCCGTTTCCCCCCAGGGGGAAAAAAAAATCCCCCCCAGCCCCCCCCGTCGGGTCCGCCCCGCCCGAAACCCCGCCAAAAAGATTTCCCCCAGAAATCCCAGTGGGGCACCAAAAAATCACCGGCCCCGGCTCCGAGAAAAGCCCCAAAAGCCGGCGCCCCCCGGCCTCGAGGCCCCAACCCCCCTGCCCCCCCCCGCAAAGAAAAACCCCACGGCGATCGAAACCCCCATCCTCCAAAGGCCCCCTGGCGGGGTTTTTTTTTTTTTTTGTCTCGGAAAAGGGGCCGGGGTTTTTGCCTTTGGCGCCCGCCCCCGCCGGGTTGCCCCGCCTGGGGCAATGGGCCAGCCCATTTGCCAAGTTTGCTCAAGGAAAGCCCGCCCCCTGGGGGTTTTTTTTTCGCGATTTTTCGCAGATCAACGCGATCCACAGAAAAGAACCCCCGCCGTGCCCCCCGGGGGCCCCCCCCGCTGCCCCCCGGGGGGCCCCCTCCCCCCGGGGCCCCAAAATACCTTTTTGAAAACAACCCCGGCCCCCCCCCCCGGGGCCCTGCAAACGACTAAACATAAGGCCCTTCCGGAAAGAGGCCCGGGAACCCTCGCATGAAAGGCAAATTGGTCGGGGCCCCCAAACAACAGAGCCCCCCGAACCGGCCCCTGGCCTTTTTGGGGCGCAAAAAAAAACGGAAAAATTTTTTTTTCGTTTTTTTTTTTTTTTATTTGATTACTGAAAGCCCGAAAAAAGCCGGACTTGGGAAAAGAAAAAAGGCGGGTTTGGGGTAAGTTCCCCCGGAACGGAAAAACACCCGTTCCCCCCCTTTCGTGCCCTTTTTTAGCTTTTTCGATGAATAGGCCTTTGTTTGCAACAAAAACCGCCCCCCCTTAATTTCCCCCCCTTTTAACGGGGAACCGCCCTGCAAACTGGGGGCCCCGGGGAACCCCGCCCCGAGAAATCCGGCAATGGGTTTTCCCCCCCCCGCCCCGTTTTTTTCGGAATTTTTCTTGCCCACCCCGGGGGGGCGCTGCCAAAATTTGCTGCCGCCAATACCGGAAAAAAAAACTTTTCGGGGGCCAAATCCCGTTGGGGCGGACCTTGTCCCTTCCCGGGGTTTTTCCCTTACTGCTGACCAGGGCCCCCGGGTCCCCGGCTCCGCCCCCCCCGGTTCCAGCGGACCAACCCAAAATTTTTTCCCCCGGCCCCGTGTTTCCGCGGGAACCCCCCCCGTTTTTTTTGCGGGGGCCCGGGGGTTTGTGTTCCGAAATTGGCCCGAAGAATTTCGGCCCCCCCCGAAAACGGCCCCGCCCCCCCCCCAGAGGGTCCGCCCTCGAACTCGCCGTTTTTAACCGGCGCCGTTTTTTCTCCCCAGAAAATTCCTGCGGGGTCACCACCCCCGCCTTGCCCCCCCCCCCCCAGGTAAAAACAACGCAAGAAAACGACCCATGGTAAAATCTCGGGCTGATCTCTCTCAAACCCAAACTAAACAAACAAAACAGAAACCCCACCGGAAAAGGGAAGGAGGAAAAGAGAGAGATCCGCCGATAAATTTCACTGGGGTTTTCCCGGTTTTTTTTTTCCCCCCTTTTGGGCCCCCCCGTTTTTTTTTTTTTTTTCCCATGGGCAAAAGCCCGCGAAAACCCGGCCCCCCCCCCAGATTTCCTTGGAGAACCCGCGGCCCGGTTTTTTTTTAACGATTTTTAACAAACAGGGCCCGGAAGGTTTTTTTTTTCAGAGAAAAAAGCCCGAAGCAACCCCCCTCTCGCGTTTCCCGGGGCCCGAAATCTTCGAAAATGCCGAAAAACCGCCCCTGAGCAGCCTCCCATATGCCCCCCCAGGCCCTCAAACACGCCCCAAAACTGGGGTTTTTTTTTTTTTGGGTTTGTCTTTTTCCGCCCGACAAAAAAAAACGCCGGGAAAAATTGGGTTTTTGTTTCCCGGTGCCTGAACCCGGCCCCGGAAACCCTAACGCCCCCCCCCTTTGGGGTCCGCATCAGTTTAGAAAAAACCGGAAAAGGAAAGTTTCTTCCGCCCCCCACCGAAATTTTGCCCCCCCCCCCCCGAAGTTCGGTAAAAAAATGCCCGGGCCCACAATCGGCCGCCCCGGGTTGGGCCCAGAAATCCCAGAAAACCGGGAAAGACAAAATTCCCGGAATCCTCGCCCCTTTTGTCCCTTAATTCGGCCTGTCCCCCCCCCCCTGGGCCCAGTTTTGTGCGGGGTTTTTTTCGTAGGGGAAAAATAGGGAAGGGCCCCCCCCCCGGTTTTGTTTTTTTGTTGGCAAGCCTTATCCCATTCGAAGCTTTAAGGGCAAGCAGCCCCAAGAGAACGGGTTCCCCCGGTTTTTTTCCCGACCTAATACACAAACACCGCTTCCTTTTTTTCACAGTTCCGGCCCCCCCCCCCCTCGGCCTTCAAGTAAAATCAATAACGAAAAAAAATCGTGGGTGGCGGCCCCCCCCCCCAAAGCAGCCCCGGTCGGGGCGGTTTTTTTTCCAGGTTTTTTTTTTGGTTTTTGCCCCCCGAAAAAAAAAAGACCAAATTTTCCCTTTCCGCGAAAAAAGGGTTTTTGTTTTCGCCCTTTCTTTTTTTTTTTTTTTTCCGACGGGTCCCTAATGTTAGTCCCCCCCCCCCCCCCCCGTTTTTGGCCCCCATCAGCCGGGGTTTTTGTTTTTTGTTTTTTCAAAAAAAGAAGGAAAGGTATTGGCCCCCGAAGGCCCCCCCGCCCCCGAGGCCGCGCCCCGCCCTCCCCCCCCCCCCCCCCCCCCCCCGCCCCCCCCCCCCCCCCATTCCCCCCCCCCCCCCCCCCCCGCCCCCCTTGGCCCCCCCCCCCCGCGCTACTCCCCCCGTGGATTTCGAGCCCCGTTGAATTTCCTTGCGAAAATTCCCCGGGAAACAACCCTCACTGTCCCCCCCTTTTTTTTTCGAAGAAACTTTGCCCCCCAAAAATGGGCCCTGGGCCAAAGTTTGGCCCCCAGGCCCCCGGGCCAAAACCCGGGGGGCCCGCGCCCCCCGCCATAGCCGAACCCGGCCCCCCCTTTTTTATTTTTTTTTTTTCTTTTTTTTTTTTTTTGTTCTTTTGTTCCCGTTTTTTTCTGTTTCGCCTGAACCAAAACCAACCTAACCCCCGGGCCAGCCCTGGGGGAAAGGTTGATCGGGCCCCGGGTTTTTGGGGTTTTTTTTTTTTTTTGTTTGGTTTTTTTTTTCTTGGTTTGCGGGCAGGTCCCCTTTCGGGGAAGGCGGCCGGCCCCCCGCCCCCCCCCCCTCTTTTTTTTTTTTCTTCGTTTTCGGTTTCTTTTTTTGTGGCTTTTTTTTTTTTTTCCCCCCCTTCTTCGCGCCGACCCGGTTTGGCTCGTGCGTTTTGTCCCACTTTGCCCCCCCTTTTCTGGCTCTGCCGGGGTCCCGGGGTTGTTTCCGGGGGAGCGGGACCGCCCCCGGGGGGCCTGGGAATTCCCCTTGAAATCCCCCCCTTGTTTTTCCCGGGTTTTGGAATCCCGGACCCGGAAGATTACCAAGTGCCGGGATAATGGAACTCCGATTGCGACCCTAGCCCCCCCCCGGGGCGGGCGGCCCCCCCCCAATCCCCGGCCCCCCCCCTTTTTTTTGGAAAAAAAAAAACTTATTTTAAAAAACACTTGGAACTGTCTGGGCGTGTTTTTTTTGGCCCTTTTTTTGCCCGGGACAACTACCCCCGAGCCGGGGCGCGCCCCCCCCCCCCCCGGGGGGCCTAAATTTTAATTCCGGGGCCCAGCCAAACTTTGTCCCCGTGGCCGAAGGGCCCCCCCCCCCCCCTTTTTGGAAACTTTTTTTTTTTTTTTGTTCTTTTCCAAATCCCTCGGCGGGGTCCCCCCCGTTTGGCGCCCATCCCGCGCCCCCGCCCCCCCCCCCCCCCCCCCCAAAATTCCAAGGTTCAAAAGGCCCCCGGGGTTTTTTTTTTCCCATTTCAAGAAAAAACACGACGATGATCGGCCCTCCGGCCGAAAACATCCGGGAAATGTTTGCCCGCCCCCCCTTCCCCCCTTGCCCCCCCCCTTGCGTCCCCGGTTCCCCCCCCCCAAAACAAGGCCCCATACCCCCAAGTCAAGCCGAAACCTGGAAAAGTTTTTTTAAAAACCCATTCAGCGGTGTTCCAAAAACCCACCCAAAAAAAGCCCCCTTTCCGGGCAAAGGAGGAAAAAATAATTCCGCAAAAAAAAGGAAAAAAAAAAAAGGGGGCGGGGGGCCCCCCCCTTCAGCGAGCCCGGGCCCCAAGCCCCCCCCCCCTTGGGCGCCCCTATGCCCGAGAACAAAATTCCCTTTTCAAGCCTTTTCTTTGTGATGGCCGCCTGGGGGGGCGGCCCGCCCCCCCACAGAAAAAAATTGGAAAAATCCGAAAAAGCCAAAGCCCCCCCGGGATTTGTGTTCCCCCCTTCAGATGCCGGCCTGGCCTTTTAAACATGTCCCCTGTGCCCCAAAATCGGAAATCCTTCCCCCCGGAGGGGGGGAAAAAGAAGCCGGGGCCCCCCCCCCCAGGGCGGAAAACAAATGGGGAAAGACAATTCGTCCGTCCCCCGAGAAAAAAGAGGAAGAAAAGAAAGAACAATTCCTGAAAAATCAAAGGAAAGCGGTTGTATCCCCCAAGTGCGGTTTTTGGGCCCCCCAAAAAAAACAAAAAAAAGAAAAAAAAGAAAACAGCCGCCGGCAACGCCTCCCCCCCCCCCCCGGGGGAAAGAAGTGCGGCCCGTCCCCAAAATTACTTAAAAACCGGGACGAATGGCAAGGAAACGTTGTGGGCCCAACCGCCCCCCCGCCGGACGAGGAAAAATTTTTTGGGATAAAAAACAGGCTGTTTTTCGTAAAGATGGGGTTCCCCCCCCGACCGGGAAAACCCGGGGGGGGGTCAAAAAAAATATCCCAGGGGCGTTGGGATTTTTAACTTTAGCCTATTTCCAATACCTTTGAAAAAAAAAAAAAAGAGTTTTAAATCGCCCCCCTTTTTACAGATCGAAAATAGCAACGGCAAAACGCCCTATTGTGTGTCCCCCCCCCCCGGCCCGCCTAAGGCCCCGGGCTCGCCGGAAAAAAACCCAGCCCCAAGTTTTACAATTTGGGCCGGAACTCCTGGGCCCGGAAATGAAAAAAAAACCCCCTTGGGAAATGCAAAAAACCCGCCCGGCTGCCCCCCCCTCCAACCACAACCCGCCCCCCGGCTTTTTTTTTTTTTCCCGGGCCCCCTTTTTTTTTTTTGTCCCTTTTTCCCCCGAACCAAATTGGGGGTGGCCTTGGCCCCACGAGGAACGAACAGTGGGGGGGATGCTGCCCCAAAAAAAAAAAACCTTTTTTTTTCCCCCCTTTGTCCCCATTTTTTTTCCCTAAAATTTTGCGAAAAACCTCTGGCCCGGGGGGGGGTGGCGCCGCCCCCCCCCCGTCAGCGTCGTTCAAAGTCGGTTTTTTCCGCCCACCACACAAAATGCAAGCAACACCATTTTTTTTTCGCGCGGAAGACGCCCCCGCCCCCCCCCCCAAGGCTCGCCATTCGAAAGCCCCCTTTGGGGGAAACCTTATAAATCCAGAAAACGGCCCCCCCCCATACGGCAAAAAGGAAAAAACGAAAAAAGAAAAAAAAACTTTGATTTTTTTTTTCCCTTTTTAAATTGGGGCCAAAAGAAAACCGGGGGTTTTTTGTGATTTCCCGGAATGCCGGAAAACGGCTCCCTGAAAAGGGAAGTTCCCCCTTTTTTTTTATTGACAAGTTTTATTGGCCCCGATGAGAATGGCCCCGGGTTGTTTCCCCCCGAAAAAGAAAACCCACAAGCCCCGCGTTTTTTTTCGCCAAAGTTTTTTTGGGTATTGGTGGGGTCATCGAAAGGCCCGGGGCCCCCACCTGAAAATGGAAAAATCCAACAAAAGCGGCAACTGGAATTCTGGGAATTCCCATTTTTGTGGAAGCAAAGGGACAATGGGGGTAGAAAAAGCGAGGAGGTGAGAAAGAAGAGAAAGAAAGGAAGAGCGCCGGGTTTTTTTTTTGGGCCTTTTTGGGGCCCCTGGGTAATAGCAAGGGCCCGCCCCCCCGACAAGGGTTATTGGCCGGCCCAGCAAGAAAAAGAGTCGCCCCCCCTTGGGGAAACATTGTAAACCACCCGCCGGGGGTTCCCCCCCCAAAAAAAGAAAAGACCCCCCGAGGCGTTGGCGGCCCCCCCCAAAGACAAAGAAAAGCCCAAGGCCAAAATGTCCCCCCTGGGTGGTTCCAAAAAAAACGTGGGGGCCCCAGCCGCCCCCGACCAAAGGGTTTAAACGCCCCCCCCTCCAAGCCAAACAAATCCAAGAATTCTGGGCCGAAATTGCCGCCCCCCTCCCCCTAACTTTTTGTTCCCCCGGGGGGGAACGGGGAGCCGAAGAAAAAAAAAATCCAACTTTAAAATGTCCAAGAGCCCAAAAATTTCCAAAAGCCTTTGACCCAGCCCAGGCGGGGCGGGGGCCCCGGGCAAGGTTATGGGTGATTTTTGGGGGGTATTGTTCACGCCCCAGAGTACAAACAAAACCCCCCGCCTGGGCCGTTGAATTTTGTTTAAATGATAAAAGTCCCCAAGGGCCCCCCCCCCCCCCCCGTTTTTTTTTTTTGTTTTACCTTTTTTCCCGGAAAGATTTGACCAGCCTCCCCCACGCCTTACTTTTTTTGTTTTTTTGGGTGGTTTTGTCTGGCCCAGCCATGCCCCCCCCGGGGGAAAAGTGGGTGGGTTTGCCGGAAAAATGCCCGCCCCCCCCGCCCCCCCCGCCCCCCCCAAACAAAAAAAGGGGGACCGAAATCGAGAAAGGTTTTCCGCGGGGGGAAACGCCCAAGCCCGGGGCCCCGCCGCCGCACTGGGGGGAGTGGGTTGCCCGCCAAAAAAAACAACAACCGCGTGCCAGGGGGGGCAAATGGAAAGCCCCCCGGCGGTTTTAGCCCCGCCTCGTTAAGCCCCCCCCCCCTCCCAGCCCCCCCCCCAAATAAAAACCCGAAAAGCAAACCCCTGGAAAGGACCCCAAAGAACCGGGGCACCCCCGTTTTGTTGTGGCCGGTTTAATCAATGCTCCAAAAAGGGTTCAAAGAACGAGCCCCCGGAAAATTGTGACCTGAAAAAACCCGGAAAAAAAAAACCGGGAACCCCGCCCAAAATTTTTTTTTTTTTCCCGAAAAATTTTTTTTTTTCCCTCCCCAAAACCCGTCCCAGTACGGACCGTCCTCCCCCCCCCCAACCCAAACCTTTTTTTTCCCATTTGTGGGGTTTTTTCAAGGGGGGGGTCCAAAAGCGGGGACTTTTCGAAGTTGTTTTTTTTGTTTTTTTTTTTAGCCGGGAAACCCCAGAAGCCGCCCCTGAGAGCGTCCCCCAGGCCCCCCCCCCCCGTTCCCCGGGAAAACTAGAGGAAAAAACGGGTCTTTTTTGGCGGTTTTTACTGTTGGAGCGTGGGGCCCTTTTGCGGTCCCCCCAGGTTGGGGGGGAGCCGACCCCGGCGGATAATCCCAGAAGGATTGGAAAGGAATTTCCCTCCCCTTCGGGGAAAAACGAAGGTGGAAAACCGCCCGGGGTTTAGGGATTTTTCCCCCCAAAAAAGAAAAGAGAAGAAAAAGAAAGTTCCTTTCCCTTTTTCTTTCCAAAGAGAGATTCTTTTGCCCCCCTGGGGGCCAAATTTTCCTTTTTTGTTTTCCCCCCCCGAACCCACCCTCCCTAAACCGGTTTGTTTTTTTTTGTTAAGAAGAAAAGTGACTCCCCCCCCCCGCCGAAGGTTAGGCAGTCCCTTTTTTTTCCGGGGCCCCCCTGGTGCCCGGGGGGGAATAACGCCCCCCCGGTTTTGTTTTTTTTTTTTTTTTTTTTTTTCGGGTACAAAATCAAAACGGCCTTCCCCCAACCTGGTTTTTTTTCTTTTTTTAGCTTTTTTTTTTTGGCAATCCAAGCCCGCGCCCGGTGGGGCTCCCCCGGTTAAATTTTCCCCCGAAAACGCCCCCAAAGCAAAAAGGGAAACTGTTCCCCCTGGGGCTCCGGTCCGAAAGAAATTTAAGCCCCAATGTCCCCCAATTATGCAGCCCGGTCCCGGGGGCCCCCCCGCCAAGCCCGGAAACGGGGGGGCCCCCCCCCGAACCAAATCCCGCCCCAAAAAAAAAATTTGCCCAGGAAAAACACTCAGCCGCCCCCAAATCCCACTTTTCCAATTTTTTCTACTCCGAGGCACTTTTTTTTTTTTCTCCATCCCTCTGTCCCCT
>Ga0179593_1323416_pt1 | contig 11398 bp, 13 predicted proteins | sample CZODoug2_1_08_16_FD_185931 | JGI IMG/M metagenome (GOLD analysis project Ga0179593, IMG submission 185931) | Vadose zone soil fungal communities from Angelo Coast Range Reserve, California, USA - CZODoug2_1_08_16fungal (PacBio error correction) | ecosystem: Environmental > Terrestrial > Soil >...
CAGTCCACAAGAACCTGAGTCCAGGGTCGAAAATGCGAGAGGGAAAAAAAAAAGTAGAAGGCCTGCAACGGGACAAGAGATTGGGAATCCAGAAAATCGGGGCCGGTCAGATGAGCATGAAGGCTACTCGCAAAAAAAACTGAGCCTGGAGGGAAGCGGTTAACACCATCCGCATGTTCAGGGAAAGCAAGAGAATGCGAAAAAAAAGGGAGGTGTCGGGATGGGCAAGGCGGATGCAAAAGGAAAAAAATCGAACTACCGAACCGGACGGCTGAGAAACCACACTTCAAAGGGAACAGGAAAGGCAGCCATGGAAAGCAAAACTGTGTGCGATCCGCACGACACTAAAAATTGGTTGAAGAATCGATGCCCATAGAAGAAGTGAGGAATGAAGGTGATATCGGCAAACTTCCTCGAAAGAGAAAACTATCTGGGCAAAGAAGACGGCATGGGTCAACGCGCCCAAAAAAACTAAGCTGGCTCTTGGAAGAAAGGACCAAGGCTTGGGGAAGTTAGGGGAAACCGTGCCGAGGAAAGAGAAATTGAGGAACGCCACGACCGGATAGTCCCCAAAAGGAGGGGGACGGGGGGGTGGCGCCAGATTTGTCAGAAGAAGGACCTGATCAACCCGGGGCAGCGACATACGGGCTTAGGCCCGTACCCCGCTAAGGTACTGCGGAACGGAAAGTGGTAGACGAAAAACTGGGAACTGAGGAAGGATGAAAGTGGAAAGGAGACAGAAAAGGATGGGCTGAAAGAAACTTGCCGGAGCCTGGGAGTAAAAACCCAAACCGATTTAACGGAAAAGGACAGAAAGTTAACGGGGGGGGGTGTACAAAACGAAGGGATATACGAAAATGAAGCGCCCCTCTTCCCAAGGTAACCTACAGGTCTAATAGAAAAAAGGGCACCGCCAGGTTTGGCGAGGAAGGAAAAGGAACCCGCTCAAGAAAAATAATATCGGGGGGGAAAAAGACAAGACACAACCGGAGGGAGAGAAGCCCCGGTACTACGGGAAGGGGTGGGGACCTCAAGTGAGGGCCTTGCGCGAGACCCGCAGTCATACCAAGGGAAGAGGGCCGACTGACCAGGTTGAAAAAAATGGCGATAGCTCTGAAAGCGCGTTGCAAACCCTGGAAAGGGTAACCTAAGCGACCCCCCCCGATTGTGGATAGACGTGAAGGGGGGCAGAAAAGGCGAAGAAAAGGGTTGGCGTAAAGAAAAAAGAGCCAAAGTTTTGAAACGAAGGAAACTCGACTCGAACAAGAGGAAAAAAGAAAAAAAGGAGGAAAGGGAGGGCAGGTGATGACAGGCGGGGGAACTAGCGATGTCTCGGCCTCGAAAATAGAAACAAGGAAATCCCTCAAGACAAGAGGGGAGACACGAAAGGAGTGAGACAGGAAAATCAAGAAAAGACCGGGAGAGGTGGGGCGCGGTTTCACCGAGGCAAAACCGAGGCATCACATCGCCGGAGGCACTTTGAAGGGGGAACCCGGAACAGAAACGGGGCAAAAAAAAGAACGCAAAGGGGTGAGAAAACTTCGCCTTGCGTGCGCCGAAGGCTGGTGGGGCCGAGGGACGTCGTAGCTGTGGTTTAAAAAAGGGACAGAAAGGAAACGGACAAAGGGTAATAAAGCGGCAAGGGGGGGAATCAAAAAAAAACACAAACCAGCAAAGTTTGCCCTGGTAGATGAACCGCCGGGGAAACGAACCCAGGGGAAGGGAAAGACGGGACTTTCACAACATTGAGGGATGCAAGTTGAAGGTGGAAAAGGGGAAGATGTAGATGGGAGAAAAGGTCCACTGTGCTGCCAGGTCAACAGGGTACCGGCGCTAAATAAAACTCCGAAGGTTCCTGCACGAGAGGGTTAGGGAAGACGGGCCCCGCAGGAAACGAGATTCAGTGCCAGGAGGGGGGGTGGAAAATGTGGAGGAGTCAGACAAATCTAAGACCAACACATCGTGCCGCGCGCGTGAAAAGGCACTAGGCCATAGGAAGAATGCACCAAAGGACCTGGATTGAACCGGGTGAGGAACAAGGCGTGGTGACACATCAAAGGGGGAACGAAAGGCCCTAAGCAAAAGCTTCACGCGGAAGCCGAGACACGGGCAGACGCATTATGACAAGGATCGAAGAGGCGTTTAAAACTCCTAAGGACAATGAAGCACAGCAAAACGCAGAAGTTCCGTGAATATTGCCAGAGCAGTTGGGGGTAAACGTGGTTGGCAAAAAAGTTGCGATTCGCAATCCAGGCCTGGAAGCCTGACGGTGAAAAACTAAATGGGAAAAAACAAAATGAGGGTCGTGACCGGGGGAACAGGACGCATCAACGTCCAAGGCGCCGGGAGGTTGATCGAGAAAACACAAGAACCATCAGAGACCGAAAGAACAAAAAAAAAAGAAAAGAAGGACAACATAAATAGAAAGGGGGGAGAAACGGCATCACCCGCAAAAAGAGAACGTCGGTGTCCCCCGGCGCAGAGACGGGGGGAAGGCGAAAAAAAACAGAAAAGCGGGGTGCAAGCGGGGGAAAAAAGAAAAAACAGTAAACCAAAAGTCCGCGGTTGACGGCAAAAAAACAACATGTCAAAGAGTCCAATGGCGGAACAAACAGTGAGTAGCAGGGAAAGCTTGGGGGAAAAGGATAACACGACGATGGGAAGGCTAGCGCCGAGAGGGCTGCAAAACATGCAACGTCACCACAAAATCACCGAAACTTGGAATTACGAGAAGGAAAAACGTGTTTGTAGGGGAGGGGGGCATGCCTACCACAAGTTCACAGGAAACCGAAACAGGAAAAAGACAAGTTGCGCCCCAAAGTGGTGTCGACGAAGGGAAGGGAAACGTGAACGCTTGGAAGCGGAACCTTGCAGTGGCAAAGAAACCCGCATGTGGAACCCCCAAAGAACACAAACCCCCCAATGTAAGAAAAAATCTCTTCTCAAAAAACAAAAAAAGGGGAGAAGGGGGGGAAGGAGGATGGACCTTGCTGGAGAAAAGTGAAAAAAAGCAGTCAAAGGTCGAGGCCAAAAGCTGGGTCACAACGTTCAAAAGTCAAGGAAGTTTCGAAAAACAAGTGCGAAGAAGCAGTGCGAGGGGATCAATGGGGTGGGCGGGGGGGCAGGGGGGAGGGGGGTGGGGGGGGAAAAGGAACAAAACCCGGTCAATCATTCCGCGTGAAAGGACAAAGGTAGGAGGGATTTTTGGTGGTGACGAACACCAGCACAAAGAAAAACGCGAATGGAGCCCAATCAAGGATTCGTGGGGAAAGCACAAGGAAAGCGCAGACTCAAGGCGCGCCGACAGGAGCGGGCGGACATGGGGCGCGCCCAACCGAGTACAAGAGGGAGCTTGGGTTGGGAACCCACGAAAGTGCAAAAAAAACGCAGAGGGGGGCAACCGAAATGAAAAAAGACGGCGCCGGGAAAAACACGTGAAAAGAAGGCGACCGGGACGGAAGACCCGGATTACGGGATGGTTGTCAAACCCACTTAAAAAACGCCCACACTGGGGGGTCGGGACGTGAAATGGTGAGAAGCTTTGCTGGGGAGCTCCATCAAAAGAAGCCGGGAGGAAGTGCGCCAAGGAGGGAAACAAGAAAAAAGCCATTACCTTGATGGGGGGGGGCGTCGAAAACATACTCCAAGGAACGGGAGGAGATCCGCCAAGGGGCAGAGAAGACGTTTAAACAAACCAACAACCGTCAGAGAAAAGATCAGACGCTGAAATTTGCGGGCATGGAAGAAGGGGGTTAAAGCGCAATAACCTTGGTAGAAAAAAGTAACGAAGCTAAAACAAGGAGGAGTAGCCGCCAGACCGGGTTAAAAGATAACAGGAAAGCGAAAAGATGAAGGGTTGCAACAAGGGAAAATGTGTACCAACCTCACAGGGGGAACTAAAATGACATCTTCAGAAGGGAGGCCGACTGTACGCCAAGAAAAAAGTGTTGTGGGGGCGCGGTGGGCGAGCACCCACACAAAGAGTTTCCTACTCACCTTCAGGGAAACCTGAAAGATACGACCGGAGAAAGGGAAACGGAGGGAAGAACAAGCTCGTCAGAAAGGGCGGAGAGTTATGCGAGAAGGGGAAAATGGGTACCTGCGCGGGGGCCCATGGCTGGGAAAAAGTGAACAAAGCGATCGTCAACACACGAAGAGACAGTCAGCAGGGGTGAATCCCAAGGGGGGGGGGGAGCCAGGGGGGCGCTGAGAGAACCGGGTCAGACAGATATGGAAACGTTTGCAGCTGTCCCATCACGGGGATGCGCCAACTTTCACCAAAGAGTTTTCCCGGGAGGGAGGCCGGTCGGTCCTGGGGTAAAAAAAGAGAAAGTGAACCTCCCAGAAAAGGCTGGAAACACTCAAACGCAAACATAAGTCGAAGTTCAACTAGTTTAAAAGAAAAAACGTCTGTTATACGCGAGCTTTGGGGGAGCGGCAAAAAAGGTGCCCACGCGATGATCATGTTGGGTTGGGCTCGCGTCAGAAAGACAACAGCCTAAAAGTGTGCCAGGGAGGACTTCAAAAACAAATCATCCTAGGGGTTTGGTTGAACTCCCGGCCTGGGAAAAAACCTTGTGAGCTGGTCCGCGCAAGAGCGCCAAAACCGTACCCACACCCCCGGGGCCAGAACTCCACTCTGCGAACCTGTGGTCGCTGAACATCGACAGGGAAAAAAATGGGGCTTGCGATAACGACCACCTCTCGAGTGACGCCAAACAAAAAAGAAACGAAACGCAAAGCCAAAAAACCCCATAAAACAAAGCACAAAATGAAGGGGGCATCCAGGGGGAAAACGGAGTATGGCCGATAAGCCTATGGAAAAACCTAAACAAATGTCGACAAAAGAGAAACTTGGGGACGCTCGTCGTTCGCGACAACAGGAAAGGAAAAGGTGCAGTCAAACCAAGCCCAGTAAGTAAAATGGGAGAAACACACCCACTAAAACGGTGTCATTCAGGAAAATCGCCCGATCAAAAGTGAAAGCATTGGGCGGGGGGTCGTTGGCCTTACCGGCTACACGAAATACCCAAAAACTGACTGGGGTAAAAAAAAAGGGGGCTATTTCGACATGGAAGGGGCAACAAATGGTGAAGTTGCGTGGGGGGAGTAACCTCCTTGCTGCGTGTGGGAAGGTACAGCGAAACGTGCTGGGAACAGTGCAGGGTGGGGGTCTGGGCCCACAGACACGGCAAAAAGAGCGGCAAAGCTCGGGAGAACTTTCAAAAATCGAAAGTAGAAGGTCAGAAAAACCTAAAGAGTTAAAGGGGGGGGAGGGAAAACGGGGACTCTCAGACTATGGCACGAATTAACGATACGGCTCCTCAAGAGCGGGTAAGGGGAGAGCAAAGCCTCATGAAAGAGAGTAGGGTCACGGACTAAAAACAGCTTGCAAACCCGGCCATCCTGGAAGCTCAATAGAAGGGAACCCCGGGGCGTGAAGCAATGTCGCAGAGGACTGGAAACCCCGGATCCGAAGGAACAGAAAAAACGAGCATTTCTACCTCGAAGCGCGGGAGGGTGCTACGTTGAAAAAGACGGACACCAATCGAGTACGAAAAAGGGGGGAGAGAAGGTACAGGCCGATCATGGAGAAAGAAAGGCAAAGGGAATCGAGGTCCGGAAAAAACAATAAAAGACCGTTCGAGAAGAGACCAGCTTATGCGGTACTGGGCTTGCTGAGCTAAAAATTCGGTCCAGAACGGAATTCAAAATGGCATCAAGCCCCAAGAAAGGGGCTGCGAAAAGGGAAGCCGGAACCATAACCATCACCCCGAGGGGGGACGCCATCAACCGAGACGAACCGCACAATGTGACGTACAGGAAAAAGCTGTGACAACGAATTGGACAAGACGACAGTTCAAATGGGGGGGCAAAAACACGTATGAGATCGAGCAACTGACAGGAAAAATCCAATGAAGGGAATGAACAAAGAGCCAGCAAAGAAAATACCTTCACCAGGGACTCGTTTACGCGCTGCCCGAAAGGGATGGAAAAGGGAATAATAGTCCGAGGGATATCTAGAAAAGAAAACAAAAAAGGACTGGTGGAGGGAGACAGAATTCCTCGAGGATATCTGGTCTCGGAAGAGACACGCAGAAAGGGGAGAACGCCCCAAAGAGCACAGTCTGGGAATTGAACCAAAAAAGAGGTGAGGAGAGGTCAGCATCCACGCATGAGGTCAAAAAAAAAAAAAATGGGCTCACATCAGGAGAAAGCCCCCCTGAAGCCGGAAAACAAAAAAAAAAGGGGTACACAGCGCACCAGCCGTAGCACAAAGAAAGGATTATCGGGGGGGGGGTGTGATTGGCCTCGGCGAGACATGTACTACGGGACCGCTCGAGTAAGGACCGACAATGCCGGGCCAAAAAGCCACTTAACCAAAAAAAGAAAGCAAAAGGAAATCAAGCACAGTCAAGCCATCAGAAAAAAAAATAAAAGGGGGACAAAAAAAATCACTGTCGTCAATTTTTTACCGACAAAAAGGAAGCCGAAAAGTTGGAGATCGCCAGGGTCTAGAGCCACAGGTCAAAGTAACGAAGAAAAAAAAAATTGCTCACGAAGGGCGTAGCACCCTCCACGAGATAAAAAGTAAAGGAAAAGATCGAAGTTCGGGATTGAGTGGGGGGGGTAAAAATAAAAAGGAAACGCCAAAAGGGGATCAAAAAACGCACGCACCTTGTAGAGGTCAAGAGAATGGGGGCGAACCATGTTGTCGACGTCGACCTCCAGCGAACGTGCGTAACAGCAGAGAAAACTCCTTGAAAAAACGGCTCAGACTACTTCGCATAGGTGGGAGAAAGGGTGAAAGAACCAGAATGCCTTCAGGCCGTGGCAAGAAAGAGGGGGAAGTACACGATGCACTCGACGGAAGGTGAACTAAACCTTGACCTGCCTTCCGGGAGAAAAAATAAGAAAAACCTTGAACTCCCCACGAGACCAAACAAGTCGCGGGTGTAGAAGCGCCGAAGACAACGGCAAGCCAAAATCTTAAAGGGTGGCCACGAACAGGGTCGAAGACAAACCAGGGGGGAGCGGTAAAAAAAAAAAGAAAAAACCCAGACGACGGGCTCGGGAGGAAGGGTGACCACCCGAGCTCCAGTTTAGAACGTTCAAAAAAAGGGTGACCTGCAAGCTGGGAAAAACGAATACGCAGAACCTCAGCAAGGGGGGAATCAGTGGAAGACCTGTACCAGGAGCGTGGGAAAATAGCGCCAGTCCAAAAGAAGCGGGAAGAAACAAACCTGAAGCGGGAAAAAAAAAATTGGAGCGCTGTGAAGGTGAACAAGTGCGAGGAGGGGGGGAAAGAAAGTCGCAGGGGTTCAAAAACAGATCTCGCTCCCCAAAGACGAAAAAAAAAGCGCAATTGACCGGGAAGAAAAAAAAACGAATTCAAATAGAACCCGCCAAAAGACAATAAGGGGTAGTGAGAAAGTTATTGACAAAAGAACTCAAAAAGTTAGCTGCTGTTGCGGGGAAAAAACACATGCAGGAAAAGCCAGGGAGAATGGTCAACTGGGGCCGACCCACTAAAAGGAGAAATTAGAAAAAAGGGGAACTAGGACCTCGCCTGCCACTGCGGGGGACAGCGGGAACAAGGGCGGAGATCTGCAGGAAAAAGGGGTACCCCAAGAAAGTCCACACGCAGGCAACTTTACCAAGGCAGAAAGTAGCGTCAAAGAGAACCAGCCATCCCGCAAGTGTGGCCGGGTAAGAAAGAAAACGGAAAAAAAACAGATCCAGCCAAGCGGGAAAAAAAGTGGGACTGGATGCCTTTCCTGTTGGGAGGACTAATGGGCGAACGTGCCCAGGGACAGGGCGAGCCAAGGACCCAAACGGTACGCAAAAAAAAATCATAACGGAAAAAAAAAAAATGAAATGCACGAGCGGACGGGAAGAGAAAAATCCAAGCATTAAAGAAAAAAAATTCAGGGGAGGCAGTTGAAGGGGGGAGGGAGTAAAAAGGACGTGGGGTGCTAGAAAAGGAGAAACCCCCAACATAGAATCGTGACGTACAGTCGCGAAAGCAAAAGGAACTGGGCATCACTTATTGCTCACCCCGGGGTGGAAAAAAAGGAAAAACATTTACATCATTGAGAGGAGTCCAACTCAGGAGAAATGAACGCGCGGGAAAAGCCAGACTCAGAAGCCAATGGGAAACAAGGGAATCTGGGGGGGCAAACTGGCGTCCACAAAAGAAAAAAAGGTACGCCACGCAAAGTGACGGGAAAATCTTCCCAAAACGGAAGGGGGGGAAACGTGTTGGGCCAAACGTTGCGAAAAAAAGCTCAGCTCAACAGGGACGGAGCTGAAAGGAAAAGGCATACATGGAGCGAAAGTTTTTCCGATGAAGCATAAAAAGGTCGGGGAATGGAAAAGAAAAAAAGTACAAGAGGCGCGCCACGCACAAGCAACGGGGACGAACATGAGAAACCCGCGCGAAAAGGGTAAAACAATCGGTAAAAGAAAGTAAACCACCACAATCCCAAAGAGCACAAGAAGAGATGAAAGAACAAAGATCAAACAAGATCACTGGATTCGGGCCCAACGAAGGGTGGGAAACAAAGCAAGTGCAAAACAAAAGAAATGCTCGGCAAAAAAACCGGTTGGGCACGAAAGGGGAAGGGACCCGGAAGGGGATCTGCGAGCGAGTGAGAGCCGCCGCGGTCCTTACTCACAAGAAGGAAAGGGAAAGTAAAGACCGGGGAAGTAATGTGGAGAACCTCGGACCACAAAAAGAAGAGACGGCTTCGATGAAAGGAAACAGGGGGGGAAAAGAGATCAAAATAGAACAACGGAACAGAAAAAAGAGGCAGTCGCAGTGAGAACCCAATTGGTAACTTACGGGGAAGTAAGATTGGGCAGAAAACTCGAAAAGAAGGTGAGAGTGATCGCTCAAGCAAAGGACCCAAAAGAAAAAAAGGAGACATCACAAAAAAAAAGAGTGATGATGTGGTTGAGACCACTTGGGATCAGAAAAAGGACCACCCCCCCCAAAAGAAACGAGGCCGTACACCAGTTACACAAAAATGGGCGACCAAGTGGGAAAAAAAAAATCATGCCCTCACTCCAGGTGCAGGTGGCGTTGCAAATTGTGGAAGAGTCGGCGGAGAAAAAAAAGTCCTCGCAAAGGGGGGTTTTGGGTGAAAAAAGGTCAACGACAAATAAAAAAAAAGCGGAACAATCCAGCACGGGGTGAAGAAAAAACAAGTAACGGCACTAACCTGCGAGGAGAAAGGGTGTACGAAGGGAAAGAGAAGAAGGCAGGACTCCGAAAAAAAAAAAACAAAAAGACAACAGGCTCTGTTTGTGGGGGGAAACCTTGCAAAAAAACAACCAGGGAAAAAACAAGCCAAAAAGAAGAGGAACTTGTAAATTCGTGCGCCTGGGAGTAAGGAAAAAAGACCAAGGATACCAGAGTTGTCGCGCGAAATCACCAACGCGAATGGTAAGGTTGCAGCCGCAAAAAAAAAAATAGCTCGGAAGATGATGAAACGGGCAAAGAATCCAGGAAAGCGACGAGAAAAGGCAATTGTCGCAAACCATACCAAGGGCCCGGTGGGGGGGGATCAAGATTGGGGCCAAAAAAGACGGGGAAAGAAACGAACCGGCGAAGAAGATCAAAGCGCGGTTTGGTGTTAAGGGGAATCATAACCGAGGAGGTTGACGCCGAGTCCAAAAAGTCACTGGTATCCAAACAAATAACTGGAAGCTTGAAAGCCTCTCAGGGAAGAGTGGAACGAGGGGAGAAAATCTTCAAGGGTACATAATTTGAAAAAAACAAAACAGAAAGAGAATTCCTGCCCAAAAACTTGGCGACGGCACCGAAAGTCGAAGAATGGAAGGTGTCGTTGGGTTTCACGAGGTCAGAACAAAGAAACACCTGAACTGGACATAACGCACCGCTACCTAAAAGGGAAAAAAAAGACGCATGAAGAAAAAACGGAAGAGGAAAACACGCCGCGTGGAAAAAGAAGTGAAAAAGGGCCTTGTGAGCCGCGTAGTGGAGGAAATGCGCAGCAAAACAAACCCATTACAAGAAACAGAAAATCTCAGAGAAGAACGAAGGCATCCCCCCAGCCCAAGGGGAAAAACGTGGGCGGTCACCAGTAAGGGGGGAGGGAAAGAATCAAAGCAACTTTGCTGATGGAGGGGGCAACCCAAAAAAGAGGGTGGGGGTTCAAACACAAAGGACTGAAAACTGACCGGTCGGAAAAAAAACAAGATAGAAGACTCACGGAAACAAAAAAAGAGGGGTCCTAACACGACAAAGGATATTCGAGGAAAGGAGACTGCGTGAAAAAAGAATTGAAGTCCTTGTTGGTTAAACTAGGAGGAACACCCCAATAAAGGGACGAAAGGCGGGATGGATGCATGGTGTGGCGAGTACCCAAGACGCAAAAAAACAAGGGGAAGGCACAAGGGGGGGGGCGAAGGGTTTTCGACGCAAAGAAAAAGGCTTGAGAGAAAGGAGGTGTTCAGCTGGTGGAACCGAAGCCGGGGGGGGAGAAGGGAGCGAAAGCCGCTAGACACGGGAAAGAAAGCCCCCTGGAAAGGAAGAGAGAACCGTGGAGCAAAAAGGGAATTTAAAACAAGGGATAGAGGACCAACCATCGCAGGGGCGCCCAACCAAAAGTGGACCATCGAAAACAAGCTTGGGGCAGGCAAGCAAGGTGTCCACGAGATGGCCAGAGAGAAAAAAGGTGAAAAGACTGAAAGGAAACAAATGTCCGGGTCGGGAAAAAAAAAAAAAAATTACAGGGGGAAGACAACCATTCAGTGATATTCGACCACACATAGGCCCAGTGCGGGGGGCCAAGCAAGGGGGAAACCGGCGGCTCATGTGGGGAAGAGGGAATCCGAAGGACAGAAAGGAAGAAGCTAGGCCTGCTTATTGACGGGGAGGACCTGCACGGAAGACGAGAACCAAACCAAGGGGAGGAAAGAGAGAGGAGAGGGGTTTTTGATTATGCGACATGGAAGGGTCAAAACCTTGGAGATGAGGGGAGGGGAAAAAAGACGTATAATTAGCAGTTACGTAAAAAAAAACTAGCATTTTGGACAAAGGTGAAGTTCCAAAACAGGAATAATACCAAAACTTCCGAAAACTAAGGGAAGAGGGCCAGTTGTGCCAATCCAAGGAAGGAAGAAAGGGTGCAACCACTCAAAAACAAATACACTCATGCGAAAAAGAAACCTCCTTCCAGGAAAGAGTAGGGGAATCGGGAAACGCGGGGGGTCAATAACATCGACAAACAAATGAAAGCCAGAAGGAGGCCTTGTCCTCGAAGAAATGAATGGGGGGGGAGGGAAAGCCGACGAAGATTAAAAAGGGAATAGAAGAAACGGGGAGAAAGGTCTGAAATATGAACTGAGAAGTGAGGTGGCACGTGGAACA
>Ga0179593_1435372_pt1 | contig 11398 bp, 11 predicted proteins | sample CZODoug2_1_08_16_FD_185931 | JGI IMG/M metagenome (GOLD analysis project Ga0179593, IMG submission 185931) | Vadose zone soil fungal communities from Angelo Coast Range Reserve, California, USA - CZODoug2_1_08_16fungal (PacBio error correction) | ecosystem: Environmental > Terrestrial > Soil >...
TAAGGTAATTAAAAATTCTGTATATCTGTCAGGCAGGAGCGGGGGGCAAAAAGTGCGAGGAAACTCTTCTAGGGGGGATCGTTTAAAAAAAATATCATCATGGCAGCTAAAAAAGCGCGTCGGTGGGCTGATAAGGAGGAGGTAAAGATGAGGAATGTAACAAAAAGACAAAACCAGCAAAAGGCCACACGGGCGAGGAAGGGGGGGAGATTCGAACGGGGTTCATTCCGTTGGACTAAGGGCAGCTTGCATTACTGGGACATTGGTAGCTATACAAAAGTAAAAGGAGCCGCGGAGTGGTTGTAAAGAGAAAATAGACGAACAAGATATACTTTTTTGCGCAAGAATTTACGTATACGGTCAGAAATTTGAGAAGAAAACTGGTTCGGTCCCTACGATCTGCCATTGTCTGAGTGGAAAAAACACACCCGCCGTCAAGACTGCGAGGAATACGAGCAACAGTATTCCCTTGAAGCAGGCAGCGAAAGGGATGAAAAAAGGGGGAGGTAAAAGGGGGGGCCGAAGGGTAGACTACTAAAAGAGAGAAAAACAAGGGGGAGTAATTAGAAAAAGGGGCAAACATGTGCGCTCATCCTATCCGAATTCCACTAGGTATGTGTTCAGATTATAAAAAAAGCAGCGTCGCCCGATGATTAAGCCTCGGGTCTAGGGTCGCTCTCTTTAAGGCCTCCGAGTGAAATCGCAGGGAAAGAATGGCTCCAGTTCGCGGCATAACCTGGGACGAAAAGACATCGGAAAAAAGCGTGAATCAGAACGTAAAGAAAGCAAAATCTTATGTTGTTTGATTCGGGAGGGGGGGGAAAGCAGAGGATCTCCGGTTCTCACGAAGTCGAAAAAGGAAGGAAGTGGAGAGAGAAAGTTGGGGCGATAAAAGATGGGAGGGAGACTACGGTACGGCTTCCACATCAAGAAAAAAGCATGGAAATCAGAAGCCATTCTTCTTTAGACACGACCGGCGAGGAGAAGCGAAGAGAAGATTTCAAAGCTGGGGGGAAGGGACCCGGTGTTTTATTTTTTGGGGGGGGGGGGGGGGGGGGGGGGGGGGGGGGGGGGGGGGGGGGGGGGGGGGGGGGGGTGAGAAACGGGAGCCAGACCTCTTTCCGCGTTAAGGGAAAGTACATCAAATGGGGGATCCGCCACTAAAGAGAGCTCTGCGTTGAGAATTCAAAAGAACTATTTGTTCTGAAAAGACGTACTTACTTGACCGTGCCTCAGGAGAAAAGTCGCTTAGGATAGGGAGTCCTCAATACTCTCTCGTCGGGCAGAAAGCTGGGATTAATGTCGAACGGGGGATAGCAGACGGGGAGAGGGGTTTCCAAAGGACGCAAGTGGTGGGGTGAGGACGCCGTAAAACGCAAATGTGATAAAAGGACACAAGGCGGCCACGCTCAGAACGGACAAAACAACAAAAGGAGGTGAGAAAAATCAAGAGTCGTGTACGCCGGACTTGAAATATCTCCCACCGTGCGGAACCTCGGGTCGGCGTCTCAGCACCAAGCACGAGCGCCCGGGTGAAAATAAGAAAAGCGCTATAACAGCACAGAAGAAAATCATTCGTCGCCAATCAAAAAAAAGGGCACGGATATCAAATGGAAAGGGGAGCGGCACCTGAAGGGGGTAATAAGCTACTGTGCGAGACACCCACTCTAGTGAAGGGCAGGGAAAATCATCGGGATCGCTGGGTAAAGTTTGCGGACATGGGTAGCTCCTTCAAAGACAGAGCTTGAGAATAATTTGAGACCGCAAAACACCCAGGTAAGTGGAACAGCAGAATGAGTAAGCAGTCGCCTCTGCAGGAGTTCAGCCATCCGAATAGGAATTAGCTTCCAGCCATGCGAGTATTGCTGGTGGAAGAAATCCCTAAGCGCAGATTTATCGAAAAAAAAGCTCAAAAACGAACAGTCTATCTAACGAAACGTCAGTTTAAAAACTCCCGCAAATCGCCGACAAAAAGCCATCAAACTACGAACAGGGGGCGATACAATTGATGATGACCCCCGGAAGGGAGTGAAAGAGTGTTTAGATCGCCAGTCAGGTAGGGGGACAATCCTGATGGGCCAAGAAGAGCGGAGTGAAGCCAGGGGAAGATCGGGACATCATAGGAAGGGACAGCGGCCCGACGATTAGAAAAAAAATTCTAAGGAATTATACTTTCGATGCTTCGGCAAACTAGTCTGTCAAAGCTTCACCAACAAAACTGGGGGGGTCGCAGGATTGGGTACGTTACAAACCGTACGGGAAGAAACGCGGGCCGCGCATCAGCGGGAAAAGAGAGGAATAGGTGCTCAAATTGACGACTCCAAAGGAGAAGGCAGGGTGGTTTGGGGCCGACCGAAAGGAAGGATCACTTCTGGGAAGAAAATTTGTGAATGAGAAAAAATGGTAGGGAGATAAAGGTCGAGGGCCTCAAAAATTGAGCGGGGACGGAGAAGGTATCTCCAAAAAAGAAGACAGTACGGAAAATCGAAGATAAAAAATGGACCCAGCTACGAGCCTGCCAATTCGCGAAATCCGGAAGAGGACTCCGTTCTCAGATGAACCTCGGGAAACGCCGCCGGTCGGTCTTGACGGATGTTTGGAGCAAGGGGGGGGTTACTACTTCAAGCGGGAGGAAAGAGCCATTGTTGGGGGGGGGGAGAACCGACGCCGATGGAGGGGAGGGGAGGCTTATTCTTTTCTGAACGGGTAAAGGCCTAGTGTCGAGAACCTTTGCAGGAATGGGAAGACCAGGAATAGACGCCGCAGGGGACAAGGAAAGAGGGGAGGCCAGAATCCTGGGGTGGATGCCTTGGGGGACAACGTGATCGTCCATCTAAAGCGAGGGAGGGAATAGGAAGATGACGAAAGGATTCAAAACTGAGGGGCTCGATAAAAAGGAATCGGTGCGGAATTTGAATCGACAATAGGACCCAGAATCCCAACCGTCCGAAGGGACAATATTTGACACTTTCCTTAGAAAAAAGGAGAGGGTAATCGTTCTGAGTCAGGGATCATAAGGGAAAAGAAGAAAGGGGGGAGACCTCACCACCAAGTGGGGAATGGAAGGGACGCAGACGTACATGAGCTGGGGGACGCAAAGTAGGGAGAACAAAAGTTTGCCGAAAAAAAAGCCAGGCCGGACACGCATCCTCTACAACCGGCAAACGAAGGATTAAGTCGAAAAAGCCAATAAGACGACGGTGGAGGTGGGGCATCAAGTTAAATATGCTGGCGCAAAAACCAGATTTCACACTCCTTGGTAAAGAAACCATGCACGAATTGCGTACGCAAGGGGAGAGGAGAATAGGCGAGAGAGAGATGTACCAATAGGGGGAGTCGCCTGATGAAAAATGACTCTCAACAACCAAACAACGGAAAGAGGATTTAACTAATGCTAGCAAAAGGTACAGAATAGTTAAAACGAATCGCCTCATAGAATAGAACACCGGCTAAGAACCTTCGGGCGAGAGGAGGCTACAAACCAAATAGATCAAAGCTGTAGATACAGCAGACTGTTAAGGGGGAGCATTACAAGTGCGGGTCGACCGGAAAAAACTCTCGGCGTGGGAGAAGTATGAAAGACCCAAAAAAAATGAGGAATGAGGAAAAACGGAGAAAGACTCGGGGCGGTCAGCAAAATAAGAACTGAAATAAAAGCGAAATCACCATGAAAACTTGGGGGTGGAATCAAAACGTCTTCAGTCCGGAATGAGGGAAACGAGTGCAATCATTGCCGAACGGTAAAGGAAAAAAGGTAAAGGAGTGGGGACCAAAGGACGGGGTTGCAGGGTCCGACTGCGCTGTAACACCGAGGCATTTGGGCGAGAAACCAAATAATCGTCTCTCGATATAAACCGCGCGCAAAATAAAGGTAGGACAAAAAGTGCCAACTTCCAGCCCGACAGAAGAGGGGGGAAGATAAGAGAGGCTGACTTTATACTGGCCCTTCAATTCTCTGGGTGTCCGAAGGGTCCTCTCCCCGGGCATCGAAAGTTTTTCAGAAAATAAAACCTTAAACTACACCTCTGCGCTGTTTGAAGGGGCTTCAGTTCCAAAAAGGGGGTTGACCACCTCTATAAACAAGGAAAAAAAAAAGCGTAAAGGAAAGGTTAGGGCGATGAAAAAAGGGTTAGATTGGCGGACTTTCGACAGGGGCCTTCCTACGCATTTTTAAGGTTGGAAGCACTTAACAATCAACTGTCCTTGTGTGTGCAAGATTGAAATCGCAAAGACCCTATAATCGAACGTGGAGAAACGCGAGTTTAATTATACTGGACGGGAGTGGGAGAAAGGAAGAACTTTCGGACCAGAAGTGCTAATTGGGGATGCGAGCCCAACCACCACTGCCTTCATTCGTAGGAAAGGATCACCAAAAGGGTAGGAATGAGGCAAGAGGAATGATCTGCCAGCGCGTAAAAAAAAAAAAAAAAAAAAAAAAAAAAAAAAACAAAAAAAAACAAACAAAACAAGAACAAACAACCCAACCACCACAAAAAAGGAGAACCCAACCCCCAACCACAGCCCTAGTAACTCAACACCCTCCACACTACACACGCCCACCTCAAAAAAAAGACAAGACAGCCCCACATAGTCCACACCCCAAACCCATTCCAAATAGAAACCCTTTTTTTCCTACTTTTTCTCCTCCTCCCTCAGAGACAACCAGGTGGGAGAATGATAACTCTTTCGACTAAAAAAAGCATTGGTCTCACCTATAATATGAGAAGTAATGACACGGAAGTAGAAAGGTTGGTCAGGATGAGCAAAGGTCTCAATTTCCATTAATATGACTAGCCTGGATAGCGCCGTCGGGAAGAAGCGATTGGCATAAATGGACCAGAATGAGGGAAAGTAGAGGACACACCGGGAGAAAAGCCATCGGAAAGGGTCTCAAAAACCAGTATCACATTTCTTAGGTGCAGGGGGGAGGACATCAAACTTCATGCGCCAAGGTAGAACGAGGAAGAATTAGGGAAAGGGAGAGGCCCATCCCTTTGGATAATCGGGAGAAGTACTCGGTATCGGTTGGATAAATCAAATAGGGATAAAAGAGGAGGCGCAAAAAACGGAGAACCAAACTCCTCAGGTCATGAGGGGAAGGGACCCGTGTGGAAGTGGGGTGGGATTAGAACGAGAGGGTGATAAAGACGCGCTTTCAGAGGGAAAAAAGGAAAGGGCGCAACTAAAATCGGAGAGATGAAAAATTTTTCTGCACTTAATCGAGACTGAGAGCGGAGGACGGTCATTTGGCCAGGGGCGGGACTAAGGCGAAGGCAAGGAGACACTCACACGAAGAGAGGGACGGTGGAAGAACGAAAGGATGGGATGAAGGGCGACTGGATAGCGGCTTGAGGGGGAACGGTTTTAACCAAAATGGTGGTGCTGGGGAAAAGACAGCGGCGCAAGGGTGGGACAAACCAATGCAAAGAGAGAGAAAAAAAAAAAAGGGAGAGGAAAAGGACCGGGACGAGGGGGGGAAGAGGAGGAACAAAGAGGGGCGAACTATGGCGGCGGACAAGCAAAAAAACTTCGGCCGTTAATAAAAAGGAAGCAAGAGGATCAACAAAACTTCTTGCCCCACCGAAGACGCGATCGTCTTGATACAGGAGAGAAGGAGGCGACGGGAAAGCACGCGCAGAACCTGAAAGGAAGGAGATAAAAGGCGCAGAACAACAGAGAAGTCTTCGGGGGGGGGCTCGGGGTGGTGGTGTAGGACGGAAATCGAAGGGGAAGAAGAAAAGCGTCTTGATAAGAGTTTGAGGAAAAAAAAAAAAGAAAAAGTAAGGTAAATTCCCACAACTGAAAGAGGATTATCTCGGAAAGCTAACCACTCCTGGGTCTTGAAAGCAGAAGGCTGGGGATGAGAGTAGATTAGGGCGTGGAAGAAGATCCGCGAGAAGAACGATGGAATCGACAAAGGGGACTTGCGAAGAAAAGAGCGCTCTCTACAGGCGGAAAACTGGGCGAAGGGGAAGCTTAAAAAAAGAATCATCACAAAGACCGGGGACTATACGGGTCAATGTACGTGATGAATTGAAACGCGAAAGTGGCTGCATGTTTGGCCTCTAAATTAATAAAATTCGAAAGATGCAGCCTTATTATCAACTAATCGCGACGGACTTGAGTGAGGATCGGCAATCAAGTTTCCTGGGACATGCGGACCGCCAGGGGGAAGAATTATCTGACCAAAAGGGAGAGAGTACCGTGAATTAAACTTTCTATGACTGGACTGAGAAGGATGATTCAAACGGAGTCTTCCTTGCCACCCACAATTGGGGGGGGAAGGGGAAGTTGAGTAGATCACCGTCGGCCAAAACGTTTCCCAGCGGGACGCGCAAATTTACGCGCTGCTAAGGAATAAAAGGGTGGGGCAAATTCCTCTCCCAGATGAAGGAAGGGTGGGTAAGCTCCGAAATTGCGCGCCCTGGATGGTTACGAAAAAAAAAGGGGGTGAAGCAATCTCAAATTAATCGGAGTAGACGTAAATAGGGAGTTCGGAAAAAGTCGATAGCGGTCGGAGATTTCGAGACTGCACAACCAATACTCTTCTCATTAGACGATCTACAACTGAACCCGCGACCTCACAGCCAGAAATTAGGGAGGAAAAAGGACGGGAAAGGAGGAAGAGGTCGCATTCGCCTAACCAAGGTACTCCGCCGTGCTGGCGGAAGGGAGGGTTTTGCTCGCGGGTGGTTACTGACTTAAAAATTCCATTATCAGAAAAGACGCCGCGGTCGATCGGATCGGTTCTGAAAAAAGAGAGGCCGAGGGAGCCAACGGATGGGGGCACCAGAGGGTGGGGGAAAGGACAGTAGCTCACCGAGGGGGAAACGTCCGAACAGGAAGGGGATTGTAGAAGGGTAAAAAAACGTGGGGATCGTAAAAACCGCGGGAGGCTGTATATGAAGAGTAAATAAAGGATTCCTTAAGCTGGCGCTCGCCGAGGCATAATTTGCCAGCGACACCTCAAACCTAACCGAAAAAAGCCACAATTCAAAAAGGGGTCCCGCAAGTGAAAGTCGAACTAAAAGACGCTAACTTGCGGGTAGGGAAGTCGCGACGACCGCAAGAAGAATTTTTGGAGACCTTCAAAAAATTTGCAAATTGGGAAGGCAAATCACGGGACTGGCCACTTCCTAAAAAGGGCAGATTTCTGGGAAAGAAGAATTATTGCCGCCGTTGCCGCCATGAACTGCAAAGGCCGGGCCTCAAAAAGGGACCGACAACCTGCAAGAGCGGCTTCATTTAAAAAAAAAGGATGAACTCTTTCATTGGTACAAAGGTAATGAGTTCTGAAACTCAACCAGGCAGGGAGAAGACAAGACGGGGGTGTAGGCAGACGCATCGCAAACGAATTGGGGCGTACGCCTGGGCGATTCTATGCGCGACGGTATTTCAAGAGTGCAAACAAGAGCCTCTCCTGATGGGAAAACTAGAAAGGACACCAACCCCACGGAAGGGGAAACTATTGCCTTCAGGCAAAGGGTCCGATTGGGGGGGAAAAGTTACATCAGCCTACGCCGCATCGACCCGAGTTCGTAAGGAAATTCTGCGAAAGTCAGTCTAAAAAACCAAAAATCAAATCAAAAGAAAAAGGGGATGAGTCCAAGCAAGAAGTGAGATTGGCGCCAAGGACTCGGTGAAGAAGGGGGGCGTTTTTCGACAGGAAGAAAGCTCGTTCGGGGGATGACGGTGAGACGCTTGAGAAATGTAACGCTCAAACTGCGTGTAAGAGCCGACCATATAAAGAAATTATTGGGGGTGGCCGGATACCGTGACGGATCAAAAGGGGGGGAAAAAAGTGGTTTGGGAGGGGACCAAAATTCTTCTTGCGTTTATCTCGGGCATCAAGATTAAACAGAGAGCAAGTAATTTGGTATGGAGATGTAAAGGGGATGTAGGAATTTGTGGGGCCCACTGACGGTTTGCGGTCCATTGTCGCGGGAAATCGGCAGAAAAGGAGACGTCGGAGGCCAGAAGAAATCCGCGTCAAAAACTCTATCTCACCTCTACTCGGGCGGTACACAAAGAACACCGGGCAACATCAAAACGACCAGCAAACAATGCTGGCGCGGAAGCCGATGGGCGGGTAGGCGCGGCTGAGGATACTGAGCTGACAAATTCCGAATGGCACAGACGTCTCACCGACGAAGCGACCGTTTGTCAGAAAAATCAGCAGCTCGACCGACCGATGCCGTCGGTGAGAGGGAGTCTTTCAAGAAATGAATTAAGTAACCACAAAGCGAGAAAAAAACCACGGACAGCATGCTTATTACCTTGGGGAAAGCATGAAACGGAGTAAAGCAAGTTCCTATTGGCGAAGGGCGCGGGAAGGAGGCGGGAGGGATCTGGAAGTAACCGGAGCCGAGCGGGTGTGCAGAGAGAAATAGCCGAACAAAGGGGGAGAAATCAAGGTTTGAAAAAGCGGAGTGGGGGGATACTGGCGATACATTTTCCTTTATCAAACTGGGGTTTTTGTGGGTTCGTCAACCAACGTGCTCGGCAATTTCGGGAGGGCGGCCACCACCCACCAGGAATTCCGTGGCTCGGACTTCGAGGCAAGGAAGAAAAAAGGCGAAAGAAACAAGTCAGAGGAGAAACGTGTGCACGAAAAAAGTCGAAAACTAAATCCGGACAACCAGTTGGGCGCCTGAACTTCCGGGCGACGAAGCATCGACAAGCCAACGACAAGTTAAAAGGGAAAGGTCACCGGAAAGGGGGGGGCAGACTATCGAAAAAAAAAACGAGGGGAACATCCAAAGCTCTCAAAAACGAGAGTGTAAAGCAGACAAGACATAACTGCCAGACGTACATTTCGCGGCACACCGCGAAAACAAAGACAAATCGGAAGAAGACAAGACCCAGATCACAAGTTCTCTGGGGGTGCGATTTCAAAACTGGCGGGAAAGGACTAGAAGGAAGGAGGAAAGGGGTTAACGCAGCCCTTGGCGATAAAGAGGGAAGATTCGAAGAGACGTCTGCCCACCAGAATAATCGCCTTATTGAATCATACCTATTAGTATGGAGCAAAAAAAACGAGGGGCTACACGGGGAAAAGATTTTCAACTTGGGGAATGTACAAATGGGGGGGGGTTTTGGAGGGGGGGGAGAAACTAAGTGAGAGAAAACGCAGACGTGAAGGAGATTTACCAAGAGGAGACAATTAAAGAGACGAGTTTCGGCAGGGAAAGAGAGGAGTTTGGGTTTCGCGCAGTGAAGTCACGCGTGAACAAAAAATGGACGGATAGCACGGAAGAAAAGCAGACGGAGGGTCGTTGAGAAACGAGATGGGATTATGTCGGAATGGATACCCTGTGACAAAAAAATTGTGTTTCAACCAGGCTCGAAAGTGGGGGGTGCGGGACGGCCGACCGGAAAAATGGAGATATTCCAAAGGAAAAAAAAAAATACAACAAATCAGATCAACACAGGGAGGAGTAAAAGAGGAGGGAGCCTTGGGGGGAGAAAGTAATAGCCCCACCGCTAGCCGCGTCGGCCGAAAGCACCAAAAAGAGAAAAGAACGCTGGGCCGCAAAGATATCCACGTCTACATATTCCCATCTCGACTTAAGCACCATGCGAGAAAACCTTGCTGACGGCTATCCGGAAGCAAAGACTTGAGCCGCTGCAAAAGTAGGATTACGCTACTGGCGATAACAACAAGCGCGTGAGGCAGAAAGGAAAAAAGGGGCGAGTTTAGGTGGCGGATCCTTGGTAAATCTCCTTACAAGAGAAGAGGAGGAAACATATCGAAAAAAACCACCAAACATAAAAAGGGGAAGGGAAACACAGGGAAGAGGAGTATCGCGTCGCCTCGCCGTGCGTGCGCCAAAAAAACAATAGGCTTAGATTCCATAGGCGATTATTAGGGGGAATACGTCCTCTCATATCCCTATATGAGAAAAAAGGCAAAGGAGATGACGAAAGAACTCCGAAAGGTGAGCAAAGGTAAAGAAGCGCGTACAAGAAAGCCATAAACAAAGAGCAGGGAAGAAGGGCGGGAGTTAAAGGAGAAAGAATGGTCAGTCTCGTTTTTTCAGAGAACATGACTAGATGGCAGCGTAAAACATCTGATGAGGAACCGGGCTCACGACGCCGTCGAAAGCGGAAGCATGACTGGGAAAAGGACGCACGACGATGTGATCAGGACCACAATGTCTAGGGAAGAATTTATGAAAAAAAACACGCTTCTCGGAAAAGGAAGTCGGTTAAAAAAGGCAGCCAAACGGTTGTCGGATGATTTAGTCGTCAGACCAAGTCTTCAAAAACTGGAAAAAAAAAAGGGGGAATCTAAAAAATGACTTGATAAGTATCCGTTGGGGGGGCTCGAATTCCGAAAAGGACGGTCCTGGTTGGGCCGCGCCGAAATGGTGGGGGGCAAGCAAAAAGGAAAGAGGCAACATGTGGAGAAAATTCTAAGTCAACGAATAACGAGGAAAGTTGCCAAAAAGGGAGAAAACTGTGAAGGCGATTTCGCTACTGAACAACCCGCACGCGGCTACGTAAGGACAAGCTAAAAAAAATGAACAAGAGAAGGAAGGGAATGCCATGAGCTGAAAAGACTAGAACTCTTAAACTCAAGGGCGTATAACATGTTACTCCACCGGGTGCTTGCTTCCGGGAAGGGGAAGCCGGTGGCTTGACTTCTCGTGAAGGGGAAAGACGAAAGAATGCCGAACCAGGACGCCGGGGCGGAAATCCGAGCGGCTGGGAGGGTGATGAAAAAGTCGTATTCCGAGGTTTAGACAAAAATGGCCCAGATCAGTGATACTCCTCCCGGCGAAAAACTACGCGGAAGGGAAAATCATTTGAGGGGGGGGGCTTGATGAAGGTGTGAAACGTTTTGGAAGACTCCTAAAAAGGATAGAGGAAGTTCAATAGGGGATGATTTCGGTCTGGCTCGAGACCTAATCGTGCGAGAATGTCCATCGACAGAGGACCTGCAACAAGGGGCCTCCGGGGGGGAAAAAAAAAGGGCCGTAGGTTACGAGGGAGGAAACGAACGAAAATAAGTCTCTTTATCTTGCTGCATTCTCTCAAAAAAACTAAAAAAATGGTGGGGACCAAAGCAAACAAAGAAAGTTGTTGTGGCAGGAGAACGGGGACGGGGGGCCATCTCCGTCGTCTAGTGGGTCTTTAAAGAAAGTCTGGAAAAGTGGAACATGGGCCAGAAAGGAAGAAGAATCAAAGTGCCTGACCCCCGGCACTATCGGAGAACCCAAAATCAGGGAACCTTTGTGCATCATTAAAAGTCTTCTGGGCGGAATCAACACAGGGAGTTGAGAAAAAACAAGGCCGGTGGGGTAAAAGAAGGAGCAGGGGAAAGAAATGGCTTACGCAGGGCGATTCGAGGCTGCTAGTCGAGTAACTCTGGCAAGAACCGCAGAGCCTAAACGAG
>Ga0179593_1736169_pt1 | contig 11398 bp, 16 predicted proteins | sample CZODoug2_1_08_16_FD_185931 | JGI IMG/M metagenome (GOLD analysis project Ga0179593, IMG submission 185931) | Vadose zone soil fungal communities from Angelo Coast Range Reserve, California, USA - CZODoug2_1_08_16fungal (PacBio error correction) | ecosystem: Environmental > Terrestrial > Soil >...
CAGCGAGGGGAAGAGACAAACGCGCGGGAAGAGCGACGATCTGGATTCGCCACAAGCGAAGAAGAAAGGAGGCCTATACATCAACCAAAAAAGCAAAGTCACGATGTGTCAGAGGTTGCGAGAAACAGCTGAGGAACGTTGGGTTCCGCATCACGCGTCGGGTGGAGCGGGGTGGTCGGGGTGTGAGGGGTGGGGGGGGGGGGGGGAGGGAAGGGGGGGTATATAAATGAGGGGCAGGAACGCGAGAGTGGGGAGGGAGTTCTCATTGGGGGTTAGACGCGACAGCAGAAAGTAGACAGAGCCCTGCGTCGCTTAAGAGGCCATTCTGTCTGCGGAGAGCAATGGACGACACTGCAGGGGGGGGAACGTGGAGATTTATTACAAGTCGTCTCTGGAGGAGAATTCCCTCTATTATTGGTCCTTTTTCCTCCAAAGGGCGTCCCTTTTTTCATCTGCCTTTGGATGGGGGCTGGCGGAGATAGTAGTGAAGGTGGGAAGAGGGGGCCCTTGGGGGGGGCTCTTTTTGTTAGGCGGAGGAGGTAAGATATGTTCGTTGCCTCAGAGTAAGTAAGCGGGTTATGCCTGGGGGAAAAGGGTGCGCGGGGAGGAAACGCGTCTACGGAAGTAAAGGAAAGAAAGCGCTCGTGAACCATGGGACCACGCGATGTGCCCGCGGCAAGGCGGCTAAAAAAGAGGAGGCTCAATGCCCGCCGCCGGGGGCGTTAACCGCTTGGAAACCAAAAAAGCGGTCTGTGTCACGGCGCCAAGTAGGAAAGGTTTGAAGGACGGTTGAACCATAAAAAAAAAATGATCCACGCAACTAAGAGGGCCCACGAAAAAAAGACAGGACCATAGACCAAGATGCGGACCTCAGGAAAGAGGGGGAGGCCTTCTCACCAGTTTCAGGGAAATTCTCCCTGAAAAGGGGAAAGGGGGGGGAACCCGTCCGGAGTGCGGAGAGGGTCCCTCAGAATTAGCCGTCCCCACCTTGTCCCTAAATGGAGGGAGAATTCCAAGAGTCATAATCAATGTCCCTGGGGGAAGGCCTCCCCTGCCCCCGTTCCCAAGGCTCCCAATGCCAACGAAGGATTAAGTTCGCGTTCCGATGCGTTGGTCTATCTTTGGTGTTAGACGGGAGGTTGCCTGATCTCCTTTGGGCATCTCCCCCAAAAAATAGAACTCGCGCCTACGCTCAACGGGGGGGGGAACAAGGGTCTTAATACGCAAGTTGCTATCTCTGGGAGAGACTTGAGTTGTGGGAGAAGGGGGACGCTCCAGTAGTCGGACTTCTAGGGTTTAGTGAGCAGCTGATTAAAGTCTTGTTGCATGCCCGCCCAAGTATCTTTGTTTCTTAGGGTAGCACTCCTCAGTGGTAAGTAATTGTCTGATGTCGCTCGACGTGCAGTGGTGCGACCTGCGGTAGATGGCCGTCTGGCTCTTCTTGGGTTACGGTTGTTGTGCGACCTTCGCTTTAACAACTGTCCGGCGCGAGGGGGAAAGGAGCGCCCTCGAGTTGGTTCGGCAGAGCGGTGGGAGCTAGATGAGTGTTGGTACAACGGTGACACCTGGGCTTTTGATCGTGGGAGACGGCTGCCTTGCAGAGGGGTATGGCGGGGTCCGCGCGGAGGGGTTGGGATATCGGGCGCACTACGATGAGGGCGTTATCCCTGTTGACGGTACATACTTGCCAGTTGTGGGTAAGGATATGTGGTTGGGGGGGTGTGAGGGGACGGCGCGTCGACCTGGATGGAGGCTAGGTCGTTTAGGGAGTTGCCCCGCTCCGCTAGCAGTCAAAAATCTTATATTGAAAAAGGGGGACCGGTCGCCTCCTATGGGAGGAGATAGAACTCCGGGGAGTGTCTGGAGGGCCTCGAGGGCGAGGGAATTTTGCTCTGTTGAGAGGCGTATCGTTCACGATGGGACGTGTGTGGTTCTGTTACGTTCTTTGTGGACAGGCACGGGGACGATAAAGATAGTCCAACTGAAGAAAGGGATAAGAAAGTCACGTGGTCGTCTCAGGAACTTTCTGTTTATTCTAGAGGAGGAGCAGGGTGTCAGTAAACTGTTTCCTGCTCTGGAGAATATCCGGGGTTCCCTTGTCTGGAGACGATTGGCAGACTCTCTTGGGTGGGTTAGAAGGGGGGAGGCCCTTAGCGGTGGGAGGGGTTACTGGGGCTATGCGGGAAAGGCCGTCCGGGTCCCTTTCTCTTTAAGGACCATCAGAGGAGAAGACATCCATCCTTTTCGGGGAGACTTTCTGTCCGATATGGAAGGATGGAATAATTCCTTTATAAAGTCCATTGATAGATTAGGGGGGGCTCATCTTCTCAAGAGCAACCTAGGGAGCTGTTTCTTCCACCTAGAGAATCCTTCTATAGAACAAGGAAACTCCCTTATTAGTTAACATCTCCCGGGGGAGCCTCTATCGGTCTTGCGAAGGCTTCCCTTAGAAGCCTTTCCTCCGGTCCTCTCTCAAAAGGGCACCGGAAACCCTGCTCTTTGGGTGGTTCCCTTCTAAGGCCTCACCGCTGGGAACATTAAGGTAAGAAAAAATCCTCCCCTGGGGACGGGATGTGCATTGCGTTAAACATTCTTTTCCGCTGTAAAAAGGATTGATTTCTTGGACAGATCTTCCTCTCCTGAAAAGGTCCCTCATCTCGAGGAGAAAGAAATTTGCTGCTTTCAACAGGGAGCCTTTTTGCAGGTTAGATGGCTCGGCCAGGGAAGATTGGTGGATACTAAAGAAAACGAAAATTGACCAGAGGGGATTTGTTGCGGTCGAGCCAGACGAAAGGCGGATTGAAAAATTGGAAAAGGGGAAAAGTCTTTTCAACGGGTTTTTTTGCGGGGGGGGTCCGGCGTTCCGGTGGGGGCGGGGGGGGATCGAGGCCATCATTGAAGGGGCACACCCATCTGAAAAAAAGGGGCAGATAAAAAAAGTCTTCTCTAGATCGAAAGCAACTCGTTTTAGGGGAGAAAAACCCTTTCCTCGGGTCCCCCCTAGGCGGACCCCAGACGCAGGAGCTTCTTAACTCTTTCGCCACGGGGTGGTTGCAAATGCGAGGCAACGGGGGGGGTGCTCTTCTTCCGGCAGCCTCCCGGGGGAGGAAAGCCTTTCTGGCTCTTTGGTGGGGAGAAAGGGGAAAGTCTCTCTCCTGCATCGAGAGAAAGACGTGGCCTCTTCTTCCCCTCTCTCGAAGAAAAAAAGTTACAGCTCAAATCAAGGCATTATTTGGGGGGTTCTCCTTCTTCATAAGATCTCGCCTTAGGGAAAAATGGGTGTCCATATACAGAGGGGCTGTCTCAGTCCTCGGGGCTGTCCAGAAAACCGCGAAAAACGATTTGGAAAGGGGAAGAGAACTTTCATTGAGCCACTTGGGAGGCGTCGCCTTCGCCAGGAAATGGCGGGATCAAAGTCCGCCTCCAAAGGAACTCCGGGACAAAAAACAACGGGTGCCACGAAAAAGGGGAGACAGGAAATCCGCCGCGTCGCAAGAAAAGGGATCCAACCCGCAACAGAGCGAAATGGGCAAGAGAAGCTCACCAAGCGGTCACGCTGCCCATCTGAAAAGAAGGTAATGCTAGCCTCGAAGGCAGATGAAAAAGAAATTAAGTCGAAAGGAGGGGAAATGCCCTCAGAGAACCGCGTCACCGAAGAAGAAGAAGGGGATGGGGGAAGGTCTTCTTCGTATTCTACCCGCCAGTCTGACTCCTTTCCACCACAAAGTGCCTGTCTTCTCTCGGAGATTGAGAGGGGAATCATTCAGACTCCAGGAGCGAGTGTCAGTAAGGGAAAAGCATATCCAGTGCGGGGGGGGTTCTTCTGTGCAAAAAAAGCGAATTTCGGGACGCCAGGGAAAGTGCTGTTCGACGTAGGCGAACCCTGGGAAAAAAACCGAAGGCAGAGGAGGTAGAAAAAGTGCCCTCCGACTTAAGTTGCCTCCCGACCAGTAGGAACAGAAAAAGGGGATTTCTTTCTTTCTGAAAGCTCCATTTAGCGTCCGCCTCAGGGAAAAAAGACATCCTCCTCTCTCGTGGAACGCTGTCCCCTCTCCGAGGAAATCCCCGAGTGCAAAGCTGAAAAAGAAGGGGATCGATCCGTCAGCGTATCGAGAAAGAGATACGCAGCGGCAGTGCCGGGAAATCGTACGGAAAGAGGGGAAGAAGGATTTGGATCAACTTTTTCAAGCCATTTGGGAAGACTACAAAAAAAAGGCGAGGTCAGCAATCGGAGGGAAAGACGATCTTTCTCATTTCCTTAGCATAGGAAGGACGTTCATATATCCTCGGACGAGAAAAAGACCCAAGGGAAACTCTCCAATCAGCGGGTGATAAAACCACCCAACTCTACTTCAAATCTTCTCAGGCACGGAAGGGAGGGGATGAGGTGTGGTGCGAAGCGGTCACGGGAGCAGAAGAAGACCTGACTGTCTCAAATCGTGGAAGGGAGATTGTCCTGAGGAATCAATGCCATCGAGAAGTCATCAAAAAGAGGCGGCGGAAAACATCAAAGGTCTTCACCTTATTAGGGAGCTTCCGGACTTGTGAGGGAAGAGCCTTCCACTGGGGGGGGAGTCGCTTTGAGGGGAAAAAAGAGTCCCGACGAGGGGGATGGCAAATATCTTGTCCAGAAATCGATTCGTGTTGGCACTTATCGAGGCTGAGAAGGAGGGGTCAAAGGAGACTCAACCGCCCTTCGACAGCCCGGGAAAAAGGGGGGGACAGGAAAAAAGGAAAGCGTTAACGCTCGCGACTTGGAAAAGGAAAGGGGAAAAGTTCGCGTAACGACGCCTGGAAAGAACAATCGCGTGTTGCGCATGCATGAGGGAGCGGGCCTTTCAATACTTAAGGAAGTTCAAAAGAAAGAAAGGGAACCCATGAAAGGCGAAGGCGGACAAATAAAAGCTGGAAGAGCGAGAATGTGAGGGGAAACAATCGTAAAAGGGAAGGGCGTTCGGCGTTTAAAGCTACCTACGGAATAGCAGAGGCAGAAACAGTATAAAAATTGTTTAACCAAAGGAGAGAGGGGCTCTATGGAGCCTTGCCTTGCGAAAAACAGGAACGGTTGCTGTATCGGTACTAAGAAAAAAAGAGGGGGAAGTTTGCGCGCGGTGAAAGTCGTCTTTTGAAGTTAAGGGGACCTCGGCAAGATTGAGAGGAAAATATTGGGGGCCGTCATGAGAAAGGAAAAAAAAAACAAACAACCAACGAGGAGGAGGGAAAAAGGGGAAAAAAAAAGGGAGGGGGGAGGGAACGTCTCTCCCCCATAAAGATCAAACGAGAAGGCTCCTTTCACAATTGAAGCGCCACCGAAGAAGGAGAAGGCTTGAGTAACCGATGGGTCGTCATCCGAGCAAGGAAAGGTCGCTTGGCTCCATAGGAAAAGGGGGACCGTTGGGGAAAAAGGAGCGATAGCTGTTTAAAAGGGGATCCCCGAACGCGTCCGACTGGAGGTACCAAAAAATCTCGGCGACCGCCAAGGGTCAGCTTTGAGAGGAGAAAAAGGGGGGTAAAGGATCTGAGGGGGAAGCAGGAATTTCCTAAGCCGTGGGGAGAGTCTACGGAAGGTATAAATGCCTGAAAATCGTGGGAAAAGGGAGGGAAACAGCCTATGGGCCGAGACCACGTCTTTCTTTAAGGGGGAAGGGCGCGCGTTAACCATGAAGAAAAAGGAGGAGGGTGTTCCGGGAAACGAAGGGCGGTTGAGGAGAGGGATTGAACCATTCGGCCCGCGGGGGGAGCAAAAAAGAAGAATAGAGGAAAAGAAAGAGATTCCTGCCGTGACGAAAAGAAAATATAGATGCTGCCCTCGTCGACTATGCGCAGGGGGGGGGGGGAGAAAAAAAAACGACGAAGAAGGGAAAGTCCTCACGGCGCCCGGACAAAATTAGCTATCCGGTGGGGGAGAACTCGATGTGCAACCGGCTCAAGAAGAAGGATCTATGTCATTGAGGAACCGCCATGCAAAGTTGAGTGACCGTCAGGTCTTCTATCCGGCAGGGAATGTAAGGAAAGCTTGTCGCTTAAAGAAAAAAAAGTTCAGATCCGTCTTGGAGAGGGACGGTGAAGTCGATTTTGTGGTGGCCGGGAGGGAGTCGGACAAAAGAATTTTTGCTTCCTTGCCTCGCTCTCTCTTTCACTGAACCGGAGAAAAAAAATTCACACGCGGTGCATCTGCTGCGCTGCTACTCTTTGCTGCGGCGGTCCGGAGTCTACTCAGGAGGGGAGGGGATAGGAGAGGAATACGGCCGTGGGGGGGGGGGGGAAAAAGGTGAGCAGGGGTGATCCTCTTATCGCACCTACTCGGTCTGGCTCCGAGAAAAAAGGAAGAAGTGACAGTGCAAGTAGGGAGGAGAGGGGGACCTCGCGGTGAAAAAGTCGAAGCGGCAAATGGCGAAGGCATATCGGATCCAAATCCTCGGGGTGAGGAAAAGCCCTTTTCCCGGCTACTGAAGGGAGAGGCTCGATACGCTGGAAGGGACCACTCCTATCCGCCTGCAGAACGGGTATAAGGGGGGGAAGGCTCTTTGGCCACGTAATCCGCTCGCTGCTGCTGGGCGGGGAAGAGCGACGACGCACTGGCGAGGGGGGCCTAAGGAAGAGAAATCCAGCCGGGTCGAGGGGGGGACGTCAACGTATGGACTTCGGCAGGGGGGAGCGCGCTGGCCTTGATAGGAAAAGTGTCGGGAGGAAACCTCCCTCGTCGGAAAGGGAGGCCAATCTCAATATAAAAAAAAGAATAACAACGTATTTCCAAAACGAAAAGGGAGAAAAAACACAAATAGACGATCACTGACACTCGAGCATGGGAGCGTCCATTAATCGGCGGCCTTTCATGAAAAGAAAAAAGCCTCACCAGGGGGGGGAAAGGGAAGAAGCGCATACATGGCCCGAGAAAAGGGAAAACATCCGAACCTTCTAACGAAGGGGCGTCTTCGTTTGGGAAAAGAATTAAGGAAGAAATCTACTACAGCCGCCTCAAATCGGGGAGTACGTTGCCGTTTTTTAAAAGAAAAGTGAGGAGGAAAAAAAGAAGAAAAAAAGGGGGGGACCATGCTATTATGTGTGCGGTGGGGGGAAAAAATCCTGATTTGCGACGCAGGTGACCAACGGATCCATGACTGCGGGAAAAAGGTGGGGGGCCGTTTTCCGGCGTTCCTTTTTTGGAAGGGGCTCTATGGCTTATACGGACATCACCACCACGAAACGGTGGGGGAGAACTCCAGGGAAAGGTGGGGAGGGAGGCCCGAACTCGGAAAACTTTCCTCGATTGTCCCACCCGAAAGCCACCAGCGTTTTCTATGGATGTGGGGGGAAGAGGAAAAAAGTTTAAGAGGGAGAGAAGAGAAAGAAGGAAAAAAAAATCAACATACTCGCTGTGTCAAAGGGGGGCCGCTGTTCAATTCTCGACATAGGAAGAAGGGGATGAAAAGAAGGGGGAGAGATTGAATTGAAAGAGGAGGGGGGAGCCGTCCTTATATCGTGCGCGATGGCGAGAAAACCTGGTGGGGGGGCACAGCGAAACTCTGGGACGAATGGAAGGAAAAAGAGATTACAGTTTTTAAAAAAACAGGGGTTCTGGGGAGGAAGGAGAATTGTTTCATCGACACCGTAAAAGGATCGCCTGCTTCCAGGGATCCGCCATAGGGGGGAAAAAAAAAAGGGAAAGAAAAAATTAACTTGGGCACAAACAAAAACTGTTCCACGCGCCGTTGTCAAGACAGAATGTAAGAGGAGAGGAGAGGGGATCCAAAACCGCACAGGCCACTACGGAGAGGAACTCAAAACAGAAGGGAAAAGAGGAAAAAACTGCACCTGTAATGAAAGGATTATCGATTTAGTCGGCCCGGGGAAGGAATGCCCGCCTCATATTGGCCCAGGGGGAAAAGAAAGACCCTCCTCCGCGAAACTTTCGTCTCTATAAGTGGGGAAGGTCTCGCTGTAGCCGTCCACCACACACGAGGGGGGGGGGCGCGAGGAGAGGAAGGATAAGACCTTCCGCCTCCGCGATGCTCGAGGAAAGGGCGATGTGATCGCGGGCAAGGGAAAAAGGTTCTTCGTGCCATATCGACGGAGGGACAAGGGAGGAGCACATGGAAAAAAAAAGAAGGGGGGAGGGGTTTGGGGGGCGACGGGAAAGAATCCTCGATCACTGCCACGCGAGATCATGAAAAAAAGACGTTGCCGTCCGCTACATAGATGCGATAAGGGAAAGAGGGATGTAGGAGGAGAGGGGAAAGAGCCATTTCTGGAAGACTCCCGTCCAACAGCAGCCCAAGGAGGAAGAACGCTGCCACGCGCAGGGGAGGAAAATCCAGAGAAGGGGGGGTCGCTCAGGCTGAATAGGGGAGGAAAGAATAACGACCATCTTATCGGAAAGAAAGGGCACAAATTACGCCTTTCCAAGGCGGGGGGAGGGTGAATCAACCCTCATCGGCCGAGACTTCCCAATCGCCATTGGGAAGGAGGGAACCTGCGATTTCAAGCATCTGAACGAAGAAGCCGAGAGAAAGGGTTTGACCTTCTGGCCATATCCAGGAGGATACAGCGGAAGGGATTACCCGTCTAACGACGGCGGGAAAAAAAATCGTCAAAGGAGAGAGAAAAAAACCGATCTGAATCGTTTCGAGTGAGGTCACGGGGACTCAAACCAAAGACCTGACGGGGAAAGTTGACGCTCTTGGAGGGGAGGGAGAAATGCCATGAGAATGATCGATTAAAGGGCTACCAGTTACCTTACTTCGGTCTGCACCGGAAGAGGGGAGTGGGAAAGCTGCGGAAGGGGGGAGCCCCGTTCTGCCCCTGCCACTGGAGAGGAGGCTCCATCGTGACGAGGCAAAGGAATCTTGTTCCTGCGGTGCGTCAAGGCCGGAGGAGATTGGAAAACTTAGAGGGGAAAAGAAGGGGAAAGAAAGGGTCACTCTTCTTTAATATGCGCTAACCGTACACAGCACCTTCAGAAAAAAAGAACGACGCGCCGGACGGAGGGAAAAAAGACGGGAGTAATCAGGGGGAGGGGGGGGGAAGGAGGACAGGAGTTCTCCCAAAGCACGAGCGCAAAAGGAGTCCGTTATACTCTTTCGGCTGCATGGGACAGACACCATTCCTCGAAGGCGGGAAAAAAAGAAAGGGGAAGGAAACTTGGGCAATGGAGCGAGAATGTGAGAAGAGAAACAAAGCGCTGGCGTCGTGCCGAGGGAATACAGTCTTACGGTAAAGGGGGGGGGCATTGGATAAACAGGGGGGGGAGGGGAACATCAACCACGTGGCGGCGGAAAAGGCCCAACATCGTTGACTTGCTCCGGATAAGGAGGGTACTCCTGCTTATCTTGGGAAGGGGGGAGGGTGCTCTCGGGGAATCGCCGGAAGAAATCGCACAATAGTGCAGAGAACATTCATCTCGGAAAGGAAAATATGAGAGGGGGAGAGGGAAACGAGCTCCCCATATTGTTCGAAAAAAAAAAAGGTCCTCTCCCAGAACTTCAAAGAGAAGCAAGGCCAAGATCATTGCAGGAGGAGAAAAAGTGAAGGGGGGGAGAAAGGAGGGGTCTCCATAGAGCCACGAGGCACTCTATACTGTTTCTGAAGATCCGAACGCGTCCGACTGGACGGGGCGAGAGCTCTAGGAAAAAAAAAAGGAGGGGAACCTTTGTGCGCACATCGCGCTAAATGGAAAAAAGCCTTCGCGTAATGGTGTCCTGCAGGAAAAAGCGACGCGGTCTACGAAGTATGAAGGGAAAAAAGAAAAGGACAGACTTTGGGGGATAAAGAGAAAGGGGGGGGGGGAAAGGCCCAGGCGTCGATACGCGCACGGGGAAAAGCCGCCGTTCTCGCTTTTTTTGGGAGATGCCGGGTCTGTGTCAGGGGAGACCAAGGAAAGGTAAGCGGGAGAAAGGGAAGATCCTGCCACGCCGTGATCCACGCAACTCCCAAAAGGAGGTGCCGGCCTTTAGACAAGATATTTCCATCCTCACGATAGGGAGCCGAAGCGGAAAAAGGGAAGGCGCACGGCGAGCGCCCCAAAATGATCGGGGAGGACAAGGTAACGCGAGGTATACCCAAAAAGGGGGGGAAGAATCGATCATTCTCGGGAAAAAAAATCCTCCCGCGTCAGGCAAGGGGGATGACCTTCAGGTCTTCTGTTTGGGGGGGAAGGGAAATCCCCTGCCGAAGAAAAGGGAAGGAAGGGGCTCTTGCTGCGAGAAAACTGGGAAGCCGTCTTAGACGGGGAAAAGAGGGGCATCGCTTGTATCCTCTGGTGGAAAAAGAGGACGCTATCACGAGGGGAAAAAGGGGGAAGGGGAAAAAAAAAAAATATCTTCTTTTACGTGTCCCAGGGGGGGACCAGCCGGCGCGTTCGAATTGCGGCAAGGGTGGGAATTCCGGCCTATCGGATCCAAAAAGGAAAAAAAGCGGAAAAGGAAAAATGGGGGGAAGGGGATACTTCCGTCTTCGGGGCCGTGCTCGATACGCTGGTGAGTGAAGAGACACTCCTATCCGCCTTGCTCGCAAAAGGGAAGGTTTGAAAAGGAAAAGGAAGGAGCGTGTCCAAAATCGTCAGGAACTCGGCGGCTGGAGAAGTCGATCGACAGACGCCAATGGGGGGGGAGGAAAAACAAGCATGGAAGAAAGACTGTCCGAGGCGGATCGAGGCAACGTAATGGACTTCGCGGGCAGAAAGGGCCTTGATCGAGTAGGACTCAGGGTTTAGAAGCGCTAAGAGACAAAACGCAAAGAAGAAAGAGGGGGCCTCCATTGCGGCCAAATCCTCGATCTGGAAAAAGAACAAATCGTAGGGGGGAAAACCCAAGTGGGGGAGAAAGGGGAAAAAACTGTACACTCGAGCATCGGGGAGCCGGCGCCAGTGGAATGGGCCGAAAGAAAAAACCCCGCGCGTGAGGCAGACATGGCCCGAGGTCGAAGGGAAAACCATCGCGGATGCGGAGAGGGGGAGGGTAAAAGTAGGAGGAATTCATCGCATACAGCCTCCGTCTATCACGCCAGGCTATCCAGGTTCCAGGTGGGGGAAGGGGCTCTCTTAGGGCTCCTACGAATGCGATGATGTTTGGAGGTCCGGGGGGAGGAGGATGGCGACGCGAAAGAATGGATTGACCCACGATCATGAAGGGGCACAGGGGTTTTGCTTTGCCGTGGAAAAAAAGAGGGTGTTTGTCTTCGGCGGATGGAGGGCGGATCACCGCATAAAGGGGAAGCAGTCGGACGGGAAAAAGAAAAGTCCAGGATCTGCTCGGGGAGATCCCGAAACTCGGGGAGACAAAAACTTTTCCTCGAGGGGAAAAACGATCCGGAAAAAAAGTTTCGATGGATGTTTAAAAGTTTGTTAGAGGCGAAGAGGGCGAACGACTGTCACAGACCGCGTGGAAAAGAAGGTGGGGGA
>Ga0179593_1270784_pt1 | contig 11397 bp, 10 predicted proteins | sample CZODoug2_1_08_16_FD_185931 | JGI IMG/M metagenome (GOLD analysis project Ga0179593, IMG submission 185931) | Vadose zone soil fungal communities from Angelo Coast Range Reserve, California, USA - CZODoug2_1_08_16fungal (PacBio error correction) | ecosystem: Environmental > Terrestrial > Soil >...
GAGAAAAACCGGCCGAGGAGTTTCGAGGGAGAAAAAAAAAACCGCGGCTCGCTGGCGAAGAAGGAAGGACACACTAACGTAACAGTCCATTCTTAGCCAGAACGGGATAAAAAACCACTAGAATCAGGACATGCACGAAGGAGGAAAAAGAAGGGGATCAGAGAAAAAAAGTAGACACGCGAATGGGGGGAGCTGAAAAACCATGCTTTTGTCGGGTTAAAAAATCAACGAAGGTTAAAACGGAGAAACCCTAAGAGGGAATCCCTGCAGCAGGAAAGTCATCACCCTCTCTGGACAGGAGAGGAAATACGATCTTTCCGTGTTACGAGGAGCCGAGCAGGGGGCCGCAACATCAGCAAAATCAGCAAAGGAAAATCAAGACCAAATGTGTCCCCACAAAAAATCTCCTATCTGGCGCGAGGCGAAAAGACATTGCTAGAGATAGAAGAAGGGCAATACCGCAGAAAAAGGAAAAAACCAAGGAAGACACAAACAACCTGGAAAAGGGAAGAGCCGTAGATTAAGTAGTCTTAGCAAGGGTGTTCCCAGTAAAACCAGGAGATGACGTGCTGGTCGTGCGACTTTTCTTGTTTCTATAAAAGGACTGGGCAGAGGAACAGGGGGGTGAAGGTTCGGAAGGCTCAAAAAAATCTAACATGATTATGAACAAAGAGAAGGCCAGTCCAAGCCTAAAATCGGAAAAAAGGACCACGGAGAAGTAACTTCCTTCAAGGGGGGGAGAAAAATGCAGAAAGAGTACCTAAAGAAGACCGGCCGAGCCGCAGCCCCGGACGATCTTTAAACAAACAAAAAGGGCCCGTTTTCCCCCAAGAAAAAAAAAAAAAAAAAACCAAAAAAGCGACAAAAAACAAAAACTTTGAAAAAATCGAAGCTAGAAGTGTGGCCCAAAAAAGGGGGAAGTCGGCTCGTAGAAGGATAAAAAGTCGGACCCGACGAATGGAAGGGAGGACTCGGCCAGTATCTTTCCTCTCCAACGTACATTACAACGCAGGGGAGGACGCTTTGCTACTTGGGAAAGGCGGGGTCGCTGTGGGAGTACCACGCAAGATACAGCTGCGCCTTCCCCGCTATGGGGGTTGGAACAGATGCAAAGGTCACAATTCTGATTTACCATTCAAGGCGGAAGGAAGGAGAGAGTCCGCGCGTTGTGGCGGTGGGAAGAGAGCTCAAGAATGCCATGGGCTGCCCAGAAGGAGGGAAGTAATTGTGGCTACACACTTCATTAATGGAAGGAGACAAGAAGTTTAAAGAAGTCGGTAGTGGAAGACGTCATACACTTTCAAGAGAAGAAGAGAGAAGAAGAAGTGTGATAACCGCCAAAAAGAAGGGGGGAACACAAAAATGAGAGAGTGTCCACCAAATTATCAAAAACATGGGATGAAGGGGTTTGCTCAATCGCACCAAGGCCCAAAGAGGAGAACTGAAGAAACCCGAGATGCATTCGTGTATGGGGCTTGACAAAAAAAGGGAGGAGGAAAAAGAAAGTTCAAAATCACACAAAGAAAAACTGGGTGGACACTTCCAGGCAAGAGCTGATACCACATACATTTAACACGAGCAATCAAGAGAGGTGGCGTCTACCACGGAGAAAGATACGCTCGCTTGGACAGGGAAAGAGGGCTAAATAAAAGAAAAAGCGTCCAGACTGACTTTTACAGAAAGCGCTGGACTAGAAGGTGCACCTCTGGCAACCGCGACGTTTGATCGATCATTTTCGAATAAAAAAAGAAAGAAAAAAAAGGACTTGCTAGTAGGAGAAAAACCTAACATACCATATGTATGTATAGCGTTAGCGCCCAACGACGGGAAGCGACCGGGGAAAGACAATAGGCAGAACCGAGGACAAGAAATCGTAGAGGGTGGCGCCGAGAAGGGCGGGGACCGTAAAAAAACGAAAACTGGACTAAATCCTGAATCTCGGGGTGCTGCGCCAGGACCGTCTTCGAAGGTTTTGGACAACATCGCGGAAAGAAAGACAACTCAGAAGGGGGAGGAACTCATGGAGGGAACGCGGCGCGTTCTTTTCTTACGTATCGGGGGCCTCAAAAACCACAGGGGCCGTCCGTAATAAAAAAAGAAACACATCCCACTGGCGGGGCCATGCTCGATCGTTGTGGGAACTTCCAAGGTGCGATGAGGAAGAGAGACTGGGTAACCACCGACCACGTCTTGACTTGGATGCGGAGGACTCATTCGGAGAGTGCTACGGGGAAAGGAATAAAAAAAAACCAGTGAAATGGCAGGACGCGAACCCCTCGCTACAAAAGAGATTGACTGATCCGACATGTATACTCCAGGGAACCAGACTCCTAAGTGGAGACACAAAAAAAGGGAGAAGCCATTTCAAAAGGGACCGGCGAACGAACGTCTGTGTTCTCACCATCGACCCGTTCTTCAGACACCGTAAAGAGTACGAAGCGAAGCAATAGAGAAAGGCTCCGCCGCGCCCCTGCGATTGAGATGAGAGACACGACCGGGAGGAAAAGGGTGATCTCAGCGGTGCACTCCTCATGAAGGGATGTTCGAAGTCCATACTAAAAAGGGGAAACCAAATCCAGGGTAAAAAACGATGTTCTTCGAGAAAAGCTCCACGAAACGATCGCACAGCAAGAGAAAAACTTGTCCTCGAGGAATGTGGCCAATCCAAACGCCGAATATCTCTCAAACCAACACTGGGGAGATAGAGCGTCGCGGCGGCGTTGGAAAAACGCAAGCTATTCCACTTCTGGAAGCCGTGAATACAGGGAATTTCATAATCAAGAAAAAAAAGAGGTGGGCAAACATGGGCTGTTGGGACCGGGGGTCTTTCCAGAAAAGAGGGATTCCTGCGCGTCGAACCGCTGTCCGAAACAAGGTGGTTCTCCTGTGGAGGGCACGATGAAAGGGCAGGCAATCTTTATAGACCGGCAAAAGGGAAATAGAAGTGTACTGCCGAACGTGTATGGGGGGGGGGCAGAACACCGAACACCACAATGCGAAAAAATTGAGAGTCGACTGGCGGTCCTGCAAGGGATCCCTTCTTAACAGTAAGGTGGGACAATTGAAGCTCCGATAGAGTGAGAGAGGTTCGCCTGAGACGCCCCGGACGGAAGGAGAAACCGAAGAATAACTAGCCCGAAGGGCCTCCTCAACCGCACAAACGGGTGCATTAAAACTATCTCTTCTGGTGATCGCGAAGGGGAAGGAGAATAGGTCTGGAAAAGAGAAATGAAGGAAAGACTGGTCAGTTGGATGAAGGGGGCAAAGGGTACGCCCCGATCGCAGCGCCCCAGAATCGAACAACTCGTTTACTTGTTACGAGAGGAAGAAAGGGTTTCACAAAATTAAAAAAAGAATGGCCAAGCAAACCCGCCCCAAAAAAAAAAGAAATGAAAAAACGTAGGAAGCAGAACGGGCTAGGCGACCACAGGGGCTTTGACAGGCGGAGTTATGGCTATCGGTGTAAACGGGGCAAAAAGAGTTTTGGAGCGAAGAACAGAAAGCCAGTGTATTCAGGGGGGGGGGTGACCAGTAAAAAAACGCAGCGGAAAAAAGGGAAGGCCTTTAATAGCTTATCCACGAAAATCCAAACCTCTTGTGAACGCTTTTGCCCATGCAAAGATCAAAAGAAAAAGGAGGAAAAATGGTCAAAGAAGGGAAACGGCCCAACCTGTCGAACGAAAAAGCCTGAAGAGACTTGGAAAAAAATGGAATAAGCAAGATCGAGCGGGAAGAGAGGGGGGGTGAGTCGCCGCCGAAGGGGATTTGGGGAGATGTCTGCCGTGGCTCCCCGGCGAGGGGCGGTACGGAGGAGGAATACACAAAAAGGACCGAGAGACCGGACGCCCCATCCGGTTGAAAACCCTAACAAGAAAACATCTACGGGTGGCGGCGTTGAGGGGGGTTACTCTTTTGTACTAGGATTGAACACAAAAATAGCATGGGCTCAATTGGTGTGACACACTCTCATTTAGAAAAGAGAGGAGAAAACAAAGTGGGGAAGGTTTAATCACACCGGGGAGATAGAAGGGGGAATTGCAACAAAGTGGCAGGAGGAAATAGGATCCGTGATGTGAAAACAGGGAGACATCAATTCATTCAGCGGTGGTCGTACCGCACGGGCTGGCGCACCCGCTTGAGGGACTACGAAGGTCAACACGCAAAAAAAAAAGATAAAGAAAAACTTAATGGGGCAGAGCGGAAGGCAAAACCTTCCTCCCATCTGACTCAAAGGTGGCCCGTCGGGTTGTTGGGGGGGGGGTGTTGTTTGGTGTGGGGGGGTGGAGGTTTTTTTTTTGGGGGTTGCTTGTTGTTATTGTTTGGTTGGGGTTGTTTGAGGGGGGGCGGGTTGTGAGTGGGTGTGGGGTATGTTGGGGGTGTGGTGCTTGGGTGGGGCCACCCACGCGCGGCGGTCGCGCGCGGCGCCCGTCGGGGTGGCGCACAAATACGACACAAAAAGGGCACTGGCAAGCAACGCAACAAAAATTACTAAGGGAGAAGGGCGGTCTAGAATGACGGGGAAAAAAAAAGCCCGATTCCAGGCCGGAAGGGGGGGGGCAAACGGCCAGCCGTCGTGAAAGAAGACCATTTCAGGAATCGACGAAAAAAAAGAAACTTAGGGTTTCCCACCACTTGGGGGGGTTAGCTTCAGTATTTTGGTCAGAGGGGCGGGGTAAAACCGGAACCGAGTCTTGCGTAAAGATAAGAACGAAAGGAGGAAAGGGGAACCGTAGACAGTGCGAGAAGACAAAGAGGACGAGATAATGGCGTAACGGGACGTCGCAAAAGAAGAGAAATTGTGTGGGCGGGAACTGGGGCGACCTGCGGCTCGAGAACGAAGGGAGGAATGTGATTCTCTGAAAAAATGAAACCCACGGGACCTGTAGAGGCAGAATTGCCGCCGCACACGAAAAAATAACGACCATCAGGATCCGAAAGGTAATGGGCAGCAACTGGAGTACTAAGAAAGTCTTCAATACGTCGATTCCTCGCAGTAGGAAGTCTTATGAACCGGTGCCGGGGCGAGGTAGAAAGATGATCTCTAGAGCAAATGTGTGGTTAAGCCTACGTCGTCAGACCAAAGAGAAAAGGCTCGGGGGAATTTTTTGGCCACCCGTAAGCTGTGGCGAGAGAACGGCCTGCGGGAAGTCAGGGCTTTGCCGTCAGAAAGAGATGAAAAGTCATACTACTTCCCCGTGGAAGGGCGCAGTCCTGTGCCGTCTCTGTGCTGATGGCGGATGCCTTGAAAAAATAAATTGTTATGGGACGGAATCATGGAGTCGCCGTGGGAAAAGAGATACCAAGGGGTAAACCAAAAACCAGGCGTTCAAACTTCAAGAAAGAGGGAAGGGAGGGATCGTTCTCTCAACTACAGAACTTCTCCTCTGAACTAAGAAAACTATCGAGGACTGGACGGAAAAGTTCTTACTCATCAAACCTAGGAGGGCGTAATGAAACGCGACCATCTCGGGAAGAGCCGAGGGGGGACACAAACGACGACGCCAACCACCTACGTAGGGAGAATCTGACATAAAAACAACAACGTAGCATGTATGATAAGAAAAAGACATAGAAGAAAAGTCACAGCGCGGGGGCGTCGTGAGAAGATCTCTGGGAACCGGTCGGCTCATCGTTGCGACGAAGACAAAAAAATAAGGCTGAGCCCAGAACGAACCAACCAAGCGAGAATCAGTCAAAAAAACCTCAGATTACATACAACAAGGAAAAAAGGGTGGTAGAAGAAAGTATCCCGAACAAAGCCCGACATTTTAAGAGGTCAAGAGGAAGAATGCGCATAAACAAAGAAACCGCGAATCCCTACGGCTGACAGTCCCTGCGGAGACATCAATCACCATTGGGCGAAAACCGTCGAAAACTGAGATGCCCTGAGAAGCAGACAGGAGGGGAAGGGAAGCAAGCCCTACCCAGGCATCATTACTTTTCGAAAAAGAGCAAGAAAACCAAGTTGGCCAAAGAAGCTCAAGATCTTCGAGAGAAAAAGAGGCGAAAAGTTGTAACAGTTAAAGGAAAAAAGAGAGGGGCCTACCGCCCCAAAAGTGAAGGAACTACACCAACTGCGACGACCGGGGGGAGATTCTTAGTAAAAGTTTATGAAGATGAACCCGTAGAGGGAAGACAGTCTGGGGAATTTTCTGTCAATTGAAGGCAAAGGGGAAGCCAAAAGGTACATTTTGGGGGTAACCGTCGCAGCGCCTGCACAAAGGAGGGAAGACCTGCCTCTCTTACACCAGGAGAACAAAAGCAAGGACGACGGACGTACCACGGCTATAAAAGAAGGCCCTTTTATACGCCGACCGGAGACAGGAGAGGGAAGCGCCCGTCTCCCGGAAATGCCCTACATAAAAAAGATCTTACCACGAAAAAGGGAACGTTTTCCAAAAAAAAGGCCCCTTCTGAACCAAGAGACACAACCACGACAGTGGTTTGGCAAAACGAAGAGAGGGAAGGGACGAGAATCGCACTGAAGAGCTCTCGATGTTGGGAAAAATACGGCCGTGCTTACCGGAAAGGGAAGGGAATCTTACAGCGCCACAATAAAAGAGAAAAGTAATAAAAGAAGAGAATTGGTTGCTCTGATTGCAAAGGAAAATGAGTTGGCTTTCTATGGGGAGGACCCCACACAGGTATAGCAAAAGCGGAAAAAACTATAGGGGGGTGACAAGTCACGTGCACAGCGCGGAGCGGTGACCAGCAGCTAGGAAAACTTCGGCGCGGTCAAATTGTGAATTGGTGGGAAATTCTCGAGAGGGGACAGCGGGACAGCCGCAGGGATCAAAGCCGGCGGGGAAAGGAAGAAGTTATTAGGAAGGAAGTTTACACTTAGGGGGAGGTGTCAACTTCATACAGGGAAAATCAAAAGGGCAGCGTCACAAGAGGGTGAGGAAAAAAAAGGAGACGCGCGTTAAAAAAAGGATCACCAAATGGCCTTCTGGTAGAATTTGCGGACTTTGGCTCAATCCGTCACAAAACTGGTCCCGCAAAAAACGCGAAAGCCGCCAAAAAGTGAGCTTTAAATTGCGGGAAAAAAAGAGGGGGGAGAGAAACGGGAACGGCATTGAAAAACGAAGAAGAACCAAAGAAATGAAGGTGGGAAGCACGCCTCACTCGCGTAACCAGCAGTGATATACTACCTTGCGAAAGAAGGAGGGGATCTCCAACATGGGGAGAAATAAGGACAAACAGCTGGTAAGAAAGAGAAGGGAGTTCCTGCTCGGCACGTTGAAAAAGGTTTCATTCTATCGCTGTATCGGGAAAAAAAGGGGCCGAGTTCAAAATCGCGTGGTAAAAATCAGAAGGGAGGAATAAAAAGCATGAAAAGTAAGCACTGGTGGAGGTGACTGTGACCGGAAAACCGTAAAAAGAACATAAGGTATGTATGATTCAAGCGGGAAGGAAACACAAACGACGGTGGATCACAAAGGTTTGAAACACCGAAAGATTACAGCCATCCGCCGGACACAAAGGAAAAATTGGTCCGGGACTAAAAACATTCCAGTTTAAAGCCTAATTGGACCGAAGCGTCTGGCGCTTGTTGCATGACCCAAAAATCTGTCTCCGGGGAAAAAAGAGGTGCGTTCCTCTCCTACAAACTCCCCCTATGTGTTCGGTTAGCGGGACTGAGGGCATCGGTTTTCTTTAAAGGGAAAGGCATCAACAACCACAAGGGGCAGACTATGCCCCTAAAAAGAAATGCGGGGCCATCGCGATCCCTGATTCCAAGGAGAGCTGGAAGCAACTAGGGAAAGAAAACACGGGAGTCTGAAGATAGTACTGGCAAATTAGAAAATAAAACCCAGCAATGTTCCTTTGGACTCAGCAACCCTCGACGACACAGCGTAAAGGAAAAGAAGGGAGGAGATCCCGGCACAACAGGACGGGGGAAAATTCCACGATGAAGACCGCCAGGTAGAAGGCACGGAGACCTTTTGGTGTCTGCCGCAACAATATACAAGGGAGCAAGACAAAGGGGGGTGACTAAAATCGCCGTCTCGGGATATCCCAACGAAGGCAAAAACGCTCGGAAATTCATGAATTTCAAGAAACGAAATGGAGTCCCTGGGAGCGAAAAGACGGGTTAGACACATTCCTCCGTGGAGGAAAATCCAGAAAAAGAACACCAGGAAAAAAAAATCCTTAAAAACGTGTGATGTAATTATGCTTAACTGAAATACTAAACTACGACAAGGAGAAAGTTCAAAAAGAGAGGGAGGGTTCCCTCCACGCAAAAAAGACTCTCATCTTCTCAACAACAAAGGGTCGCTATTGAACCGAAGGCTGCCGCTCTGCAGTTGAGGAAACCCTCATAAGGGAAAAAGTCGTAGCAGGCGCTAGTAATCGAACGTCAGAAAAGAAAATCGTGGGCACCCACTGGCTGGTACCCTTATGGTAGATAGGCCAGGACATAAGGGCCGTAGAAAGAACACGCTGTTAATAAAAGGGTTTCCTAAGAGGCGGGCTATTCCGGAAAGAAGACAGGGGCTCATTTAGAGAAACCTGCTAAGGAGGTAAGGTGTCCTTCAGAAAGGTTATATGGTGCAAGAACCCACAACCGGGCTCAGATATCAAAGACCATTGAATTGAAAACGGGGCAAGGGGAAAACCTTAGGCCTCAGTGGGGTGCCACTATTATTATAGCAGGTAGGCTCCGGGCGCGGCGGGGAAGTCTATTTTGTGGGAAAACTGAAAAATGCCTGGGACGTAGGAAAAAAGTGAGTCCGACTACAGAGAGAAGAAGAACACACGCCCTGTGGAGGTTACACCCTATCACGGAGGGCCATCAGAAATTGAACGGCGGAAAACACTAGAGACGACGGGAACCGCATCCGTCGGCGATTTAGAGGAAAAGAAGCGCCGGGGGGGGGGGGAACGGTCCGACCGAACCCCTAGCAAGAGGCGCCCATAGAATCAACAAATAGGGAGTTGGGGGGGTTAGGAGAGGAAGCAGGGGGGACACCAAAAAAAGCTTCCATTACAAAAGAAAACAGACCGCAAGCGACCGTGTCGTCAGCTAGAGGGTAATAGCAAAAAACTGTCTCCATTATAGGAGAAAACCAAGAGAGCTTGTCAGTCCGGCTAATTTTCACGTGAAAGGAAAAAGAAAATCGTTGGGGCGCGCGAGAATAAGAGAACATAAGAAGGGTTTTAAGGGAAAAATGAACGAAAAGCCCATTGTGAAAGTCACTTTCCTATCTAGTCAGAAAATGGAAAGGATTCCCCTCGCGTCGGAAAAGGGATTAACGGAAAGAGAGAGAAGAAAAAGGGGGCAATCAACGGAAAGAAGGAAACAACACCACCCACAAAACACCATGGGAGAACGAGAAGCCAACGCTCGACTGAGGGGGAAAAAAAGGGGGATACGCCCTCGAAAAAGGGCAAAGAGTTTTCTGTCGCCGTAAGGGAAAGGGGACTTTTGTAGAGCTGACCACTTAAAAAGGAGATGTGGAAACGCGAAAGAAAAACTCGCAACTCACAGAAAAAAGGGCAAATCCAATAAGAATCACCCGCTCGGGGTGCGGCGGAGAGAGGGGGGGGGAAAAGGGTGGTTGGTACTCGAGGGGAAAAAAAAAGGAACAAATTAGACATTGCTACCATTTGGGAAGAAATCAGGAAAAGACCCGGAAAAAGGGGGGGTAATCAACAGGATGAGGATATCTACAGTTCAGGGGAAGTCTGACTTGAAAAAAGAAACGTACTTTCACCCAGGCAAATAAAGGGAGGAAATCGTGTAGTCCAAAGAGGGGGGGAAGCCGAAGGCGGTCATCGCAATGGAAGGACGAGACGAAGGTGTCACCCACCGTCCAAAAGCCTGGTCACTACCTCGACCGTCCGTGAAGTGAGGAAGAACGAGCACATCATCCCATTTGCAATTGTCAAATGGAAACCAGCGTCGGAAATGCGCGCTCGAGCAGAGGTACAAAAAAGACAAACACTAAGGAAAGTGCAAGAAGGGAACAATCCTACTGACTGAGCGGCGACGAAAAGGTGGCTCGTAACTCTTACGGTAACCGTCGGAAGGGTCAGCCTGAAATGTCCAGTTGAAGGAAAAGCGCTAGGAAGAGAGGATCGCACAATGGGGAACGCTGCCGGGGGGCCACCACCACTTTTACGTGGGTGAGATTCGAGTGGGTTAAAAGCAAGGGCATTTGCAAGTGGGGGGAAAAAAAAAGGAAAAAGTGCTGTGCGTAAGAATCGGTCACGGATTCTTGAAGAAGCACGGAAAAAAAACTCGCCGAAGAAAGCAGAAGACCGGCCGCGGTAAGGGGAACGGTGGGAATGAAAAAAGGACGTCGGACGGAGGGGGGCTTTATGCGTCATTCTGCGTAACCTAACTCAAGGAACAAATGCGAAAAGTGGGAAACAACAAGGGAAAACCGAATACGGTTCCCGGACACGAACCTGAAGAAAGACCGCAAGGCGCCGTCCAGGTTAAATGGCCACCATGGAGTAAACACGCTTCATCTACGCTAAGAAGGAGAAACTTGTTTCGGCGGAGGTCTTCAACGAAAGCGAGTCAAGGGATGATATAGAATCAAAACCTGGTGTCGCCTCCAAAAGACCTCTCGTGACGCGTGCGGTGAAAAAAAGAACCTGGTACCGCTTGGGAGTAAAACGTAGGAGGGAAGGAGATGGTTTGCTGATGGGTGAGGGAAAGGAGAAAACGTCAGCAAAAGAAAACTGCCAGATCGGGGCCTCGCGAGGTGCTGCTTCACTAGGCAGAAACTTTCAGCCGGGAAAAGGCAGCGACGCGTGAAAGAGGGGGGAGGAGGACAAAAAGGACAAACAGCTTCGTTCTTCACCACGTAAAAGAAGATCAGGGGGAAAAAAGTGCTACTCCAGAAAAGTGTACACCGAAACTGCAGCCGACGTCCGCTGCTCGCGGGGAAAGGTCGGGATCTCTTTGATGGATCAACCGCCGAAGGGGATACATTCCTAGGAACAAGAGAGTATTCGACACGCAAGGGGTGAAAAGGGCAAGCGACGACGCCACCAGCGTGCCGGTACGGAAAATCCTCAGAAACAAGAAGGAGGGTAAAAATATATGCAGACTCGCGAAACGGCACGCGCGTGGAGTCTTTCGCTTGAGCAAATATGGAACCAGGGGCTCCGCAGGAGCCGACACTTTACTCACTAAAGGAAGGAAAGAAGGGCAAGAACGGAGACAGAAGAACCACGAGGCAATGTAAGAAAAAGGCTAAAGGGAAGGGAAACCAAGAGGGATAGCCCGATCCCAATAGAACGCTCCTTTAAACGGTGAAGAACGCCCTGCGTGGGGGCGGGAGCTACATCTCATCACACTCGCATACCACGGGAGAAGAAACCCCTTCGGCGTCCCTTAAGCGAAGCAGAAAAAAAACTCGAACGGGATAAACCTAATCT
>Ga0179593_1325033_pt1 | contig 11397 bp, 13 predicted proteins | sample CZODoug2_1_08_16_FD_185931 | JGI IMG/M metagenome (GOLD analysis project Ga0179593, IMG submission 185931) | Vadose zone soil fungal communities from Angelo Coast Range Reserve, California, USA - CZODoug2_1_08_16fungal (PacBio error correction) | ecosystem: Environmental > Terrestrial > Soil >...
TGAACCGCGAAATAAGAGGGATTGGTAAGGATCTTTTAGAATCAGGGGGGGGAAAAGAGAAGAAAAAAAACATGCCCAAAAAGGTGAAGGCATAAGGGAAATGGGTCTGTAAGGGCCAACTTTCGAGATAGGGGGGCGCAGGTGGTGAAAACGGAGCTGCTTGAAGAAAGAATGGGAAGGAATACGAAATCGGACTCAGAGCAAGGGGTGAGAGGAGAGGGTACGGCGGGGGAAAACAAAGTCAAAAAAAAGGCGAAAAGAAGATAGGGTGACAAAGAGAAGAGGAGCGAAACAAATGGGGGAGGAGGAAAGAAGGTAATTAGACCTGAAGAAAAAAGGAAATCAGGGAGCCTACTAAAATGACAAAACGGAAAAGATAAAGACCACAAAGGTGTCTATAAGAGGAAAGTGAAAAGAAAAAAGTCAGGCCACAACAGGAAAAACCTGGGGGCAGTGCCCCGGGGCGCCGCAGGAAAAAAGCGATGAAAGGTCAGAGGGAAACAAAAAATAGCGTGAAAGGGGAAGAGAGACGGGGAACAAAGAGGAATAGGGGGCCGGATACGAGGGGAAAAAAAAGTAACAAAAAAGAAGAAAGAGCTGATCAGGTACCATAATGGATGAAATAGGGGGGAAAGAAAGAACCTCTATAAAACTCAAACGTAATATTTAGGGGCAAGCGGGTATAGTATGAGGAGAAAAAGGGAAGATGTGTGGATGCCAAAAAAAGCCTTGAAGGACATACTTATAAGGAAAAAAAGAAAAGGGACAGGGGTCTGGAAGTTCGGGACCCACAAACAATAAAACGCAGGGAGTCCGGCCAAAATACTGGAATTGGGGGGAAACACTCATCTCGAAGCACATGCGAACAACGCGCCGAACAGAACAGCTTCCGCCAGGGAAAACCAGAATGTGCCAACGGGGTATCCCAAAACAGCGGGGAAACCAGGCCCAAAAGAAAAGGTAGGCACAACGAACGGTGGAGAATGTAATCACCAAAAGCATAAAAAAAAGAGTGAAATAAGGAAACGATATCGCGGCGAACAACGGGGAGGGGAAAAGGAGTAAGAACCGAGAACTAAAAGGAGCAAGGCGGGAAAGCCCCAGAGGAGACGCGATGGGGAAAGTCGGGAGGTGGACAACGTCGGGAAGAAGGAGCCAAATTTTGGGTTCAAGTCGCAGAAGAAAAATTCCAAATCACTCGCCTTGGAAGGGGAAGACACAGGAGGCGATTCAGGAAAAAAAAAGGTGCAGGGGGGAACTCGAAAAATTTGACTGTAGGTTAAGGGAAAGCAACCACCCCCCCGGCCAGCCAATGGGAGACGAGGGGGGATCACGAATAGGGTGGAGACGGTAAAAGTGTGAAAAATGCAAAGCGAGGACTAAAGGTAGAATAAACCAATTGGGAGGAGCCAGAGGTTTGGAGCAAGAAAAGAATCTAGTGTGTAAAAAAGGGGCAAAGAAGGGAAAAAAAAAAGGGGAACAAGAGGAAGGGAGGGGAGTTGCCCGGAGAACAATCTGCGAATCATACGGGGGGGCAAAGAGCAAGAAGTAAACGTCGGGAGAGCTTTGGGCAAGGGAAACAACCTATCCTGATTCTGATTACAGCGGTGAAGGCCGGGGTCTAAGATAACTCGACCGAGAGGGGGGGGGAGCGCAGAAGCAGGAAGGGGTGAGGGGGGAGGTACTAGGGGAGATTGGATCTCCAAGTGAAAGACCAAAAAGATAAGGAAAAAGAATAAAAGGTCCCGGCCGACTTAATGCTGAGGAAGGGGCAGGCAAAAAGGGGGAATAAGTTGAATGGGAAACTACAGGTGAAGAAACAGTAAAAAGGAAACCTCGAAGAAAAAAAGCTAATAGGGTGAAAGTGGTGGGAAAGGGGCAGCAAAGCCTGGGATTCCTGCACGGAACTGAATGATGGACAAGAGATGGAAGGAAACAGAGAGTGAGTAAGGTACACAGCATAGGACAAGGAGTTCGCGAGGAAGACAAACCAAAGAAATTTGAGGGAACACAGTGCCCCAGAGAATAAGAGGGGGGCTTCATCAAGGGCGTACGACGGTGCTTTCAAGAAGGGTGGCAAAGGAGAAGACAACAAAGAAAGCTAGCAGAGAGGCTAGATCAAAAGCAGTCCAAAAAGTAAGGAGAAGGGGAGTCAGAACTTCAAGGAAAACGCGCCCTTGAAGAGAGATGTGAGAGGCCCTATCAAACAAGGGAGGGGCAATGGCTTGCGAATGGTGGGTGGGTACTTGAGGAAATTTGTGTGGGGGAAGCGAACCGGATGTGGACCCCCCTAATTCACGGGAACTTCCTCCTAGTGGTATTCGTCAACGGTAAAATAAAGGAGATGTAAGTCCGTGGGGATTACTGGGGTAGGAACTAGCATTCCAGGGGAAAGAGAGTGAATGGCAGAAATGCGGGGTCATTGATCTGCAAGGTTCAAAGATGAGGGTGCAATACTTGACCGGTGGCGGTTGTACTGCCGGCTAATGGGCATCAGTGGGGGGGACAGGAGGTCTGGCGCCTGGGGAAGACCGATCGGGGAAGTTCTGACGAGGGACTCAACAAGCGGGGAGGCGGAATCCGTGAGGGGAGTAGTCAAAAATCAAGAGCCAGAAAGTGAGGAGCAAATGGGCAACAGGCCGGAAAAAATCCTGGAAAAAACATTGGCAACGAAGAGTACAGAGACACTGTGGTACGGCGGCCCCTCGCCCTGGGGTAGCTCACAAAAAATCGACGCTGAGGGGAGGGTAACCAAAGGATGCGGCATCTACCGTGGAGCGGGACGAGTGGTCACCGATCTCGATCTTTCGGCAAGCATCCTGGACTGCGGGGAAAAGCCAGACCAGTGCGCGGAGAGTAAGAACTTAGGTACGTGAGGAAAAAAAGAGCATGAGCGAGCATCGGGCGTCTAGAATGGCCCAACAGGCTGCAGAAGGCGATGAGGAGGGATTGGGAGGGAGGCGGAGACCGAAACACCATCAGCGGAGGATGACGGGGGGCATGATAAAACCTGCAAGAAACCGTCCGTCTGTGGGATCGATCGCCAGACGTGATCCGGAGACAGGATGATCACCGGTCGGGAGCGGTTCAAGTTCACCCCAAAGACTTGTAAAGGTTCGGATAGAAAGGTGAAGAACCCATGTCAATGATGGTGGGAGGCCCGTGCGAGCCCTCTTGGGGTTGTAGAGGAACTTCGGGCCGGGGGGGGGGAGGGGGCAAACGAGGGGGGGCGGGTTGCGAGTAAACGGGGAATAACGAGCAGCGGAACTGGAGGCTGCTCTATAATTCCACGGCGATAAGGGAAATCGTGGCTGTGTCGACGATAAACCTCCAAAGGAGGGCGGATATTACGGTACATCATCTCAGGGGGAACGTGCCTATGCAGGGTTCTTCCTGTGCCACAAAAAACTTAATAATCGGGCCAAACTGCACAAACATCTGGTCTCTAAAATTAAAAGACCTGGCCCTTCCATGCCCGTTCAAAAACAGGATTTGGGCGTTCACAACCCAAGGGCACTGACACTACAAGCCACGAACACGAAACTAAAGCATTAGGTCTCCTTAATGAACTCACAATCCTGAATCGTGGGAACCAAGGAGTTGAAGTTGGCCCAAAGCTAAATTGTGATGGCCCGACCGAGTTGGAGGGACCCCGGACGTTCCAAAGTATCCACAGCCCACACGAAGAAAACCTTCAAAGGTAAATAACGAAAAAGACAAAAGCCGACGCAAGGGTCAAGGGGGAACCCCCCGAAACTCATATTAAGGGTCAGAAGGGAAAAAGTTGGGTTCCAATCCACAAGAGGGGGGGGGAAGTTCCTGTCGGGGAGGAAAAACTGCAGAGAAATTCAGGGTTACTGGAGGGTAATGGTGACACGGTAGACACGAGCAAATGCCGCGCAAGGCCGAGGTATGTGGGAGTGAAAGAAAAAAAAAGTCCGGGAGGGGGAGGGGGGTAACTTTGAGAAGCACTCAACTGGACGAACCCCAATCTCCGAGGGTCAGATGGGCTTTCTGAATTTGGGATGGGGGGGGTCGAGGGCCCATTAGGCCTTGCTTTGGAACCGGGATACGCGAACAGCGCTTCAAAATTTCCGTCCCAGAGGGGGGACACCGGCGTCCATGCTACCAATCCCGCTGAAAGACCTGTTTGACGTTAAGGGAGAATCGGAAAGGTTTGGGAAAGCTCTTTTAAAAAGGTTACAAGATAAACAAAAAAAGAGGGGCGAACTGAGGAACTCAAAAAGCGGGCATGGGGGATCCATTAAGGTCGAACGTCAGGGGAGGAAACAAGGTGGGGCAGGGGGTTCTCAAACAACAACACGGTTAGAGAGAGAGCCAGCCCAACCGGGTGATTTTCCGACTGAGGGGATAAGGCAACGGAAAGGGAAAGAAGCATTCAAAACTGGAAGGTACACAAAATGAGGGCCCAATCTGTTGGGGGGGTGACGTCTGAACCATTGACAAAAGCGAGGGAAATCCTGCAAATGTAAAAAGCGCCGGCAAAAGGCAAAAAACAAGTGAGGGACAAGGAGACGGGCTAGCGGGGGAGGACAAAGAGTAGGACCAAAGAGAAATATTTGGAAAAAAAAGCATAAGCGGGACTGTTGCTCAGCGGCCAAACCGTCCCGGACAATAAGGGTCGGATATAGCCAGCAGGCAAGCCGTACGGGTTCATAACTCGGAGACCATTGGTGGAAAAGTTTCTTTCGGAAAAGGGAGACGAAAAAGGCCGCTTCTTTAGAAAAAATCACAGAGAGCGCCCTCCTAGGCAGAGGTGCCGACGTCTGTCCCATACCATGCCAACAAACGGAGGCATAAGAGGGGTTAATCGACTTCCCATGGGGACGTCGGGAGGAAAACGCTGATCTCTTCATCAGCTCAACTCGTAAGGTGGGCCCGAGAAAAAAGGCGCCTGGCCGTGGCAAGTGAAGGTTGGGGAGGTACACGAAGTGCTGGTACGGGTGTGAGCTTGAGACAGCGAGTAGAGGGCGCAAAAGAGGTCGGGATCAAACATCCAAGGGAAACGTGCGGAAGAAAAAAGCCGGGGGTACAACCGGGAGAGCAGGTCTATAGACAGGAGGAAGCATCCGGGGTCAGGGGCCGTGGCAAAAAGGGACGGTTCCGGAGGGTATGGTTTCGAAACCCGGGGGGATGGGCTTCTGGAAAAGAACCTATCCATTTCGACAGAAGGGGGCGTTGCCGGAGAGATTGGGTCCAGGGGGGACCGCCTCCGACAAAGCAGAGAAACACAGCTCTGGAATTTCGCAGCAAAGCTAACCGGGGGGGGATACGCCATTCCTGGAGTGATGGGGAGCAAGCCACGATAAAAAAACAAAACATAATCTCGGCGTGGGCCACCGCCGCGCGAATGACCGGAGTCTCAAGGGGGGAAAGACAGGGACCCTCCCCCGTAAAGAAAAGCAACCAGGCCTCACGAGATGGTCGAAGGGTATACAAGGTCCCGCTGGTAAACGGTAAAAACACATCTTCAAAGTGGATGCAGGGAGGCCAAACAATCATCAAGGGGGTTCTTTAATACAAAAAATGCATCAGGGGGGAAAGACGTAACCCCAGGGAAGGAATAACAGGAGGGCCTCGTTTTCACAGGGCACGTCCACATCACTTAGGGATGGGGTTGAGAAAACGGAGCTACATTCCAGACAAGAGATTTAATACAGGTTGGGTTCAGTAGGGGAAGAATACTGGTCGAAATCATGAAGAAGACTAATATCTTCAAACAGGCGTAAAAAGAAAAACCGGTCGACAGAAAGGAATGAACATTGCCGGAAAGACCGCAGAGCGAGGAAAGGAACCAGCCCAAGGGCGTTCCTGAGCTGGGGGGTGGGATAAACTAAAGTGTAGCCCCTTCTTGGCAATTAGAGGGTACCTGCGGGGAAAAAAGACAAGTGTCTCGACGCAGGTTGGGGGTCGGATTTGGTGGGTCACTGGAAATTGGGGAACCTCGAAAAAAGGATGCGCGGGACTACAAATCACCGATCTAGGGCCCCAGATGTGGTTGGCGGTGGCAGCGCAACTAGTCGGAATCGCACCAACGGGGCGAAACGAAGAACGATCACCATACGACGTCCAAACAAAGGGGAGCAACCATCGGATTAAAAGGCCAAGAAAGGTAAGGAAAAACAGACGTGCGACCAAGCATTAGAAAATCGGCGAGACCCACTCCGGACGGACCTCACGTATCCAAAAGGTTAACTTGACTGGGGGCCGTGAGGAAAGAATTGATACTGTCACACATCGGCCAGGCTCCACAAATGGGGGGTCGCAGCCACGTCAATACTTGGAAGGGACCCATTCTCTGAAAAGGAGCAGGGATGTCGTGGACAGTGCCATTATAGAAAAGAAACGCACAAAATTTGAAAAAGAAAGTCCGCGCGCAGCTGGATCGAGCCTGTGACCGGTGCAAGAACCACGAAAAAGTGCACTGGAAACATTCTTGGGAGGGAAATCGGGTGGTTAGAGAGGGGGGGCAGGGGGGGAAAAAAGACAATTCGACAGAAAAATTAAGGAGGGAAAGGCATGGGGGGGGGGGGGGGACCCCGGCTTCGACGGGTCGAAGAGGTCGGAGCGGACATTCTATATCAAGGGGGCGCTCTCAGATGGGAAAAAAAAGAAACAGTAAGTCGGGAAAAGGAGTGGGATTGGAAAGGCGATCAAAAAAAAAACAACAGGAGGGGTAAAAAAAGATAAGGTCAAACGCGACGGGGTCAGTCATGGGTGTTCCGGCAACTAAATTGGCTGGCGAAAGACCAGAAAATGTCTAGGGGTGGGCAGCCTGCGCGGCGCTGCTTGCGGGTTCTTCCTAGAGTCGGAGGGGGGGGGGGGGGGTAGGGGGGTGCAAACTGACAATCGCAGCAAGATGTTCTGTCAAATACGGTCACAAATAAACAGGACTAAAGTGCTCACTGCAATGCAAAAGAGCCTAGCGTCGACAGATCAAGCGATTCCAATGAGGCTGTGGAAAGAGCCCACGGGAGTAATGCCCTCCGGAAAGCGCATGCCAAGAGTTGGGGGGGAAGAGGTGGGAGGTGTGGCTAATCGCGGGTGGGGCCCCCCGAGATTTCCCTTAGCATAATAGTGGTTCTAACAAATGTAAAATGAGTGGACGTCTATTCTTGGGACGGGGCGGAATGAAGACATGATTGGTGTCCTAAAACGAAATCAGGACTGGGGCCATGTCACGGCCGCGGGGGTATACCCAGGACGGGGCCTGCAAAAACGAGGGAGAGCAAACACGTCTAAACGTACAAGGGCCGATCGTGGGGGGGGGCCGCCCACAAGGGGGGCTTCGCTGGGTGGAGTTAGCCTAAAAGATCCCGGGGACCCTGAAGTTCATCAAGCTGGAAAAAAAAAGCAGGAAAAAGGTCCCCGTCGACAGGGACAAGTGGGTTGGCCGCTAGGCGGCCTCATCGCTCAAGGTACGTAATGACTCTGCGATCATACCACACATTCAGAGGCATCGGGGGGGGGCTGTCCTTCAGACGGGATCAAGCATTGAGAAGTCAATACAGGAGTAGTCGTCGCAAGGTTTGTCCTTCACTTAAGAACTTTGGTCTGAGATTCGCGAAACCGATCGGGTCAAATACCGGCCTCAAATATGAATTCAAAATATCAATTATTAGTTGACAGAAAACCATCACAGAAATACGGATTACGTCAATAAATGACTAAGAGGAAGTCAGGGCATGCTTTGAAGTCATGAACATTAGTTGACTGGGGCAGAGAGCAAGTTAAATGTCGTGTATCTCTTCAGAAAAACGCATTGAAGGGACCGGACGATGGGTATGAGCTCCGAAGGAGGGGGTGGTATTAGGGGGGGGAGGGGGGATGTCCTTGGGAATAACTCAAAAATTGCGTAGGGTCATTAAACGGCGAATTCGGGCCTCGGGATGCTCAGCCATGCCTCTCATCGCAGGGCCCAGGTCCACGGTACAGATCCCTTGCGCGGCGCCTAGATCTTCCGACTGACTTAATCGGCCCTTGAAACGGCAAATTGACGGAGAGAAAATGTGCTCGATGGCACCACGTCCCGGCGCAGTACCATATTGAGGCAACAATCCCACCAAGGAAACGAAAGGGCATCCGGGCATAAGACGGGTCCTCGTAGAAGGGAGAATGAGATACGGGAAATCCCGAGGGGGTAACTAAGGAATCCGCCCACGCACACATTGCTGCTCCCACCAGGTGCGAACGCTAAAAAACGCTGGGCAACCCGTAAACACACGTCCTACAATTACACGGCCAGGCCGCCAGCCCCTACAGGGCAACCCAAAGAATCATAGGCAAGAGGACAATCGAGTGTTCACTCGGCAACCGGAGAAGCCTCGCGTAAAAAAAAGCCCCGAAGGACTCGTCGGGTTACGGGCATGTGGTGAACTGCCTGGAAAGGGGGAGGGCCCCGATGGGGAGGGGGGGGGGAAGACGCGGCTTGGAAAGCTGCACTTTTTTGAAGGACACACACTGGCACCACCAGTGGGGGAGAGTCTTGCGGATGGCTCAGGATGAAGGGGGGAGGGGGTGCTAGCAAGGAGAAAAAAAGCCGTTAGCCCGCGACCATGGGACTCTTGAACGAGAGGACTAGATTCGCCAAGCACTCTGGGGATGATCCTTTTGGGAGTTTGAAGAAGGAGGAAATGGGGGGAAAGAAGATTCCAAGCAGAGGGGGGTAACAATGTTTACAAGACGTACTAACCAAGGGGGCGAGAGACGTATCGCGGATTGAGAGGATCATCCCTTCGGAAAGTATAGAGAGGAATTAAAAAGGTTTGGGCATTCTCACCAAACACAAACGAGATGAAAATAGAAATGACCCACAGTGAAGGGATCACCTGTAAGAAGCGAACCATTTTTCGTTTCAGAATCGGGTTTGGGGGAGGAATCTGGTAAAAAAAGATGAAAGCGAGGGAGACTCTGTCCCGATCCTTCAAAGGTACAAAAAAAATGCTTCAGAAGAATAGGGGGGGATGGGGGGGAAAGATATCCTATTCTTCAGCGTGGGGGAAGCCTGCCAAGGGAGGAAAGCGGCTGTTGGTCTCGCACCAACTCAGGCAATCCTAACAGAAGCACCATGCGCCGTCGCTCAGTGAGGTGCGTCCTTTAGATAGGAAGCCCGCTTCTGATCAAGCAGATCAACCCGATGTCCTGGCCGACGGAAATTTCCCAATGCTAACAAAAAGAGTCAGAAGTCGGATGTTCCTCAAGCTCGCGTCGGGAAAGGGTTCAACAAAGAGAGATCTTAGACGCAATCCCGTGGGGTACAGGGAGAACAGGGCGGCGGAAGGGAAGTTGTCCAGGTATTGGTATGACACAGAAGGTGCTGGGAAGTGGGGGAGGCTAGACGAATCTCTTGCCAACTCGGAGTGCGGGAAAATCAAATTGAGCTTGGGCAATCAAAGAGGTGTTCAACAGGGGAGGAGGCACCGCTCTCAACGGGCGCCATCAAGGAGGAGGCGTGGCAAGGTGAAGGAAAAGGGGAGGCATGGGGGGAGGTCCAACGAGGGGGTGCTGCTCGGGACTCGGCCAGGTCTCCATTGTTAGGGAAATCCAAACCCCCAGGGGGGAGTTCAAGGTGAGATGTCAGGGGAACTTCATATCCTGCGAAAGGAGAATCTCTGGGATCTTCCGTTCTGGGATAGGAACACTTATTGGAATGTAATCGACCCGGCCTTCAAGAAATAGCCGTGGATTCCTAGACTCCACGCCTCAGGGGACGTGATAGAGTGCCGTCTCTCCGAACCCCTTACCAAACGAAGTCCACGTCTAATTAGGTCTAGGGGGTACAAGAGCAAACGCTTTGGGGTCGCAGGGTCCCTGCTACAGGTGGACTTTGAGGCCAGTGTGTTAAAGGAGGAATCCAACCAAAGGTGATCAACATCTGGGGAAGGGGGACCATGCAATTAAAATCCTCGCGAAGAGGAGGCCATGAACCGGCCTCCGCTTTTATTGTGGGGTGTTGCCGGGGACTGGAAATCCAGAAACGGTGTTGCCATCAGGGGGGTAAGTGGTAAAAGGGGTCTCAGAGAAAGGCAGTCAAAAGGTCTGGTCTAAGGGGCACCGGTCGCCGACGACTGGGTCGGCTGAGGAAAAAAAAAGTTCGTGTAGCGTTGGGGAAAAGCAGACCGTCTCAAAGTTCTAGTCCTGCTGGGGGGAGCCTCACGGTCTACCATTGAGAAATGGACGACTGAGACTCAATTTTGGAGCCACTTAGGTTGGTCATTTGGATGGAAGATTTTCATCGCAAGGACAAGGGGGAGTGAACTCAAGACCGGAGTCCAAAAAAAAAGATTGGTTGGGCCCGAGTAAACTCCTTAACGGGGGCCGAGGGGGGGGCCTCGCGGGAGGAAAGAGAAGGAACAAAACGGCCGGGGGGGTTCACCATCAAGAAAATCCACCGGTAAGCACCTATTGCGGAAAAAGCGTATAATCAGTTCGAATCCGCAGAAAAATCCATAACAGACACAGGGCACTGGGATCGGGCCGAACCAAGTTAAATGCAAAAGGGGGGGCAATCCTATCCACATTTCCTCAAGAAAAAAAAAGGGCATCGGCAAAAGAAAAACTGGGGGGGGGTAATTGAAAAAAACTGTTCAGGCGAAGGAAAAACCGTTTGGAATGTCTCAAAGGAAGACTCCGCTAAGTGGGGGGAGAGCTTTGAATCTCGGTCTCACTCTCATGTGAAGGTCATATCTAGAAAATGGGGGTAGCTGGTGGAGGAAAACAACGGTCTTGGGGCGAAAAATCCTGGGTGCCGCCAGTTGGGAAAGGGGGAAAGAAAGCGAGGCATCGCGAAGGAGGAAGAAAAGGGCGTTGGCCAGAGGGAACACCACTCAGTCGCAGGGGGATGCGGGCGATCCAACTAAGACAAATTAGACGAGCAGAAATCACAAGAGTAGGCGTTTGAGGATCCTCTCATCAATCAAACACAACGGGAAATATAGGATAAAAGACCCCGCGCAGGACTACCTGGTCGGCAGCGAGGCCTGCTATTGGACGCCTCAGAAAAGCCAAGTCTTCGGTGGGAGAGAAAACCTTAAAGGGAAAAGTCGAATTGGTGGGAGGGGAGAAGGGGTTTTCACCCCGGACAAACAAGACACAACAGAAAATGGTCAGCAAAAAAAATGTCAACGCACAGCGATCACGGGAAAAAGGTTGACAAGCAGAGCGAGAACAACCCAAACCCCCCAACCAAAAAACCGCGGATCAAGAAAAAAAGGAGGGGCCAATAGCTTATAATGGAGAAAAAAAAGAGGGCACTAATCCCTTTAATAAGAACGGGGGAATTCCAGCGCTAATTGGAGAATGGGTTGGGTTCTTAGGTAAAAAAAGTGGGGAGCACAGGCGAGGGGTGCCCCCCAATCTTTCCAGAAATCAATATGC
>Ga0179593_1464443_pt1 | contig 11397 bp, 11 predicted proteins | sample CZODoug2_1_08_16_FD_185931 | JGI IMG/M metagenome (GOLD analysis project Ga0179593, IMG submission 185931) | Vadose zone soil fungal communities from Angelo Coast Range Reserve, California, USA - CZODoug2_1_08_16fungal (PacBio error correction) | ecosystem: Environmental > Terrestrial > Soil >...
GACATACCTGCTTGTCGGACGGTGCTCGATGCACAGGGGAAGGGGAGAGGGGCCGGGAATAAAGACAAGGAAGTCGCTACACTGACATTCCAATTCGCGGGGGAACGGGAAGGCATTAACGAAAGAGGCTCACCCCCATAACGACGGAAGACTGCTTAGGGAGGACGTGCGTCGCAGATTTAACGGGAGAAGAGCCGACATTGCAGGAGAGCGCTCCCACAGTCACATATCAACGCAAAGACAACAAAGACATGCTGTGCAAAGGGAAAACGACGCCAAGCTAGGGGGAGACGGCAAGAGGGGGTCGTTTGAACCCGCCAAAAACTCTGGCGAAAGCCGAAGAGCAAAGGAAAGCCACGCCGCCAAGCTAGGAAGCGCAGATGAGTGGGTCCGAGATGGGGGGGGAAGGGATCCGGTAGGGAACGTTTGCCGGGAAGCAAGCTCCATAAAAACGCGAAAAAGGGTGATGGGGTCACCGGTGGAAATGAGTCGGGAGTTCTCTGCTTCTACACAGTTTCATAACCGGGTAGACGATGACCCGCCGTCACTAGGGGACAGGAAGGGATATAGTATCGGCCTATCGTCCCATAAAAGGGTTCCTTGGCGATATCGGTAAGCATGAAAAACGGGTCCTTGTCTTTGCTAATAGGCCTAGGGGAAACAAGTTGACCAGTTCTCCCGAGTCGGATGAAAGAGAATCAAGTGATGGCCTAGCTTTCATTTCAAAGTACTCAAAAGAGAACAACGGGTGTGGGACCGTCAGGTTCCACGAAAAGTTCCTTGACTGGAGCGAGAAAGCTCGATCTGAAGAGGGGGGGGGGGAATTTTGCTCCTCATCTCAGTCCTCCGGTCGATTGGGGAGGGCGATCGGATACGCAAAGAGGGGGTTCCGGCAAGACATCTCGAACCGGAAAAGGGGGTGAAGGGAGCTAATCTCTCCAGTAAGGTACCAGCGGTCATCCCCGACCCGGAGGCCTCGTCATTGGTTAGACGGGGGAGGTTGAGGTCATGACAAAGAAAACAAGAGACACTAACGCGGATCGCAGTCCGAAGAAAGAAATCTAATTCCGAGCCCGACAGAAGGGGAAAAAAGCCTCGCCTAAGAAATGGGGGCTGAGACCTCCCTGGAAGGCACGGACAAAACAACTCCTCTCTTATGCGCAATCAACAGCGGGGTGGAACAGTTCCTGAGGACTTCGAGAGGGAAAAGAAGAGAGCTCCTCTTGCAAAAAAAGGTTCCCGCCGTCCGTAAGTTGTTGGGGAGGTGACTCGGAGAGAGAGTGGGGGGGGGGGGGGGGGGGGGGTGGGAGGGGGGTGGGAGGGGAGCGAGTCTCTGGACCGGGGAAGGGGGGGGGAGTCCTTGGGGAAAGCGAACAAAACTTGAAGTATGGCCCGATTTAAAAAAACTAACGGGGAGGAGGGGGGGGGGGGGATGGGGGGGGGGTGGGGGGGACTCCAATTCGCCTACCAGTTGCAGGTCGGGTTCTCCGGAGTGACGTCCGATTCAGGAAAAGTAGGGTGTCGGGTGGGAAAGTAACCGTCCCATTGTTCTTAATGTATCGGTATCTTGACACCTGCCGGGCAGCCCGACAGGACCAGTGGTGGGGGTGGGGTTTTGTTGTTTTTGTTGGTTGTGTTGTGGTTGTTTGGTTTTTGGTGGGGTTTTTTTTGTGGTTTTTGTTGTGGGGGGGGGGTGGGGGGGGGGGGGGTTGTTTTTTGTGGGGGTGTTTTTTTTGTTTTGGGTTGAGGAGGAGGGAGGGGGGGGTGGGGGGGTGGGTGGGGGGTTTGGTTGGGTGGGGGGGTGGGGTGTTGTGGGGGGTGGGTTTTGGTGGGGTGTGGGTTTTTTGTTGGGTGGTTGGGGTGTGGGGGTGGGTTCGGGGGGTTGGGGGTGGGGGGTGGGGTGGTTGGGTTTGTTATGGTTTTTTTTGGTGTTTGGGATGGTTGGGGGCGTGTGTTAGGGGAAGGGGAGGGTTGTGGTGGTGGTTCAAAAGATGTGAGGGTTGGGTGGGGGGGTGGGGGTTTGGGGCGGGGGGGGGTGGGTTGTGGGGGGTCGGGTGGGGGGTTTTTTGTTGGGTGTTCGGAGGGTTGTTGTTTTTGTGTGTGTTGTGGGGGTGGGGGGGAGGCCGTGGACTGGACCTGCCCCCCTCCCTCGCGAAAAGGGGGGGGTATCGTCCACCGCTTGCCTACAGGGAAGGGCACATCCGGCTCGGAAAAGGCGAAAAAGGTTGGGAACCCCGGACCAGAGGAGCATCAAGAGTGCAAGAGAAAAAAGCAAGAAAAAAACCGAAGGAGGGGAGATTTCGTAGGTGAACACTGACTACTATCGAAGAAACAGAAAACAGCGTCCCAAAAGAGGGACAAGGAGAATTGGGGGGCCCTTCCGGTCACTCGGGGCTCTAACGAGTAGCTCCGCTGCACAGATGCAACCCTGACCCCGCTCCTTAGGGCAGGGCAAAAGGGAAAGCAAGCTGCTTCAACCGCCCCCTGCTGATAGGGATTATTCAACACGCAATCAGAAATACAACTCCAGAGGACACAAGCCTCATGTCGGCCAACGGAAAGAAAAGAGACTTTGCCCACGCCCGCGTCCCTGGTCTAGGCAAGCTCCGGGGGGGGGGGATGGTACGCTGCTCGGGAATACTGCTTCAAAATCTTTTGTTTTCATACTGGCAGTGGACAGCCGCCCAGAAAGGCACCCCAAGTCTCGACCAGGGGGCAAGGAGGGGGAGAAAAATCACGGGCGATCTCCCGGTCTGAGCCGTCAACCTTGCCAATCGACCGAAGGACGCCTTTATCTTGCGCAGGAAAGGAAAGAGCGCAGGACGTCGGGTCAGCCGCGCACGGAGAAGGAAGGGAGAAGATGGGGGCCCGAAGAAAGAGGGGTGATGAAGAGAGAATGGAGGAACTTTGGGACGTCAAAGGGCCCGAAAAGCTTAAAGCAAGAAGTGCGACCCCCAGCAGCCTGGGCGGGATGGGCGACGTTATCACGACAGAGAGATAAAAGCTAAGGTAGAAAAACGGGGTAACTCTCTCATTGAAACCCCCTCCGCTCTGCGGGCCCAAAGGATGGTTCGAGGAGCAAAAGCTCGTGACGTCGGCGAGCCCGAGACAGCGCCAAGGTGCAAAGGCGCCTAAATACTACCTCACTATTCCCGGTAAACGTCGAGCCGAGAGAAGCACGAGGCATGGCTACTGAAGGGCGACGAGACCGTCATCTATCTAAAAAAACAACTGATTGAAATAGGAAGGTTAGTAAAAAATTAGTAACAAAAAAACAAATCTGTTAAGAGCTGGCGGCTCGAGCGATGGGGCTCGCCGGGGCGTGGGCTAACTGGGTAAAAAGGGGGCAGAGGGGATCGAGAGGAAGAAAGTCACTATCTCGGCTACTTTCTGCTCCTTTGCGCCGCAAAGTTGAGCAGGTGTCAGGTGGCGCCGGCCGGGGCGTCGAAATTGCCGGTCGGGGAGAAGAACTTGAGGTCGAAGAGGTAAACGCCGTTGCCCTTTTCTCCCATCCCGCCGGGAAGGCTCGGGCAAGGGGACTCGCCGCGCGCACCGCGGCGCGGGGGCTAGGGAGACTAAAACAAGGGGGACGGCTCAGGCCGATATTCCAGACGAAGTAGCTGACTGGCGCTGCTACCTCAACCCACAAAAAAACCTAAGCGCAACGGCGCGGAGACCGGGTAGCAACGGGAGTCCGTCGGGCGGTGGGGAGTCGGCGCAAGGAGAAGGACTCCTGAGTCTAATGCCAGTTTCCGGAGCTAAAACCGTGAGATCCTCCTACCGGAAGGAAGGGCACAAAAAAGAGAGACAGGGGTGTACTGCCTGGCGCTGCGACAACTACCCCCGTCAGAAAAGCAACCACAAAAGCTCGAGGGTGATCCGTCTTCGAGAGGCGACACCTAACGCCCAAGACAGGTGACCAGGGACTCCTTCGCCGTGGGCAAAATGAATGGAAGGAGGTCCGTGAAAAAAGTCTCTTGTTTACCTCGCTCTTCATTGAGGGGTGATGCGCATACGGTGTCCGGGGGGGGATGAGACTGGGTTTACGGTTTCCTACCGAGGGCGTCAGGTGGGCAGGGGCAATCGTTAGCAGCGGTATCTGGGGCGCACGAGTCAAAGGAGGGAAAAAGCTGAATGCAAAGAGGACGTTAGATTCCTCTACCAATGGACGGCTGTGAGTGTGGAGGGCCAGGAGGAAAAAATATTCAGCTGGCTACCATTTGCCGTCCATTCTCCCGCAATCAAGGCAATGAAGGCCAACTGCTCACAGCGGGCTCTGAACCTTTTAAGGGGGGGGGGAAACAAAAACAAAGCAAGAGAGGGAAGGGGAAGGGGCCACGGAGCAGCCAGGAGGAATTCAGAGGTGAAAGAAGTGACGACGTCAAGAAAAGGGCCCAGGCAATCCACGGCCAAACCAGGAGAGCTGGAGGAAAGGAGGGCTTCAATACCTACTAGCCCAAATCGACCTGGTTACGAATCTCACACAATCAGGGTTCGAGATCGAATCAAGAAGATGGGACAGAAAAATGGGAAACCTTGCGGTCTGTTTACTGGGCCCTAGCACTAAGGGGTACGTGAGGGGGGGGGGGGGGTCTTTAAACGCTGTACTCCAATAAGGGGGGGGGCGGGGGGGTCGAAATGGGATATGTCCAGGAGTATGCTCTCCATTTTGGTGCGAGACAAAAACCACGAACAGTCAACGAACGGGGGCGGGCAGAGACGAGGCACAATGTAAAGAGGGGGAAGGAGAGGAATGAGAAAGGACAAGGAAGGCGCCGAAAGAAAAACCAATGGGGCGGGGGCATCCCTGTCTGGAGGGCTTCAAACCCGGAGGGGCCCAACGGGAAAGGGGAAGAAGCTCATAGCGGCACCAGTAGACTAGGGGTTGGAAGGTACGAGTCCATAGCGTAGTACCCCCCCTGGCTGAATGTCCGTCGGCGTCCGGCGCCAAGCGGGGGGGGGAGGTGGACCTAGGTTAAGGGGTTAACGGGAAACTCCCAAAGTATCATCCGACAATATCTGGGGAAGCCGTCCGGGAGAAAACAGGAGGCGCTAGAGGAGGAGGGAAAAAAAACGGACGCGAGAAGAAAAAAAAAGCCACTGGTCTTATGTGACCGTTGTCGGAAAAAAAACGAGGGACGTCATAAGGAAAGGGAACAAGAGACCGTACGTCCGGTACCAGGAGCTGGGGAGGGCTACCTTTTCGGTCGACTAAGATTCTGGGGGATGGCACACGACGTGAAACGGGAGAAGGGGAATCCATGAAAAAGGGGGAACAAAGCCGGGGGGGGGGTCTTAGAGACGTGAACACATAAAAACTAATACGCAAAAGACCAAGGGCCTGCGCGTCGAAGAAAGAAACAGGTCACGATGGAGGGGGCCCTGCTCCAGAGCAATAACAAGTACCGGTCGCGATGAACAAATTCGGGAGTCACAAGAAAGGGTGATGATGGGGGGCGACCAGGAGGGAGAGACTATGAGAGAGACGTCGGGAACGGGGGGGCAGCTCTACACGAGGCAAAGGGGCCAAGGCCCGGGGGGCGAGCGACCGTAAGGGAAAAACCGTAAAAAAACAAGGTGACATCAGCCCTAGCGGGGTACTGAAGGAAGGGGGGAAACTGCAAGCACCACTGTGAGAACGAGGGCTCGCACCGGGCGTAAAAAACTCGAGGGACAAACCACACCCCTAAAGTCTGACTGCTTTCTGAGGCGCCGGGGGGTCTTGGGGGACATAGGGGGGGGACTACTTCATGCAATTACTACCGGTGGGGCAGGGCAGACATACAAATCGATCGAGGAGAAAGCGTAAGGGACGTCTAAATATGTGGCTAGGGGTGATTATCAGAGAAAAGGCATACCCTGACGCAGAGGGTAATATAGATACCTCGCTCGGCAAATGCTGAAGAAGAAAAGGGATACTAATAACCCGATTAAACCTCATCTATCGACTCAAAGAGAGTGTATCCGCAAATAGCCAAAGACACAACCGATGTATGGAAAAGGATGGGTAGCTCCACCGTCTATATGGAGTAGGCTCCTCGGAGTAGTAGACATATGCGTGAAGGCGGCAAAGGAAAAAGAAATAAATATCCTTCTTGCCGAGGAAGGGGGTGAGAAATCTCCTGACAAAAAAACTCAAAACATCGTTAGAGCCAGCGAGGGTGGGTAGATCAAGTGTTTCCCCCCCGGGTCGTCAATGCGGTAACGAGCGCTCAGAGAACGAAGCCTCCTCATCTGGGCAAGAAAAACAGATATCCGAGTCGTTGTCAATCGAGGGGTGTAAATTGAGAGACGGGGCACGATGTAGAAAGAGCAAAATAAAAGGCGCGGGAGTGAAGGGGGGGGGGGACACCTGGTTGACGGAAGCTTTGACCAGACGAGCTTAAACACAGGGGAGGGGACAAGAAAAGAGTGGTAGCAGGCAAGACACGTTAAGAGAAGGCAGGGGGAGATCAAGAAAGAGCCGTCTTCTGCCCACCCCAAATCAAAGGAAAAGGGGAGGAGAGTCGCGCAATCGGAGGAAAAAACCAGGTCCTTGTGGCGTAGGGGAGAGGGGCAGAAGGCAGGGAACTCGTTTAACCATGTTCAGATTTCTTCTCCCTCGAACCGGCTTTCGCGCGAGGAAAAGGAAGGAGGTACGTCCTGACCGAATCGGCAACCAGAGGGTGGGTACAAGGAAAGGAAAGCCCAGCCGGGGACCCAGGAACGTCGTTCAAGACCTATCTAATCGGCCGTTTCGCAGATAAGTACTGTTCTTGAAAGGGAGCCGTCGATTGGTGGAGGGGGGAGGGAAAGACAGACTGAAAAAAGAAAGAGGGTTAGAAAAAAAACGTCCAGCTCGAGGGGTTGGGGAGCTTCAGTTCCGCTTCGGATTCAAACCGAAAAGGGGGCACGCGCCAGCTGGGGGTGGCGGGGCCCCGACGGCGGAAGAGAAGGAGGAAGGAAAGAGGGAGACAGGGTTCGTGAGGGGTCCAGGAACGAAAGTGAGCACTCGCTAGGTCTCTACTGCCCAGGGAAAAAAGGCCAAAGATCTAACGAATGAAGGAGCACGAGAGGGGAAAGAAGGAAAGAACGAAGGGCCTCGGTGCAGAAGAGAGGGAAATCAGACGCAGTAAAGGAACGAAAAGCAAAAGACCTCATTATTCAAACCCTTTTGAACTGGATACTTTTCCGAGAAAGAAGGCGATGAAATCTACCGAGCCACCTCCTGGGGCAAGGAGAGTTCCGCCACTAGTTGATTGGGGACCTTTTTAGGGGTTGAGAGCAACTTTGAGAGGAATTCTTCAAGGGAGGACCAATCGATGGGACCGCCGGGCACCACTGGACGAGGGAGGAATGAAGAGACAACAAAGCGCATGAGGAAATTTGCTAAAGGACTGTCGAAGTAAAAGGACTGAGTGGGGCAATAAGGCTGTGAAGGCGAGCGTGAAGGATGGGAAAAAGGGGCAATAGTAGGAAAATCAGGGTTAGTGGGCGCGGGGGAATGTCTTTAGTCCCCCCGGCCAGCCAAGAAAAAGGGTGAGGGACCGTGAGACCGGGCCACTGGACAATGACCGGAAAGGATTTAGGCAAGGTGGAGGAAAAACGCGTAGGAGCTTCGTAAGGGAAAAAGTCGTCTCGCGAGGAGATTGGTGGGGTCAAACACGGAGAAAGGGACAGCACAAGTATCATGAGATAAAGTACGAGAGCGGGGAGCAGGGATGAACCTGGGCACCGGAACGACACTCGAGACTAAAAAAGAAAACACACTTAAACCTTAGCTGGGGGCAATTCTTATCCGGGGTCCAGTCAACAGGAGGAGACAGCCCTCGGGCGCTGGGCGTCGCGAAGCTCCCTCAGAAATGCACAGGGACACCAGGACTCCTGTTCGCATGCCGAACCTAGGGAAGACTCAAAAAGGCAAAAGTGACGGCGAGGGAGAGTAAACCGATCGTACGCGAGACCTCGGGAACCCGAGCCTCTGGGAGCACCATGGCCTCCCTCGGCGTTGAAAAAGAGGAACGGAAATTGGCTATTCACCGGACGGCGGGGGGGTCAAGCGGGCGAGAAATGAGTCAAAGAAGAGTTGTGGGGGGGGGGCGGTCAGACGGGCGAAGGGGGAAGCGAAACAGACACCAGAAAAAGGATCTCACGCGGCTCACGTGGCAGGAACCCGGGGAAGAGAAAGGGGCCTTGGCATAACGGGACGCAGGTAGAGGAGATAAAACCTGCCCGAAAAGGCAGAAATGTCTGCAGGTTTCTATCGGAAAACTAGGACTAACTGCAGGAGGGATCGTCGTAGAAGATCGCTGCGCCGAACACGGGGGCAGAAGACCGCTCCTCTTGCAGTCGACGACCGAGGAGACGAGGGGAATACCGCCGCTGAATGGGGGGGGAGGGGGACCTGGTGTCGCCGTTACAAGGGGGGATCTCATAAAAGGCGAGTATGAGGCGAGGTCACTGGGGAGAGAACCGTCCGTCGCACAAAAGAACCTGACCTCGCTCACCCTCATGCTTGCCGATGTGTAGGAACGGGCCTCCGAGAGAGTGCCGGCGGACGAGTACCACGATAAAAAAAGCGCCACGGCCCTAAAACAAACAAACGGAACGAAGCGACTCGAGCCTCATCGTAAAAAGTGCGTCAGGGCTAGCAGGTGGGACTCCACTCATCAGAGATCAAAAACACAACTTATTAATAGGAAAAAGATGAAAAGACCAAAACGATCGCCCGCCGCTCAGGGAGGACTGGGCCGAGGAGAGACTTCTCTGACGAGGGGGATAAACTGTCAATTGGGGAGGGGGGCTGGGCTCAGGCCTCCGTCACTCGGTCTCGGGAGGTCCCAACCGGGCCCGCAAACAGGGTGCGAAGAGGGGGGCACGGGAATGTGGGGAGACGGCCGGGGGCGGAGGGGGAGACCGACAAGGGGTACTAAGTCCTCGGTTCAGGGAGGACAGTATTAAGGTCTGGCCATCCCCCTCCGGCTGCTGTCCGGGGCAGGAGGGTCCAGGAAGGCGCAAAAAAAGGAGATAAAACCAGGTCCAACGGGGGGGAGGACGGACCAACGTTAGTCTAAGGATCATTCTCCTCCTCTTTGCCGGGGGCGGACCGAGTCCTCCAGACGCACTGACAGCGAGACAAAAGTTCCTAGGGAGAAGTCAGTGAAAAGTCCAGCTCCCTTACGGAAATTATGGGGCCAATGAAGAACGATGAAGAAAACATGAACTAGCAAACTTTCGACTCCTAAGTCCCATTATCCGCTCGGGGGTTTCAGGTGCATGTCAGGCGGGGCATGACGCCAACAAATAAACTCCACCAATCTTTTTTAATCTTCTCTATGAGTCAGAAACGTCAAAACCAAAAGGTCACTTGAAAATCCCTGGACCCAGGTCGAGGTGGAAAAAAGAAGAAGTTAGCTGGGGAGGAAAACTCGCGGGGTTCGTTTCATCTCTCAGATCTTGAGGGGGGGTAGCGCAGAAGGTGAAATTTGTTTGTAAATCGCTTATTCCTTGCAAAGAAATGGGGCCTCTTTTTCAGACAATGTTGGCCTAGGAAAAATTTAGATCTTCTAAGGACTAAAGGGGCGATCATCTGGGAAGGCCCCACGGATCTGATAAAAGCAGCTGGAAATTTGGTGGGTATGGTCGCGAAAAGAGATCAAGTGAATCGTGGGGGAAAGCCAGTCCAGAATCTCCAAAAATGCCTCAGGGAAGGATCCAAGCCTGATAAGAGGTCTGAGAAAAGGGCCGGGGGGGAACCAAAATTTAGATCAGAAGGAGGTCAGGAATCCAGGGCGAAAGGGACAAGCGTGGACTATCAAGTTCACTCACGTCAGCTTCATGGCCATGACAATCCCGGACACACGAAAAAGTTAGAGACACTGGGGGGCAAAACCACTAGTATTTCAAAAAACCTGCGAACCCAAGGACTGTAGGGCAATTGGGGGGACTACTCAACTAAACAGTGCGAAGATTGCGGAGAGCCGGGGAGGGAGCACGAGCACCCTGGTACCCGTCTTTTTAACGGGTGCGCCCAGCTCGGGATCATTGTGAGGGAGTGTGGGGTTGATATTCATGCTCCCCTTATTTCCATATTTCTTCGGAAATGAGAGAAGGCGGAAGATCCGCGCAAAAGGCGTCAGAAGAAACCACCAGAAAAAACCGTTCAACTACTGGGCTGGGCAGAAGAGGGGAAAAGTAGAAAGGATAGAATGGGGATAAAGACTTCCGGGCGAAGGCGCCGAAAATTGGTGCAAAATGAGTCTAGAAGACACGAAGGGTTCTGGGGGGCGTGGTGAGGGGTAGCGAACGGCACTAGGGAAAGTGAAACTGATCCTCTAACGTTTGCCAAGAGACTGTAAAAATTTGCGGAAACTTAGGCGCGAACATCTCTGGAGAGTACTCTTCTATATTGGATCGAGGGATGAGAAATCGCTAAGTGCGTGACCAGTGATTTCCGAGAAAAGCCCCAATGAAGAAATATTGAAATAGACTCATCTAGAGGAAGTAGGAAAAACCTGCGGCGGGACAGAGGCTCGGGCAAGGACGTCGCGAGCATAAAATCTCAAAAACACATGTTCGAGAATTGGCTGTCTGATACGACCAACGGGGGAGGGAAAGACACGGAGCCGCCAAACCAAAGAAGAAAACCACCCGAAGTCGTACCCGGAGCTGCTTAGACCGAGGACGGAAGGTCTAGAAAAAGCGCGGTTCTCCAGAGGGTGAAGGTGCAGGGGGCAAGGGACAATCTTCCTTGTCCCACACAACTGGCCGGGGTTAATAGCGCGGGGCACGGAGAACCCTCCCGAGACCTCTCCGAGGGGCACCTCCCAAGAGGTGACTTCTGGAGTTGCTCAGAAAAAATAGGCTGTAAGGATCTTCCTACCTCTCAACAAGGAAATGTCGCTATGAAGAGATTCGTTAATCCAAATGACAGGTGATGTAAATGCGCCGAAATCCTCTCAATCATAAGACGGTGACGAAGGAAGGCGGTGTTAGCTAATACAACTATTCAATTCCACCCTTGTTGGATAAGACGAGGACCGAAGCCGTAGTAAAATGTGACCAAAAGACAGCTCCGGATGTGAATAGGCTCACACAGAGCAGTTTAATATCAGAAACGAGCTACAAAAAAACCCGCGAAGTCCACAGACGGCTACGAAGACTGAGGCTAGGGCGTTCGGCTTCTGATCTCGTCTACACCAGCATGACGAAAGGAAAGGGAAAGAAAAGAGGGGCCGCAAGGAGGCGCAAAGAAAAGGGTTGGAAAAAAGATGTGGGTCTCCTAGAATCTCTGGCCTGTAGTCAAGAAAGGAAATAGGTAGAGAAGAAACGACCGGGAAACGCGAATGTCACTCCATCGACTAAAGAAGACAGACCCGCCAGTAAATCCCTAAGAGGGGAAAAACCAGAATAATAGAA